>WNFG01003535.1_pt1 | contig 15825 bp, 15 predicted proteins | sample 5400431 | NCBI WGS metagenome assembly WNFG01 (sample SAMN13153346, study PRJNA577476) | soil metagenome | isolation source: 120 cm saprolite under Douglas fir tree site 2 hole 3 replicate 2 | place: USA:California | collected 2015-04-18 | reverse complement strand
CGTTCCGGCGTAATGTCTTCATCGCGGCCAGTAAACGAAACTGGCTGGAAACTGACAAACGCGATCTTCTTGGGGTTCTCCATCGCAAACTTCACAACCGTGCCCACCTGGTCGTTGTTCACGTTATTGACGATGGTCACCACCAGCACGATTTCAATGCCCGCTTCGTGCATGTTCTCGATGGCGCGCAGCTTCACGTCGAACAAGTTGCCGATCTGCCGGTGGCTGTTGGCGTCGTTCCCGATGCCGTCAAATTGCAGGTACGCGTAGCGCATGCCCGCTTCAAACGCCTTCTTGCAGAACTCCTTGCTCTTGGCGAACTCGATGCCGTTGGTTGCCGCCTGCACGCTGTTGTAACCGATCTTGCGCGCGTAGGCCACCGCATCGAAGAAGTACGGGCTCATCGTCGGCTCGCCGCCGCTGAACTGCACGGACATCTGCCGCCGCGGCTTGATCTTCAGCGCGTTGTCCAGGATTTCCTTGATCTCTTCCCATCCCAGCTCATGCACGTAACCAACCTGGTTGGCGTCCATGAAGCACGGATCGCACATCATATTGCAGCGATTCGTCAGGTCCACCGTAAGCACCGACCCGCGACCGTAGCGCACCGTGCTCGACCCGTGCTTGTGCAGGTCTTCGTCGTTGTGCGCGGGAATGTCGCGGCCCGGGTACTGGCGTTCGATCCAATTCAGCCACTTGGAATCGACCGCCATCATGTCTTCGTAGTGCCCGTGCAGCGGGCAGTCCTTCACCATCCACACTTGCCCGTCCCGCTCGATGATCTGCGCCTTGATTTCGCCAACCTTCTCGCTCATCAGGTCGCGCCAATCTTTCTTACCCGCAATAATCGCCTCGCGCGCTTCTTTAACGCACGCCGGGCACAGCGAATCGGTCTGCCGCGGGAAACCCAGCGTCGGTTTGGTCTTTTCCCAGGATTTCAACAGCGGCTTATCCGACCATTTCGGCGTGACGGAAGGATTCGGATTGCGCTTGTTGAAGTACTGGATGGCGTCAAAAGTAATTCCAGCCGCTTTGCAAAGAACCCAATCAAACGTCCTCGCGACTTGCGTGCCTACTGTATTCGGCATAAACCTCTATCCTCCACTTTCAAAAATGGCAACCACTTTGCCCTTGAGTTAGATGGAGCCCACTCAATCGTTGGATACAAAGCTCAAACGATTGCCCCCGGGCTCACTTTTGTGTACCTAAAAACCGTACCATAAACACCAGGTACGTCCAATAAGTCTTTGGACACCTATAGTTTGACGGTTATGCGGGTTGGACGCCAGCATCTCGCGCCGAACGGTCGAAATCAGGGGTTGAACGGCAATTAGGGCCAGCGAACGGCAATTCCCGGAGGCTCAAAAGAGGGTTACTAGTAGTGCGAATAGCCTGGAACTTTCCACTTTCCCGGAACAGTCCTGCGCAATTTCGGACCGGGATTTCCTATTCGTTCAGCGCCGGGCGCAGCACCGCGATCACAAAATGCGCGAAATTTGAAGCCCCTTCATCCAGTTGCAGCCACCGCACCACGCAATGATCGGCCAAATACTTCGCCACGCGCGTTTCCGGAATTCCCAGGTGCTCGGCGAGTTGCGGCTTGATCGAGTCCGCTCCACGACGGCTCGAGCCTCCGCGCAACAAGTTGCCGATGGCGATGCGCAACGTCTGGCACGCTTCCACGTAGTAATAACTCGTCAGGTCCGAATCGGTCAGCACAAATACGCCCGGCCCCACTGGCGCGAGGTCCGCTTCGTCCAGTTTGGCCGGTGGACAGGTCATCAGCCTGCGGAATTGCATCTCTAGCAACGAAATCCGCGAAGACAGCCCGGGGTCGCCATAGCGTCCCTTCACGCTCGCTCCGCCCGGCTCCCCAATCGACTCGATCGGCAGGCTGGGAATCGCCCTGCTGTGCGTCACTCGCGGTGGAGTCGGCTCGGCCGAATCTTCATAAACCGCGGGCGGCAATCCGCGTCGAGGCATGGGCGATGCCGTCGACGGTTGGCCCGCTGCAGCAACTGCTGCTTTCCCGTCGCTGCCTTTGCGCCGGTTCCGTCCCCCGCGGCGTCCCCGTCTCCGGCCTTTTCTCTCCAGCTCGGAACCGGGTGGCGTGTTCACCGGATTCTCCGCGGCCTGCTGGATCTCGCTGCTCACCGCCACGGAAGATTCCAACGCTTCCGGATTCTGTTCGAACGGCAACTCCGGCTCCGGCTCCGAAAGCACCGGCGGTGGCGTCAATGTAAATTCCCCCGCCGGCGGCGCCCCCGCTTCCAGCGGAATCTCGCCCGGCGCGCCGCCGAGTCGCACCGCGGCCTCCTGCGCTTTGGTTTTCCAATCCGCGCGGCGAAATCGTTCCGCCGCCGCGGAATACCATTTCGCGGCATCGGCATTTTGCCCGGAAGTTTCGAAAAATTTAGCGAGTTCGAACGCCACCATGGCGTCTCGCGTCTTCTGGTAAAGGTTCGAAAGTTGTCCCGCGGGATCCTTGCTGGTTCGCGCGCGGCGGATGCGGGCGGTGATCTGTTTCCAGTCGGTCATCTTTTGCTTGCATTGTAGCAGCGGAACGCCTCATCGGCCAGCAAACTCCGCTTGCGTCGGGAAGGCGTTACTTTTTCACTTCAAAGAGCGTTTACCCGATTGACGCCGCCAGCTTTACTCAGTATTCTTCATTTAGCCCTCTTGGAGGAGTTTAATGATGTGTCTGCGCGATGACCGCCTCGCGGTCACCAGCAGCATCGGCCCTCATACGGTCACCGGTAGAATGATTCGCTTCGCCGTCGCCAGTGGTTCTGGTTGCACTTCGATAACGAAAAGCCTCCTCGCCCTGCTCCTCTCCTTCTCGCTCCTGACCACGCCTGTCTGGGCCGCTCCTGCCTCTTCGCTTGGCACGGTCGTCTACGCCGACCGCGCCCACGTTGGCGCCGCGCAGGCCTCTGTTGGTACCACCGTTTTCAGCGGAGACCGGCTCAGCACCGACCAGAATGGCGGCCTCCAGGTCCGCGCCGGAGCCGCCCGCTTGCTCCTTTCCAGTTACAGCAGCGCCACCTTCTCTCAAGAGGACGCCAACCCGGCCGCAACGCTGTCTTTCGGCTCCGCTACTTTCTCCACCGCCAATTCGAACGCTTTTGCTTTGCACGTGGCTTCCGCTGTGATTCGCCCGAAAACCAGCCAGCCCACCATCGGACAAGTCACCGTCCTGAATCCCAAGGAGTTGATCGTCAAAAGCACTCGCGGCTCGCTGACCATCGCCGTCGAAGACGACGTGCGCGAGATTCCGGAAGGCGCCGCCTATCGCGTCGTCCTCGATCCCAACCCTGCCGACCCGCAAAGGCCGCAAGGCGCCGGCACCAAAGGGATGGGCGGCCCTCCCATCAAGGCCGCCAAGAGCCGCTTCATGTGGTACGCCATCGGCACTGTGGCCTTGATCACCGTATGGGCCGTCCACGAAGTGTATGAGAGCCCCGATCGCCCATAACCTTACTGCAGCGCCTCGCTTTGATCGGTTCGACGGCTATTCGTTCTTGGGACGCGCTTTGAAATAGCTCCTGCCGCCAACATTTCTAGCGAAGCGAGAAGTTTTTGCCACCCTTCACAATTTTCGGGAACGATGAAATCTCTCTACGCCAAATCCCATGGAAAAGGGAGCAACTCCCGCCCTTCAGAATGCGGGTTATTTTTTCCGTCCGGATCGCCATGAAATTCGTGACACACGAATGAAATTCGCAGCAATCGTTCACGCCCATTCTCAAAGCTATGGCGCGATCGCTGTGACGAAGGCCTGGCCATTCGGCGTTCCGACGCCGGTGACGTTGTCCCATCCCGGCGCGGTGACCAGCGAGGAATCAGTGCCAAACGTTAGCACAAACCACCGCGTCGAGAATGGGCTGTTATACAGTGCGCTGAAGTACTGAGTCGTGTTCTCAAGCGGCGCGGCAAGCTGATCCGCTGTCAAGTTGGTCGTGCCTCCACTCGTAGTGATCTTGCCCGTCACATTATTTGGCGATGGAAACGGAGCGATGTCGTTCACGGCTCCCGCCGGCAGGTCATAAACGAGGGCGGCGGCCTGCCCGAGCCCCACACCTCCGTTCTTCTGCGCAGCGATAGACATCACGCCGGAAAACATCGGGGTGGCCAAACTTGTGCCGCCGACAACCAAAACGAACGTTTGGTTGCCAAAGGTTTCGATGACCTCTGCACCCGTGAAGGGATCGGCGAGCATCGACACATCCGGCACGAGCCGCGCCGCTCCAGGCAAGGTCGACTGGAACCCAGGTTTTGCAAACGTGAGGCTCGAACCGCCGCCAGCACCGAATTGGAAGCCGAGGCCGAGGCGGGGATCATTGATCGGCGGAACGACAGGCGTGCTGCCCTGGGAGGTTCCGTTCGCGATGCGCGTGAGGTTGTTGCCCCATCCGGTCTGGAACAGGATCGAGTTATTGGAGTTCAGCGCCAGGCTGGTTCCGCCGATTCCAGTGGCGAAGGGCGAGCTGGCGGGGAAATCCACGCTCAGAAAACCGACAGTCCGGAACTCATCCCCGCGGTCACCCGAAGCGAAGTTGACGTCGATGCCCTCGGCCGCCGCCATTTCGAGAATGCGATTTACACGATCGAGCGTGCGCGGATTGCCAAAACCTTCGATCGAGGACCAGCTATTCGAGATGGTGTTGCCAAGATGATGTACCACGGCATAATTGATGGCTTCATCGAGAGAAGCGCGATCGGTGGCAATCACCAGGGCGATGCTTGCTCCTGGAGCCATTGCATGAGCCCACTCGACATCCAGCGTGGTTTCGACGTCCCAGCCACGCTGCACGCCCTTCGGGTTGTTTTGAAGCCCCGGGGCGCGCACAACAGAAAAATTCTGGGGAGTGATGTCCGGCAGGCCGTACAACTGTGAAAAAATCTCGGCATCCTGCGCGATGGTGTCTGAGCCGTACGCATCTACAATGACGACAGTTTCTCCCGTCCCGTCGAGGCCTTGGCCGTAAAGCGGTTTGAGGCCATAGGCCGTCTGCATCTCCGAAGGCTGATACCCGCACGGCGGCAGGTGGCCGAAAGCATTGTTGGTGATGTCCGCGCCGTAGCGGTTGCCGGTGTACGTCGCGGTCACGCTTGCGCCCGAATTGGTGAACGTCTTCGTCTGCACGCCGCGGAAGCACTGACCCTCGAAGAATAATCCGCTCGGGCCTGACCCAACCGCCCTCATGGGGAACGTTTGGCCTTCCGCATCGGTGGGAAGGACGACGTTCGGCTCAAAACCATAATCATCCATTCCTGTAATGCCTGCGATGTGGGCGCCCGACGCATCATTTAGTGTCGGATTGCCGTTGTTCGAGCGCAACGTCTGCCTGTTCAGGCTGTAATTGTGAATGTCCACATGAAAGGCCTTCTCGATGTCGCCGATGCTGCCTTGCACCTTCACGTAGAAATTATTTTCCGCGACCGTGAGGACCGAAAGTCCGTACGCCGTAAGAAAATTCTCGACGGACTTCACCTCCTGGTTAGTAGGCGAGAACGAGGAGTTAAAACTGTCCTGCGTAACCCACTTGTGAAAACTCGGTGAGCCTTTCTGGTGTTGCAGCTGCACCAGCTGGTCGAGCTGCTGTCCATTGTGCAGATTCAGCCAGACGGTCACCGCGATGACGGCCGTGGGATCGGCCGAGCCGAGGTCTATGGCTTGCTTGATGAACCCCGGCGTGTTGCCATCAATCAAGTAACCGTAGGCGTTGCCGTTTGCGCCCTTCGGCGATTTCGCAAAGATGCCCGCGCCTACTGCGAATGCACATGCCGACACTAGCATGACAATTCGAAAGAGTTTCTTCATTTGACGCACCTTTCCGGGACTCTCTTCGGGGACGGAGTGATTTGGTAACACGGCGATCGCGTTTCTGTCAAGCAGGGGCTGTTCACAGCCCGGCAATTACTTCATCGAGTTGCGCGAGCGGACGAGTCGGCTTCCCCTGTTTAGAAATTTCTCCCCAGAAATTCCCTCAGCTGGTCGAGCCGAAAGCTCGCATCGCCGATCTCGATCTCCAGTAGCAATTGCGCTGTGGTCAACTGGTTGCCGAAGTCCAGCGCCGCGGTGGTCTCCGCGTCGCCCAAGAGTTGCAGGTTGCTTTCAATTTGCTTCTTCTCTCCCTCGAGAGCTTTGAGCCGGCTGTCCTGAACCGAAATTCCGCTTGCAACCTGCTGCTTGAGGACTTCGGCGTTGCGGATGACATCACCTTCCTGAACTTTCTTCCAATCGTCGTAGGCATCCGCGGCCTGGTCCATGTGCCTGTTGATGGCCCGGCTGGCGAGATTGTAGCTCACGCTCACCTCGCCGTAAGCTCCCGGGTTCCCAATCAGCGGATTGATCTGCTGGTGTGCGCCGGCCGAAAGCGCTACGTCCCAGTCATTCTGACGGCTCAGTTTGTTCAGCGCCCGTCGCTCGTTCACTTCGCTGCTCTGCTTTTCGGCGACCAATTCCTTCACCGGCCGATCGCTCAGTTCCGGCGCATAAATGGCGGCAATCTTCGATTGTGTATCGGCACGATCCGCCTCCAGCTTGATCCTCGTGGTCTGCAATGCGAAGGCCATGGGCCGGGTCATGGAGCGACGGTCAAAAAAGACTACACGTACCAGCCGACGGTGAGCGTGCTCATGCCCCGTTTCAACGAGGGCAAGACGGTCTATGAGACCATCGAGAGCATCCAGGGACCGACCACTTCAGGATAAGGGCCAGCGTGTACTTGAAAATCGAGATCAGCAGGCACAGGAACAGAATGAGCCAGACTAGAACCGGAGCCATGCTTGCCTCGCTTGTGACACCTTGATCTCTCTTGTCCGTGCGATAGCTCGTACTCGCTTTGACTGTGTGACGAGCAAAGCGCGGCGGAAGTTTCGCTGGCGCCGGCGAGCTTGTTGTCTAGTATGCGGCTCTCCGGGGCTATACCAACATCTCGGGAAAAGCATCACTTCTCGAATGTTATCAGCCGGCACGAGTCTGTCCGCCGGATTCGCCAGTCACGCTGCGAAAAGTCTACCTGGGACGTTTATTCTGCAGAGTGCTCGCCTGCGTCAGCGGTCACTCCGCCGAGAGGAGCGCCAACTTGCCAAACTGCGGATGAAACCGGTTTAAAGCGCGGCGATTGTTTCGATTTCCACCAGCGCATCCTTCGGGAGACGCGCCACTTGCACGGTCGAGCGCGCCGGTGGCACTGACGGGAAATACTTGGCGTACACTTCGTTCATGGCCGCAAAATCGTTCATGTCTTTCAGGAATACCACGGTCTTCACGACGTGATGGAGATTCGAACCCGCCGCCTCTAGAATGCCTTTCACGTTTTCGAGCGTCCGCTCGGTCTGCTGGCGAATATCCCCTCCCGCCAGTTCCCCCGTTTTCGGGTCCAGCGCCACTTGTCCGGCGAGGAACAGAAAACCATTCGCGCGAATGGCCTGCGAATACGGTCCGATGGGCTTCGGCCCACGGTCGGTCAGAATCACGTCTCTCATGTTGGAGTCTCCTCTTCAGATTGGGTCGGCGCCGCTGCGGTTTCCACGTGGCGCGCGAAATGCGCCGGGCGCGATGGCGAGCCTATAGCAATAGCATAGGACGGATAGCGCTGCAAAAAATGAGGCGTGGTGTGACGGACTAGCGGCGGTGTGACGGACTAGCGGCGGCCGTGCGTTCGGACGAATCCCGTGTTGGCGTGATTGCGCGTGGCTTCGCGGAAAGCCGCTTCCCTGTCGGCTGCCGCGTCGGTCATGCCCGAATTGATGCGCTCGAGAATTTGTTTCTCGGTGAGCCCGGTATTTTTCAGGCGGCCGATTTCCGCGCTGCTCATGGTGGGCTTGCCCTTCAGTCTCCGGTGCAAAATGAAATCGACGGCGGAATCGGAAAGACCAACCAGCCGCAGCATGACCGCATCGCCGCTGACCGCATCCAGTTGGCCCAATTTCGCAATTTCCAGAATCACCGGCTCGGCGTATCCCGCGTGCATCAGGTTAACGGCGGAGTCTGCATTCGTTAACGGGTGCTGCCGCACGTGCGCTTCGTTTACTAGCGTCACGCAACCATCGTCGGTGAGCCCGGCTTCCTTTAATTTCACGATTTGCGCGACTTCCAGGTCCGACGTGTTCAGGGTTTTCAATTGCTCGACGCTGCTGGACCACATCCCCGCCTGGTCAAGAGGGCGATAATCCGTGAGCGGATGCTGTTGGCATCCGCTCAAACGGATGAGGACGAACACGCCGAGAAGCATGTGCTTGTACCGCATGACTCCATTGTATCCGGGGCAAAGAAGAAGGCTCGAAGGTGTGCCGTGCGAGATACCCGGCGAAAGGACAGGCGCAAAAAGGAGTGCTCGCGAACGGCACTAAAGAATCTGCGGCATGCAGCGCTTGAGGAACGGCGGAGCGGAAAAGTAGGAAGAAGATTTGGAGGAAGAACCAGCGCGCCGGATGAGTTTTGCGATGGGCGAGTCATGTCAGTGGCCGGGCTGGTAGACGCGTTCGACGCCGAAGACGCCGGAAATTTTGCGGATATTGACGAGGATGGTTTCGAGCTGGCGCTTGTCGGCAATTTCGAGGTTGGCGTCAACGCGCGCGTTGGTGCGATCGGGGCGGCTTTCGAGGTTGTGAATGTTGGAGCCGGCTCCGCTGATGACGGCGGTGATTTCGGCGAGAAGGCCGGCGCGGTCGCGCGCGCGAATGGTGAGCTGGACTGGAAATTTGGCTTCCGAGCCGCTGCCCCACTCGACGGCGATGCGGCGTTCCGTCTGGTACAGGAGATTCTGGACGTTGGGACATGAGCGCGTGTGCACAGCCACGCCGCGGCCACGGGTAATGTAGCCGACGATTTCGTCGCCGGGGATGGGATTGCAGCACTTGGCCCGGTACACCAGCAAGTCGTCGTGGCCCTTGACGACCAGCGGCGCTTCGCCGAAGCCCAGCATGCGTTTTACGGTTTTGACCAGCGTAGGCTTGGCGTCAATCGTTTCGGTCTCGGAAGATTTTTCGGGTTCTCCGAGAAGACGCGTGAGGACTTGGCGGGCGGAATATTTTCCGAAGCCAACGGCAGCGTACAGATCCTCGACTTTGGAAAGGCCGTAATCGGAAACGAGTTTGAGGACATCCGCTTCGGGAATTTTCTTGAGGCTGCGGCCGAAGTGACGCGCTTCGTTTTCGAGCAGGCGCTTGCCCATTTCCGTTGCTTCTTCGCGTTCCTGCTCGTTGATCCAGTGGCGAATCTTGCTTTTCGCCGACGAGGATTTTACAAAGCTGAGCCAGTCGCGGCTGGGGTGGTGGCCCTTTTGGGTGAGAATCTCAACGACGTCGCCGCTGCTGATTTCGTGGCGCAGCGAGACCATCTGGCCGTTTACCTTTGCTCCGACGCACTGGTGGCCCACTTCGGTGTGGACCATGTAGGCAAAATCGACGGGCGTGGCGCCGCGCGGAAGTTCCAGCACGCGGCCTTTGGGAGTGAACGCGTAGACTTCGACCGGGGCAAGATCGACTTTCAGCGTGGAGAGAAATTCGCCGGGTTCCTGAAGCTCCTGCGACCACTCGATGAGCTGGCGCATCCAGGTGATGCGCTGGTCGTCGTCTTCGGATGTGGGCTTGCCGGATTTGTATTTCCAGTGCGCGGCAACACCTTCCTCCGCGATGCGGTGCATTTCCTGGGTGCGGATTTGCACCTCAAAGGGCTGGCTGCTGTGGAGCACGGTGGTGTGCAGCGACTGATATAGATTGGGGCGGGCGATGGCGATGTAATCCTTGAAGCGGCCGGGGACGGGGCGCCAGATGTGGTGGACGACGCCGAGAGCGGCGTAACAGTTGCGCTCCGAATCGGTAATGACGCGCACGGCGAGAAGATCGTAGACCTGCGCGAGGCCGATTTCCTGGCGCACGATTTTGCGGTGCACGGAGTACAAACCTTTTACGCGCGATTCGAGTTCGGCGGGAATGCCGGCTTCTACGAGCTTGGTCTGGATGGTGGCCTGGACTTCCTCGAGAAATTTTTTGTGGAAAGGGGCCTTGTCGCTGATCTGCTTTTGCAAGGCGAAGAAGGCTTCCGGCTCGAGATACCGGAACGACAGGTCCTCGAGTTCGCCGCGGACGATACTCATGCCCAGGCGGAGCGCGATGGGCGCGTAGATGTCCAGCGTTTCGCGCGCGATGCGCTGCTGCTTGGGGGGTTCGAGGTACTCGAGGGTGCGCATGTTGTGGAGCCGGTCCGCCAGCTTGACGAGGACGACGCGAACATCGGTGACCATCGCCAGGAGCATCTTGCGGACGGTTTCGGCCTGGCGCGCTTCGGGCGCCATCATTTTGAGGCGGCCGATCTTTGTTACGCCTTCGACGAGATGAGCGACTTCCGCGCCGAAGCGCTCCTCGATGCGGGAGACGGGATACTCGGTGTCTTCGATGGCGTCGTGGAGAATCGCGGCGGTGAGCGTGGTGGCATCGAGGCGCATGTCCGCGAGGATGTGGGCGACTTCGAGCAGGTGGGAGAGATACGGCTCGCCGGAGCTGCGGAACTGGTCGTGGTGGCGCTCGGTGGCGATTTCGTAGGCGCGGCGAATCATCCAGGGATCTTCGGAGGGGCGATTCTTGCGGAGCTTTTCGAGGAGCTCTTCCAGGCGAGCGTCGAGCTGGCGAACGGCGCGGTCGCGGTTGAAGCTGAGCGGGATTTTGTCAGGAGACGGCATGGTTTAGTTTACGCCTGAACGGGTGCCTCCGGGGAGAGTGGGGATGGTGCGTGACGAGTGATGATCGAAGAGGAGGTAAGGCAAGGAAGTAAGGATGGGTCCCCCACCCCCCTGTTTTTTGTAAGTGTTGCATCTACGGGACTTAGATATTGCGCAAGTCCTTTGTTTGCAACACATACGAGGGGGTCCAGAAGTGTTGCATCTAAAGGACTTAGATTGCACCAAAATTGTGCAGAATGGGACCGTTTCCGCTTGCTGAAACGGGCTCCCTCGTCTGCTCGATCTTTGCTTAAACGGTGCCCGAAGGTGCTGAAGAAAGGACTCAGAGGAGTCGAGCGAAGAGAAAAAAGGCGGACGGATCTCGGAGAAGCGTCAGGACCTTTCCGATGAGATTACGACGGGTCGGTCGACTCGCGATGCCCGCTCAGGATGCGCTTCCTTGACGGAGGCGCGGCTCGGGGGCCGATTGATGTGGCTGGCATCCAGCTCATACAAGAGTGTAGCACGGCCAGCGCTAACTGTCAATAACTATTATTATATAGATATCATTCGAATGGAACCGTAAGACGTTGAAATGTCCTGGCTTAGACGGCCAGGACGCAAAACGCGCATTTGCGGGTTACAAGTCCCGAAGGTGCATCCGGGATCCAAACTGCGCATTTGAAGGTCGAAATTTAGGGGTGGAGATCAATGGATGGAAAGCGGAAAATCTGAGAAAAGAGGGCGCGCGACCAAGACGTCATTCGCTTAATCTCGGCTCGAGCGGCAACTCGACGAGAAAGGGCCATTTATGAAGAAGCTAAATAAGAAACGGAAAAAGCAAATCGCCGCTATCGCGGCAAAAAAAGACGCCGACATCGATCTGACCGATATGCCGGAAATCCTCGACTGGTCCAAGGCCGAAATCGGCAAGTTCTATCGGCCGGCGAAGAAACCCGTGCCCATCCGGCGGACACCGACATCATCGCCTGGTTAAAGAGCTATGGGCGGGGATATTAGACCAAGACCGATATGCTATTGCGGCACGCAATGAAGAGTTCCGTTGGTGCGAGGCAAACAACAGACGGACTGCTGGAAACTTGGAGGGTCGGTGATGAGAGAATTGATAGTCCTGTTTTGGTTGAGTTTATTGTTCGTTGATAGAGCAGCAACGGTGGACAATCGTGACGATAGTGCAACCGTCGGCCCGGAAAAAGGATGGCTCATCATCCAAGGTGGCGGCGCGGTGTCCGAAGAAACTAAGAAGCGCTTTGTGGCGTTGGCTGGCGGACCGGATGCCAATTTTGTCCTAATTCCAACTGCAATGTCCGAGGAGGAAATAACTGCTGGCGGGTTCTATCGAGGGCAAGGAAGTGGATGGGCAAAGTCGATGGGGATAAACCACGTCACGATGTTGCACACCAGAGACAAAGCGCGTGCGAACTCGGAATACTTTACTGACTCCCTACGAAAGGCGTCTGGCGTTTGGATTATGGGCGGACGACAGTGGCGGCTTGCCGACGCTTATCTGGATACCGCGGTCGAACGCGAAATTAAGGAAGTAATCGCCCGTGGCGGCGTCGTGGGTGGAGGTTCTGCCGGCGCGACGATTCAAGGTTCGTATCTTGTCCGAGGTGACCCGAAGGGCAACGAAATTATGATGTCACCCGGCCATGAAAGAGGATTTGGATTGCTCTCAAACTCCGCAATCGACCAGCACGTGAATACGCGCGAACGTGAACATGACCTTGTGCAGGTCATTGAGAAACATCCCGAATTGCTCGGTTTTGGGATTGACGAAGGTGCAGCGTTAGTGGTGCATGGCGACTCACTCGAAGTGATCGGCGGTCAAGTGGCCATCTATGATGGAAAGGAGCATGATGGCGCGCTCTATTATTTCTTATCGCCTAAGCAAACATTCAATTTGAAAACAAGAGCCATGGAGAACGGGAGTGCCGAATCACTTGCTCGAAATACTCCGGCTCCTGCCGCTGCAACTGGCGAATCTCAGGCAAACAAATACCCCGTCGTTCTTACCGTCATCAGCGCGCAGCGCACCAACCGCGGAGGGTACACGACAACTGATATCATCGGCTATCTGTCGGATGACCCTCGGCAGACACAATTGCACATGGGTACACGAATCTACGTGCAAGTATTAGCCAGGTGCGCCAGAAAGTGGACAGGGCCAAATCTGATTGGGATTGGAAAGACGTTTGACGGAGCGGTTCGAGCGGAATACAATTACTAGGTATGGAAATTTCTATTTCACAACTCAAAGATGAAGCAGATCGATTTCTCCAAAGAGACGGTAAGCCACGTACGCTGAGAGAGATTTCTTCCGCCATCGGTCACGATATCGGGCCGTATTCCAAAGTACTTGGCCTGCTTGATGCGGAAGGCAAAATCGAACCTGTTGACCAGCGCTTGCAGTGGAATGCGCAGCGCGGCGAATACGATTGGACTTGCGAGCGCGTGCGATCGAAGCCGGAGCGCTTCGAGCTTGTCCCCGGTGAACCACTCGACTGATTTCCACTGGAAATTCCAGAAGGCATAGTTCTGACACCATTCATAGAAGACCGGAACCAGAACAGAGCTGTCGAAGAACTGCTTCAAGAATGCTTGCCCAGGATGTGCTGCGCCCTTTCTTCGCGGACTTGGCGGATAGCATCATCGACTATGCGCAATGGCAGTGGCCTGTCGGTGCGGTAGACAAATAGCCCGTTTTCCCAAACCATGCCGCTGCCCTCCGAACTGCTGGCATCTTCCAGCTTGAGAGGCAGCTCTTTTTCCACGAGCTGCTCAAGGTAGTCTTCCACAGACAACCCTTTGGCAGAAGCCAGCGATTCCAGCGCGGCGGCGATTTCGGGTTTTACGTCCAGCGTCATGATGTACTTCTCCAGCTTACCCCCTAAGTTTACACAATCCAGCGACTGCCCGAAACTGGGGAGATCTAGAAGAAGAGTTCGGGGGAGACGTGGAAGCGGCGGCTGAGGCGTTTGATGTGGTCTTTGTTGAGTTCGCGCTTGCCGCTTAGGACTTCGGAGACGATGCTGGGGGTGCCGAAGACATCGGCGAGGTCTTTTTGCAGGAGGCCGTGCTGGTCCATGAGGAATTGGAGGACTTCGAGAGGCTTGGCGCGGGGAAGGATGCTTTACGCAGAGTCCTCAGAGAGCACAGAGAACACGGAGTGGAAAGGAAAGGGCGTCCGCGGGGACGCCCTAGAGATAAATCGATTTATTAGCAGCGAGACGCGCTCCCAGGTCAGGAGGCCTGCTGGGGCTGCTCGGCGCGCTTTTGCTTGATTTCCTTGACCTTGTCGATCAAGTCGTCGGCTTGCTTCTTGAGGCTGGCACGCTCATCGGCGGACTCCACCATGTCGGCTTTGCGGCGATAGAGGAGGTTGAGGTAGGCCATGGCGTCGTCGTAATCGGGCCGAAGCTGGATGGCTTTCTGGAGATCGGTGATGCCTTCATCGACGAGGCTGCCATACTTTTCGACGTAGACGGCGCGAACGGGCGAGGGTAGCGGATCCTCATCGCGCACTTGCTTCTTGATATTGCTTTTGTTGTAAGCGGCACGCAATTCCCCATTGGCGCGGAAGGCCAGGGTCCAATCGATGACGCCGATCCAATAGTAGGGCTCGGGGTCATCGGGCTTCTGCTCGATGTGCTTCTGATGGTAGGACTTGGACTCCTCAAACTTCTTGGGCTCGTAGGGAGTGCCAGCCATCTGGAAGAGGATGGAGCCGATGCCGTCGATGGCGCTGACATTTTTGGGATCGATCTGCAAAACATCCTTGAATTCATTGACGGCGGCGGTGCCGAGGCGCACGTTCTGCTCCGAGGGAGCGCCGGGTATGTACTGGCTGGCGTAAGCGGTGGCCAGGTAGAGACGGGCATTCATCAGGCCGGGATCAAGTTCCTTGGCCTTCTGGAAATCAGCGATGGCCGCGTCGTACTGAGCTTCTTTGTAAGCGGCGACGCCTTTATTGAGGAGGTCGCGAGCCTTTAATTTGGCGCAGCCGGAGAGGCCAGCAGCGAGGATGAAGAGGGCCGCGAAGGCCGAAGCCCGCCGAGCCCAGCGAACCGAAGATGCATGAGTCATCGAAGCGTCCATCCCTGTTGTGCGCGACCCCAAGACTGCCGGGGCCAGCGCCCGGAGATTCACGTCCGCCCTGCGAGGGGCATTGTAGAACTGTCAGAGGCCCTTTTCCAAACCGGGCGTCAGCAGGCCGACTGACGCAATCCCCGAGGTGTGCATGACATCGATCACTTTGGCCACCACACCAAATTCGACCGGGCCATCGCCGCGGATAAAAGCCACTCGCGAGGCGCGCTGCTTGAAAACTTCTTCGATACGGGCGCTGAGGCGGTCCCAACTGACCGGTTCCTGATTGATGCGTAGCGAACCGTCCGCCAGCACCTGAACGACGACAACATCGGGCGGAGACGATTCGGGCGGATGCGTTGACGGCAGCGGCAACTGCGCATCCAGACCCATGTTGTGCACCGGAATGATCATAAAGATCACCAGGAGCACCAGCAGGATATCGATCAACGGAACGACGTTCATATCCGAGACGATACCGCGCTTACCGCCTACTGACATTCCCATAATCCACCTCGTATCGGGCAAATGCCCCGCGAGGAGGACTCTCACATCCGCGAAAGCGGCCCCGACCGGGTCGGGGCCGACCGGCGAAAAAACTATTGTCCCGCTTCGAGTTTGGCGGTAATCAAACCAATCTTATCAATGCCGGCGCCGCGCATGATGTCGATGGCGCGGGCGACGTCCATGAACAGTACATCGTTGTCGCCTTTGACGAAAGCAATTTTCTCGGCGCGCTCCTTGAAGATGGCCTCCATGCGGGGACCAAGGCCATCCCAAGTGGTGTCTTCGTTATTGATCTTGAGCTTGCCGTTCATGTTCACCTGAACGACGACGGTTTTGTTTTCCAGCTCGACGTTCTGCTGCTGGTTCGGCGAAGGCTGCGGGACGAGCGTGTCCAAGCCCTTCGGCGTGAGCGGGGTGATGACCATGAAAATAATGATGAGCACCAGCAAAATGTCGATGAGCGGGACGACGTTGGGCGTCGCCATCGCTCCGCCGGATTCTCCTCCTACATCCATCCCCATAGCGAGTCTCCTGTGGG
>WNFG01002648.1_pt1 | contig 15826 bp, 14 predicted proteins | sample 5400431 | NCBI WGS metagenome assembly WNFG01 (sample SAMN13153346, study PRJNA577476) | soil metagenome | isolation source: 120 cm saprolite under Douglas fir tree site 2 hole 3 replicate 2 | place: USA:California | collected 2015-04-18 | reverse complement strand
GGGCAGTCTCGATCCCGAGGAAGCCAAGCATAAGGGGAAGAAGCGTAACTGATTTTCCCGCCGCTATTTTCCGCTCGGATCTTCACGGTGCGCTGATATCGTGAAGGCGTTATGATTCCGCTGATCACGGCCGTCTTCCTCGCGTGCATGCCGCAAACCCCACTGCAAATCCAGCAGCGTGAAATCCATGAGCAGGGCACCCACTACGCCGTTGACGTCAAGTATCCGGAAATCGAAAACGCCGACGCTTTTAATGCGGCGGTGCGGCTGGCTGTAGGTTCGCTCACTGAGAGCTTCAAGAAAGGAGGGATGCCCGAGGTCAACGCAGGTGACGGTCCTAGTGACGGCTACCTCAACGGCAGCTATACCGCCGCGGTTTTGAAGAACGGCATAGTCAGCGTTTTAATTGACTACAGCGAATACACGCCTGGAGCCGCCCACCCTTGGGGCGTAATGGCCAGCATCAATTACGACAGCCGTACTTGCCGCGTGCTCACGCTCGCCAGCCTCTTTCGCCCTGGAGTCAAATACGTGTCGCGGCTATCACAATTGGCTATCGCCTAGCTCGATCAGAACGAATTTGCAGATCGCGGCGCGATACGCCACGGTGCGGGTCCGATCGAGAGCAACTTCAAGGTCTTCACCCTCACAGATACCGACTTGGTATTGCAATTTCCCATGTATCAAGTGGCCGCGGGCGCCGCTGGAGAACAAACTGCCGTCATTCCGCTGGAAACGCTTGCTCCATTGCTTCGAAAGAGATGATTGTTCCGAGAGCACAGCCCGGCTAGCCGGATTTGGGCATCTAATCCGACCACGGCGCCGGACGCCGGTCCCAGCGATGCTTCTTTAACTCCTGCAGCAATTCCGCACTCAGCGGCCCCTTGTCACTCCGCGCGATGTTTTCCCGCACATGCTCCAGCTTCCGCATCCCGATAATCGTCGTGCTCACTGCCGGATGCGACAGCACAAACCGCAGCGCCATCTCCGGCAGCGACATCCCCGGCGGAAGCATCTGCTTGAGCTTGTCCACCCGCTCCAGCGTGTTCGCCAAATTCTCGGGATTGAAATAGCGCGACCGCCAATCATTTTTCGGGAAGGTCGTGTCCTTCGTCATCTTCCCGCCCAGGCTGCCTTCATCGAGCGCCACCCGCACAATCACGCCGACGTTCAATTCCTGGCAGGCAGGGAACAGCTCATCCTCCGGCGACTGATCGAAGATGCTGTAGATGACCTGCACCGCGTCCACCAGCCCGGTTTGCATGGCCTTAATCCCATTTTCCGGCTCCCATCGGTTCAGGCTCAGCCCAAAATTATCAATGACGCAATCCTGCTTCAGCTTGTCCACGGTGTTGGCGAAATCCGGCTCGTCGGCCCATGTATCGCTCCACACGTGAAATTGCAGCAGATCAATCGTGTCCGTCCCCAGTTGCTTGCGGATCATGTCGGCGTATTTGAAAACGTGCTCCGGCGGAAACACGTCGCTGTACTTCGATTTCACCGACGCCGGCCACTTCAGATTTTTCGGCGGGACTTTCGACGCGGCATAAAGGGGTTTTCCATTCGGCGTCGCATTGTTTTGAGTCAGAATCTTTCCCAGCAGCCCGTCGCTCTTGCCCTCGCCGTAAGCCCACGCGCTGTCAAAAAAATTGCAGCCCAGATCGACCGCCAGTTGTAGGGCCGCGGTCGACTCGCGGTCATCCGACCCGCTCCACCCGCCCATTCCCCAAAGCCCGTGGGCAATGTCGCTGACTTCCAATCCAGTGCGGCCAAACTTGCGATAGATCATGTGTGGTCCTCGGGTTTGATTTCCTAGGGTGATCTTTGACGTTCGATTGTAAATGCGGCGCTGCCCGAGTTCGCGTGCCGCCCCACGGAAAGGGGTCGCGGGAGAGCCAACTATCCCGGGCCATTCGTCTCACGGACATGAACATGCGCAAAATGGGTTTCAAAGACTTCGTTCAATGTCCGCTCCTGCCGGTAACTTGGATCGTCGTCGAAGGCTTCGGTGCTGAACTCCGTGTTGCACACTGGGCACGATGCCCGTATTGGAATCGCGGCAGCGGTTCGTTTTGTGATTCTAAACGTCGGCTTTGCCATTGCTTGATAGTTTCCCACATCGAATGCCGCTCCCCGCTTTACCTCTTCCCACCCCTTCTATAGAATCAGAAGTTTGCTGCTCGAAGTTTTTCAGCCGCAATCGATCCCTGCCTCAGTTCGGGAAGCACGATGAAAATTCACGAGTATCAGGCCAAAGCGATTTTGAAGAAGTATGGTGTCGCCGTGCCCCGCGGCGAGATGGCCGAGACTCGCGAGCAGGCCGAGGCCGCCGCGAAGGCTCTGTTCGACTCTGGCGCCAGCGGCGTCGTGGTGAAGGCGCAAATCCATGCCGGAGGCCGCGGCAAAGGCGGCGGCGTGAAGATAGCGAAGTCGGTAGAAGAAGCCGCAGATCTCGCCTCAAAAATTCTGGGCATGACCCTGGTCACGCACCAAACCGGTCCCGAAGGCCGCGTGGTGCGCCGCCTGCTAATGGAAGAAACTCTCCCCATCGAAAAAGAGCTGTATCTGGGAATCGTGATTGACCGCGCCGAAGCTCGCCCGGTTTTCATGGCCTCCGCCGCCGGAGGCATGGAGATCGAGCAGGTCGCCGCCGAAAATCCCGACGCCATTCTCAAAGAATACGTCGCGCCCGGCATGGGCCTGGAAGGTTTTCAGGCGCGCAAGCTGGCATTTCAGCTGGGACTGAAGCCCGCGCAGATCAGTCAAGCTGTGCAGTTGATGACTGGACTGTACAAGGCATTCCTCGATACCGATTCCTCGCTGATGGAAATCAATCCCTTCGTCACTTGCACCGACGGTCGCCTGTTCGCGCTCGATGCCAAGATGAATTTCGACGACAGCGCGCTCTTCCGCCATCCCGACTTGAAAGCCCTGCGCGACGTCACCGAAGAAGATCCGCTCGAAGTGGAAGCCTCAAAATACAGCCTCAACTACATCAAGCTCGACGGAAACGTCGGCTGCATGGTAAACGGCGCCGGCCTCGCCATGGCGACCATGGACATCATTAAATACGCCGGTGGCATGCCCGCGAATTTCCTCGACGTAGGCGGCGGCGCCAACGCCGAGCAGGTTACCCATGCCTTCGAAATCCTGCTCAGTGACAAGAACGTGAAAGCAGTCCTGATCAATATTTTTGGCGGCATCCTCCGCGTGGACACTTTGGCGCGCGGCGTAGTCGAAGCCGCGACCAAAACGCACATTCAACTTCCGGTGGTTCTGCGCCTAGAAGGGACCAACGTCGAGCAGGGAAGAGAGATTCTTAGAGAGTCAGGCCTGAATTTCACTGTGGCCCAGACCATGAAAGACGCGGCAGAGAGAGTGGTGGCTGCGGCAGCGGGCACTGCGTGAACCTGAAACAGGTTTGTGCTTTCAAGAGTGCCGCAAGTCCGAATGAGGTTCGTGTCAGGGCACGCCTTCAGGCGTGCCGTAAGCGATCGAAAATCGCGGCGGTTTTAGCCGCTGGAACTTTATGAGCATTCTGGTCGATAAATCGACGCGCGTCATCGTGCAGGGCCTCACCGGCCGCGAAGGCACTTTCCACGCCAAAGCCTGCGCCGAATATGGCACCAAAATTGTCGGCGGAGTCACTCCCGGCAAAGGCGGCACCACCCACGAAGGCTTCCCGGTATTCAACAGCGTTCAAGAGGCCGTGGACAAAACCGGCGCTGACGCTTCCGTCATCTTTGTGCCGCCACCGTTTGCCGCCGACGCCATCATGGAAGCCGCCGACGCCGAGATCGAACTGATCATCTGCATTACCGAAGGCATTCCCGTGCTCGACATGGTCCGCGCCTGGGAATTCCTGCAAACCCGCCGCGCTCGCCTGATCGGCCCCAATTGCCCAGGAATTATTTCCCCCGGCAAATGCAAAATCGGAATCATGCCCGGCCACATTCATCGCGAAGGCCCGGTCGGCATCGTCTCCCGCTCAGGGACGTTGACCTACGAAGCGGTCTATCAGCTAACGACCCGCGGCATCGGACAATCCACCGCCATCGGAATCGGCGGCGACCCCATCGTGGGCACGAATTTTGTTGATGCGCTCGACTTATTCAATCGCGATCCCCAGACGGAAGCCGTAGTGATGATCGGCGAAATAGGCGGCAACGCCGAAGAAACTGCCGCCGATTTTGTAAAGTCGCGAATGAAGAAGCCAGTTATCGGATTCATCGCCGGGCAAACCGCTCCGCCCGGACGCCGCATGGGCCACGCCGGCGCAATCATTTCCGGAGGCCACGGCACCGCATCCGAAAAAATCAAAGCAATGGAAGCCGCCGGAATCCGCGTATGCAAGTCCCCAGCAGATATCGGCGAGACGGTAGCCGCCGCGATAGCAGTAAAAGCAGGCGCGTAGAACTTAAGGGCCAAGAACCAAGAGCCAACAGCCGCTGAGCCAACGACGAAGGACGAACGACCAACGACGAATTTATGAAAACTCTTCAACGCACTCTCACCATCGTGAAACCCGACGCCGTACGCCGCAACGCCATCGGCGACATCATCGAACAATTCGAAAAGAACGGCTTCCGCATTCTGGCCATGAAGATGCTTGAAATCTCTCAGCATCAGGCGGAGCAGTTTTATGCCGTCCATGCCCACAAGTCGTTTTTCAACTCACTGACCGCGTTTATGTCGAGCGGCCCCATTGTCGCTCTCGCCCTGGAAAAAGAAAATGCGATCGCCGATCTGCGGAACCTGATGGGTGCCACCAACCCGGCCAACGCCGAAGAGGGAACCATCCGCAAGAAGTGGGCATCGAGCATCGAGCACAATGCAATCCACGGCTCCGATGCCGACGACACCGCGCGCTTCGAGTTGAGCTTTTTCTTTGCGGGATACGAACTAGCGCAGTAAGCCAGGACCCAGGCTCTGGGCATCACGCTTCGGGAAAATCGTTCAGCACTGAACCGTAGTCACCGACTTACTGCTGAGCGGGATGATCGCGGCCTTATCTCCTAGCCTAATGGTGCAATCCCGCGTCGCGCCTGCGTTAGTCAGAACCAGAATGCGCTGTCCGTCGGGATTCTCGAATGCCACGTGATCGAGATCAGGAGCCAGTGCCTGAGAATCAATCCGGTGCGCCCCCCGGCGCACAAACCGCGAATAGTGCGCGAACGCCCAGTACTGCCCACTGTAGGAAATCTCTTTGCTGGTCGAGTTGACCGTAACCAGGCCACCGCAATTGAACGGCCCGATGTTGGGACGTCCCTTGTCGTCGAGTGCGAAATTCCAGGCAGTAATAGAACGGCACCAATTGCGCAGGATGCCGGTAAAGGTCTTGCTCCAGTCCGCCCACCCCGTAACAAAATTTGGGTCCGTGTAATCGGGTCCGCCTTCGGTCCAATACATTTCGACTTCGGGATAGGCAGCGTGTACCCGTTGGATCCATTCCACCTTCCCAACATAACCATGCCAGGCGAGGGCATTGCTGTAGCGGTGGACGTCGGGCATTTCCAGTTCGCCTATCGCGCGGCCCCAGAGGTTGTAATTATGGTCAATCAACCAGATCTTGGTTTTCACTCCGCTACGCTCAAACGCCGGCCCCAGTTGAGTACGCACGAAATCGGCCTCGTATTCCTGCGGCCAGATGCAAGCAGGCATACGGCCGTCCTGATCGGTGTCCACTTCGTTTTGCACTGTCACGGCCTGTACCGGGACGCCTTCAGCCTCATATCCCTGCAGAAACTTCACAAAATAGTTCGCGTAAGCGGGCATGTAGTGGCGCTGCATGTTTCCGCCCAGCATCGAGTGGTTCGATTTCATCCAGCCCGGCGGACTCCACGGTGAGGAAAACAAGAACAGATCGGGATTCGCCTTCCGCGCCTCCCGCAACATCGGCAAAATATATGCGCGATCATGTTCAATCGAGAAACGTGTCAAATCCGGATCGGCGTCGCCGTCGTCGTAGCTGTACACCTTGGTCGAGTAGTCGCTGGAGCCAATACAAGTACGGCAGACGCTGAATCCCATCTCAGAAGGGTGGAAGAGTTCGTGAAACAATCTTTCGCGGGCGGCAGGATCGAGCCGATTGAAGGTGTAACAGGCAGCATCGGTGAATGCCGCGCCGAAGCCAAGGATCTCCTGAAACTTTTTGCCGGGATCGAGCGTGACGTCGGCTGGAGCGCTAGCTGCATGAGCAGGCTTCCACGCCACCGGCGGAGTCCGCTGCAGCCGGCGAGCTTCGTCAGTAACCCAAACTGTCAGATCGCCGAAACTCGCGTTTAGGATCCGCGGCAACGCTACGCTACCCGCCAGTGCGGCGGTGCATCGGGCCGATAATTCGAGGAACTCGCGTCGCGACGACCGGTTTGCCATCTCCGCTCCTGGGACAAAAGACAAAAGACAAAAGACAAAAGATCAAGCCTCGCCCGGCCGGTAGCCGCCTTCAGAAAACGGTGAAGTCAGCCGAGCGGCTCGTATAACTGCCCTTCCACCCGGTCCGCCATCTTGGGCAGTTCTTTTTTCGCATATTGCAGGAAATGAGGAGCATTCCTATGCGCTTCGAGAGCGGCGTCATCTTGGTATTGTTCGTAGATAAAGAACCGGCGCGGCTCGGTGCGATGCCGGTGCACCTGATACATGGCGCACCCGGGCTCTTTGCGCGATTCTTCCGTGAGCTTAGAAAATAGTTCCGCAACCTCGGTTTCCCGTCCTACCTTTGCCACCCAGGTCACAGCGAGAACGACCATAGCTAGCTCCGTGCCTCTCGTCCCAATGTTCCGCCGCTCAGCGACGTCAACTCCGCCGCGAATTCATCCACAAAAATTGTTTCCTCGCGCCCCGGCCCGGTTGAGACCATCCCAATGCGCGCGCCCGATTCCTTCTCGACGAAATTCAGATATTCCCTCGCCGCTTTCGGAAGTTTGCTCAACTCCGTGATTCCCTGGGTCGGTGTATGCCAGCCCGCCATGGTGCGGTAAACGCACTCAATCTTCTCCCACCCGCAAGCCTCGGCAGGGATTTCTTCCGTCGCTTTGCCATCAATTTTGTAACCGACGCATACCGGAATCTCTTTCAGTTCATCGAGCACATCAAGCTTGGTCACCACTAGCCACGAGGTCCCGTTGATCATGCCCGAGTAGCGCAACAGCGGCAGATCAAGCCACCCGCATCGCCGCGGACGTCCCGTCACCGCGCCAAATTCGTTGCCCCACTTGCGAATCAAATCACCCGTCGAATCGAAAAGTTCCGACGGAAACGGCCCTTCGCCCACCCGCGTGCAGTAGGCCTTGGTCACGCCAATTACTGAATCAATCGCCGTCGGCGCAACGCCGGTCCCGATGACTGCGCCTCCCGACGTTGCGCTCGAGGAAGTCACAAAAGGATACGTCCCGTGATCAATGTCGAGCATGGTGCCCTGCGCGCCTTCGAACATCACCGACTGCCCGCCGGCAATCGCCCGGTTCAGCAGCACGGCAGTATCGCACACAAAGGGCGCGATCCTGGCTGAAGCTTCGGCGTATTCGGAGTACATTTTGTCGGCATCGAGAGGCTCCGAATTAAACAGCGCGTGGCCAATCATGTTTTTTTCGTGGCAGGCGTTTTCGATGTGCTTCTTCAGTAGATTCAAGTCCAGCAGATCAATCACGCGCAATCCGCGCCGCCCTGCTTTGTCTTCGTAACTGGGTCCGATGCCACGTGAGGTAGTGCCGATTTTCACTCTCCCCGGCGCGTTTTCCGCCGCCAGTTCGATCATGCGGTGATAGGGAAGAATGACGTGCGCGCGGTTACTGACGAAAAGATTGCCGTCAACTTTCACTCCCGCATCGCGCAACGCACCAACTTCCTTTAGAAACGCGATCGGGTCCAGCACCACGCCGTTTCCAATCACACTGCGGCAACCCCCGCGCAACACTCCGCAGGGCACAAGCTGCAGCACAAACCTCTTCCCGTTGATGATGACCGTATGCCCGGCATTGTGCCCGCCGGCATAGCGCGCCACCATGGAGAATTTTTCCGAGAGCACGTCAACAATTTTTCCCTTGCCCTCGTCTCCCCACTGGGCACCCACCACGACCGCAGTCTTCCCCTTCGTCAAAGCACTAACTCCTGTTTGGATCATGCGGCTGGAACGCAACCGCGACTCATGGCCCTGGCACACGCCCGTCCCCGCACTACCGCGCAAAGGCACAAAAGGTCAGGGATTAACCGGGGTAGAGGTGTACTGGAAATGATAACCCGCTGGAGGCGATGGAGGCCAACGGAATAATTCGATTGCACAGATGATGGATTCAGATGCCCTGGCCGACTCTAGCTTTCCCTGTTTTCTAGTTCCCTATCTCGGTGTTGCCTCTTCAACCGCCACCACAGCCGCCGCCACAGCCGCCGCCCCCATCGCCACCGCCATCTCCACTTCCGCCACTGTCGCCCCCATGCCCACCGCTGTCACCACCATGACCGCCCCCATCATGGCCACTCGCGTCATGCCCGCTAGTGTGATGGCCGCCATCAGCAGGATGACTGGCGTGATGATGATGGGATTCGCCACCGTCACCAGTTCCGATGGAATTGTCGGACGAGGCCCCATCTCCCCCATCGAACGACATGAAATCAATATCATGCTCCGTATAGACCTGCCGCCGGCGCGCATCTGCCTTGGTTTGTTCTTCTGGTTCCAGCCCTGGCGTGTGATCAACGTAACGGCCGAAAACTCTCTCGCAATCTTCTCTGTACCTTCGGGTGTCGAGGATATGTTGATGCCAGAACTCGTCCATTTCGGGCGTCGGCGGTGAAATGAGATCTTCCTGGCGCTTGTGGGCTAGCGCGTAGAGAAAGCGCCTGTATTCGAGTTCTACCTGCGCTGCTTTTTCGTGTGACCAGCCTAGCTTTTCGATAACCTTAAGCCGCACAGAGCTTAGATCGAGATGGCTTATGTGCCGCTTCGCGAGCAATCTTTCCAGCATTTGACTCCCCCTTTCACCGCGCGGACACTGCCAGAATTTCTTCCAAGGATCCCCACTCGATCCTAATGGGATCTCGAGAAATGTAGTCCAAAAACATACCGCCTTCGATGATGGCCTCAAACGCTGGATTCAGCATCCCCTGTGCCGTCACAATCGTTCCATTAGGGCGCATGCCGATTAGGATTGCTCCGTGCTGCTCGCGGAAGTGATGTGCCAAGCGGCCAAAGTTGAAAGTCCTACCCTCTGGAACTTGAATACTTCGGAGATCCTGGCCGTCGGGAGATAACAGGCTCTCGAACACTCGAGTGATGCCGGGGTTGTGGATTTCACGCACGATCATTGGGACATCAATCGACCTAACGCACACTACTCGCCTTCTGTCGACGCGCTCAATGTCCACTTCCTTCCCCGGATCGTTAGCCTTAACGACGATCGGAGCCGCTGGATTGATTTCCTTCACCGCCAAGGCGATAGAGATGCTTTCATAGTCGGTACTCGCGTGAATGATGATCTTGCCAGCGTCCTTCACGCAGGCCCGTACCATGACGTCGTTGCTCGTCGGTTCTCCCCGTACGAACTCGATGAGATCGGGAAATGGATTTCGCTCCGTTCCCTGGGAACAAAGCACGATCTGCGTGCCGCGTGATTGTTGATCGGCGACCAGTCGCTGAATTAGCGAAGTTGTCTCTCCTCCCCGATTTCCGAAAATGACGATATGGCCTTTCATATCAAACTCCACAAATCCTTTTTCCCGGCGCTTTATGTAGTTTCCGATTGAAGTGAAGACGCTACTCAGAGCCACAGCAGCGGCCCCAATTCCTCCGATCGCGATCAGGCCGGCGGTTAATCGGCCAGCCGTGCTTACCGGAACGACGTCGCCAAAGCCAACCGTCGTCACCGTGATCACAAAGAAGTATGTGTAAGTCGGCAGCGAACGGATTGCGCTGCTGTCCGGTTCCTGCCATAGCAGTGTCACGTAGCCAAACACATACAGGATCGCAAGCATTGCGAGCAACGTAAGCCACGGAGACTTGCCCCACCATTTCTGAATTCTCCGTTTCAAGAGTGGAAGTAGCATTGCTCGGCCTCGGTGCCGTTGAGTCTAGCAAAAGAACCAAGCGCTGGCGCCACTCCGGGGGTATCTTTTACTCAGGCCTGTTCACTTCCCGGGCTGGCCGGTCGATTGCTTCAACTCCGCGGGATCCGGTCTGATCACCGCCAGATTCGCCGGCGCGTCCGGATGCACGCCAAAATCCCATACATAACTATTCATCCCTTGCTTGCCGAGAAGTTCAGCCACCGCATACTCACCCGGCTCTAGCGGAGCCTTGGGAGTCAGTTTGATCCAGCCTTCGCTCAACTGTTCTGCCGTGGCCGGAACCCCTTCCTGTTCCTGACTGGACTTGCCGGTGACTGTGCTCTTCAGCGTTCCTACGATCCGCTTATCGCCCTTGACCTCCGCGCGAACGATGCGGAACCGGTCCCACGGCAGCTCCGGCCCCGGCTTCGTGGAATCACTCGCTTCCTGGCTCGCATCCAGATTGAGGTAAATGGCCGGCAGCGACGCGTGTACCTGGATCTTCGAGCGCGGGCCAGCGACTTCGATCGTATGTTTGGTACCCCCCAGCGGATTGATCGCCGCCCGCAGAACGTTATGCCCGGTGTGCCGGTTCACCTCTCCCGTGCTCTGATCAAGCGGTACTAACTCGGGCAGCGCCAGATAGGTGTCCAGCGCATACACCCCACCTTCCGGAGGCAGTCGCAACCCCGCCGCCACGTGTGGCGATCGCAACTCTTCTTCCTGGCGCTCCTCCTGCATCTCCTTCTCGAGTTCCGAGGCCTCCTTCGACATTTTGCCAGCCGCGCGATCTGCTTCGTACTGTTTGGTAGCGTCCCAGTCCACCAGCGAATTCGGGATTTCTTCCCATTCGTTGCGCTCGACGCTGAAGAAGCGCACCCGATCGTCTTTGATCTCCCACTTGGTCGCAAGCTGGTAAGAGCCGTCTTTCAGAATGAGGCGCTTGGACTGGGCCTGGGCAGCCGCGCCATGCGGCAAAAGGAAAATGCACACCGCAACACCACAACCCACCACCAGCAACCGTCGCAGAAAACGTCTTATTGAAATTTGCCCTGCCATACCTAATTATGAACCGTTGCGGGCTTATTGTTCTCACGTTCGCTGCGCATTGCGCCATTCCGGACTTGCGAGAACCACGGACGTCTCGATCTGGCGTTCGGGAATGGTCCAATATTTCCTTAGGAGACGCTCTTTTTCGCTGGGACTGACCATTTGAAAACCATGTTTTTCGTAGAAACGAATCGCCCAGGCCGCGTCAGCCCAGGTTCCGATCAGCAGCGGGCCTTTCGCCAGACCACGTAAATATGAAAGTAAGCTTCCTCCAATGCCATGCCCCTGACTGCCGGTCCGAACGTAGGCATGGCGAATGAGTGTCACGTCCGCAACGTCCTGAATGCCCATAACGCCTGCCAAAGTCCCGCTTTCCTCGTACCCCCAGAACGCCACTCCTTCGCCGATTTCGTGCCGTAGTCCCTCCCTCGACATGTACGGCTCGTTCCAGCGATCTTCAGGAATGGTGCCTTTGTAGGCGCTCGCGCCGTCGTTGATGATGGTCCAAACCAGCTCAAAGTCGTGGTCGTCACAGCGGCGAATCATGGCCCGTGCACACAGCTTACCGTGCCGCAGCGCCCGGTCCACCGGTCACAGAAAAATTAGTTTTCGTCTGAGTCAGTTTCTGCCATAATTGTTCGTGCACCCCAGCCTGCACAATTTTCCAAGACAATCTAGAGTGAGGCAACGATGTCGGCAAAGTACATCTTTGTAACCGGCGGTGTGGTTTCTTCATTGGGCAAGGGGCTGGCGGCCGCCTCCATCGGCTGCCTGCTCGAAAGCCGCGGCCTCAAAGTCAACCTGATGAAGTTCGATCCCTACCTCAACGTTGACCCCGGCACCATGTCCCCGTTCCAGCACGGCGAAGTTTTCGTCACCGACGACGGCGCCGAAACCGATCTCGATCTCGGCCACTACGAGCGCTTCACCCACGCCAAACTTTCTCGCGACAATAACTGGACCACCGGCCGCATTTACGAACAGATCATCGCCAAAGAACGCCGCGGAGATTACCTCGGCAAAACCGTTCAGGTGATTCCGCACGTCACCAACGAAATCAAAGCCGCGATGAAGAAAGTTGCACAGGACGTGGACGTCGCCATCGTAGAAATCGGCGGCACTGTCGGCGATATCGAATCGCTGCCGTTCATGGAAGCCATCCGCCAGATGCGTCAGGAACTGGGCCGCGAAAATACTCTGTTCGTCCATGTGACGTTGGTACCGTTTATCGCCGCCGCGCAAGAATTGAAGACCAAGCCCACCCAACACTCGGTAAAAGAGCTGTTGAGCATTGGAATTCAGCCGGATATTCTTCTCTGCCGCACCGACCGTTTCCTATCCAAAGACCTAAAGTCGAAAATCGCTCTGTTCTGCAACGTCGAAGAAGGAGCAGTGATTACGGCCAAAGACGTTGCCTCAATCTACGAAGTTCCGCTGGTGTTCTCCCACGAAGGCGTGGACGCGCTAGCAATGAAGTATCTACACCTTGAAGCCGGCGACCGCGACCTGAAGCAGTGGGAAGAACTGGTGCACAAGGTTTACAACCCGAAAGACGAAGTGAACATTGCCATCGTCGGCAAGTACGTCGAGTACGAGGATTCCTACAAATCGCTGAAAGAAGCCTTGGTGCACGGCGCGCTGGCGCACAATCTGAAACTGCATGTGAACTGGGTTGAAGCCGAAGGACTCGAAGAGGGACAGCGTGCCTGCGCCGAGCAGCTTCAAGACTACGGCGGCATCCTAGTCCCCGGCGGTTTCGGCAAGCGTGGAATTGAAGGCATGTTGCAGGCGATCCGCTATGCACGCGAAAATAAAGTCCCATATTTCGGCATCTGTCTGGGAATGCAAACCGCCTGCATCGAGTTCGCGCGCGACGTCTGTGGGCTCGCCGATGCCAACTCCAGCGAATTCGATCCCTCAACCCCGCACCGCGTGATTTACAAATTGCGCGAACTGCGCGGCGTGGAAGAACTCGGCGGCACCATGCGCCTGGGCGCATGGCCCTGCAAAATCGAGCCTGAAACGCTGGCCCACAAAATCTACGGCCTAACCGAAATCAGCGAGCGCCACCGCCACCGCTACGAATTCAATCGCGAATACGAAGGCACTCTGACTGCGGCAGGACTGCGAATCTCCGGCTCGACACCCGACGGCACCTACGTCGAGATGATCGAACTACCCGACCACCCACATTTCATCGGCTGCCAGTTCCATCCCGAATTCAAATCAAAGCCGCTGGAGCCGCATCCCTTGTTCAGGACTTTTGTCGGGGCAGCCTACGAATACCGCCAGCAGCGAGAGGCCAAGAAGAACGCGGCTGAGTTGGAGATGTTCCATCGGCCGGTGAAAGTGGCGAGATAAGGCTTTTACCGCGGAGTACGCCGAGATCGCCGAGAAAATGCTGACCGTAACTTGATCGAAGATTCACAACAGTTCGCTCACGTGCAGCACTTGCAATTCGTTTACCAGCAAACTCGCGCCGCAACAGAGTAAAGACGAAGCTTTTCTCTGCGATCTCGGCGTGCTCGGCGGTGAAATGTTTTGAGCCTTTCATTCCAAGTCGAAGGTGTCCGCATCGGCTCCGGCGATCTGTTCCTCATCGCCGGCCCCTGCGTCATTGAAAGCGAGAAGCACGCCCTCTTCATGGCGGAAGTCATCAAGGGCGTGACCCGCTCGCTGAACGTTCCTTTCATCTTCAAAGCGTCCTACGACAAAGCCAACCGTACTTCGATGCGCAGCTTTCGCGGCCCCGGACTAGCCGAGGGCCTCCGCATTCTGAAAAAGGTGAAAGACGAAGTCCACATTCCCGTGCTTACGGACGTGCACGAAGTGAAAGACGTCCCCAAAGTCGCCGAAGTCGTCGATGTCCTGCAGATCCCCGCGTTCCTCTGCCGCCAAACCGATCTGATCGTCGCAGCTGGGATGACCGAGCGCGTAGTCAACATCAAGAAAGGACAATTCGTTTCCCCTTGGGACATGCGCCACGCGGTCGAAAAATGCCGCGCCGCCGGAAACGATCGCGTGTTCGTCACCGAGCGCGGTTCCACCTTCGGCTACAACAACCTGGTCGTGGACATGCGCTCGTTGGCTATAATGCGCAAATTCGCGCCCGTGGTTTTCGACGCCACCCACTCCGTCCAACTCCCCTCCGCCTCAGCCGACGCAGACCACGCCGTAAGCGGCGGCCAGCCCGAGTTCATCCCGCTGCTGGCCCGCGCCGCAATCGCCGCCGGTGTAGACGGCGTCTTCATGGAAGTCCACGACAACCCCAAAGAAGCCAAATCCGACGGCGCGAACGCGCTGGAATCCACCAAATTGCGCGGAGTATTGAAGGAATTATTAGCAGTGTACCGGGCGGTGGCGCAAGCCCATGCGACGCCATAAGGTGTGTCCCCCGCCTGTGGCCGGTCCGTCGAAATGAATCGACGAAAGTTAGATCTCGCACCTGCAATTGTCCCGCAGGGACGGCACAACTAAGCCCAGCGCTTCAGCGCTGGGTAACCGAGGCAAACAGGGGCCCCCGCGTCCCGGAGGGACGCGACAAAACTCCGCGTGCCCGGAGGAGACGCCATCACCCCAGCACATGCGCCGGGGCGTAAGTAATCCCGTATCTCTCGAGGAATTCCAAAAACCCTTTGGTGCTGAAGATCAGGTGAACCCGATTGCTGGAATAGGAATGCGCTTCCTGGTGGACGAACTCAACGTCAAGCGACGGTACAGCGACTCTCCAACGGTATCTCGCCCTTCACCGGTCCGCAATGGCTGGTGCGCATTTTTCGCCCTTAAATTCCCAATCTGGAATCGCAAATCTGCTAGGATTCCGGTGCCGACCGAGGAATCATGCCGAAAAATCTCGTCTTGCTCTGCATCCTTTCGCTCGTTTTGTTCACCCCCTGTCTCGCACAAACGTCATCGCAACCCACTCCTCTCAAAGTCGCCATCATCGGCCTAGTCCACGGACACGTCGAAGGCTTCCTGCAGCAAAGCCTGCACCGCCACGACATCCAACTTGTCGGCATCGCCGAAAGCAATCAGCAACTCGCCGCGGACTACGCGAAAAAATTCGACATCGATCCCAAACTGCTTTTCACCAGCATTGACGACATGCTTGAGCGAACGCACCCGCAGGCGGCGCTGGTATACTCCAACACCCGCGATCATCGCCAGGCGGTTGAAATCTGCGCCCGCCACGGAGTTCCCGTGATGATGGAAAAGCCGCTGGCCGTCAGCATCGACGATGCTCGCGCCATCGCGACCGCCGCCCATCAGGGCCACATCCAGGTTCTGGTGAACTACGAGACCACGTGGTACAGCAGCAATCGCGCCGCCTACGACCTCGTTCATCAGAACGCCCTCGGTGGCATTCGCAAGATCGTAGTGCACGACGGCCACAACGGGCCGAAAGAAATCGGCGTCGGCCCGGAATTTCTTACCTGGCTCACCGATCCCAAACTCAACGGCGGCGGAGCACTATTCGACTTCGGTTGTTACGGCGCCGATCTCGCAACCTGGCTGATGGATGGCCAGCGCCCGCTCACCGTCACCGCGATCACCCAGCACATCAAGCCAGAGATTTATCCCAAGGTTGACGATGAAGCCGCCATCGTTCTGGCCTATCCCAAAGCTCAGGCGATCCTTCAGGCGTCCTGGAATTGGCCATTTGGCCGCAAAGATATGGAAGTGTATGGACAGTCGGGCTATGTTCTAACCGTAGGAAGGGACGGCGTCCGGACCC
>WNFG01005242.1_pt1 | contig 15827 bp, 12 predicted proteins | sample 5400431 | NCBI WGS metagenome assembly WNFG01 (sample SAMN13153346, study PRJNA577476) | soil metagenome | isolation source: 120 cm saprolite under Douglas fir tree site 2 hole 3 replicate 2 | place: USA:California | collected 2015-04-18 | reverse complement strand
CGACGCGTTGACGACCATCATCAGCTTGTCTTCGAACCGATAGACCAGACAGTCGTCGACGAACGTCCCTTCCTTCGTCAGGATTCCCGAGTACTGCGCCTGGCCGGGCTTCAGCGCCGCGACGTCGTTGCACGTGACGCGCTGCACGAACGCGTTCCGATCGGGCCCGGTGATCTCGAACTCGCCCATGTGGGACACGTCGAACACACCCACCGACTCGCGCACCGCCTTGTGCTCGGCATTGATGCCGGATGGATACGTCACCGGCATCTCGAAACCGGCGAAGGGCACCATCCTGGCGCCGAGCGCGACATGCACGTCGTGGAGCGGCGTCCGCTTGAGGGTTTCAGTCGTCATCAAGCCATCAGGGTTGCGAGAAGTGCCTTCTGGACATGCAGCCGGTTCTCCGCTTCGTCCCACACGCGAGACTGCGGTCCATCGATGACATCGGCGGTCACCTCTTCGCCTCGGTGCGCGGGCAGGCAGTGGAGGAAGATGGCCTTCGGGTCGGCGAGCTTCATCAGGTCGGCGTCCACCGTGTAGCCCTTGAAGGCATTGCGCCGAGCTTCGGCTTCGCCTTCCTGACCCATCGAGGCCCACACGTCGGTGTTCACGACGTGCGCACCCTCAACGGCCTCCTCAGGAACCTCCGTAACCAGCACACACCCACCTTGCTTGGCCGCTTCGAACTTCGCCCGGTTAGGCTCGAACCCCTCGGGACACGCGAGCCGCAGCTCGAAGCCCAGGACCCGGGCCGCCTCGAGCCAGGCATTCGCCATGTTGTTGCCGTCGCCGACCCACGCGATGCGTTTTCCCTCCCAGCCGCCGACGTGCTCCTTGATCGTGAACAGGTCGGCGAGCACCTGGCAGGGGTGGGTGAGATCGGTGAGCCCGTTGATCACCGGAATCGTCGCGTAGCGCGCCAGCTCTTCGACCTCTGCGTGGTCGAACGTGCGGATCATGATTCCATCGACGTAGCGGGACAGGACCCGCGCCGTATCAGGGATCGGCTCGCCGCGGCCGATCTGGATGTCCTTACTCGAGAGGAAGAGAGCCTGCCCGCCGAGCTGGTAGGCGCCGACTTCGAATGAGACCCGGGTGCGGGTGGAGGACTTCGCGAAGATCATCGCCAGCGTCTTGCCGGCGAGTGGGGTCTCGCGGTACCCCCGCGCTTTCATGCGCTTGGAGAGCTCGAAGAGCTGCTCGATCTCCTTGCGGCTGAAATCGGTGATCTGGAGGAAGTCGCGCTTCGCCAAGTCCTCACCCCCTGACCCGCTCCCGTTGTCCTCACCCCCTGACCCCCTCTCCCGTTGGGAGAGGGGAACCGGGGGGTCATCGGTCAAAATGACAGGCTACGATGACAGGCGGATTTTACCCGGGGGTCCGGGGAAGAACAAGGCTGAGCGCGCTACAGGATATATCTGCGGAGGTCCTCGTCTTCCACGATCCGGAGCAGCCGCTCGCGGACCGCGGGTCCATCGAACACGATGTGTTTGCTGGGATAATCGGGCAGCTCGAACAGCACTTCCTCGAGCAATGTCGTGAGCACCGTGTGCAGGCGGCGGGCGCCGATATTCTCCATGCGCTCGTTCACCTTGGCGGCGATGCGCGCAATCTCCTTGACGCCGTCCGCGGTGAACTCGAGCGTCGCGCCGTCGGACGCGCACAACGCGGCGTACTGTTTGGTCAGCGCGTTCTCGGGCTCCGTCATGATCCGCACGAAGTCGGCCTCGGTGAGCGACGACAGCTCCACGCGGATCGGGAAGCGGCCCTGGAGCTCCGGGATCAGATCGCTCGGCTTGGCGATATGGAACGCGCCGGCGGCGATGAACAGGACGTGATCGGTGCGCACGTAGCCGTAGCGCGTCTGGACCGTCGATCCTTCGACGATCGGCAGCAGATCGCGCTGCACACCTTCGCGCGACACGTCGGGGCCGGTGCTTTGGCCGCGCTGGCCGGTGATCTTGTCGATCTCGTCGATGAAGATCACGCCGTGGTTCTCGACGCGATCGAGCGCCTCGTTCACGACGTCGTCCATGTCGACCAGCTTCTTCAGCTCTTCATCGATCAGAATGCGGCGCGCTTCGTGGAGATGCACGGTGCGGCGTTTCTTCTTCTTCGGGATCATCTCCTGAATCATTTCCCCGATATTGATTTCCGCACCTTCCATCCCCTGCGGCGGCTGCATCATCTCGAGCATCGGGAAGCTCTGCTGCTGTACCTCGATCTCGACGTCGCGCTCCTCGAGCGAGCCATCCTTGAGCTGTTGGCGCAGCTTCTCGCGCGTGCGCCGGCGCCGTTCGTTCTGTTCCGTCTCGGCCTCGGGGAGCTTGGGTTGGACGTCGCCCTTCGATGACACCACGAAGAGCGGCCGAGCAGCGCTGACTGCTCCCTGCTCCCCGCTGCCTGCTCCCTGCGCAGAAGCGGCCGGCGGCGGCGGGGGAACCGGCGGCAACAGCAAGTCGAGCAGCCGCTCTTCGGCGCGCTGTTCCGCGGTGGGATAGACGTCATCCTCACGCTCCGAGCGCACCATGTTGATGGAGACGTCCACCAGCTCGCGCACCATCGACTCCACATCGCGACCGACGTACCCCACCTCGGTGAACTTGGACGCCTCCACCTTGAGGAACGGTGCGCCTGCGAGCCGCGCGAGACGACGGGCGATCTCGGTTTTCCCCACGCCCGTCGGACCGATCATGATGATGTTGTTCGGCATGATCTCGTCCCGGATTTCCTCGGGCGCCTGGGCGCGCCGCCAACGGTTGCGCACCGCAATGGCGACGGCCTTCTTCGCGGCTTCCTGGCCTACGATGTATCGGTCGAGCTCCGCCACGATCTTCTTGGGCGGCATCTCCTCCAGCCAGGGGAGCGTTTCCTCCGGTGCCGTGGCTTGTGTAGCTGGAGCCGGAGAAGTGGGGTGCTGAGGCGGCGGTGACGTTGGAGCCTTGGGCATATCTATAACTCGAGTACCGTGATGTTCGCGTTCGTGTAGACGCAGATCTCAGCCGCAATCTCCAGCGCGCGGCGCACGATCTCCGTCGGATCGAGCTTCGTGTCCTTGATCAGGGCGCGCGCCGCGGCGAGCGCATACGATCCGCCCGACCCAATGGCGAGCACGCCATCATCGGGCTCGATCAGCTCGCCTGAGCCGCTGATGACGTAGCCGTGCTCCTTGTCGGCCACGACGAGCAATGCTTCGAGCCGCCGCAGCACGCGATCGGAGCGCCAGTCTTTCGCGAGCTCGACCGCGGCTCGCGGCAGATTCGTCGGATAGCGCTCGAGCTTCTCCTCGAATTTCTCGAACAGGGTGAAGGCATCAGCCGCCGCGCCCGCGAAGCCGGCGAGGATCTTCCCGCCGCGCAGCGTGCGCACCTTGTTGGCGTTGGCTTTCATGACGGTCTCACCGACCGTGACCTGGCCGTCGCCGCCGATGGCGACTTTGCCGTCCTTGCGGACGCAGAGAATCGTCGTGCTATGCATCAACTGCATCTGGTTCCTTAGGCCCGCGGATGGGCCCGGTGATAGACCTTCTTCAAGCGTTCAACCGACGTATGAGTATACACCTGCGTGGTCCCCAGCGAGGCGTGACCCAGCAGCTCCTGCACCGATCTGAGATCGGCGCCCGCATCGAGCAGGTGGGTGGCGAAGGAATGGCGCAGCGCGTGCACGTGCAGCTCCTTGCCGCGTGCCAGCGTACCGAACAGTCGCTTCATCGCGAGCTGGATGCCGCGCGGCGTGATGCGCTTCCCCCGGCCATTCACAAATACCGCTCGCGTGGTCGCGCCGTTCGCAGCGAGCAAACGATCGCGGTGCCGGACATACTGGCGCAGCGCGGTCGTCGCATGCGTACCGATCGGCACGATACGCTCCTTCTTTCCTTTGCCACGCACCTTCACCTGATCGGATACGAGATCGACGTCGGGGTCGTTCAAGCCCGCCAGCTCCGACAGGCGCATGCCGCTCGAGTAGAACATTTCCAGCATCGCGAGGTCACGTGCCTCCCGCAGTCCGCCAGCGGCCGCGCGTTGCTCCGCCTCCGCAAACAGCATCTCCATCTCGGCCCGCTCGAGGTAGGTCGGTAACGTTCGATCGAGCTTGGGAGTTCGCGCGGCGCGAGCGGGATTCACCTCGAGCCCGCGCGTGGCGTTCAGGAACCGGTAAAACGTCCGGAGGGCCGAGAGCGAGCGTGCCACCGAGCGCTTGGCGAGGCCGCGCCGCTGCTCCGCGGCGAGAAAGCCACGCACCGCGAGCCGATCCACCCCGGCCCAGCTCCAGGGGCCACCGTAATAATCCTGGCAGAACGCCGCGAATGCTCCGAGGTCGCGTTCATAGGCTGTGACCGTATGGGGGGAGTCGTTGCGTTCTTTGGATAGGAACGTCACGAACTCCTCGATTTCCTTCATACGGCGACCTCGACGCCGATTTCCTTCGCGAAGCTGCTCATCTGGGTGAGCGCGCGCGCAGCGAGAGCCTCTTTCTTCTTGAACTTGTCGCGCGGCGCGTCCGCCAGTGGCTCCATCAGCCCGTAGTTCGCGTTCATGGGTTGAAAGCGTGCTGGGTCCGTTTCGCGCAGGTAGCGGTACAGCGCACCCAACATCGTCGCCGCCGGCGGCAGCACCGGCTCCTCGCCCGCAAGCAGTCGCGCGAGGTTGATTCCCGCCAGCATGCCGGTCGCCGCCGACTCGGTGTAGCCCTCGACGCCCGTGAGCTGTCCGGCGAACAGGAGCTGCGGATCGTCTCGTGCGGAGAGATGCGGGCTGAGCGCCCGCGGCGCGTTCAGGTAGCTGTTGCGGTGAATGCTGCCGAACCGCAGGAACTCCGCTGCCGCGAGTCCGGGAATGAGCCGAAAGATTTTCTGCTGCGCGCCGGTCTTGAGCCGCGTCTGGAAGCCGACGAGGTTCCACATCTGCGCGGCGCGGTCCTCCTGCCGCAGCTGCACGACCGCATATGGCTCGCGGCTGGTCTTCGGATCGATGAGCCCGACCGGCTTCATCGGGCCGAACCGCAGGGTCTCGATTCCCCGCTGCGCCATCTCCTCGACCGGCAAGCATCCCTCGAAGTACGGCACCTTGTCGAACTCATGTCCCGGCACGTACTGCTCGCCGCCGATCAGCGCGGCTACGAACGCTTCGTACTCTGCTTTGGTAAACGGCGCGTTCCAGTAGTCGTCGCCGCCGCCCTTGCCGTAGCGCGACGCCTTGAACATTGGTTCGTAGTCGAGCGAGTCGGCGGAGACTATCGGCGCGATGGCGTCATAGAACGCGAGTGACTGGACGCCCAGGCGGGCCGCGATGGCATCTGCCAGCGCGTCCGACGTCAGGGGGCCCGTCGCGATGACGGCGGGACTGACAAGCGCGGTGACCTCCGCGCGGACCACCGTCACGTTGGGGTGCGCACCGACGCGAGCTTCCACGCCTCTCGAGAACACCACGCGGTCGACGGCGAGCGCGCTGCCACCCGGAATGCGCGCCTCATCCGCGGCCTGGAGCACGATGCTGCCGAGCAGCCGCATCTCGGCTTTGAGGAGTCCGTGCGCGTGGAGGGGATCCGTCGATTTGAACGTGTTGCTGCAGACCAGCTCGGCGAGTCCATCGGTTTGATGCGCCGGCGTCATCCGGACGGGCCGCATCTCGTCCAACGTGACGCTCACGCCTCGTTCGGCGAGCGCCCAGGCGGCCTCGCAACCGGCGAGGCCACCGCCGACGACATGTACTACGACGCCACCTCCTCCGCCTCCGGCGCCGCGTCCTCCACTCGCTCTTCGTGACCGCACTTGAGACACCTGCGTGTCGTCTCTCCCGTCGTCTTGGACTTCAGCTCTTCCATGCCCACGAAGCCGCAACTCGGGCACGCCACCGCCACCGGCTTGTTCCAGGTGGAATAATCGCAGTCCGGATAGCGCAGGCAACCGTAGAACGTCCGTCCCTTCTTCGTGCGCCGTTCGGCGAGATCACCGATGCCGCACTTGGGACATTTGATGCCGAGCGGAACGGGCTGCGTGTACTTGCACTTCGGATAGCGCGTGCAGGCGAGGAACTCGCCGTAGCGTCCGGTCTTGATCACCATCGGCGCGCCACACTCTTTGCAAATCTCGTCCGACGGGCGATCGGGCACCTTGTCCTTCTTGATCGACCGCGAGTAGTCGCACTCCTTGGACTCGTAGCGCGCGCAGGCGATGTACGGCCCAAACCTTCCGCTCCTGACCACGAGCGAGCTGCCGCACTTCGGGCATTTCTCTTGCTCGAGACCCGAGAGGTCATGCACTTCGTGGATGATCTTGTTGATGTCCACCGCTTCCAGCGCGCGATTGAACGGCCCCCAGAAGTCGCCCAGCACGGCCTGCCAGTCGAGATCGCCCTCTTCGACCTTGTCGAGCTCGTTCTCCATCTGCGCCGTGAACCCGACCTCAAACACCTCCGGGAACGAGCGCTTCAGCACTTTCCAAACGGTCTCGCCCTGCGGCGTGGGGTGGAAACGCCGGTCCTTTGCCGTGGCGTACCAGCGCGCGCGCAGCGTCGAGATGATCGCCGCATACGTGGACGGGCGCCCGATCCCCAGCCGCTCGAGCTCTTTCACCAGGCTCGCTTCGCTGTAACGCGGCGGCGGCTCGGTGAAGTGCTGGCTGGGCACGACCTGCTTGAGCGTCGCGCGGTCGCCCTCCTTGAGCGCGGGGATGGGCTCGAGGCTGTCGAGCGTCTTGGCGTCTTCCGCCTCGTGGGCCTCGCTGTAGAGCGCGTGGTAGCCGTCGAACAGAACGCGCGAGCCGGTCGCGCGGAACAGGAAGCGTCCGTTCGCGAGGTCGAAGTCGACCTTCGTCGCCTCGTAGACCGCCGGCGTCATCTGGGACGCGAGGAACCGGCGCCAGATGAGCTGATAGAGCTTAAAGAGATCGCGTTCGAGATACTTCTTCAGGTCTTCGGGGCGGAGGCCGACTTCGGTCGGGCGGATCGCTTCGTGCGCATCCTGCACCTTCGAGCCGCGGCCCCCTTTATAGACGTTCGGCTCAGCTGGCAGGTAGCGCTTGTCGAACTGCGCGTTGATGTACTCGCGCGCCTGCTTGATCGCGGCATCCGAGACACGCACGGAGTCGGTGCGCATGTAGGTGATCAGGCCGACGGACCCTTGCTCGCCGAGCTCCACGCCTTCATAGAGCCGCTGCGCGGCCCGCATGGTGCGCCCGGCCGAAAAGCCCAGTTGTTTGGCGGCTTCCTGCTGCAGGGTGCTGGTCGTGAAGGGCGCCGGGGCCTTCCGGCGGCGCTCGCCGGTGCTGACGGACGTGACGACAAACGGCAGCTTTTCGACTTCGGCGACGATGTCGCGGGCCGTCTTTTCGGTTTTGATGTCCGGCTTGTGGCCGTCGAGCTTCTGCAGCCGCGCCTGGAATGGCTGGCCATCCTTCTCGAGATCGGCCGCAATCGTCCAGTACTCCTGCGGCACGAACTTCCGGATCTCCTCTTCGCGCTCGATGATCAGCCGCAGCGCCACGGTTTGCACGCGTCCTGCCGACAGACCGGTTTTGATGCTCTTCCACAGGACCGGCGACGCTTTGTAGCCGACCAGGCGGTCGAGGACTCGGCGGGCCTGTTGGGCGTCGACCTTGCGCTGATCGATGTCCAGCGGGTTCGCCAGAGCCTCAGCGATCGCGTCCTTGGTGATCTCGTGGAACAGGACGCGACGGATTCTGCCATTGCCGTCGCCGTTGAGCTGCGACGCCACGTGCCAGGCAATCGCTTCCCCTTCGCGGTCGGGGTCCGTAGCCAGCAACACGCGGTCCGCTGCCTTGGCCGCCTTCTTGATCTCGGCCAGGGTCTTGGCCTTTTCCTTTATAGTCACGTACTTCGGCGTGAAGCCGTGCTCGACATCGACACCCAGCTCGCGCTTCGGCAGGTCGCGGAGGTGCCCCACGGTCGCCTTGACCGTGTAGCCACGCCCCAGATACTTGCCGATCGTCTTCGCCTTGGTCGGGGACTCCACAATGACGAGTACGCCGCCCTTTGCAGGAGCGGCGTCGGTAACCTCGGAATCCGCCGTGGGAGGCTCCGCGGGCTTCTTGCGCGGCGCCCTCCGTTTCTTTCGCTTCACGTCATCTTCTTTATCAGGCACTGATCAACCTTTCGTCAACTCGAGTTTGCATCTTTACCATCCGGCGCTGGTCTGCGCAAGCCGGACGACGTCCACGGCCACCTGCTCCGCGTCTCTCCCCTCAGTATGCACCGTCGTATGCGCGAGCTTGTAGAACGGTTCGCGCGCCTTGAGTAGCTCCTGCATCTGCGTCTCGGAATCGCCACCCATTAACACCGGGCGGGTTCCCGACGGTACGGCCCGCGCGGTCGCCGTCTCCGGACGTGCTATGAGGTAAATGACGTATGCTGCGGCCTTTGCAGTCTCTAGCGCGCCCGGCTGAGCCGCCCATCCGCCGCCCGGTACGATGACCGCGGGTTGATGCGCGAGCGCCGCCTCCACTTCCTTCCGTTCCATCTCGCGAAATGCCGACTCGCCTTTCTCGGCGAAGATCATGGCGATCGGCTTGCCCTCTTTGCGAATCAGGATCGTGTCGATGTCCACTAGCCCTGCGTGCAATCGCTCGGCGACGATGCGACCTACCGTGGTCTTCCCCGCGCCCGGCAGTCCGACGAGCACGAGGTGCTTTTTCACGACGCCGCTCCCTTGGGCGTGCGCGCGCGCACTTGCGCGAGGTAGCCGTCGACGTTCCGCTTGAGCTCGCTCAAGGCGTCGCCTCCGAATTTCTCGAGCAGCGCTTCGGTCAACACGATCGCCGTCATCGCCTCGGCGATCACCCCCATGGCGGGCACAGCGGTCACGTCGGAGCGTTCCGATTGCGCCTGCGCCGGCCCGCCGGTCTTTAAGTCCACCGTCTTCAGCGGCGACATCAGGGTGGAAATCGGTTTCATCGCCACCCGTACGACCAGCGGCTCGCCCGTCGTCATGCCGCCTTCCGTGCCGCCCGCCCGATTCGTCGCGCGTGAAAAGCCCGGGAGGATCTCGTCGTGGACTTCTGAGCCCTTGCGACGCGCGGCCTCGAAACCCAGGCCCAGCTCCACTCCTTTCACGGCCGGAATCGACATCAGGGCCTGCGCGAGACGCCCGTCCAATTTCGTGTCCCACGAGACGTGCGATCCGAGCCCGACCGGCACGCCCAGGGCAATCACCTCGACGATGCCACCGAGCGTGTCGCCGGCGGCTTTCGCCGCATCGATGCGCCGAATCATCTCCGCCTCGGCGGCTGTGTCGAGGCAGCGCACCGGACTCTGATCCGCCGCCTCGTTGAGCGGCGTGGGCAGCGGCGAGGGCAGTTTTGCGATCACGCCACCGAGCTCCGCGACGTGGCTCCCGATGTCGATTCCGAATTGGCCCAGCAGCTTCCTGCACACCGCCCCGCAGGCCACGCGGGCCACGGTTTCCCGCGCACTGGCGCGCTCGAGGATGTCGCGCGCATCGTTGCGGTCGTACTTGAGGGATCCGGCGAGATCAGCGTGGCCGGGCCGCGGTCTGGTGACTTGCCGGCGTCGCTCCGCTTTGGGGTCGTCCGCTTCCGGCGCCATGACATCCTGCCAATGCTCCCAATCGCGATTCCAGATCAGCATCGCGATGGGTGAGCCGAGCGTTTCGCCTGCCCGCACGCCGGCGAGCCACTCGATCCGGTCCGATTCGATCTTCATCCGGGCGCCGCGCCCATAGCCGCCCTGGCGTCGTTTCAGCTCGGTATCCACGTCGACGGCGGAGAGCGGGAGACCTGCGGGAATGCCTTCGAGGATCCCGACCAGGCCGCGCCCGTGCGATTCGCCCGCCGTCGTGAACCGGAATGACATCCTCACCCCCTGACCGCCAGACCCCCAGACCCTGCTTCAAGTTCTTATAACAGTCGAGCCCGACATCGTCGGGCTCGCGTACGCACTAGCCGAGCCGGCTATGCCGGCGTCAGCGGATCGGGACTGGCGGCCCCCACAGCGGCGACGGCAACGGATTGGTGATCACCGGCAGCTCGACCATCACGATGCCCGCGGGCGTTACGCCGAACAGCCACTGCCGCGTGTTGGCCTTGTTGCGCGCGACGCGCAGCGGTCCGATGATCGGATCGCGCACGACGATCGTCCCTACCTGACTGAAGAAGAAGGTATCCCACACGTCAATGTTGCCGTCGGTCCGTGCGGAGAACGCGATGCGGTCGTTGGGGTTGCCCGTGCCGCCGAACGTGGGCGTTCCCGGACTGTTCGCCGAGAAGGCATGGTTGTAGTTCATATCCATGCCGAACGCACCCACTGGAGCGGGCACGGTTCCCTTCAACTTCATCCCCTCGTCCAGGAAGTAGATCGAATCGGCGCGGACGAGATTGGTTTGACCGTTAAAGTTCGTCGCGATCGAGTGGATCTTGACGCCGGTGTTGCTGATGAAGTCGCTCACATCGATCGACGGCGTAACCCCGAGATCGCGGTCGTTCTCACCGCTATCGGACACGAGGCCGCCCAGGCTCGTATCGCAGCGACGCGCAGTAGGCGCTCCATGGAGCAGTTGGGCTTTCGTCGTATAGCCGATGACGCGCGCGAACTGGGTCGTGATCGTGCCGCCTTCGCCCACGACTGCGTGCGTGAAGTTCCCGGAGTTGCGAGCATAGGTCGAGTCGCCGAGTCCAAACTTCGCCAGCTCGATGGTGACGCCCGCGCACGCCGAGAGCTGCAGCGCCTGCTGATTGTAGGGCCGCCCGCGGCGCGTGCTGTCGCCCGAGAGCTCCCAGAACAGATGGCTGAACAGCTTCGCGGTATCGCTGCTGTTGATCAGCTTCTCCATGCGGAGCGTCGCCCGACCGCTGAACGGGGCCGTACTGCTGACCGTCGGCGTTGTCGAGTAAATCGCGAAGATCGAGTCCGCATTGCACGCCGTACCGCCGGCACTCACGCGGCATACGGTGCTGACGTACTGCGGCCGATCGGAGACGTCGTACACGATGATCTCCGCGCGAAGCGGGTTCGTCAGGACGCGGTACGTCTCGATCAGATAGTCGGGGAGGTCCTGGCGCCATGCGAGCCGTCGCACGCCCGGACTGACATCGATCACCGAGAGCTCGACGCCGCCGGCGTTGGCGACGACGATCGTGTCGCCGTAGTTGCCCAGCGTGTCGTGCGGCCACAGCGCGATGCCCCAGGGCTGCGGACCCGCGGTCGGGATGCCGGCGGCGACGAACGATGTGTTCGCGACCTGGAAAATCTCCACCCGCCCCAGTGAGGGGTTCGTGAGATAGAGACTGCTATCGTTGCCGTTGAAAATTGCGTCGGCGATGCTGCCGCCGAACGGCAGCCCCCGTGTCACGCCGGCGACGACGGTCACCGTGTCGATGAGCGCCTGTGCTGAGGGGTGCAAGACCATCGCGGCGGTGCCGATCGGCGCAGGCGCGCTCGGGATTAGCGTCGTGCTATTGGTGAACGAGCAGTTACGCGCCACCGCGCCGTCGCAGGCATAGCCGACCACGACGATCGTGTGCGGCAACGGCTGGAGGCCTCCCAGGCCAAGCGTGAAATGCCGCGTGACGTCGGTGAGGTTGCCCGCCGCGACGTTCACGGTATCGAACTTCATCATCACGCCGCTGGTATCGACCTTGAAGCCGATCCACGAGATCGCGCTCGGGTCCTGCGCGCGCACGTGTACGGTGTCGTCGACCTCGACGCGCGAGGCGATTCTGTGCGCGACGACCGGTGGCGTGTTGTCCGTCGCGACCGACTGAATCGTGACCGTGACGACGTTGCTGAACCCGCGCCGGCCCGCCGAGTCTTCGGCGAACCCCTGGACGTTGAACGTCCCGGTGGACGGCACGACGATGAGCGTATCGACGTACTCGACAGAATCCGCGAACGGCGCCGAGAATATGAGCGAGTCGTTCGGCGGCGTGGTCGGATTCGTGACGCTCGCGGCCGGCGAGACGAGGAAGCCGACTTTCGCGACGCCGGAGTTTTGGACCGCCACTACGTCGACGGGGATGCCTTTCCCGGTTGATCCGAGGGCGCCCGGCGACGGCAGGTTGAGCCGCACCCGCAACGCCTGCACGTTCGAGAGGAAGATGAGAATGGAATCTGAGGCGTTGTTAGCGGCACCATCCGTGGCGCGGCCCACGATCTTGATCGAGCCGCCGGCGCCGGAGTTCGAGCCGAAGGTGATCGTGTAGGACTTGGTGTATGTCTTGGTCTCGCTGATGAACGTCGTGTCGATTGTAGAGATGAGTCCGCCGCTAAACGTGAGGTCGATGCTCTTCAATGAAAGGTTATCCGCGGCGGATACAGTGAAGCGCAGACCGCCCGCGATTTGCTGTGTGTCGCCCGCGGTGTTGGAGAGCGTAAGGACGGGCGGAATCAGGTCGCGCTGAATGCCGCCGGGATTACGCGTCGTCTCGCACGCCCAGACCACCAGGACGAGCGCAACGATCCCCCAGAGTGCGGTTCCGCGTGTCACCAGCCGCATATCCACTCGCTCCCGGCTTCGCGCCTCGGGGCTATTGCCCCGTGGGCGCGACCAGATCGTCAATGATGTGAGGCGTGATCAGAATCAGGAGATCACGCCGGTTCTCCGTCTGGGACGTAAATCCGAACAGCTTGCCCAGAATCGGTAGATCTACAAGGAACGGGATTCCGGACTTCGTTACCGTGACCTCGGTCACCGTAAGTCCGCCAACTACGGCCGTTTCCCCGTCATTGACCAGGATTTGATTGTCCGCCTGCTGCGTCTGGAACGTGAATCCGATGTCCACCGCCGCCGGCTTGATGCTGGAGCGTTCGGCGTGCACTTCCATCAAGATCTGGCGGTTCGCCGTGACGTGCGGTGTCACGCGCAGGTTGATACCGGTCTGCTGGAACGAGACGGTGGCCCGGGGCACGGCGGTGCCGGTTCCGCCGCCGGTACTCACGGAGCTGACGTCGATGACCCGGATCGGGACACGGTCGCCGACGAGAATCTCCGCCTGCCGGTTGTCGAGCGTGCTGATCGTCGGCTCGGCCTGAATGTCGGCGAGCTCGACGCGTTGCAGCGCCTGCACGAAGGCCGTGAGATCGAAGTTGCCGATCGCGGTCGAGAAGATCAGGTCGAGCGCCGGGTTGATAACCTCCTGGCTCGCGTTGCCGAGCGCCGACAGCGAGTTGCCGCCCAGGGAGACGATATTCTCGGTGGGCAAGAAGTTCTTCGTCGGCACGAGGGCGTTGGGCACGCCGGACCCCGTGGTGGACGCCGGCTGGGCGGAGCGTGGGTCGGGCCGCTGGACGAGCTTGTTGAAGAACTGCGTCGACGAGCCGAGATCGTATTTGACGCCGAGCTCCTCGACGTCGGTGCGATCCACGAAGATGATCTTTGCCTGGATCGAGACCTGCGGCGTGCGCTGGTCGAGACCCTTCACGAACTCCACCACCTCGTCGATCCGCGAGCTCACCTCGGTGATCACGAGCGAGTTGCTCGTCGAGTCGGCGACCGCTTGACCGCGCTTGGAAAGAATCGAGACGACCGACGGCACGAGCGAAGTCGCCTTCGCATAATTAACGCGTACCAGCCGCGTCGTGATCGGCACGGTGGAGTCGGCGCGCGCCAGGTCGACCTGACTCCGAACGTTGAGGATGCCGCCGGGCAGCGTCTTCACCGCCAGGCCTTGCGATTCCAACACGGCGTTCAGCGCGAGATCCCATGGCTGGTTCTTGATCTCGGCGGTGACGTTGCCTTTGAAGTCCTTCCCCAGGATGATCGTGCGGCCGCTGAACGCCGCGAAGCCCGCGACCACGTCCTCGATGCTGGCGTTGTCCCATTGCACGGTGATGCGGGCCGCCTGTGACTGCGCCGCTTCCGCACGGTGCGCCGCCAGGTACTCCTCGATGGACAGCGGCTGCCCCAGCGACGGCGTGGTGACACGGGCCGCCTGCTCCGGGCCGCCGGTGACCGGCGGGGCGACCTCACCCCGCTGCCCCCGCTCCGCGACGCGGACGGGGGAAGTGGGTGAAACCGTGCTGCTCGACCAGGCCGCAAAGCCGGTGCGCTCGGTGCCGATGCGCACGCGCACCTGGCCGGTGCCGCGCTCGACCTGATAGTCCTTGAGCGCGTCGAGATCGATCACCACGCGGACGACGTCGGGCTTGAACTGCGCGTAGCGCACGTTGCGGACGCCGCCGCGATTCAGGCCGTCGTACAGCGCGACCGGCGCGGTGAGGCGAGTGCCCTGCAGATCGATGACGAGCCGGGCGGGATTCGCGAGTGTGAAGTCCTGGACCACCGCGGCGCCTTGCAGGTCGATGACGATCTCGACCTTGCCCGTCGCCGGCAGCACACTCACCCCGCGGACTTCGCCGTCGCGGGCGTTCCGCCCGTCGACCGTCGTCCCCGCAAGGGCCCGGGGACCGACGGCGACGAGCAGCGCCGCGAGGGAAAGAATGGCCTTCATGGCGTCTCCTCCTGCTTGGTGAGCGACACTGTTTCCTGCCGCTCGAACCCGAATTCCTGCACGGTGAATACGACCTCGCGGGGCCGGATCTGCGTAACCTTCAAGCGCCCGATGATGTCGCCCGTTTTCACCCGGTAGATGCGGCGATTGGTGATGTCACGCAGCACTGCCACGCTGCGCGACGCAAACCGCCCGTCGTAGACGACGGTCGTCAGCTTCAGATCGGAGATCAGCGGCCGCACGTCGCCGGACTTGAGCAGCGACATGAACGGATCGCGCCCGCCGCCTTCGTACGCGAACACCTCGCGCACCAGGGACACCGGCGTCACCTGCTCCCGACGCACGCTGTCGGTCTGCTGGGCGGCCGCCCGGGCGGCCGGGGCCGCCAACGCCGCGAACGCGAGCACGAGGCTAGCTGCGCGCACGAGGGGCTCCCACCGCGGGCTTGGGTCCGGGCGGCGGCCCGGCCGACTTCACGAAGGTGCGAATCGAGAATTCGGCCAGCAGCAACGCGCCCGCCGTGTCGGCGAGCAGCTTCTGTGTGGCCGGTGTGGCAGCCGACAAGATGACGTCCTGCGGGACGACGATGCGCGGCAGCGACGCGATGTCGGCGAGATACTCGCCGATCTGGTCGTAATGGCCGAAGATCTCGAGCCGATAGCGGTAGGTGTCGAACGGCGAGCCGGGCTCGGGCGTGAGCGGCTGAATCTTGCCGATGGTGATGCCGCGTACTTTCGCCTTTGTCGAGATGTCATCGATCAGCGTCGGCACTTCGTTGCGGTCGGGCACCAGGCGCCGCATCAGCTCGAGCGAGCCCTGATACTCTTCCACCCGGCGGCGCAGATCCTCGATGCTGCCGCTCGCCAGGTCGGCCTTGGCAGCCGCGACGATCCGCTCCAGGCTGTCAGATTCCTGATTGGCCGTCGTCACCCTGGCGATGTCGGGCGTGTGCTTCTTGGTCCAGAAGAAGTAGCCCCCAGCCAGGGCGGTGAGAATGAGCAGCGCCATGATCTGACCGCGTTGGTCGGTCGGAAAACCGAGTGCCATGTGGCTACCTCAGCGACTGCACGAGCGGGACGGTACGGATATAAACCGAATCCGCGATCCGGTAGCTGACCGTCACCGTGAATGACGTGACGGGACGGTCGGCTTCGATCACCGTCTGCGAGCTGGCCGGCGTCACGTCGGTGAACCACGGCGACGCGGCGAGCTGTCGCAGGAACGTCGTGTAGGCCTGGATGTCGACCGTGCGTCCCTCGATCGCCACCCGCACCGAGGGGGCGCCGGTCGAGTCGCGCTCGACGGTGACGGGACCGTTTGGCTGCCCCTGGCCCGGCGCGAGGATGGCCGACGCGGTCCGCATCTGTGTGATCCAGGTGTAGGGCGGCAGCGCCTTCGTCGCCTG
>WNFG01002354.1_pt1 | contig 15829 bp, 24 predicted proteins | sample 5400431 | NCBI WGS metagenome assembly WNFG01 (sample SAMN13153346, study PRJNA577476) | soil metagenome | isolation source: 120 cm saprolite under Douglas fir tree site 2 hole 3 replicate 2 | place: USA:California | collected 2015-04-18 | reverse complement strand
GAAAATCCTGACTACGATGATGGGGGTAAAGTTTCTAATGCGCGACGGGAAGACGGAAGTAGCTTGCCGAGCCGCGCGCGAGTTGCTGCGCTATAGGTTCGGCAGCAGTGACCGTGGTGGCGATGGAGAGACATTCAAGCTCCATCGAGAGGCGATCGAGAAAGCTGCAAGCGACAAATATGACGCCGGGATGGTCGAACCCCACACTGATGCGACCGTTGTTGTCAGAGAGATAGATATGGCGTCCTCGCTCAGTCGGAAGATGTAAGCCGCGGGCCACGCACGACAACAATTGATGAAAAACGCCTAACGGGTGATCGACTGCAACTGCATATTCGCCGCAGCAATTGGCGCAGCGGGCCAGCAGGAGATATCGCGCCACTTTGATCTTGCTCAAGCTGCGGGGCGTGTCCGCCGCCCCGAACGGGGCGTTGCTGTCATTCCGTGCCATAAGGCGAAATTCCCGGCGTCGTGGCGAACGGCGAGGCAGACCTTGCCTGCCGCATCACCCACATGAACAAGGCCCTGTTGGCATGACCGCGCTCTGGTGGCAGACGGGCGTGATCTATCAGATCTACCCGCGCTCCTTTCAGGACACGAACGGCGACGGCATAGGCGATCTCAAGGGGATCGAGCGGCGGCTCGACTATCTGGCCAGCCTTGGCGTCGACGCCATCTGGATCTCGCCCATCTATCCCTCGCCGATGGCCGATTTCGGCTATGACGTCGCCGATTATTGCGGCATCGATTCTCGCTTCGGCGCGCTCGACGATTTCGACGATTTGCTTGCACAAGCCCATGCGCGCAGGCTCAAGGTCCTGCTCGACTTCGTGCCCAACCACACGTCCGACCGCCACCCCTGGTTCGTCGAGAGCCGCTCCTCGCGCGCCAATCCGAAACGGGACTGGTACATCTGGCGCGATCCCGCCCCCGATGGCGGGCCGCCCAACAACTGGATCAGCGATTTCGGCGGCTCGGCTTGGGAGTGGGACGAGGCCACCGGCCAATATTACTACCACGCCTTCCTAAAGGAGCAGGCGGACCTCAACTGGCGGAATCCGGCCGTGCAGGCGGCGATGTACGACGTGATGCGCTTCTGGTTCGACCGCGGCGTGGACGGCTTCCGCATCGACGTGCTGTGGCACATGGTCAAGGCAGCAGACTTCTTGGACAATCCGCCCAACCCCACCTATCAGCCAGCGATGGGCGATATGTTCCGCGTGCTCCAGCTCCATTCAGCAGACCAGCCCGAGGTGCACGGGATCGCCGCCGACATGCGCGCCATCGCCGATAATTATGGCGCCAACGGACGGGGCGAACGCCTGCTGATCGGCGAGATCTACCTGCCGCCCGATCGGCTGCTGCGCTATTACGGCCGGGAACGGGCAGAGGTGCACCTGCCCTTCAACTTCCAACTCGTCGATGCGTCGTGGGAGGCGCGCTCGCTCGCAACGCTGATCGCCAACTATGAGGCAGCGCTTCCGCCGGGCGGTTGGCCGAATTGGGTGCTCGGCAACCATGACCGGCCACGCGTCGCCGCCAAGCGTGGGCAGGCCCAGGCCCGCGTCGCGGCGATGCTGCTGCTGACGCTCCGCGGCACCCCCACCCTCTACTACGGCGACGAGTTGGGCTTGAGCGACGTCGCGATACCGCCTGCACAGGTTCAGGACCCGCGCGGGCTGCGCGAGCCCGGGCTCTCCTTGGGCCGCGATCCGGTCCGCACACCGATGCCGTGGGACGGGAGCGAGAATGCCGGCTTCACTACGGCCACGGCCAGGCCGTGGCTGCCGCTCAATGCCGACTGGCCGACGCGCAACGTCGCGCGGATGGCGGAGGAGCCTCATTCGATTCTGACGCTCTATCGCCAGTTGCTGGCTGCTAGGCGCGCGCATCTGGCGCTGTCGATCGGCGACTTCGCGCTGCTGGACGTGGAAGGCGACGTGCTCGCCTACGAGCGTCGGCACGGCGCGGAGCGACTGATAGTGGCGCTCAATCTCGGGGGACGGTTGCATCGCCTGGAGTTGCCGGACTGGGCAAGCGATTGCCGGCTGCTCTTGTCCACCGTCGCCGACGCGGCGTTGGCCGGAGACGGCGCCCTGCTGCTGCGGGCCGACGAGGGCGTGATCCTTACGGCCGATTAACGAAAAGCAAGGGAAGGACAATCGATTGCGTATCGCCATGCTAGCGCCGATCTCCTGGCGCACCCCGCCGCGCCACTATGGTCCATGGGAGCTGGTGACGAGCCTTTTGACCGAGGCGCTGGTGGCGCGCGGCGTCGACGTTACCCTGTTCGCCACGAAGGATAGCTGGACGGCGGGCAAGCTGGCCGGCGTCTGCCCGACGCCCTATTCCGAGGACCCCGCCATCGATGCCAAGGTGTGGGAGATGCTTCACGTCGCCCATGTCTTCGAGCGCGCGGGCGAGTTCGACCTCATTCACAATCAGGCCGACTTCGTGCCGCTCGCCTTCTCGCGGCTAGTGGAAACGCCGGTTGTGACGACGATCCACGGCTTCTCCTCGGAACGCATCTTGCCGGTCTTCAAAGCGTACGACGATCGCGTTCACTATGTCGCGATCAGCGACGCCGACCGCCATTCGGACCTGAGCTATGCTGCGACGATCCACCACGGTATCCGGCTGGAGGACTTTCCCTTCGACCCGCACGGCAGCGAAGACCTGCTCTTCTTCGGCCGCATCCACCCGGACAAGGGGGCGGCCGAGGCGATTGCGGCGGCACGTCGAACGGGTCGGCGGCTGGTCATGGCCGGCATCGTCCAGGATCAGGACTATCATAACGCGCAAGTCGCACCCGCGATCGACGACCATTCCGTGATCTTTCTTGGTCCGGTGGGCGGGGCGGCTCGCGCGAAAGCCCTGGGTTCCGCCCGCGCTTTGCTCCACCTCATCAACTTCGATGAGCCGTTCGGACTATCGGTCGTGGAAGCGCTCGCCTGCGGCACGCCGGTCATCGCCTTCAACCGCGGCTCGATGCCCGAGTTGATCGACCCTGGTGTGTCGGGCTTCCTGGTCGACAGCGTGGATGCCGCCGTGGATGCGATCGGCCGTATCGGTGAAATCGATCGTACCGCCTGCCGGGCGGCCGTGTCCGCGCGCTTCACGGTAGACCGCATGGCCGATCGATATTTGAGCCTGTACCGATCGGTCCTTGGCTGAGGCCGAGGTGCGGCGCGAACCCCTGGCCTTTTTTGGAGGTGGTAATGCGGATTGGAGTTGATCTCGGCGGAACGAAAATAGAAGCAATAGTCATTGACGAAAATGGGAACGAACTTTGGCGTCGCCGGGTTGCGACTCCGGTCGACAACTATGACGAAATTCTAGGTGCCATCCGCAATCTGGTTTTGGCTGCCGAGAATGAGTTGTCTAAAAAAGGTGCCGTCGGAATCGGATCCCCGGGGGCCATATCACCGTCTTCGGGGCTAATCAGGAATTCAAATAGTACTGTCTTGAATGGGCGGCCCCTTGACCGAGACCTCTCGAAATGCCTTGGGCGACCGATCCGTCTTGAGAACGATGCAAACTGCTTTGCCTTATCAGAGGCGACCGACGGTGCCGCCAGTTCAGGACGAGTTGTGTTTGGCGCGATATTGGGGACAGGAGTTGGGGGAGGGATTGTAATCGACAAGGCGCTTATCGGCGGAAGAAACCGAATCGCGGGCGAATGGGGACACAATCCGCTGCCATGGCCCGCCAAGGACGAGCGGCCTGGACCCAAATGCTATTGTGGAGAGCATGGCTGCGTTGAGATGTTCCTCTCTGGCGCCGGCTTATCCCGTGGATATTATGCCCTGACACGAAAGAATTTGAGCGCGACGGCGATAGCCGTGACGGCCAAGAGAGGCGATGGTGACGCCATCAACTGCTTGTCACTTTATCGGAATCGTCTCGCCCGGAGCCTAGCTGCCGTCATAAACATATTAGACCCGGACATCATCGTTTTGGGCGGAGGCCTTTCCAATATCGATGAAATCTATCATGACCTTATAAGCGTGATTAAAGAATTCGCTTTTACCGATGCACTTAACACCGCCATCGTTCGGGCCTGTCACGGGGACTCCAGTGGGGTTCGGGGTGCAGCTTGTCTTTGGCCGGCAACTTTCGGGTGAGCCCATCTCTTCACCGAGTATGGCATCGGGTGCCTGAAACAAATCATTGCCGATAACACACCGCAAGGCAAGAAGAGCCCTCATTTCGGTGCCTGCGAGATGAACTGTCGGCCTTATTGAGCCGAGCAGGCTCCTCGTTCGCGTCAACGAGGAATTTGAATAAGGACCCGCTGCACTTCTGGTTCGTATGGGTCAAAACCCGACATTCTCTGCTATGGTGGGGCTCCATGAGTAGATCTACTGCCATGTCCGCGGTGGTGACAGCATTCCGCGAATGCGGCCATGGCGACCCCTTCCGTAAGATGGTGCGCGTGATGTAGTTTCGTCGTACCCTGGGGAGTGATGCCGGGCCGCAGCAACTGGCTGCCGGCGCGAAGCCGGCCCGGTTTGGTGTTAGATTGTGGGCGTCCAGGTGGTGGATTTGATGGCAGGATGTGGCAAATGCCAATAAGCGAGAATGCGAGGTCTGCTGCGGCTATTCACCGGAAATCGCGAGGTCTTGCCGCCGTGTTCTTGGACCCAGCCGCAACCGAACACGAGAAAGCCAATGCAAAGATACTCAAGGGACGCCTAGAAAAGCAGCTCAGTCAGGAAGCAAGACCCGAGGGGAAATGGACCGGAATCATGTTTCGGTTGGGCCAGGGCGTTAAGGAGATAACATCCGCGCCCTCTCCAAAGGCCGATTGGACAGATCACGCCTTTCGACTTGGCAGAATGCTCCGTAGAGGTTTCAAGAGGTAGCGACCAAAAATAAGAGTGCGGCCGAGGTGCTCGGCCTCACATGCCATCCTCACTGCTCGCCCTTACCACCATGTGGCCGAATAGACCCCGGCTGCTCGATGGTCGCGGTAGGGACGGCCATTGCTGACGGCCCCCCGCACAGATCCCGGCGTGCGCTGCTAACGCACCGGGCTCCTCCCTCGGGTTCTGGCGTCGAAACGGATCTCAAGATTGAAGTCCTGATTGAGGGTGCTGCGTTCGGCAATCCGGGGCGAAAGGTGCGAGGAGAGTTTTCATTGAACGGCGTGCGGTACCGCCTTGCGGTCACCGATCCAATCGTTGAGAGCAAATACCTGGCTGGCAATGACGGAACCTATGACGTTGGGAATGCAATCTTGTGTATAAGTTTAGGCGAGCCATATAAGGGCTATGCTAAGGGCTATGCTTACAAGTTGATCGCAGGGGTGATCGTCCCGTCCGATTCGTGACGGCGCACACCGTCGCGGAACGCAAAGATCCTCTGAGAGCATGCCGCCGGCCGCGACCGGTCGCCTCGGTCCAACCCCCGGGGGGGATAGGGCGTTCGATCCCAGCGTCGGAAAGTTCGCGCCGCCGATCGCGCCCGAGGACGAGCAGCCGCCGAGCCAATTCAAAGATGGCCGCATCGGCTGGCACCGGCTGCCGATCCGCGGGCAAGAGACCGTGCTCAAGTGGTTCATGGATACGAACGGCCAGATCACGGGCGTCACGCAACAGCCATGGGTCGGGCAGCTCATCGATATCCCGGCGCCGAAGTTTCTGCTGTTCCGGCCGACCGCGCACAAGAACAATCCCGAGCCGCAGCGTCCTCCGCAACGCTTACCGCTCCTACTGGTTCGTAAAGCGCCTGGAGGAGCTTGAGGCGATCCTGTTCGAGCGCATGTCCGGCTTCCCGGTCATGTCGGTCCCGAATTCGCTGCTCGAAGCGGCCAACGGGGGCAACCCGGCCGCGGTCGCGACGCTGAACTACTACAAGAACCTCGTGACCATCGTCGAGCCAAAGCCGGACCGCCTCCGCATTGACCTTATCGGCGAGCTCGGAGAACAGCATCGCGCGTTTGGCGGCGACGTCGGCCTCGGCTTCACCCCTGATCGCGGATCCTACGGTTCCTTACTCGCAGAATGTCCGCCTCCACCAAGCACGCTGTTTTGTGGCAGTGACTTGTGCCTTGCTCTGGTCGTATATGCAGTGAAATGAGAGCATGATGTTCTCTATGCACGATCGCCGGTGGGAAGGGTCGGATTTGGTCGTGGACTGTTGTCGATCGTTAGCTTAATGTCTGGGAAATGGGATGGATCGGGATTATCAAAATTTGGAATGAAGCCAACCTGGATATGGGCTGAGCCGGTGAGGTTCATATAGACATACATGTTTGTTTGCATGAGTTGCACTGAGCGGCCTACCAGGGTGGGAGCGAATTGATTTAGGATCGAAATCCAGGCTAGTCTTCCAAGCTGATCTACCAAGTCGGAGAATGGCATTGACAGTGCTGCTTCTATGGCCTCCACCTCCTCGCCGTGCATGAGCATGTTCCTAGCATCATTGGCGCGGCGGTAGAACTCTTCAGGCTCTTCAGCGCAATATTTCAAAAAAAGCTGCTCGATTGCTTGCTTAGGATACGGTCGGTGAAGGGGCGTCGCTTCGCAGTCGGGACAATACAAGGGCGCTCGGCATTTCGGGCATTTGTCAGGGATCGATGCTGGTTCCTTTATGACTTGAGCAATCAGTTCAACTACGAGCCAGAAGAAGGTGAACTGATCGTCTGGGGACCTCGACGCTACGCCGCTCGCGAACCATTTTATAGCGCGTTGCACCCTGGGGGCGGTGGGGTGTGATTGTAGGAGCGCGATTGTGTCAAGGAGCGACTGATCGAGCGCATCATATGGCGCGCCGTCGTGACGTTGGGATCGAGTGAAATAGAATGCCTCGCGGTCTGCTCGATTGCCCGGCTCCCAATTGAAAAGGTGCAGGAGAGCGCGGAGGCGGACCTTGAGATTAGAGACTAGGGAAAGATAATCCACGAACTCTTTGGCAAGTTTTTTCGAGATCGCTTTTGCGTCTTGAATGGACGGGGCGTCGAAGATGACCTGCATCGTGAGAAAGGTCAGGTCGTGTCGAACCTCATGGGCATTCCGCAGAAAAACGGTGTAGGCAGAGGCAGAGTGGTTATAGCAAAGAAAAGGAATATCGGGCGGCAGAGTAATGTCGGTCTCAACTTCCAAATTGGCGATGAATTTCGTCATCAGATAGCTTCCATGCGGATTTCGAATTCGTTCGATTAGCGCTTACGGGATTCTTCGAGTTTCTTATTGGCGTAGTCGATCGCCCATTCCACATGCTTGCCAAATGCTGTACATGCGTCGTCTCCGCCATCGCACAGCACATTGATTGTTGTTAGGCGTTGAGTGAAGTCGAAGGTTATTTTGGATTTGAGGTTTAAATCATAGGCCTTGTTGGACAGACTTTCGGTAAGGATAAGAACCCAGTCGGGATGGACTGACGTTATCTTGGCCTTAAATGTCGCTTGCGGCGGCTGCTCTGGAATCGGTTGGGGCTTCTTCGCCTCGGGTGGGTGAGCGAGAGATGGATTTGCCTTGACTAGATCGCGTGCTCGACGAAATGCCGCGAGAGCCTCTTGCGGCACGGTCTGTGGGTGTACCGCTAGGGTCAAAATCTTGGTCAAGCGATCGCGGTCCTTGGCCATTGGTGAACCCTTAAGGGATGGATGTACTTCGTTGAGGCAGCCATACTTGGTTGGCCGGAGGTCTCAGGTATTAGGGCGCCCAAGGCAGCCCCTGCAACAACGGTTGTAATTGATACGATGACTCGGCCGACTTCAGCCCGACGTAAATGGGCGTGCCTCCATAGAACATACCATGAACGATGTCAACCTGAAGACGTGTCACCGGGCAAGCAATCAGGACTGCTGGATGTCACTCGAAAAACAGCCGCTGGCCGCGTTTCGATTGACCCATGCCCGAACGGAAAATCACGTCCCCTGCTATTCTTGGTCATCGGGGCGCGTATGGCGTAACCGCGTCGCTTACGCGTAAGCAGGATGCATCAGGTGGGCCCGATCTGGCGTCGAGTGCTATCCCTAGCTACCAACTGAGTTTTTTGCCACAGGATTTGGGGCGCAGGCATGGAAGACGGTCTGCGACCAACTTCGACGCGGATAGTGATCGAGCTTGGAAATGCCGGTCGCAAAGTATTCTTGCCTTCTGACCTGCTTTGCCGCAACTTATGCTAACAAAAAATTTACGTCTGGGGCGGCGACGTGGTTGTTTCGTGGAATATTGCGGGCGTCGGATTCTCCCGATGACTGATCGGTCCCGGCGGCAAGTTTGGCGAGAAGGGCCCTAAGGATAGCCGCAACATTAATTGAATCGCTTATCGTGACACGGCCTCGTCGTTGGCCTTCTAAATCAACGAAAGTGAAGCAGTTATTGTTGTGGCTGTCCTAAGCTGGGATCAGGGGGGCGTATATGCATCTCTTTAGTTCGGTGGACTGGGGGTTCGTTGAAGCATTTTTCGGCGAACATGGGAAGCTCATCACCGCCGCAATCGCCTTGGTCTGTGCCTTCATTGGGTTGTTCGGTGGTCTCTTCAAATATCTTCATGCCAGGATTTTGGAAAAGGAGCGAGCCGCTGCAAGATAGGGATCTGGAGAAGTTAAAGTCCGATCTCCAAGCCGAAAAGGGTCGGGTCCGGGAGCAGCAGCTTGCGCTGAAGGCAAGGGAAGGGGACCTCGATAACCGGAGCCGCCTGCTCAGACAAGCGGTGGATGCGATCAAATCCCGGGAAGAGAAACTACAAAGAGTTCGCGACGCCTTCAGCGGCAAAGAACACGATCTTTGGTGCACTCACACCGCGCACAAACCCAGCAACTACGATCACAAACTTTGGGTTCAGCGTCACAAACCCATCATCACGGTTGCCAATCTCAAAGGCGGGGTTGGCAAGACTACGCTTGCGGCTAATCTTGCGGCCTTTTTCGGCCAGGCAGGTATGCGCGTGCTGCTGATCGATGTGGATTATCAAGGCTCGCTTTCAAACATGCTTTTGTCCGCTGATGAGGTTGTGGAGGTTTCGGCCGAAGTCAGCAAATTGTTGGAGTCGGGAAGCGATGCAACGACGTTCATGAGCTGCGTACGCAGATTTGAAAACATACTTGCCGGATCAGCCATTGTAACTTCCAAGTACGAATTCGCTTCTTGCGAGAATCGATTGATGATTGAGTACCTTTTGCACGAGGCTCCTGACGATGGCCGCTATAGACTGGCCAAGGTTTTGCTCGATGAGCGCGTTTCGAACACATTCGACATCGCACTGATCGATGCTCCGCCACGCCTGACAGCCGGAACCATCAATGCCTTTTGTGCGAGCACACATCTTCTGATTCCGACCGTCTACGACACTTTGTCCGCCGAAGCAGTCGGCACTTTCCTAGGTGGCGTCCGGGTGCTGAAGACCCGTTTGAACCCAGGGATTGACCTCCTCGGGGTGGTCGGGACACTGACTTATCAACAAGGAGGGTTGAATAGCCGAGAGCAGCAAGCGCTAAATGTTGCGATCGCACAAGTACAAAAAACCTGGGGTCCCAATCACTATTTCTTCAAGCGTCACATTCCGCGCAAGGAGGCTATCGCTGACGCTGCCGGTGAGAGCTTAGCTTATTTCAAGAATGACACCGTGAAGAAATGGTTCGATGAACTGGGGCAAGAAGTATTGGGGCGATTGAACCTGCGTCTTCCAGATCGTCCAGGCAATCGGCCTCGACCCAACGGAGGTGCATTTCAGCATACGCCCACCCTCCAGCAGCCCGGAGCCAGCCCGTGAAGCTCGGCGATTTGCGCAAGATATTCAAGGCCGCGGAGGGTATCTATCGTCAGGCGGGTGACGAAGCGGCAGCGGAGGCTCTGAAAGAAGTCTCTAGCTTGTGTGACGGTCGAGAATCTATGACTGTGGCTGCGTTTGCGAAGCTTGTTGCCAATCAACGACCTACCAGTTGATCAAAAGCAGAGATCTCACGTGCTATTCGAAAAGGTCCTTCAGAGTGGAGGCCGCAGCTCAATGACAGTGGGCGAATTCCGCACGGTTCTTGGCAACATACAGCAGCTCTGCGCTTCGGCTGGCGCTAAGACCGCGGCGAAGGAACTGCAGATCTTCTCCGATATTCTGAAGCCCTACTCTGATATGCAACTCGCCAAAGCCTGCGCTGACATCAAGCAGCATCTGAGCCAAGCTACAGCGAAACCTGCTAAGCGTGGCAAAGCAGCGGGCCAGTCAAGTACCATACCCGATCAGGACGCAATCCAGCGGCATCTCACTGAGCTTCGCGACGGGGGCACAGACCAGCAAACTTTTGATCTGGCGTTCAAAAAATTGAAAGCTTCCAAATCCGTCAAGTTGCCGGAGCTCTCGGAGATTGCACGCCAGTTTTCGCTAAGCGTAACGGCATACAAGTCGAAGGCTGCTGCCCATGCGGATATCGAGAAGGCGTTTGTCCGCCAGGCGCGGTTTGAAAACAAGCTGCGTTAAGCCGGGATACGTCCGCCGACGATGAGGATTGCTTTGCCAGCGTTAACGTGATCCACCGGCGATATTTGGGCCAGTGCCCAAGCGACTTGTTCCGTTTAGAACAAGTCGGAAGTCGGAAGATTCGTGCGCGGTGAAAATTCCGACCTTTGGCGTTGCGGCGCTTGGTTCGGCCTAAGAGGTTGTCGGGTGAGCGCTGGGGGAATTCATGCCGCGAGACCGAATCGCCGAATTGTTATCGATCAGACAGCGGGCAGGCAAATACAAAAGAGCACCTTCAAAATTCGATTTGGAGCGGCTGAAGGACACTTGGCACAATCAACTCAAGGGCATCGATCCAACCGACGAACTTATACCGATCAGAATTGTCACGATTCTCGAAGTGTTTCTGCGCCACTGGATCGAGGCACTTATAGATCATGGCGCTCCCTACGTTGAGCGCGCCTCGAAGCTAAAGGTGGATGTCAAATACGATTTTGCTATCGCCCATAGTCTTCAAGGCGGGTCAGTGAGCCTTGGACAGCTGATCGCGCACAGCCTTTCATTGAGTCGTATCGAGTCTTTCTGCGGCGTACTGGCCACGCTGTTGGATCAGGATATTTTCGAGGCCATTTCCAATACACGGGATCGGTGGAAGGCAAAGCACGAGGGCGATGCCGTCGGCCCGATCATCAGCGATATGCCTTGGGTGCGAAAAACGTTAGCGCGGTTGTTTGAGGTACGTCACATTCTTGTCCACGAACTCCCGGAGGAAAAACCCCACGGACTGAATGAGGTCGTTGAGTTCCTGGATGCAGCGGCATTGTTCGTAGATGCTACCGACGAGGAACTTGCCAGACGTCTCCATGGGGAATATCCGATGACGCAGGTAGAGATGACCAGGGATGCCAGGGCGCGACACAAAGCGGCAATAACCGAATTGGAGACGCTCTACAACGAGATCGCGCTCGAAACCCCGGAGATTCATGACGTTCAACGTGCATGGCTGGCCTTCAAGGAGGCCGAGGCAGAACGTCAGACGCAAAGGCACTTAGGCGGAACCATTCGACCGATGATCTATGCTTTGGCAGCAGAAGCAATTACGCGAGGAAGAATTGTGGAGTTGAGGGATTGGCTTGATCACCGAACCATTTGATCCGGGCCCAGGATCATCGCCAATTGGCCCCGAGCGATATTCCCGATCGTCGGGGCCCCATAAACCCGACCTCCTCACGACATCGGTGAAATCCTTCGGCCAACCACGGCCAGCAATGGCCGGTGCACATATGCGCCAGGCCCAGTTGTTAACCACTTTCGAAATCCCTGCCCCATAATGTTGTTGATTCTCCAGATAGTTGCGTCATAAATGGATTGGCACAACACGGGCAATGAACCTCCCATGAATCTCAACTCAATGTCGATCGACAAGCTGTCGAAGCTCAGAAGCCAAGTCGATGCCGCTCTCAGCTCCAAGGTAATCGAGGAGCGCCGGGCGGTTCAGGACCAACTAGGCAAGCTGGAACGTCTTGCGACAAATGGAATGCGGGTAAAAGGGGGTCGAGGCGGGCTACGGGGCACGGTTGCTCCGAAATACCGTAACCCGGCAAATCCCACGGAAACTTGGGCGGGACGCGGGCTGAAACCGCGATGGCTTGCAGCGGCGCTGAAGTCCGGCAAGAAGCTTGAGCATTTCAGCATCTCTGCTTCCCAAAAGAAGGTGCGTGTGGCGTCCAAGAAAGTTCGCGGGAAATAGGTCCGGTGTCGTCGGCGGAATCGTGGCGACGATGCCCACGACCAAAATGAGGGATGCAGTCACACCCGTCGTTTTAAGGCCGCCATGACCTCGACAATTGGCCCGGGGGACGATTTGCCGGCCCCGGGATGGCCATCGATCGAAAATCGCACCCTGGGCCATCCTGGCGCGTCACGGGTGCCATCGTTGTTTACGCGTAAACAAATGGTCACCGGGTCATCGCCGCGCGTGCCATGTGACCGTGATCCTTGCCACGGTCTGCAAAGACGTTTACGGCCATTCTCCCGTCACCGAAGGCTCAAAACCGAAATGACCAAACAATCCCAACAAACGCCACCCATGCTGCTGAACGCCCGCCCTACCAGACGCGCCAGTTGGGTGATTTGAATGAGGTTGCCGCAGGTGTCGTTCAGCTGGGCGATGGTCGAGCCGGTTACCTCGGTCGGCGGCATGGCGAACTCGGCGCCGAGTTGCGCGCTCTCATGGCGGGCCGGATAAAATGGCCTGCCCGCTTCGGAGGAACGCTCCTGGCGGGAGAAATCGAAGGCCGCCTAGCAAGGCCGCTTGAGCATCTTTCGTCTGACAGGCGGCTTGCGGACAGGCTCGATATCGGGCGGCATGGGCTTTTCCATGAATACAAGTCTGGGCAGCGTGATCTTGGGCTTTACGCCAATCACGCGTTCGCGCTTCTTCCCGAGCAATTCCCGTGCGGCGCGTTCAAGCATTGTCATGCGGGGCATTGGTCGACGCTATCCCTTGAAGCCGACAGGCCCGCTCTCGTTCGGCAATTCGTCAAAGGGCGGCGCGAATACGACGTGGCCCTTGGCCGCCAATGTTTCAAACGTCAGTTCAGCGAGGGCAATTGCCCGCGCCACAACTTCTTCCGGCGTCGGCTGCCGATACTTCTGATTGCCGGTTGAAGTTTCGCCGTCTGGTACTGAGCGATCCGAAGCTATGACCAAATGTAACGCTAGCTTTGCAATGTCGCCCGCCATGATGGGATCGTAAGTAACAGGCTGCTTCTTGCGTTCTGCGTTGAAGTGGATTTCGGGTCGCGGCAGCTTTCCGTTCTTGTGTGTTTCTGTGCTCATTGGCGTTGCTTTTTACTGACCGAGGGGGATGCAAATGTAGTGAAACTTTCCCGTTAGGAAAGATAGGCCTCGTTTCCTGCCTTCCAGCAAGAATCCCGATCCTTGAATGTGTGAGGGATCACGACGGGTGGTGAGGCCAGCATGAACGTCAGAACAAGCATGTACATTTGCAACCTCAATGACGAGTCACAATGTCGTCATACCTGTGGTACGATGCCTCCCTGGTCACGACGCAACGTAGGCCAGTTTTTTGCCGAGCGTGAAGCCCGTCAAATATCGATATCGGCCTTCACCTTTTTGTGATATGATTAATTAAGCAGGAGGGAGGAGTTCCAAATGACAATTTTGATCGTAGCAAGGAGTCCAGGTAAGGATTGGTGTATCCTGCATGTCTTCGAAGAGGAATTTAGGGAGAATCCTTTTTGAATAGCCCAACAGTGAGAACTCACTTACCCGATGAGGAAGTTCGTGTTGTATCAATTCCCCGCAAGGATGGCAGTAAGTGCTCAGAGACTATTAGCTTGAAAAGGATGAAGTTTACGCTTCCGAATACGCTCATAGGCTGAAATGGCAGGACACCTCTGTTGAGGCCACGGCCTCGACTTAGTGCATAGTTGCCGGTGAGGCAGCCAAAGAAAAAAGCTGCCGACCTGTGAGGCGGCAACTCAGCGCGTTTCTCCCTAAAAATCAAGGACAGTCGAGCCATTCCGGGCGACAAGCTTTCGTCACGGGCCTTGAATGCCAAACGTGTTGGGCCATTGAGAAGATCATCGGCCACAGACACATCGTGACGACAGCCCTCTATTGGGGTCTCGTTCGTGTCCGTGACCCAGCAGTTCAACACCACGACCTCGATGGGTCGGCTGACCCTCAACGTGCTTCTTTCCTTTGCCCAGTTCGAGCGGGAGGTCGCAGGCGAGCGCATCCGCGACAAGTTTGCGGCCTCCCGCCGCAAGGGCATGTGGATGGGCGGCAACGTGCCGCTCGGGTACGATGTGGTCGGTCGGCGTCTGGTCGTCAATGAGGCCGAGGCCAAGACCGTCAAATCGATCTTCGAGCGGTACCTGGAACTCGGCTGCGTCCGGCGACTACAAACCGAGCTTGATCGGTTGGGCATTCGCAGCAAGCATCGCGTCGCCGAAACCGGACGGACGATCGGAGGCGGGCTCTTCAGTCGTGGTTGGCGAAAGCGGTGAGGCTGATTATATTCGGGTTGACCCGGTGCCTGCCGGGCGGACCGCCGCGAGGCGTCGCCGTTTTTACGGGCGATACGGGGGGCGCCCTCAATGAATTGTTCGCGACGGCATTCCTCGGATCCGGCTTGGCACCCGAGAACTTGACCACCTTGCCCCACTTCTCGGTTTCGTCGGCGATGAGCTTACCGAAGTCAGCAGGTGAGCCCGCAAGCGCGATGCCGCCCAGGTCCCACCGAAAACCCTCCACATCCCTCGCGGGAACGTGCTACATAAGGGCGCTCGCGACCTCGCGAGCGGGCCGACGCCGGTGTTGGAAGCACCGACGCCAGCCCTGACCCCGAACATGTGGAGTGCACATGTCCAAGGCTGACTCGGACTCTATCCGAAAACCAACTCCTGTCACCGTCACGGTCGCCGAGATCACAAGTCTCTGCGATCGGCTCGCGGCACGGGCGAAAAGCGTCTTGCTCGCGGATCAACCGGAGCAAGGGCGCGACCTCGATCTTGCGGCCCGCATAATCCGGCACATCGTACGTGTCGGCTGGGTGAGGACGTCGGTCGCGGTCGATTGAGAACTGCACATCGATGTGAAGTCTTGCCCGGCCGCCGCATGCGTGCCGGGCCTTTTCTTTTGTTTGCATCGAGGGAGCAACGGAAATGCCGGAAAGAGAGGACGATCACGAAGCCCTTGCGGCAGGGCTCGACATCGACATAGGCAGACGCATCAAACTGCGCCGCATACAGCTCGGCCTCAGTCAAAGCGATCTCGCCCGGAAGATCGGTCCCGTCGCCTTCCAACAAGTGCAGAAATACGAGAACGGCACCGACCGCGTGTCGGCAAGCCGGCTGTATCTGATCGCCGAAGCACTTGGCGTCGGCATCGGGTTTTTCTACGGGCGTCGACGACGCCGCTGCCGGCATCGACACCGCGGCCGTCGCGGGCTCGATCGATTGCTTGGGCGAGCGGTACGCGATCGAGGTCCTCGAATGCTTCCGCGACATGGCCCGAACAGCGCAGCACCTGCGCTAGACGTGACGCCCTCGGCGCCCTGCTAGGCGCCGTATTAGCTGATTGCTCTGCGGCATCGGGATTATTTGATGATCCGGTCGGCCAGAAACCAGCAATAAGATGATCCAGAAAGGACTGGCTTTTCGGTTGCAGCAGAGCGGTAGTGTGGCTCGGCTCGACGAGGCCGCTTGGCCTTGTGGCTGGATCCTGCCCTGCCGGCTTCATTGCCATTGCGGGGCTTCGGTGGTGACGGCGGCAATCGTCGTCTCCAACCGAATGGAGGATCCCGTGAAATTGACCGACACCCAATTGTTGCTCCTGTCAGCGGCTTCACAGCGCGACGACCGTGCCCTTGAACCCTCGCCGAAACTGACCGGCG
>WNFG01003739.1_pt1 | contig 15830 bp, 9 predicted proteins | sample 5400431 | NCBI WGS metagenome assembly WNFG01 (sample SAMN13153346, study PRJNA577476) | soil metagenome | isolation source: 120 cm saprolite under Douglas fir tree site 2 hole 3 replicate 2 | place: USA:California | collected 2015-04-18 | reverse complement strand
GGTTGAATGTTGGATCTCGTGATGAATCAAGCCATTACGAACCTCGACAACTTGGCGGTGCGGATGGTGATAGAGCTTTGCCCCTTGTAGGCAACGAAGCCGAGTTTTCGGAAGCGATTCATAAAAAAACTGATTCGGGATCGGGTTGTGCCAACCATTTCCGCAAGCTCTTCCTGATGGATTTTTGGAACGACCGCCTCCGGTTTGCCTCCGTTGCCGAAGTTAGCAAGTAACAGAAGAGCTCGGGCCAGCCGTTTTTCGCTGGAGTTGAAAAGCTGATCCATTATGACTTCTTGGTATCGACTGATGCGGGCAAGCAAGTAATCGAGGAAAAATGCCGCAAAGGTCTTTTCATGTTGGATCACACGCAACATCTCTCTTCGTTCAATCCTAAGTATTGTGCAATTTGTAAGCGCCCTAGCTGACGCCGTGCGCCGGGGCGGAACTGCCGCTATGCATTCCTTGCCTGCGAAGTTCCCGGGGCCGAGCAGGCCAATTGTGGTTTCTTTACCCTGAGACACCACACTGAGCTTCACCGTGCCCGTCAAGATATAAAAGACGGCATTACCCCGTTTGCCTTGTTCAAAGAGGATCTGTTTTCCCGGTACATATACAATCGTCCTGCCTGGGCCGGCTTTCGAGAGAAAAGTCTTAAGATGAAAGAGCGGTTTTTTAGGAGCCCGGCGCACCTGCTGTTCGGTCTGCGGCCGCTCGCTAGCGTCCATGAGGCAGCCATGGATCTCCGCCAGCTCACCCCGCTCGTCGAAGGTTCCGGCGGCGTTCTCCACGGCGTGGACCAAGCTGCCGTCCTTGCGGCGGAGTTCCGCCTCGTTGTGTTCGAGCCGCCCCTTCTCCTTGAGGCGCCCCAGGAATACGTCTCGCGACGCGCGGTCGGGATAGAGTGAGACCAGATCAACTTTCAATGCCTCTTCGACCGAGGCAAAACCGAGCATTCGCGCGAAGGCTGAATTGCATGTTATCAACCTTCCATCGGGGCTTGCGACGTAGCTGCCCGCCGGATTCGCCTCAAAAAAGCGCCGGGTTTCCTCGTCGCTTCGGTGTCGCGTATCCTCCGCTTGTTTGCGCTTAGTGATGTCACGAATGTTGCATTGAATGACCCTCGTCCCGCCACTCAATCCGTAGACGTTGCTAACAAACTCCACGGCAATGGACCGGCCGTCTTTGGTTTCCAGCGGGAGAGATTCATAGCGGATATATTCTTTTTCTTGCAACTCTAGAAAAGCGAGCTTGCATTCCTTGATGTCTTTGAACGGCCCGATCTCCCAGAGTGGCGTGCCAATAAACTCGTCATAAGAGTAGCCCAACAAATTAACAAGGAATGGATTAACGTCTGTTATCTGTCCTGTCTGCGCGTCGAGAATCAGGATTCCATCTTTGGCGGTCTCGAAGAGCCGACGATATCTCAGCTCAGAAGCTCGTAGCGCCTCTTCCGAATGCTTGGGTTCCGTCTCTTCCCGCATGCTTACCTCGTGTAGGCTTCCAGGCCCGAGCCCTCTCAACGATTCCCCTAATGCCGCAGACACCACGACAGCCTGGCAAGGCTGATCATGGCTGCCAGAAAGATACCGGTCGAGCGAATTGAAACGGCGGAGCGAAGAGCCAGCGGCTGATAAACTGCCGAGTTGTTGGCAAGATCAAAACACTGGGTGTAGTAAAAGCCTATGGAACTGTTGTCTCCTCCCATTCAGGGAGCGTTCCCCATGGTCAGTATCAAGCTTCGGGCGTCTGAACACTGGTCAAAATTGACCAAAAATGTTGATTCTGGTAAGCGTTCTCAATCATCGTGGCATTGCGAGATATGCAATGATACCGATAGCAAACTTAGTGAACGAATCGCCCTTCCCTAAGGCTTCGTACTCGGCATTATCGTAGATCGAATCATGGCTAGTGTCGTGGATTTGCATTCTTGTGAGCACTCTTGCTCAGACGAATCCACGTTGCAGTGCTAACGTCCAGTTGGTGCTTTCAACCGAATCACCGAAGAGTCAGAGTGTTGCTTGGGCATCGAGGTATGGGTGAACCGAACTGTACTAATCCGTGCCATTTCCTTTCTGCTGTTGGCCACTTGTGGGGCGTGGTGCCAAAGCGAAACTTCTTCGGCTGAGTTGCCTCTTAGATTACGTTCTGACGGCTTAAACCCCAAGCACGCCTTTGGCATTTCCGAGCGAAACAACAATGTTCTTTCAATCCTCAGGCCGCCGACCGAGAAAAATCGTCTGCGTGGTTCCGGGCGCAAGGTAACTACCGAAATCGCTTAAAATACGAGTACAGCCGGATGGTGTGCGAGACAGGCTTGGGGTAACGTAGGCGCAAGTCCGATTCAAACTTTCAATTGACAATAAATTAAAGATGTGGCGAGAATTCCTTCGTCTGCAGCTATGGGCTAGAACTCAGAGCAACACGAGGGGGAATCGTTGACCGTCGATCTTTTGCCACAGGAAATGACATATGCCAAAATTCTTCGGCTGGCGACTTACCCTTTAAGACTTAACTCGTGGCTTTGAAGTATTTCTCTAGGAATAGAGTCGGGCACGTCAGGGACAGAATCCTACCAGGGTTGCACACCGGCTGCGGGGCCTTCACCTTTCCTCTTACAATCACTAAAGTTCTCCGCGACCAACGAGGAATTGTGTGCGATAAGAGTTATTGTTTCAGTTTTGGGACACGTTTTGGGACACGTTGTGCGCCGCACGTGCTCCGAAATCGTTGCTGGTTTCCAGTGAAGTCACTGAATGTACATGCGCTCCAGGTTCAATCATCCGGCTGTTTAACCGGAGGGTTGTAGGTTCGAGTCCTACCTGAGGAGCCATTCTTTTTAAGCACTTGCAGTAACCTCTTTTTCGAACTGGAGCCCGTTGCATCGTCGGTTTTCTCTGCTTCCGGCCGCGTGGCCAGTATCGCCCGCGTACGCGAGTTAAGCGCTGTCCTCACACTTGCGGGTATTTCCTGCATGTAAACATTTCCGGTTGTCTGGATGCTCGCATGCCGTTCAGCCGTGTGACACATGCTTCATCGCCCGTCGAGGCTACTTGCACCCTTCCGGGTTTTTCAGCATGGCGATGGCCGCAGCGGCGTCACACTTTCCGGGCTTCACCAAATGGGTGTTTGCCTGCGCGCACCCTGGCGCGGCGGGCACGGAGATTAAGCCGGCGAAGTACACGCCACAGTTTTTTTCCGGACCTGAGTACGCGTTGGTGGAACGTTTGACGGAGCTGATCATTCCCAGTGATGCGACGCCGGGAGCACGTGAGGCAGGAGTAGCCGAGTTTGTGGATTTCATGGTGGCACATGACCACGACAGGCAATACAAATTCCGCACCGGACTTACCTGGCTGAACGCGCACTCGGAGAAGTTGCTGGGTCGGCCATTCGTCGGGCTTTCCCAGGAACAACAGGTTTCGATTCTCGATCCGCTCGCGTACAAAGCGAAGCACCGTGAGGGCGAGGAGGAGGGGCGCGAGTTCTTCCGAGGCATGCGGGAGATAACGGCGATGGGCTTCTACAGCAGCGAGATCGGGTACAAGGAACTGGCGAACCCCGCATTGAAGCACTACTCGAAGTCTCCAGCGTGCCCGCACACGGATGATCCGGAGCATAAACATCTTCCACCCCCGAAATGGTGAAAACGCATGGCGAAGCAAATGTTTGACGTGATCGTGATTGGAACAGGCGCCGGTGGTGGCATGGCGATCAAGACGCTGTGCGAAGCGGGCCTCAAGGTGTGCGCGCTGAATGCCGGGCGGAGACTTGACCCGGAAAAGGATTTTCGCAATCACCGCATGCCCTGGGAGATGAAGTTTCGCGGTTTCGGCGATCCTGCCAAGCAAGCCCAGTCGTACGGGTACATGGACAACGAATGGGTAGAAGGCGTCTGGGAGCACGAGATTACTTTCACTACAGCACCGGGCACAGTGTGGATGTGGCCGCGGTGTTTCGCGGTGGGTGGCAAAACAAATTTCTGGGGCAGGTCATCGGCCCGGTTCGGCGATATCGATTTCCGTGCCGCGTCGCATGACGGCAACGACGTGGACTGGCCACTCGCGTATGAGGAGATCTCTCCTTATTATAGCCGCGTAGAGCGGATGATCGGCGTGGCCAGCACGGTACAGAATCGGCCCAGCAACCCCGATGGTGAGTATCTGCCCCCGTTCAATTTCCGCTGCCTGGATCACATCTTGCAAAAAGGTGCGGAGAAGATCGGTGTGCCATATCTGCCGGACCGCATCGCGCAGTTGACGGAGAGACATGAGGGACATCCGGCGTGCCACTACTGTGGCGCCTGCACGACGGGATGCGATACAGGATCGTTCTTCTCGACTCCATGGCGTTTTCTGCCCAAGGCGGAGGCAACGAATAACCTGGAGCTACGGACGGATGCGCTGGCCAAGAACATTCTGGTAGATAACAACGGAATGGCGAAAGGCGTGGCCTACATCGACCGCAAAACAAAGCAGGAAGTGGAAGTGTACGGGCGGGCGGTGGTTGTGGCCGCATCATGCGTAGAGTCGACGCGCATCATGCTCAATTCGAAATCGCGGCATTGGCCGGACGGGATTGCCAATTCCAGTGGGCAACTGGGGAAAAACCTCTGCGATCATCTTTACGGAGAGTCGGCCCGCGGATATTTGCCGCAACTGCTGGGACAACCCAGTTTCCCAGATAGTGTCGGAGACAATACGATCGTGTGGATGCCGCGCTGGCAAAACCTGAAGAATCCGCGGGAAGAAAAGTTTATTCGAGGCTATTCAGTGTATCCCGGAGGCGGCTGCTCGGAATATCCGTGGTACGCAACCCAGGCGGAGGGTTTTGGCTCGTCGTACAAACGTGAGGTTAAGCGGCGGTATCCGACGCCGATAAGTTTCACGGTCCAGGCGCCTTCGCTGCGGTCGGATACCAACTTCGTGGACATCGATCCCCGGGTGAAGGACGCGTATGGAATTCCGGCCGCGCGCATTCATTTCCAGTGGGACGAAAACGTGTTGAAGATGTGGGAGCATTCGAAGGAAGTGTGCGCGGAGGTGATTCGCTCGGCTGGCGGAGTATACGAGGGCTCGGCAGACGAGCCCCTCATTCCGGGTTGGAGCTTGCACGAGACCGGAACCTGCCGCATGGGGAATGATCCAAAACATGCCGTGACGAACCGCTTCGGCCAGACCCATGACGTGCCCAACCTGTATGTTTGCGACGCGAGCGTATTCCTGAACTGCACGGACAAGACCACCACCATTAGCATCCTGGCGTTCACTCTGAGGACGTGTGAGCACATGCTCGAAAACTTCCGTGGCGGAGAGCACAAGCCAAGCTGATTTTGAAGTCATGTGCCTGTAAGCGCCCAAGCTCTGTCTTCAGTGCCGTTCGGAAGCGTCTTCCAAAGCTTCATGGCTGCTTGCCGGTTTCCGCAGCAATACGACCGAGCATTACCTGGATCTCAGGATTCGACTGGAAGTACTTCCAGACCAGGCCGGTCCGGTAATTTTCGATCATAACAACGATCGGCGCCTGATTGAGTCCCATGTAGCTCGGGGAAACCCAGTTCTGGCTGGGATTAAACGCATCGCGCGGCCCATAAATATCCCACATCCTGCTACCGAGATCACGATAGTAGTGCTTAAAGGCCTCCATGGATTCTTTGGGTGTATAGGGAAAAGAAGCGAGAGCCCCCGTGGGCGTAAGAGTGCCGGTGCTGTTGGCCTCATCGGGCGCGTGCGCGACGTAGCCGCCGGGGCCGTCGCTCGCGGTCAAGCCCCAGGCGCTGGGACCATAGCCTTCGAAGTGATGAGGATTTTCGATGCAGTAGGCCCGATTGATCAAGGCGATGCTGCGATTATTTTCAAAATACGAGGAGGTGTAACGGTCGCGAAGACTATGCGGATCGAAACCCATATAGGAATAATGCGTGAAGAACAGAGGACCGCCCGAGCCAACGCCAACATCGAGCTTGATCCCGAAATAGGTGTGGCCATTCGCATAATGGTCTCCGTCAGTGCTTCCCGACCACCCTCTGCGGTAGCTAATCGCTCGTTCAGATTGACTTGCCCAGCCGGTGTAGTAAAAGCTCGCGGGAACCGCATGCGTTGGTGAGGCGATGCCGAGCAAGTACGTGATCATCACCTCGTTGAAACCGACAAGAGGATGATGGATCTGCCACGACCACCGCGGAGACCAGTGCCAGTAAAGGTTTCCGCTTTCCGGATCCTCGCGATACCAGTCCCATTCCACCGTCTCCCAGAGCTGTGAAATCTGGCGGTACAGAGACTGCTCGTTTTCGTTCGAACCGTGAAAGTACTGACGGGCAGCTAAGAGGCCCTGCATTAGAAACGACGTTTCCACCAGATCGCCGCCGTCGTCGAACATGCCGAACACGGCCATGGTGTTCCCCGTGCCTCCGTCCATGTAGTGCGACCAGGCACCGTGGTAGCGTTGCGCCCTTTCAAGAAAACTCACGATCTTGTGGAGTCGCTCAACGCCCTGTTCGCGAGAGATAAAGCCTCGATCCACACCCACAATCAGCGCCATAATCCCAAAACCGCTCGCACCAGTGGCCACGATTCTGTCGTCTCCTGGGATATTTTCGTGGGCCATCCCGGACGCCGAGTCAGCGCCTTCCCAGTAATAGCGGAAACACGCTTCCTGTAGCATGGTGAGCAACTCTTCGTCCGTCAGTTCCAGCGTAGTGGCGGATGCTGTCGCGGAAAGCGGCGATTTCCCGTAGCTCCGATCGGACGCCGCCACTTTGTATTGCGCTGTCATTCCAGACTTCCCGAGAAAATCCGAGTAGCGATTAGTGCCGGGGAGCTGAACTCCGATGGGTGCAAAATCCTTGCCGTCCAGCGAGCGATAAATAACGTACCTGGAGAGCCCGGGGTGCTCCACCGCGTCCCATCGCACTTCAACGTGCCGGTCATAGCCGACCGCACGGACATTGCGGGGAGCCGGAAGCGGAACCGAAGCAGATCGCCGGTTCGCATCATCGATGTCGTCGTCAATCCGGATTTCATCCACGAGCAGGATTCGCCGAACTCCATCTGCGCGCCCTTGAAGAAAGACGATGTTCTGCAATTGCTGCGGATGGAAGTCGTAAATGGATGCGGTCCGAAGTTCAGAAAATGGAATCCGGACCTGAATCCAGCGCCCGGCGGGCAGATCACCAGAAAACTTTCCGAGGGAAACAGGCACGGTGAAGCTTCCAGGAAATTCCACAACCTGAAGGCCCTCTCGAGCATTGGAGAGTACAACCAGCGGGAGGTCTGCGGCTGCTATCGCCTGAGGTGCGTAACACCAGAGATAAAGATTGCTGCCGGAAAGCTCAGGAAGACGATTGCGAAAATTGACGATGTGCACCTCAGCTTCCCAGCCGCCGCCCGGTTGCGACTGCCACCCCAGTCGTAGGGCATTAGGAGGCGTGAGGAAAACTTTATTCTCAATCGGCAGCTTGCCTTTCTGCAGCTCGACGGAACTTGGCGCGGAAGCGCGGCCAGAACTGTAAAAGTAGGAATCCGTCGTCAGACTATTGTCGAAGAAAGTGTGCCGATAGTACTGCGTATTTGCAAGAGAAGCTGGAGTAGCGAACAGGGCCGAGAGCAAAAGCAAACTGCCGCCACCCAATATCGAAAATTTCCGTTGCGCCATAGAAAATATCCTAGATTCAAATTTTGAGTTTCCCGCACGCACTGCGTTATTTGTCCACGGCGTTGCTGAAGCCCCTGACAGGTTGCGGACTGGCTCCTGCCACAAGAATTCAAAACTGGAGCGCTGAACCTCGTCCAGGAACTCTTGATCGCTTCCGATGGTTAAAGATGTAGCAGCCGTGGCGGAGGGAGGGGTTGCGTTTTCGCAACTTAACCAAGCCGCAAGCGGCGCCAGCATACCCATATGGAGCAAATCTCTCCGGGTAAGGGATTTCTCTCGAGCCATCGTTTCCCCCCGATTACGGGACAATCTCAAGCTCGGTCGCTGATCCGTGTGCCGAGTCGGGGCTCACCCATAGGGTGACGCGTGCAGCTTCGGCTGCAAGCTGATTCTGATCATTCCAGATTGCGAACGAATCCGGGCTGAGCGTGAAGCTTACTTTCTTCGTTTCACCCGGCGCGAGGGTCACACGTTCGAAGCCTTTCAAAGCCCGCACCGGCTGAGCCACGCTAGTTCCCTGGAGTCGCATATACAGTTGGACAACTTCTTCGCCTGCACGCTGCCCACTGTTCGTAACCGACGCAGTCACATTGAGAGCCGAGCCCTTAGTGGCGTGAAGACCTGTGTTCAGAGTGGATGCCTTCAACTGTTTAGTACTGATCTCTGTTGGACCGTAGCGAAAGTCCGTATAAGACAAACCATAGCCAAAAGGGAACTGGGGACTGTTTTGCTCGTCAAGGTAGCGGGATACATATTTATCATCCGCTCCTGTCTTGTCGGTCGGACGGCCAGTATTCAGTGCGTTATAGTAAAGTGGCTCTTGGCCAACGCTCCGCGGCCAGCTTACAACCAACTTGCCACTGGGATTCGATTCTCCAAACAAGGTCCGTACCAATGCCGGGCCTGCCTGGACGCCCGGAAACCAGGCTGCGAGAACTGCCGGAACATGCTCAAATGCCCACGGCAGTGTCAGGGGGCGTCCGCTGAAAATAACAAGGACCACAGGCTTCCTAGTCGTGGCAATTTTTTCCAATAGCTCCTGTTGCCTGCCGGGGAGGCCAAGGTTCGATCGCGAGGCCGCTTCTCCTGTCATCGCGGAAGCGTCCTCCCCAAGCGTGAGAATCACTAGATCAGCCCTTTGCGCGGTGGCGACCGCGTCCGCCATCTCTTGATCGGAGCCTGCTGTGATTCCGGTGCCTTTCGAGTGCAAAACATTTTCTTCTCCCAGGTGGCTGACCAGGCCAGCGTGGAACGAGGCCACATCTTCGCCGCGACCCAGGCCTGCCCATGATCCCAGCATGTTGGCGGAGTCGTCCGCCAGCGGACCGATCACAGCAACTTTGCGCACGCTTGCCGACAGAGGAAGCAGCGCCACACCATCAGGCTCCGGGGAGTTCTTGAGCAGGACAAAAGATCGCTCGGCGGCCGTTCGGGCAAGCTCCAGATACTCAGGGCGAAGCATCGCGACCTTTTCCCCGGTTTCATCCACATAGGGGTGCTCAAAGAGACCCAGTGCGAACTTCACGCGCAGGACGTGCCGTACCGCTTCATTGAGTGCTGCTGGCGTGACCTGCCCCGTCTGTACGAGATGCTCAAGATGATCGTGGTAAAGGCTGCTGACCATGTCCATGTCGACACCGGCCAGAAGTGCTTTCCGTGCGGCCGTAGCGCCATCGTTTGCGATGCCATGAGGAATCAGTTCAGCGATTGAAGTCCAATCGCTGTCGACAATGCCTTTAAAGCTCCATTCTTTGCGCAAGATCTGTTTCAGCGTGAAAGGATTCGCGGAGGCAGGCACGCCGTTCAGCGAGTTGAAGGCGCTCATGATGGAGGCGGTTCCCGCATTCACTGCCGAGTGAAATGGCGGAAGATAGATCTGGCGAAGTGTGGGTTCGGAAATTTCAGTTGTGTTGTAATCGCGGCCGCCTTCGGCTGCGCCGTAACCGACGTAGTGTTTGGCGCAAGCGGCTATGCTGTCAGGCGCATCGAGGCGCGAGCCCTGGTATCCGCGAACATAGGCGGCTGCCATGGCAGATCCAAGAAATGGATCCTCCCCGGCCCCCTCCGCCATCCGGCCCCAGCGCGCGTCGCGTGCAATATCCACCATGGGCGAGAAGGTCCAGCGAATTCCGCTCGCCGAAGCTTCGCGCGCGGCAACGCGGGCCGCCTTCTCAACGAGGACAGGATCCCAAGTCGAGGCGAGGCCTAGCGGGATCGGAAACTCGGTGCGGAAACCGTGAATAACATCCAAACCGAAGAGCAGGGGAATGTGCAGACGTGACCTTTCGACGGCGATCTGCTGGTACGCATTCACCTCGCGTGCAGTCGAAATGTTGAAGAGGGCTCCGATCTGGCCCTTGCCGATCATGTCGTTGTAATCGGTTCGTCCAGTTCCGGGGCCGGTAGGTTGACCGGCCGAGTACTGGACTAACTGGCCGACCTTCTCTTCGAGGGTCATCTTTCGTAACAAATTTTCTACTTTGGAATCGAGGCCTGGTGCTTCGAGGCTGGCCCGTAATGCCGTGGGGTTCGAATCCGGTGAAGCCGCTGGATGCATTTGCGCCACGGCTAGCGCGAGCGGAAACCCAGAGCACGTCAAAAGTAGGAAACGAAGGAATCTGCGCGGCACTTTCACGATTGAACTCCCATAGTCGGGGCGACCAAATAAGTCTCGGCAGGAAGTGGGACAAAGCGGTGCGAGCACAGAAAGCTCAGACAGTTGTAGGGCATGGCGGAGTCTCTACTAAACCGGTTTAATCAACGGTTCGTGGTATGAAATATGCATTTGTATGGCTTGTCAATAGTCAAAACTCCACAGCCGGAGTCGGCCTTGCGCAGGGTATACTCCGCCCGCGCGTGCTGGTAAAGGCAAAAGAAAGTCGCGGGTAACCCGTTAGAGGCGCAACAACCAGGGCGGGATACGCCTCTATGAAACCCGCAGATACGTCGAGTACTGCTCGTCTTCAATGGCGGTAAACGGCAATAGGATGATGGTTCCGCGTGCAGTTGAGACTCCCCAGGCTTGCGGACCTTTCTTCTTGGCGGACAGCAATTGTGCTCGTGTCACCGGTGGCTGCGCGTCTGTGATGGCAAATAACACCAGCGGGCCCGAGAGGAGAGCGACCGTGTCAGGATGCCGCGTATCAACTGATTCCAGCCGCATCGTCAGCGGCAAATCCACTTCCATGCGATCTCCTGATTTCCACAACCTGCGAATCGCGGCAAAGCTTCCCGGAGTCGTCACCGCATCCACCCTGCGTCCATTCACGACAATCGAAGCGCCCGTCGCCCACGCTGGAATCCGGACATTCACCGCAAACTCGGTCGCCTTCGAGACTTGCACCTCGAATCGCACCGAACTGTCGAACGGGTACAAGCTCTTTTGTGTCAATGCAACCTGAGCTCCGTCCTGCGTCCATCGCGCCGTGGATGTAATGAACAGGTTGACATAAACGCCCCGCGGATCGCGGAAGTAAGTGTTGATCCGATAATCCGCCGCCACTTGCGGCATCGTACCTGAGCAACAGGGCCAGCGGTGGTTCGAATACACCTTCCGTCCCCGGGCGTTGTAGTCCGCATAGTAAAAGGTGCGGCCGTCGGCATGCATTGGCTTTGCGCCCAGGATGGTGTTGTACATTACGCGCTCCATGCTGTCGCCGTAGCGGGCGTCGCGGGTTACGCGCAGCAGGTAACGCGTCAGCTTAAAGTGAGCATACGAGCCGCACGGGGTTTCAAAACTGCTATGACTGTTGGTTAGACTCGCGTTGACGTCGTTACTTCCTGGTGCGCGCAGCATTTCATCCGGACCCCAGCCACCGGTGGCAAAGCTTTGCTCCGTCAGCATCGCAAACGCATTCTTGGTGGCTCGCAAATGTTTTTCACTTCCCAGCGTCAAATATGCTTGCATGGCTGAACTCAACGCATTCACGTGACTGTAAGCATGCCGGCCGGCAAACACATTCCTGCCTTCGCTCAAAGGAGCGAAATATTCATCGTCGAGGTACGCGGTCCCAAGCGCCCGATAGCGTTCCCCGGCTCCGCGCTGATAAGCCAAAAACAAATTCTCCGGATTGGTGAACGACTCATCCCAGGTGTAGGACTCATCTGTGTTCGGCCGCCAACTGCGTCCGTGCTCGATCGCTCTTCCCGGGAGGTGCGGCAGCGCTGTATCAGTGGTTCGCTCCAGAATCGCAAAGGCATCGGGGTCTCCGGCGAACTCATGCGCATCGATCAGGCCGCACACCAGCTTGTCGAAGCAGTACGCAGGAAAACGATTGTTCTCATAGAACTTGCTGTCGATGGTCTGCGCATACAAGTGGTTCAGCCGCAGCACTCTCTCACGAATCTCTCGTGTTCCCTTAATCGCGTACATCCGCGCGAGTGCGGAGACCCACTGGCCGAAGGTTGCGCCTGGCGCAAAGCCCACGTCAAAAGTGTGATAGTCGTATTTCGGATCGTAGTGATACCAGCCGCCGAGGTCTTCACCAGGCGCCGGCTGTCCAATCATCTCGCGAAAAGGCTTCAGCAGACTGTCTTCGTTCAGTCCCATCAGCAGAAAGAGATTCTCATCAAGCTGCTTTTCATGCAGCGCGCCGGCCAGATCTACATCGCCGTAACCAAACTGCTGCAGTGGCGTCTCGGGAGCGGCCGCTAGCGCTTGCTGGAGCCACAGGTCCTGAGCCGCAGCTCCAGCTGCGACCATCGCAGCCGACTCAATAAACTTCCGACGCGAAACCTTGGAGACTCCCAACATGGGATTACTCTTGCAATCCTTTCTATCGCAGTCAATTCTTCTGCGCGCTATTCCTGGCAGTGTTAATGGTCAGAGCAGAGTAACGGACACTGTTCACTTCTGCTCGATACTTCAATTCGCTGCCTGACGCTCCCGTCTGCCATGAACGGAAGCAGTATAGGCTCGAAAATGGTCCGGTGGTTACTGGGACGCGCAGAAATAGTGATTACACCAATCGACGATTACACCAACCATTCGTATGTTTACAACAGCGATTCACCGTTGCTCGGGGACGTCCTCAGGGTCCTGTTTCGGTGTCCCAAGTCTGGAACCACCTTGTAACCTAATACGCTCGGCTTCCGCGAACTCACGCTGGGCATTCGCTGGTTGTCCCAACTCCGTATAAACGTCCGCCAGGAAGCCGTGTGCGTCAATCGAGTCAGGACGAAGCTTGATTGCTCTACGCAGGTACGGCAGGGCATCCGTTGCTCGCTGCTGTGTGACAAACAGCCGGCCCAGAAGCAGGTTAGCGGGGAAGTTGTTAGGGTCCAGACGCAGGGCGTTCTGGAACTCTTTCGTCGCCTCGGGAACGCGCGACGTTCGCTCATACACGAGAGCTAGATAAAAGTGCATTATTGCCGAGCTTGTCATCTGGGAGATGGCGGCTTCAAAATGCGGCACGGCCTCCGCCCAGTTTCCGGTTTTTACCAATGCGCATCCCAGTTCATAGCGAGCGAAAGCATCATCCGGCTTCTTCTCAACCAGGTTCCGTAATGGCGTTACCGCCTTCGAGTACTCCTTTAGCGACATGTACGCTCGGCCGAGTTGCAGAAAGGCTATGGGAGTATTTGGTTCTTGCTTTAATACCTGCTCCAACACTGGAACGGCCTCCTGATATTGCTCATTCTCCACCGCAACCAGCGCCTGATATAGAAGATTTGCGATACCGATTTTCTGTTTGGGATCTGGCCCACCCTCATTGTCTGCATCGCTGGAAATGCCAGAATCAGAACTCAAGTAGCCAAGGGCGTGCAGACTTTCAGTTTGGTCAAGGTCCAACTTTGTTTTCTCAGTCGCACTTCCTTTTGTCTTCCGGTAGAAGTCCGCGACCTGAGCTGCCGCAGTGTCCACGACGGCCTTGGAATCGGCAGCCAGGTTATGCGCCGCCAGCAGGTCCACCGACTGGTCGTATAGCTCGCGTTCTGGCGCCTCTACATATAGGTACTTACCGGTCCGCCACGCCTGCAATTTACTCCAGCCAAAAGAAAGGTGACCATACCCGCTCTCCGCATAAACGGGGCGTTGCAAATTGGAATCGTTGGACGGCATAGACGCGCGTGTCGGCTCCAATTTCATGAAGCTCAAGAGAGACTCGCCCTGCATGGCGGCGGGAACTGGCAGATGCGCGGACCGCAGGATTGTGGGCGCGACGTCCACCAGTCCAACCCGGGTTGCAACTTTCATCGCGGAGTGTTGCAGAGGAAGCTTGACCAGCAACGGCACGTGAATAGTTTCATCGTAGAGAAATATGCCGTGATGGTTCTCCCCATGTTCCCCGAACGCCTCGCCGTGATCGGCCATGATGGCAATCAGAGCAGAATCAACCAAGCCCCGCGTCCGCAAGGCAGAGACTAGCTTTCCTACGGCTGAGTCTGTGTACGCAATCTCTCCGTCGTAAGGCTCGTCGTGATAGCGCGTCTTGTATGGCTCTGGCGGACTGTAGGGATCATGAGGATCGTAGAGGTGGACCCACAGAAAAAACGGTCCAGCAGGCCGTTTGCCCAGCCAAGCTAGAGCCCGACTCACCACTTCCTCTCCACGTCTCTCAAGGCTGTTGTAATGGTCCTCGCCTGCGCGTCGGCGATGAAATCCTGCGTCATAAATATCAAAACCGCGTTCGAAACCCGGCGCCAGTTTCTTCGGGTCGAGCACCAGTGCCCCCACAAATGCAGCTGTTCTGTACCCGTTTCTGTGCAGGATGTCGGGTAGAAACGGGAGAGCTTTGCCGAGCGGATCTCCCATGTAATTCACGTGATTGAACTGCGGGTATGTTCCGGTGAGGATGACAGCGTGCGAGGGGGTAGTCAGAGGCACCTGAGCATAGGCGCGAGAAAAGACGACGGCCTGGCCGGCCAGTGCATCCAGATTCGGCGTAAGACGGCGTTCCGATCCGAGGAACCCCATGCGATCGGCACGAGTGGTATCCAGGGTGATCAGCACAATATTGGGACGCGGCGAAGCAGCGGCCTTCGCAGGTGGCGAGGCAGCAGCCCAGCCGCACTGCAACAGCAACATCATGCACAGGAAACACCGAAGAACAGGTGCGTGAACGGCCGTCGAAAACACCCTCCGAACTTGGAGTCTGGCGGAACGTTGCAAGCTTTGGCACATTGTGTGGCTCGTTGCCAACGTGAGAAACGTCAGTTTACATCCAGCCTATACAGACGTATAGGTACCCGTTTTTCGACTTGACTCGACATCGATTGTGACATACCCTTCGCCAATTCTTACAAGCTGTCCCCGGCCTCCTCCCGTACCTGCGATAAAGCGGAGGACTGTGACCATTTCAAAACAGAGGAATTCGCCATGAGAGTCAGGCCTTTGGTTATCGTTTTGAGCGTCGTTGTGAGCGCTCTGTGCTTAGCAACGCCCGGCCTCGCACAAACCATCTTCGGAACGATCCTGGGCACGGTTACCGACCCGTCTGGCGCGGTCATGCCCAACGTGGTCGTAACTGTGACAAACCAGGGCGAGAACGCCTCCCGCGACGTGCGCAGTGACGCGCAGGGAAATTACCTGGCGGAAAACATGAAGGAGGGTGTGTACACAATCTCGGTCAAGGCGCCCGGCTTCCGAGAGATAGTCCTGAACGACGTTCGCCTGACGGCGCGACAGACCGTACGGGCCGATTTGAAACTGACGATGGGAGGGACCGAGGAAAAGATCACGGTTGAGGCCCACCCCGAACTGATCAACACAGAGTCTCAGGCCATCTCAGCGAGTTTTTCTAGCGTGGAAGTTCTGGATCTGCCGGCCAACTATCGCGGGGCGGGCAGCACAAGCCCATATAACTTGTTGGCTTTTCTCCCCGGAGTGACGGGCGACGACGATGGCAATATCTCCGTCCAGGGAACAGGGACCAATCAAGTCGAATACACGATCGATGGTATCAATACACAGAGTGTCCGGTTTTCCGGCCCTCAAAGGGAGATGTTCCCCTCAGCGGAGAGCATTTCGGAAATGAAGGTGCAAGGCGCTGGGGGCGGCGCGGAGTATGGCGGGGCGGCGGACATTACCACTACCAGTAAGTCGGGTACAAATGTATTTCATGGATCCGCATTTGAGTATTTTCAGAACGCAGCCCTGGATGCTACGCGATTTACCGTGCCCCAGGTGATTAAGCCTCCCAAAAGCGCAAACACATTCGGGGGTTCCATCGGCGGCCCCC
>WNFG01002353.1_pt1 | contig 15830 bp, 10 predicted proteins | sample 5400431 | NCBI WGS metagenome assembly WNFG01 (sample SAMN13153346, study PRJNA577476) | soil metagenome | isolation source: 120 cm saprolite under Douglas fir tree site 2 hole 3 replicate 2 | place: USA:California | collected 2015-04-18 | reverse complement strand
ATTTGCGTGGGGACACCACCCAAGGAAAACGGTGAGGCGGATCTCTCCGCAATCGACCACGTGGCGCGCCAAATTGCCACGGAGGCGCGAACTCCGAAACTGGTAATCGAAAAGAGCACGGTGCCGGCACGCACGGGACTGGAATTACGCCGCGCGCTCACGGCCTACTCGCGCGACAGCGGCTTGGCGTTTCGCGTGGTGTCGAATCCGGAGTTCCTGCGCGAGGGGACAGCGGTTTCGGATTTCCTTCATCCGGACCGCATAGTAGTGGGCGTAGAGGATGAAACTTCGGCGCGTGATATGCGGGAGATTTACCGGCCGATTCTGGAGCGCTCTTTTCACTGCCCGGTTCACAATGGCACGTGTCCCCCGGGGACGGCGGTAAACCTGCTCATCACCACGATCAATAGCGCGGAGCTCATCAAACATGCTTCCAATTCGTTTTTGGCGCTGAAGATCAGTTACGCCAATGTGATTGCCGACCTATGCGAGAAAATCGGCGCGGACGTGGAGGAAGTGACGCACGCCATGGGATTGGACCCGCGCATTGGCGAGCAATTCCTGCGTGCCGGGCTGGGCTTTGGCGGTTTCTGCTTCCCCAAGGATTTGCAGGCCTTCGTTCACCTGGCCGGCACGGTGGGAGTGGATTTCGACATTTTAAAGGCGGCCGAGCGGGTCAACAAACAGCGCATCGACCGGTTTTTCGAAAAGGTGCGCCGGGCTCTATGGGTGGTCAAAGGAAAGCGTGTCGCCGTACTCGGACTGGCGTTCAAAGCAAATACCGACGACATTCGATTCTCGCCGGCGCTGGAAGTCGTGAAGGAACTGCTGCTGCAAGGAGCGCAGGTGCAAGCCACGGATCCTGAAGCGATTTCGAGAGCGAAAGCGTTGTTTCCCGCGGCGAGTTATCACCAAGATCCGTACGATGCCTTGCGCGACGCGGAAGCAGCGCTCGTCTGCACGGAATGGGACGTATTCCGGGACCTGGATTGGGAGCGCGCAGGGAAACTCATGGCGCGGCGGCTGGTGGTCGACGGCAGAAACCTCTATTCGCCGATGCGGATGCGCGGGCTAGGATTTGAATACCATTCGTTCGGACGCGAATAATCTCCAGTGATCAGCAGGAAAAGCGAAAAGCGTTATTAGGCGCCGGCGGTCTGCTTGCTTGCAAAATACTCTTTGAAATAGTCCAGCGTGGTGCGCAAGCCCTTCTCCAAGCCCACCTTCGGTTCCCAGCCGAGAATCCGCTTGGCTTTGCTGATGTCCGGGCAACGCTGTTTGGGGTCGTCTTGCGGCAAAGGCTCGAAAATGATCTTCGGCGCATTTTCAAAATGGGTGCGGATGCGTTCCGCGAATTGGAGAATGGTGATTTCCTGCGGGTTTCCAATATTCACGGGCAAATGCTCATCGGATAACATCAAGCGGTGGATTCCCTCAATCAAATCGGAAACGTAGCAGAAGCTGCGGGTCTGCTTGCCATCACCATAGACCGTGAGGGGCTTGCCGGTGAGAGCTTGGTGGACAAAATTGGGAAGGGCGCGTCCGTCGTTCAGACGCATGCGGGGCCCATAGGTATTGAAAATACGCACAATGCGCGTGTCCACGCCGTGATAGCGGTGATACGCCATGGTCATGGCTTCGGCGTAGCGCTTGGCTTCGTCGTAGACGCCGCGAGGTCCGATCGAGTTCACATGACCCCAGTAGGTTTCCGGCTGCGGAGAAACTTCCGGGTCGCCGTAGCATTCGCTGGTGGAAGCCAGAAAAAACTTAGCCTTTTTAGCGAGGGCGAGACCGAGCGCGTTGTGAGTGCCCAGTGCGCCGACCTTGAGGGTGGGGATGGGCATTTTCAAGTAGTCGACGGGGCTGGCCGGGGAAGCGAAGTGCAGGACGTAGTCAACTGGGCCGGCAACGTCGATGTAGTTGCAGACATCCGCGCGCGCGATGCGGAAGCCGGGGTGCCTCTGTAGATGAGCGAGGTTCGATTCCGCGCCGGTGACCAGGTTGTCAAGGGCGAGAACGTCCCATCCCTCCGCGATCAGGCGATCGCAGAGATGCGAACCCAGGAAACCCGCTCCGCCGGTAACTACTGCACGCATGCATCCTCCCGAGAAATGCCAACTGGCAATGTTATCGCGGCGGGCAGCGATTGACCACACTGGCGGGCCGCGATACCATGCGCGCGCTTGCCCATGCACAGCAGCGCAGACGCACCGCAGGTCCGGAAGCGCCACTTGGCCCGGGCGATTCTTCTCAGCGTGTTTGTTGGGGCAATCGCCTTCGCGGCTGTTATTTTTTTTGGCGTGGGCCGGTGGCTGGTTGTGGAAGATCCGCTGGACAAGGCCCAAGCGATTGTGGTCCTTAGCGGTCGAATTCCCATGCGGGCCAAGGAAGCGGCACGCTTGTACAATGCCGCCTATGCACCGCAAGTTTGGCTGACCCGCGCCAATGAACCTGCCGCCTCACTCCAGGAGATGCATATCGCATTCCTCGGCGAGGACTTCTTCAACTCGCGAGTTTTGATGCACGAAGGCGTGCCATCGAATGCAATCCGAGTGCTCGAGCCGCCGATAGACAATACCGCTGACGAAGTCCTGGCCATTGCAGCGGAATTGGAGCAGGAGAAGGGCGCCGCGGTGATTATCGTCACCACGAAGGCGCACACGCGGCGGGTGCGCACGCTGTGGAGAGAGCTTGCGGGTGGGCGAGGGCGAGCGATCGTGCGCGCCGCTTCCACGGACTCGTTTGCGCCGGACCATTGGTGGCGCTCGACCGGCGATGCGCTGGATGTGGTGCGGGAAGTGCTGGGCCTAGTGAATGCGTGGGCGGGCCTGCCTGTGCATCCTTCGCGCTGAGGGCGCGCTGAGGGGCAAATCAGAAAAAGAAAAACCTTCTGCGGCGTGGCGAAACTATTTCATCGGGAATTTCCGGGACGTGCGGAAGGTCGCGTCCTTCAAAGGCGGCCAGGGGGTTTTCGAGAAATAGGGCGCGTGCTTTCTGGTCGCCAAATTGCTTGTTTACCGCGTCATACGCGGGCTGCAATCTCAGCGGCCGACGCTTGGTGTTGTGCGCATCGCTGGCGACGAAGTGCACGAAGCCTTGCGCGATCCAGCACAGAGAATCTTCCTGCGCGCGCGGACCGAAGGTTCCGGTCAGGGAGCCGGCGGTGACCTGCACAAAGCAACCGAGCCGCGCCCATTTTGCCATGCGCTCCGGCTGGCGGCGGAGAATGGCGTTGCGCTCGGGGTGCGTGATTATGGGCCGCAGGCCCTTGAGCTGCAAAGCGTGCAGGGAGTCGTCCATGGAGGGCGGGATGGAGATTTCGTTGAACTCGACGAGCAAGTAATCGCGCTGGTTGATGCAGAAACGAGAGGCGTCGGTCCGCAAAGCCTCGAGATTTTCCGGGTTGAGATGAAAGTCGCATCCGGTAGCCAGCTTCAGCCGGTCACCGATTTCGGTTTGCAGGCGTTCGCGCAGGCACTGAACGCGCGCATAATCGAAAGGATAATCGTTGCTGCAATGTGGCGTGGCGACGACATGGGTAATGCCGTCGGAGATTGCCGATTCGGCCATAGCCAGTGATTCTTCGATGCCCTCGGGGCCGTCATCGAGACCTGGCAAAATGTGGCAGTGCACATCCACCATGGGATTCGCAAACTCCTCGCCGCGCTAACACCGCAGTGCTGCGATATCTGAATCGCCTGCTGCGTCTGAGCGGACACGCATCCGCTGCTTGCTGAATGCCGGCTGCGCCTGCCACTGCCGGCTGGGGACGTTAAGCGCGCGCCTACTATCTTGCCCCGTTTGGCCAGGCAGTCGCAACGCTTGGGCGTGGCGGGAACAGCGTCGCGTGGTGTTTTTTTTGCGCGCACGGGTAACCCTGTTATATTTGTTCGGCCTTCCAGCCGGCTTTGCGGCTTGGCTTATCCCGAAATAATTTAGGAGTGCGACGCGATTCATGGCAATTGACCGGAAACCTGAGTTCTTCAAAGGCGCCCAGCTTAGGGTCGCCATCATCGGATGCGGATATGTCGGTTTGCCGCTGGCGCTGCGATTTGCGGAAGCCGGGCACAGAGTGACGGGATTCGACACCGACCCCAACAAAGTGAATATGCTGAATGCGGGGAGGTCGTATATCGAGCATATTCCGCAAACGAAGATCCAGCAGTTCGTCAACAGCCGGCATTTTGGGGCCACCACGGATTTCGCGCGGTTGAAGGAAGCGGACGCCATCATCATTTGCGTGCCGACCCCGTTGGACGAGCGGCGCGAGCCAGACCTCAGTTACGTCGAGCAAACAGCCAGATCGATTCAGCCGCACCTGCAAAAGGGGCAGCTCGTGGTGTTGGAATCCACTACGTACCCGGGGACCACCGAAGAGTTGGTGCTGCCGATTTTAGAGAAGAGCGGATTGCGCTGCCCTATTGCAGCGGGGCCGGAAAACGAGAATATTGCCTGCGATTTCTGGCTGGCCTTTTCTCCGGAGCGCGAAGATCCGGGGAATAAGCAGTTTGGTTTGGCGCAAATCCCGAAAGTCGTCGGCGGCGTGAATCCGCCGAGCGGACGCGCGGCGGTGTCGCTGTACGCGCAGGTTGTGGCGCGCGTGATTCCGGTAAGCTCCACGCGCGCCGCGGAAATGACCAAGCTGCTGGAAAATATTTTTCGCTGCGTGAACATCGCCCTGGTGAACGAGCTGAAGATGCTCAGCCTGCGCATGGGCATCGATATCTGGGAAGTGATCGACGCCGCGGCGACGAAGCCGTTCGGCTTCATGCCTTTTTACCCGGGGCCTGGACTTGGCGGGCATTGCATCCCGGTGGATCCGTTTTATCTTTCCTGGAAGGCGCGCGAGTACGACTTTTCGACGCGCTTCATCGAGCTTGCCGGCGAAGTGAATACCGCGATGCCGTATCACGTTGTTGACGCGGTGGCCGCGGCGCTGAACAATCACAAGAAGAGTTTGAAGGGCGCGAGGATTTTGATCTTAGGCGTGGCTTACAAAAAGGACGTGGACGATTTGCGCGAGTCGCCGACGCTCAAGATCATGCAGCTGTTGCAAGGGCGCGGCGCACAGCTCGATTACAACGATCCGTATTTTCCGCAGCTTCACAAAATGCGGCATTACAATTACGAGCATATGAAATCCGTGCAGTTGAGTCCGCAAACGATTGGCGGCTATGACGCAGTGATTGTCGCCACGGATCACTCCATTTACGATTACTCCGCGATTGTCGACGCCGCGAAGCTGGTGGTGGACACGCGCAACGCCACGCGCCGCGTGATGCGTCACCGCGACAAGATCGTGCTCTGCTAGGCGCAAATGACTGCGTCCACCGAAGAAATCCGCCGCCAGCTGCAGGAAAGCGCACGCGTCAAACAGGCTTTCTCCGACGCGTTGGTCGATCGCATTCTGCATTTTGCGCAAAAGTGCGCGGCGGCTTTGCGTGGCGGCGGCAAGGTCGTGTTCTTTGGCAATGGCGGTAGCGCCGCCGACGCATTGCACCTCGCGGCGGAGCTGGTAGTGAAATTGCGCGACGACCGGCGTGGCCTGGCGGCGTTGGCGTTGACCACCAATCCGTCGGTGCTCACCGCGGCGGGCAACGATTACGGGTTCGAGCAGATTTTCGCGCGGCAGATCGAATCACTCGTTTCCGCGCAGGATGTGCTGGTCGCACTCTCCACCAGCGGCGAGAGCGCAAACATTGTGCGAGGAATCGAAGCAGGGCGCGGGCGACGCGCTTTTCTGGTCGCGCTTACGGGTGAGACGGGCGGCGCGCTGGCGAGCAAGGTGGACCTGCTGCTGAACGTTCCTTCTCGCGAACCGCAGCGGATTCAGGAAGCGCACATCACTATCGGGCATATCGCTTGCTCGCTGATCGAGCAGCTCGCTCTGCAGGAGTAACTGCGATTCTGCGTCGAGGTCTGCTTCTATTTCATTTTCACCAAGGCTATGCGCGCGGTTGCGAACGGCATTACCGCTTCGAGCAGTACCGGGGTTCGCGCAGCGTCGCTGGCCAGATACAGCGCGAAATGGGCGTCCTTTAATTCCGCTCCTGCGTCGAACACTCGAATTTCGATCTTTGAAGCGGAGAAGGTGCCTGCCGGAACCGTGATATTTTGCGCCGGGCCGTCGAGCTTCGCGCTAATGTCGTACAATTTGTGGCCGTCATAGACCGGGCCGCGCACCTCGTGAGTCTTCGTCCAATCCACCGTGCGCAGATATTGCATTAGCCCCAGCGGGTCGCGGGTTCCAGGCAAAACGCGAGTCAGCGTGCCGTTTGCTGTGGCGCGCTCCGCGTCGGTCGTCGTCATGCGCTGGATGGATTCTTGTTTCTGTCCGCGTTCGTTTAAGTGCATTTCGTATTGCAGGCTCGAGAGAGTGGCTGCATCGCTGTAGGAATCAAACTGATCGTCAAGCTCGAATACCATGCGCAGAGGATTCTCCGTGCGCGCGAAGGCTTGCAGGTGCCAGGCAGTCTTCCCGAAGAAGTCGCGACGGTCGACAATTTGCAGACGCAGATTAGCGACATTGCTGAGATTCGCCACGTCGGCGGCAAATTCGAGCACTTCACCAAGGCGCAAAGGCGTGCCTGCGTCGGCAGGTGCGGTGCGATCCCCGGGCTCGATTGTCTTTGAGGGCGTACGCACAGCAGAAGCTGTGGCCGTCTTCTCCGTTACCGATGCGGAGGCAGCCATAGCGGGCTGCGCTGCCTTCGACACTCGGCCGAGAGGGCCGAGCCCATGCGCCCAGTAATACGCTCCGGCGGCGCAGGCCAGCGCAGCCATTGCCGCGATCGTTACAGTGGGCTTAGTCATGCTATTTGTGTGAACCTGGTCTGAAACAATCCGTTGCCTCGCTGCCTTCCGTCGTACAATACATTTTGCGCGCATCTCGGACGCCGAACAATCGGCCGATTGCGCGACCTTTGAGATTATCAAAACGTAAGGCGCTCGTCTGTCCGAGACGAGCCTTGCTTCCCGCGGCAGCCACCCCTCTGCTGCGAACCTTGCAGGAGGATTCCCTGAATGCGCTTCGTCGTTACAGGCGGCGCCGGCTTCATCGGGTCGAATACAGTGGACGAACTCGTCCGCCGCGGGCACGGCGTGGTGGTGCTGGACGATCTTTCTTCAGGTAAGGAAGAGAACCTCGCGGAAATCCGCAATAAAATCACCTTGATTAAGGGCAGCATTACGGACATAGAAGTGGTTCGTAAAGCCATGCACGAAGCCGAATACGTGCTGCACCTGGCGGCGCGCACTTCGGTCCCCAGATCGGTCAAAGATCCCATCGAGACGAACCGGATCAATATCGACGGCACGTTGAACGTTTTGGTAGCGGCACGCGACGCGAAAGTGAAGCGCATCGTCTTCGCGGCCTCGTCTTCCGCATACGGAGAAACGCCCACGCTGCCCAAGATCGAAAAGATGGAGCCGCAGCCCATCTCGCCGTACGGTGTCACAAAGTATGTCGGCGAGTTGTATGCGCAAACCTTCGGCCGGTGCTATGGACTCGAGAACGTGTCGCTGCGCTATTTCAATATTTTCGGTCCGCGCCAGGATCCGAGCTCTCCGTATTCCGGTGTGCTGGCCAAATTTTGCACTGCCTTCCTGGAGGACACGCAACCTGTGATTTTCGGAGACGGCGAGCAAACGCGCGATTTCACTTATGTGGATAACGCCGTGCAAGCCAATTTGCTGGCCTGTGAAGCTCCCAATGTTTCCGGCAAGGTATTCAACGTTGGGGTCGGCGGGCGTTTCTCGCTGAACCAAACCGTCGCTCTTCTCAACAAGATTTCCGGCAAGAACCTCGAAGTGAAATTTGAACCGGGGCGCGACGGCGATATTCGCGACTCGCAGGCGGACATTTCGCAGGCCCGGGAATTCCTCGGCTACGAGCCGTCCGTTGCGTTTGAAGAGGGCTTGCGGCGCACCTTCGATTGGTATCGCGCGGCGCAAATGAAGGCGGCTGTTACGCCTGCACCCGCGTCCGCGCCTGTGCCGACTCCCGCCAAATCCTGAAAAGAAAAGCGGAGCTTGCCTCTCGCTCCATGGTTTTCGAGCTTGCGGAATCAACCGTGCCAAGCGGCCAGCCTACCGGTCCGACTCCTCGCTATCTCCGTCATCTCGGCGCTGGCTTGCCGGCTTCGGCACGATGTGCGGAATGCCCGCATCATTCATTTTTTTATTGAGCGCCGCTAAGTCCTCGTCGATGAGCTTCTTGACTTGCGCGGAAGCATCGCTGACGAGCGGGCTTAATTCCGCGAGCTTCTCCTTCTGTTGTCCGCCGGGAGCCGCCGCGAATCCATCCAGATCTTGCAAGAGACCCTGCACTTGATCGGGTAGAGGCTTGGGCTTCCATTCGAACGGCGGGCCCGCATTGCCAAGCCCCTCTCGTTCGCGGATGTATTTCTCGGCGACCTTGTCCACCTTCTTTTGCAGCTCGTCCGCCGCCTTCTGTATCTCGTCGGGGATTTTCGGCGCGTCGGGCTTGCCGGCATCCGCCTTCCATTGCGTGCGCGCCGCACTCAAGGCATCCTTCAGTCCCTGGATCGTCTTGCGGTCTTTGGCCGCAGTCTTTTCCATGGCGTACAATTGATCCAAGGCTGCGCGCCGCGCCGCGCGATCCTCCGGGGAAAGCTGAATGTGCGGGTCATCCTCGACCACTACCTCCTGCGTTGCTTCCTTCGTCCCGGCCTTGATTTTGATCGTGTACTTTCCGGGTTCCACCTTCGGGCCGCGCGGACCTTCCCAGTAACCGGCATTGATGGCCTCCATCTGTTCCGGCGTGGGCTCGGCGGCAGGGTTGTAGCGCAAGTCCCAATTCGCGCGATTCACGCCGGCACCACCCGGCCCGTCGAATTCCCGCACTGCCTTCCCGTCTTTGTCAGTGACAGTGATCTTGACCTTGCCTTCTTTCTTTAGCTCCGCGGCGGATTTGCTTTTTTCCTCTGCTGTGCCCTTCCCCTTTTCCTCGGCCTTCGCTGCCGCCGTCTTGTCCTTATCGTCCTTGTCCGTCCTTTGTTCGGTCTTCGGCGGCTCCGGCAGCACGGCCTCCTTCAAGTAATAATTCAGGATGGCGCCGTAGGGCGGATTCTTCGTGGTAAAAAATTTCTGTCCCCCGCTCCAGCGCCGCATCCTGATGTTGAAAGTGGTAGCCGCGTGCGGCGGGAAAAACGTCAGATCGCCGTTCAACACGCTGGCGTCCATCTTTTCGATCGGCGTAATGTCGTCGAAGACCCATATCGAGCGCCCGTGCGTGGCCAGCACCAGGTCGTTTTCGCGTGCTTGAATCTGGATATCGTCCACCGGCACGGTTGGAAAGTTATTTTTCAGCGCCGTCCAGTTCGCGCCGCGGTCCCAGGAGACCCACAACCCGAATTCCAGTCCGGCAAACAGCAGGTTTTGATTCCGCGGGTGCTCGCGAACCACGTGCACGCTTCCGGCGGAATCCGGAATGCCGTTGCGAATCGCTTTCCAGGTCTCGCCGTAATCGTTCGTTGCGAAAATGTAGATTCCGTAATCGTCGTTGCGATGACCGTCGAACGTTACAAACGCCGCTCCCTCTCCGGCCTTCGACGCCACCACGCGGCTGACATACGTGCCCTTGGGGACGCCCGGAACGCGCGAAGCCACATTCTTCCAAGTCTTTCCCCCGTCGCGCGTGACTTGCAGGTTTCCGTCGTCGGTGCCGACCCACAGCACGTTCGGCGTCAAAGGTGATTCGCTGAGCGTGGTGATGGCCGGAAATTCCTGCACGCCGTCGTGCCGCGATAATGTGCTCTTGTCCGGGGTCTTCCCAAAGATTTGCAGTTTGTTGCGATCCACACCGGTGGTGAGATCCCCGCCAAGCCGCGTCCAGGTATCGCCGCGGTCGGTGGACTTGAACAAATAATTTCCGCCGTAGTAGATCGTCGTATGGTTGTGCGCGGAAACCGCCACCGGCGAATTCCATTGGAAACGGTAATGCGGCTCGCCATATTTCGCTTCCGGAGCTATCGAGCGTTGTTGCCCTGCGCGCAAATCGCGCCGGTCGAGGTTGCCATCCTGCGATTCCGTGTACACGATCCAGGGCTCGACGGGATCGATCGCCGCGTAAAACCCGTCGCCGCCGTGAATCACAAACCAATCTTCATTGGTGATACCGTCGCGCGTCAGCGATTGGCTCGGCCCGCACCAGCTTCCGTTGTCCTGCAGTCCGCCGCAAATGTGATAGGGCTTTTCGTTGTCGAGGGCAATCTCATAAAACTGGCCGATGGCGATGGTGTTGACGAAATCCCACGTTCGCCCGCTGTCGTAGCTCCAGTGGATTCCGCCGTCGCTGCCCGCGAGCATGTGGTTCGAATCCGCCGGATCGATCCACATCGCGTGAAAATCGCCGTGGATGCCCTTCACGCGATCCGTGGCAAATTTCTTCCCGCCGTCCTCGGAGTAAAACATCTGCGCGCCGAGTTCCCAGATGCGCAAATCATTATTGGGATCGACGCGAATCTGACTGTAGTACGAAGGCCGTGGATTCGTTTCGCCCATCTTCTTCCAGGTCTCGCCTTTGTCTTCGCTGCGGAATGTTCCGCCCTTTTCGTGCTGCACGACCGCGTAAACGATGTTCGGGTCCTTGCGGTAAATGTCCAGCCCGATGCGCCCGGTGTCGCCGCCGTTCTCGTATGGCAACCCTTTGGTCAGTTTCTTCCACGTCGCGCCGCCATCGGTCGTCTTGTATATGCCGCTGTCTGGCCCGCCGCCATTGAATCCGTAAGGCGCGCGGCGGCGTTCATAGGCCGCGGCGTACAGAATGTCCGGGCTCTGCGGGTCCATGGCGATATCGCTCACGCCGGTGTCGTCATTTATCTTCAACACCTGCGACCAAGTCTTTCCGCCATCTGTGGTCTTGTAAACGCCGCGCTCCGCATTCGGCCCCCACAAATGGCCCTCTGCCGCCACGTACACCACGTCCGGATTTCGCGGATGAATCACCACGCGCCCGATATGATGGGTCGCGCGCAGTCCCATGTTCTGCCAGGTCTTTCCGCCGTCCAGCGACTTGTATGCGCCGTCGCCCCACGACGAGCTCTGGCGATTGTTCGGCTCGCCCGATCCGACCCACACTACCGACGGGTCGGACGGAGCAATCGCGATGTCGCCGATCGTCGATACCGCCTCTTTGTCGAACACCGGCGTCCACGTAGTGCCATTGTTGGTGGTCTTCCACACGCCGCCGGACGCCACGCCCACAAAAACAATATTTGGATTGCTCTCCACCACCGCGAAGTCATCGATGCGCCCGCCCATCACCGCGGGGCCAATCTCGCGCAGCTCCAGGCTCTTCAGTTTGTCGGTGGGATTCGACTGGTCCGCAGGCCGAGGCTCCGCTCCAGCGATAAGCACTCCGCCAAACAGCCCTGCGGCTGCTGCCAATTTCCAAGCAAACGACACTCGCTTCATGATCCTCTCCCTTATCGCGCGGCGTGGCATCATACTCCCCTGCTTATCAACGCGCATCATTTGTTTGTGGGAACACCCGGTCCCGTGCTGAAACAGACGCGCGCCGCCGCACCGCGGTTTCGCCGCCCGCTACACAAGCCGGAATGCCCATGCTAGGCTATCCGGCTTACGCCATTGGCCGCCTCTTCAGCGTGAATCGTCATTCGCATGCGTGGGAATTCTCCGCGCTCCAACTTCTTTCGCCCGTAACGGTGCTCTCTTTCGCCTTGATCCTTGCCGGCGCCGCTTCAGCCGCCGCGCAACAGGTCCGCCCGCCCGCTGCCAAGGGTGGTGTCGCCGAGCTTTCTGCTAAGGGCCCGCAGCGCCGCCAGGGAAATCTCTTCATCGCCGACGACGACGTCGACATCCACTACGCCGGTCAGCGCCTGCGAGCGGATCACATCGAGTACAACGACGACACAAATGAGGCGTTCGCGCGTGGCCACGTCCGATACGACTTCGAAAATCAGCATCTCGAAGCCGAGGAAGCCCACTACAACGTCGGCACCGGCCGCGGCACATTTATCAACGTTCGTGGCACGGTAAAAATCGAGCGCCAGCCAAATCCCACCCTCCTCGTTACCGATAACCCGCTCTATTTCGAAGCTCGCCTGGTGGAACGGTTTGCCAACGACTTCTACATTATTCATCAGGCTTGGATCACCGTCTGCGACCCGCGGCACCCTAAGTGGCAGTTTTACGCTCCGCGCGCCCGCGTGCGCCTCGGCAAAACAATGGCCCTGGTCAACGCCAACTTCCGCTTATTTCGTGTCCCGCTCATCTGGACGCCGTACGCCACCGCGCCTGCTGGCTCCAAGATCCGCCAGTCCGGCCTGCTGGTGCCGGTCGCGGGAAACAGCACCAGCAAAGGCTTCGTCTTCGGCGACGAATTTTATTGGGCCCCCGCGAACTGGATGGACACCACCCTCGGCGCGGAGCTCCTGAGCAGGCGCGGCTCCGAGGAACGCGCCCAGTTCCGTGCTACACCCTGGGAGAACACCAGCCTCCGCTACAACTATTTCGGCGTGATCGACCGTGAGCACCAAGGTGGTCACGAGCAGCGCTTCGCCATTCAGTCGCTCCTGCCGCGCGGTTGGCGCTTTGTCGCTGACGCCAACGAGCTCTCCTCGCTGACGTTCCGTCTCGCTTTCTCTGACACTTTCGGCGAGGCCATTAATTCCGATGTTCGCAGCTCCATCTTTCTCACCAACAATTTCCGCGGCTTCAGTTTCAACCTCGCATACCTGAACGACAGGAGTTTCCTCAATACGAACCCGCAGCTGAGCGTCCTGTTACGCAATGCGCCGCAGGCCAGATTCGGTTCCGTCGAGCAGCAACCGTGGCGGCGCCTGCCCTTCTATTTTGGGTTTGACGCTTTCGCCGGCGCCCTTAAGCGCGACGACTTCGGTTTTGCTCCGAGCCCCACGTACCTGCCTATCGAGACTCCGAATTTTGTCTCGCGCACGGAGTTCGCGCCGCGCGTCACGCTGCCCTTCCATTTCGGACCGTGGTTCAGCGCTACGGCCACCGCCGCTTTTCGCACCACGTATTACGGAGCGTCCCTCACTCCCGCCGGTGCCGTTAGCACGCAATCCCTCATGCGCAACGACGGCGAGTTCACTTTCGATCTTCGCCTCCCCACGTTGCAACGTTTCTTCGGCCCCGTGTCGTCCGACAAGACCAAACCTCGCAAGCGCTACAAGCACACCATCGAGCCGCGCCTCACCTATCGCGATGTCGCCGGCATTGACAATTTCCTGCAATTCATCCGCTTTGACGCCGACTCCACCCGCACCAACACCAACGAAGTCGAATATGGCGTCACGCAACGCTTCTGGATGAAATCCGGTGACGACCAGCCGCAGGAGCTCCTCTCCTGGAGGCTGGTGCAGAAGCATTATTTCGATCCCGCGTTCGGCGGCGCCATTCTCACCGGCCAGCGCAACGTTCTCGAAGCCCTCGACTCCATCTCGCCATTCGCATTCGCTCTCGGGCCGCGCAACTCGTCGCCTATCGTCAGCGACTTCAAGATCGCTCCCGGCGGCCTCTTCGATACCGAGCATTTGCTCGAATATGACCCGCAGCTGCGCAAAATCACCGTCATTGGGACGTTGGTGAAGATCAAGCCTTACCGCGAATTCTTCGCCACGGCTGCCCATTTTCGTTTGCAGGCAGACCCCATCCTGCAGCCGCTCTCCAATCAGGTGCGTCTGCTCACGGGCTACGGCAGTGAAACGCGGCGCGGTTTCAACGTCACCACCGGAATCAGCTACGACATCACCAACAGCGCCCTGCAAAATCAGCTCGTGCAGATCAGCTACAACGGCAAATGCTGCGGCATCGCTTTCGAGTACCGCCGCATAGAACTTGGCCAGGTGCGCACCGACAATCAGTTCCGCGTCGCCTTCATCATCGCCAACATCGGCACCTTTGGAAACCTCCGCCACCAGGAAAAAATCTTCTAGTTCCGCGCTTTTATCTCTGTGCCCTCTGTGCGTTCCTCGGTGCCCTCTGTGTTAAATTCTCTCCGCTCGCGCCAAATGACTGACCACGACCTAGCCTTCGCCTCCATAGAAGAAGTAGCCCGCTTATATCGCAAGCGCAAACTCTCGCCCGTAGAGCTAACCAAGCTCATGCTAGCCAGAATCGACCAACTCAATCCAAAACTAAACGCCTACATCACCGTCACCGCTGAACTCGCTGTCGCCCAAGCCAAAAAAGCCGAAGCCGAGCTTTTCGCTCCGCGCGGCCGGAAAGGCCGCCGAGATCGCGGCCCGCTCCACGGCATCCCCATCTCGCTGAAAGACAACATCTATACCAAAGGCATTCGCACCACCGCGGGCTCGAAAATCCTAAAAGATTTCATCCCGCAACATGATGCAGCAGTCTGGACCAAGCTCCAGGAAGCCGGCGCGATCCTCCTAGGCAAGACCAACCTCCACGAATTCGCCTACGGCGTCACCACCAACAACCCGCACTACGGCCCCACGCGCAATCCCTGGGACCTCGCCCGCATTCCCGGCGGCTCCAGTGGCGGCTCCGCGGCAGCGTTACCTGCGGGCCTTTGTTATGGCAGTATCGGCACTGATACCGGCGGCTCGATCCGCATCCCTGCCTCGCTGTGCGGTATCGTCGGCCTCAAGCCCGGCATCGGCCGCGTCTCCGCCGAGGGTGTAGTGCCTCTTTCATCTCACCTCGATTTCGTCGGTCCTCTCGCCCGCACCGCTGTCGATGCCGTGCTCTTGCTGGACCCCATTTTCGCGCGCGACAAGGCGGAACCGAGCCTCGAGTCCGTCCAAAAATTCTCGAAGGGCACCAACAAGTTCCGCCTGGGATTGCCGAAGGAGTTTTTTCTGGATTTGGTTTCTGACGACGTCTATATCCCGTTTCACGAAGCAGTTCGGTCCCTGCAGAAGCACGGCGCGAAGGTCAAAGAAGTCTCGATTCCTCTGCTAAGTGAAACGGAAGAAGCCGGCAACCGCATCGCCTGGGCGGAAGCCACTCACTACCATCAACAAGCCGGATGGTTCCCCGCTCACTCCGCGGAGTATGGCGAGGACGTTCGCGCACGCCTAGAAATGGGCACAAAAATTTCGGCGACCGATTATTTGCAGGCGCTCGATTCCCGCGACAAATTTATCCAGCAGTTTCATTTCGCCATGGCCGATGCTGAGGTCGACGCACTCGTCGTCCCCACAACGCCCATCGCCGCCCCGCTGATCGGTGAAGAATCCACGCCCATCGGAAAGGCCAATCACCCCACCCGCGCCCTGCTGTTGCGCCTGAATCGCCCAGGGAATTTGGCAGGCATCCCCGCAATATCCGTCCCCTGTGGCTTTACCTCTGCCGGCCTCCCCGTCGGCCTCCAACTCATCGGTGCCGTAACAGACGAGCTTCTGCTCCTCCGCATCGCGCACCGGCTCGAAGAATTTAACCCGCAAAGTAAACGGCCCCCGATTGCAAAACTGTCATCCTGAGGGCGACTTGTCCCGAGCGGAGCCGAGGGGCGAGGATGCCCGAAGGACCTCAACTTCAGCCCGGATACGCAAATCTCGCAGACGTTTTGGTGTTTGCTCGGCGAGCCTCTTCGCTCTTCCTCATCAGCCACTTCCCAATTACAAACCCCAGCGTCCCGGTAACCATTCCTCCCAAAATATCGGCAACGTAGTGATAACGTCCCCACACCGTTGAAATGCACATGCACGGCACTAGCGGCAGTATCACCCAAAACAGCCGTCGCCGGTGCTGCCACGCGCCCCACAGCGCTGCGAACGATCCCGCCACATGCTCCGACGGAAACGCCGCTCCGCGCACGCGACCGTAGTGCTCGATGAAATTAATCGCCGCCGTAAACG
>WNFG01002351.1_pt1 | contig 15839 bp, 16 predicted proteins | sample 5400431 | NCBI WGS metagenome assembly WNFG01 (sample SAMN13153346, study PRJNA577476) | soil metagenome | isolation source: 120 cm saprolite under Douglas fir tree site 2 hole 3 replicate 2 | place: USA:California | collected 2015-04-18 | reverse complement strand
TGATCGAGGCTAAGTCCCATCAGCGTGAGCCCGCCGCCGAAGGTTGCGAGCGGCTGGCTGAAGATTGAATTCTGCTGGCCTTGCAATTGTGCGAGAAGGGCAGCGATGGTCTGATTGCCAGCTTGGTTGATGCCGCCAGAGGCGATCAGTTGGCCGGCGTACTTTCCATGAATGAGAGTTCCGTCCAGTCGCTCGATCACGTCCACCTGCGCGCTTCCCAGGAGAAGGAAGCCACTTTTAAACTGGGATCGCGCTATCCCATCTTGAACGCCAGCTTCGCCCCGGTCTTTAACAATCCGGCCATCTCGCAGGCCATCGGGAATCAGTCGTTCACCGCGGCCTTTCCGTCCGTTAATTATGAGGACATCGGACTTACACTCAAGGCCAAACCGCTGGTTCACAATAATTCAGATGTGGCCCTCGAGTTGGAGGTACAATTCCGCACCTTGGGAAGCACCAACTCAAATGGCATTCCAGTAATTCTCAATCGCGAGTACAAGGGAGGAATCCTGCTCAAGGAAGGTGAACCGGCGGTCGTAGCGGGAATGATTACCGCGTCCGATCAAAGGAGCCTGAGTGGTCTGCCTGCGTTTTCCAGGATCCCGGGCCTCGGCGTCCTCACATCTCAGCAGTCCAAACAAGAAGAGGACGACGAACTACTGATTCTGATCACTCCGTACGTCGTCCGTGGCCCCGAGCGCATTGAGGCACCGGAAATCTGGATAGGAAAGTAAAAAAATCGGGTCATCTGACCATCGGGCCATCGGGCGATCTAAAACCCGAAACCCAAGAGCTCTTGACTTTCGATGACCCAACGGCCCGATCACCCGATGACCCGATCTATTTCTGGCTTGCCTGGAAGTCCACAATCTTTTTCATCAACTCGACAGGCGCGCCGCCGGGTACGTTCCGTCCATTGATGAACAGAGTCGGCGTGCCATTCACGCCCACCGACTTCCCGAGCGCGAGGGAGGCCTCGATTCTGGCTTTCGTATCTGGCTTGACTGCGCAGGTGGCAATCTCGTCGCCATTCGCGCCCGATGCGGTCGCGATGGCTTTCAGCTTTTCATCGGCATTGACCTCAGTGATATTGGCCTGCTCGTCAAACGTCTTCTGGATAAATTTCCAGACTGCATCGTTCGAAGCGCCCGCCACCGAAGCGCGCCCCACGCAATCGACATAGCCGGCCGCTTTTTCCGCCCAGTTGTGCGAGGGCAGCGGAAAATTCTGGAAAACAAAATGGGCCTCCGGCTCCTGCGCAAGTAGCTGATCGATTCCGGCAGCGGCCTTCTGGCAGTGCGGGCACTGCATATCGCTGAACTCGACAATCGTCACAGGGGCCTTCGCGGGGCCTTTCGCGGGACCGTTCACGCCTTTTTCCAGCTTGGCGCGGGCATCCTCAAATGGCTTCGCACCGAAGGGCAGGATGTCGCCTGTAATGGCACTCTTGCCGTCGGCGCTAATCAGCAACCGATTCGGGTTCGAGCCCTGCGCGTTGGTGATAACAATCGAAACCGCGGCCAGTCCGGCCACCTCGGAGGGACGAATCTCAACCACCTTCCACGTGATCGTGGGATCGTAGCCAAACATCTGGAAGAGGAAAGAGTTGACAGTGTCTTCGGTGGGAAGAACCGTGGTGCCCGTATTGGCAGACGAAGCGGCCACCGGTTTGGCCGCCGGTCTCGTCTGGAGAGTGGGAGTAGTTTGAGCGGTGCCGATGCAGGACAACAGAAGAGCAGCGAGCAGTGTGCGATGAATGCTTATCATATTTTGAAATTCGAGTGAAATTCGATTGTTTCAAAAAGCGGCGAAGTTGTCATTTCCGAAGCTCTGTTGGTGGAGAGCCGGGCGTCCTCGCCCGGCCACCATTGTGCTGGACGGGCGAGACGCCCGTCGCTCCAGCGAATCTCTCGTCACGCGGTCGCGGCGCTAGAACTCCGCTTTGGCCGCGATAGGGAATCTCCGCCCATAACCAAACGCCTTGGCGGAGATCTTGATTCCGGGCGCCGCTTGTTGCCGCTTGTACTCACTGCGCTCCACCATCCGGATCACCCGCCGCACCAACTCTGGATCAAAATTGTGCGCGCGAGCGATCTGTTCAGCGGACCACGACTCCTCCACGAAGTCTTCGAGAATCTCATCGAGCACTTCGTAGGGCGGGAGTGAGTCCGAATCCTTCTGATCCGGACGCAACTCGGCAGACGGCGGCTTCTCGATCGTCGCTTCCGGAATCACTTTGCGGCGCGAGTTCACGTAAGCGCTTACGCGGTATACCAACGTCTTCGGCACATCCGAGATCACCGCCAGTCCCCCGACCATATCGCCGTAGAGGGTGCAATAGCCGACGGCCAACTCGCTTTTGTTGCCGGTCGAAAGCACCAGCGCACCGAACTTGTTTGACATCGCCATTAGCAGCAATCCGCGGGCACGGGATTGAATGTTTTCTTCGGTGACATCTTGCGGCATCCCAGAAAACACAGGTGCAAGCGTCCGGCGCGCGGCCTCGTAGATTTCGTCGATCGAGAGCAGCTCGAAGCGAATCTTCAGATTCCTGGCCAGCTCCCGTGCGTCGTCAATCGACCCTTGCGACGAGTACGGGCCGGGCATCCCGACGCCGATAATGTTCTCCGGGCCGAGCGCATCGACCGCGATCGCCGCGGTGAGCGCAGAATCGATGCCGCCGCTGAGTCCGATAATCGCCCGCTCGAAGCCGCATTTGTGCACGTAGTCTCGCGTGCCTAAAACCAGCGCTTCATAGGCACTGGCTTCCTCACCGACCGTCTGGATGTGCACGTCTCCGGTGAGACTTTGGGAGTCAAAATAGATCAGGTCTTCCTCGAACGATTTGCCTTGCGCGATCACCTGTCCGTCGGGCGCAATCACCAGGCTCGATCCATCGAAGACCAGGCTGTCGTTGCCCCCGACTTGGTTCACCATCGCGACCGGCACTTTCTGATTCTGCGCGATGGCCGCCAGCATGTCGCGGCGCAACTCGCGCTTGCCCAGCCAAAACGGAGACGCGGATATGTTGAGCACGAAGTTCCCGCCCGCGCGGACCAGTTCTTCGACCGGATCGATCCGATACAGTTGCTTGTTCCAGAAGCGCTTGTCGTTCCATGCGTCCTCACAAATGGTCAAGGCCATCTGATTGCCGCAAAAGCTGAACAGCTGCTGGCTTTTGGCGGGAGCGAAGTTGCGCATCTCGTCGAAGACGTCATAAGTGGGCAGCAGCATCTTCGACTGGATGAACTCGATACGACCTTCGCGCAGCAGGGCGGCGGAGTTCATCACTTTTTTACCGGAGTCCGCTTCGGCCGGGGTTACCATCCCGCAGATCACGGCAATGCCTTGCGTTTCAGCGGCGATCCTCTCCACGGTCTCGCGATTCCGCGTCACAAACGAGGGCCTCTCGACCAAATCGTGCGGCGGGTAACCGCAGACGGCGAGTTCCGGAAACAGAATCAGGCCAGCGCCAGCACTCCGCGCCTGAAGCGCAAACTGGATGATCTTGGCAGCGTTGCCAGAGAAGTCCCCCACGGTGGGGTTGATCTGGCCCAGGGCAATCTTCACACTTCTAGTGTAGAGGGTCGAGGTGTGCAAGGTCGAGACCGGAAGGCGTTCTAACGGAACAGGGCCGCAAGCGCGCGAAAGAACTCTGCCGGCGTTGCAATCCGCAGCGAGGTCCGCTGCGCGACGGCCTTTGTGAAGTGCTTGGTGTTATGCGTCAGCAGCCAGTCGGGCTTGCTCGCCGTCGCCGACAGTAGCACCGGCACATCCGCCTCGTGCCGGATCAAGTGCCGGTTCGAATGCACCAGATCTTTATCCGGATACGGAACAAGCTCAGGATTGGTTAGCTTGATTAGGTGGTCATAGTCCTCGATCAACTGTTCGGCATCGAGCGCCGGCAAATGTTGGGCGTGAAAGAAAAGGTTCTCCTCCACTTCATCGCGAACCACCGCGGCCAGCACCAGTTTGCACACCTTGGCAGCGCAGAGCGAAAGCGTGGCCTTGTCCAGTCCCCAGGGGGAGACAATCCCTCCAGTTAGGACATTCGAATCCAGGAACAATCGGATTCTGCGTTGGCTGGTCACTTCCCGCGACGGTTGCGAGAGCGACGCCGAGAAACGTTAGGGGTGTCTGTCGGCTTCTTGCCGTAGCGACGGGCGTATACGCGATTGCGGGCCTCGGGGAGGGTCGCGAGAATGTCCTCTGACGTCAAACCGGCAGCCGTAAGGCTCGAGCTTAGCTGTAGGCAAAGCTGCTCAAAGCGCCGCTGCTCCGGCAGGAGAATAAGGCCGTCACCCAGACGCAGAACGGCAAAAGGCGCCCCAATTCCCAATCCGAGGTCGTCCCGGAACTGCTTGGGCACCGTGAGCTGTCCCTTCTCGCCGATTTTGGTTGTCGTCATGTATTCGAGGGGCGGGTTTTGGCTTGACATGGCCGGTATGAAAATCCTACCACAGCACCCATCCGCCTCCAAGCAGGAAGTGTGTGCCCTTGAGGCATTGAGTCATCTAGTCATCGAAAACCTGCAGCCCGCGAGCCCTTGAACTTCAATGATTCAATGACTCAATCGTTCAATGACTCAATATCATCCTAGCCCAGTTCGGGCCTGGGTCCGTTCCAGGACCAGGAGCAGGCGGTGGCGAGGCTATCGGCGGCGAACTGGATGGGTTGCCAGGATTGGATTCCGGCATCTCTTCTCCGGGACGCCTCAGGGTGGGCGCATTCGCGGGACGTTCTTCCTGTTTCTTGGCAACGGTCGGCGCACCCAGATCCACTTCTTTTTCGACGCGCACGACTTTCTGACCGCCTACCTTCATGGTCTCAACCCGAACAACTTCGTCGCCAACGAAGCGCACAAAATCTACGTCCTGCGGAGGTACGCCGTAGATCCATTCCTCGTACTCAACTTCGTTGGCATGCTCGCGCACTTTCTTTGGCGCACGTCCCTTGGCATAGATCACCATGTCGTGGTTCATTCCCACCAGCACATGGTGATTCTTGATGGCATCTTTGACCTGAGGAGAAACGGTTTCGAGATACGCGTCGAGCGCCGACTTGGACTCGAAATCAAAAACCGGACGCAGCAACTGCTTCAGCTCTGGTCCCGTCATCTCCGGAACATACTTGTCGAACCAGAGATCCACGAAAGACCCGCGGGCATTTGCGGACGAATCAGAGGGCGCAATCGGAACCGATGTGCTCCCACCTGAAATCTGGATGTGCTGGTACCACTTCTGCTTCTTGATGGGACCGCCGTTGATCTCAAAATGGATGTGGTCTTCTTTGATAACGACGTCGCTGATGCGGGCCCGGTCGCCGGGTTTCGCGGCTGGTCCCCAGAGCGCCATCAAATGTTGCAGTTCCGGGCCACTGGGGGTTACGGTCCCATCTCTGAGTTTCAGTCCGGTCTTCCCCATCGGAAAAGTCGCACGAACGTACACCAGTTCTTCATTGAAGGCATGGACAATTTCTTGGCGGGTTTCCTTCGAAATCTTGGGGGATGGGCTATTCCCGGCAAGCGCCAGCGTCGAGAAGACCAGGGGGATCGCCAACAGCTGATTACAAACGCTGGAACCGTGGAAGAACCGCATGCCGCACCCCGGGCCGACTGGCTTATTCTGGCTTATTATAGACCGCCGATGGCGCCAAGATCAGCACCAACGTCAGTTCCCAGTTCTCAACATCTAGTCCCGGCCCTTCTCACTGGGAACGGAGAACCGGGAACTGAGAACTATCCGCAGTGACCGGCAGTCCGGTACTTCGGTAACGGTGACCTGTACTTTAAGCACCTGAGGTCATCCCTGCCAACGCACTTAGAATGGATACAGGACGGACCAGCTCGCCCCCGCGCTTGGGCCGACAGGATTGCCTTTGCCCTTGAAGCTTCCCATTCCCGCGCGCATTCCGCTGCTGTACGTCATCCTTGGCGTACTGTTGGCTATCAGCGTCCTCCCCATGTACTTCTACTCGGCGCAAATCGAGGACATGAACCGGAAAGCTCTCAAAACCAACGAAATGCTGCTGCAGAACACGGTCACGCGTTCGCTCGCCGACGACATTTCCCAGCACCAGGAAGCGCTGCATATGATGCTGGCGAATTTGTCGTCGTCGATTCAGGTAATGATGCTCGCCAGTCCGAGCGGGAGCGACCTTAGCACTGACAAACTTCTGACCCCAGAGCTGCGGGCCATGCTCGAGAATTTTGTTTCGTCGTCGAACGACATTGCTTATGCCACGCTGCTGAACGCCGATGCTAAAGGAGTTTCCGCCGGGCGCATCGAGCCCGACGCCTTCTTGCAGCGGGAACTGGAGCGAGCCTATCAAGCCGCCCGCGAAGGACGGGTCTACAGCGGGCAGCCCTTGATGGTGGGTGGCGGAAAATCTGCGCGAACTGTCATGTTGGTCAGCTCGCCAATCATGTATGACAAACGCTTTCTCGGGATGGTCGGGTCGGTGGTGGATATGGACTACCTGATCCGCCGCCTGCAGCAAGTTAGTCTGACCGGATTGATGCCGTACGTCGTGGATAGCCAGGGAAGGCTGGTGGCGGCTGCGACGACGCAATATGCGACCGGGCAGGATATGAGCCATTTCGACATCGTCCGCAGCTTTGTGGGTGAAGGCTCAAAGGCCCAGCTGGCGGCGACCCGCGAATTCACGATTCGTGATGGGAAAAACGCCACCGAGATGTTGGGAACGTATAGTCCGGTTACTTCGCTCGATTGGGCGGTGGTGGTGCAGAAACCGCGCGAAGATGCGTACAGCGGAATCTACGACATGCAGCGCACGGGTCGCTTGCTGGCGTGGCTGGCGGTGTTTCTGAGTGTGGGCCTGAGTATTATCTCGGCGCGGCGAATCACCAGCCCTCTGCAAGTGCTGGCGCAGTCCAGTCGGGCCATTGCGCGCGGTGATTTCTCCCAGCGCGTGCACGTGAAAACACGCACCGAGATCGGCGAACTGGCCACGACGTTCAACACCATGTCGGAAGAACTGGAACAGTTCGTCGAGGACCTGAAGCGAGCCGCGGATGAAAACAAGAATCTGTTCATGGGCTCGATCCAGATGCTCGCCGGCGCCGTCGACGAAAAAGATCCCTACACGCGCGGCCATTCCGACCGCGTTACCAAATACTCGCTGATGATCGCGAAAGAGATGGGGATGGACCCGGACTTTCTGGAAGTCCTCCGAATCTCGGCGCAGTTGCATGATGTCGGTAAAATCGGCATCGAAGACCGCATCCTGAAAAAACCGGGCACTCTGACTCCGGAAGAATTCGAAATCATGAAGACGCACACCACCAAGGGCGCGAACATTCTGCGTCCGGTGCCGCAGTTGCGCGAAATGCTGCCCGGAATCGAACTGCATCATGAGGCGCTCAACGGCCGCGGATATCCTTACGGCCTAAAAGGCGACGAGATCCCGCTGCTGGCACGCGTGATCGCCGTCGCAGACACCTTTGACGCTCTGACCACGAATCGTCCTTACCAGCAGGCCCACGATCCGGTGGAAGCCCTGCGCATCATTCAGAATCTCTCGGGACAGCGCCTTGACCCCAAGGCCGTGGCGGCGCTGCTAGCGGTGTTTGAACGGGGAGAAATTCGTATTCTGAAGCAAGTGACGCAAACCATCCCGCTGGAATCGGCCGCACCCGCTTCGGTGGCGCTCCAGTCTCCGACCCAATCCGTTGATCCTCTCACCGTCGAAACCACGCGCACCTGAACGGCGACTCGAAACCTGCCTTCCTTCCCGCCTATATAATCATGTCGGATACCTCATGATTCAAACCCTTTTTGGCAGTCTGGACGAAGAGCAGAAACCAAGTTTTATCGAGCGCATGAAGGAAGCCGTCTCGCGAACCCGCGAGAACCTGGCTGAGCACATTGAAGAGGTCGTTTCCATCGGCAAGGAGATCGACCGCGCCACGCTGGACGATCTGGAAGCGACTCTGATTGGCGCCGACCTCGGCACAACTACCACCCATGAGGTTCTGGAGAAGCTGCGCGACAAAGCCGATCGCAAGCAGATCAAGGATGTAAATGAACTCAAACGCCTGCTGAAAGAGGAACTGCTGGCGATTCTGACGTCAACCGGCTCGCAAACCGTGACCAAGGTGGACGGCACGCCGGAAGTGATCCTGGTAGTGGGCGTGAACGGGACTGGCAAGACGACGACGATCGGAAAATTAGCGCACGTGTTTCGCGCGCAAGGCAAGACCGTGCTGCTGTGCGCGGCGGATACATTCCGCGCGGCGGCGATCGAGCAACTCGAGATTTGGGGACAGCGCACGGGCACGGAAGTGATCAAGACGAAAGCCGGCGGCGATCCATCCGCTGTGTTGTTCGACGCGCTGCAGTCGGCAACGGCGCGCCAGACCGATTACGTAATCGTCGACACTGCTGGGCGGCTGCACACCAAGCAGAACCTGATGCTCGAACTCGAAAAGATGAAGCGAACCGCGCAACGCATCGTGCCAGGCGCCCCGCACGAGACTCTCCTTGTGATGGATGCCACAACCGGTCAGAATGGATTGCAACAAGCGCGGCAGTTCACGCAATCGGCCGGAATCACGGGAATTGTGCTGACCAAGCTCGATGGCACGGCGAAAGGCGGCGTCGTGGTCGCAATTTCGCGGGAGTTGGGACTGCCGGTTCGGTTTGTGGGCGTCGGGGAGAAGGCGGGGGATTTGCTGCCCTTCGATCCTAAAGAGTTTGTAGAATCGTTATTTGCTTAGCGAATGCGCGATGCTTTGTACGATGGAGTAACGGGCGTCCTCGCCCGTTCTTCCGTAAATTCAAAGGATGGCAACCGATGCGACAGACAAAGTTCAATTCGCTTTCTTACCTGCGAAGGCTGCTCGCTCAACTAAAACTGCTCTTCCGTCGCAAGCCCGAACCGGAAGACCCTCATGCCTATCGGACCGCCCCCTTGCGTCAGCCTCCACACGGTCGGAGCGGAGCCGCAGTCGCAGAACTGGATGAAGAATGAGGGAATCGCCGTTGTCCGACGAGCAACACATGCGCCGGGCGCTCGATTTAGCAAGAGCGGGTGTCGGGCTCGTGTCGCCGAATCCGGCGGTGGGCGCGGTGGTTGTCGACGCGTCAGGCCGCGAGGTTGGGTCCGGCACGCACACCTATGACGGCATAAAGCACGCCGAGGTTCTCGCACTTGAGCAAGCGGGCGATGCCGCGCGGGGCGGAACTCTCTACCTGAATCTGGAGCCATGCTCGCATCAGGGCAGAACCGGCCCGTGTGCCGATGCCGTGATCGCAGCCGGAATCCGCCGCGTTGTGTGCTCCATGGAAGATCCGAATCCACGAGTCGCGGGTCAGGGATTTGCGAAGATCCGCGCGTCGGGGATCAAAGTAGAGGTAGGGTTATTTGAGGCGGAAGCCAAGAAGCTCAATGAAGGTTTTGCTAAGTACATCCGGAGTGGCAAACCGCTGGTCACGCTGAAATCAGCGATGACCCTCGATGGAAAAATTGCTGCTGCCAAGAAACCGGGTACGGAGAATAGCTGGGGCTCTCGCTCGCCCATGCCTGCGTCGGAGGGCGCACGCAGCGGGCACCACTGGATCACGGGCGACCTGGCACGCGCGCACGTGCAGCAATTGCGCCATCAGAATGACGCGATCCTGGTCGGAGTGGGCACGGTGATGGCGGACGATCCGCTGCTGACCGACCGCAGCGGCCTGCTGCGGCGGCGCAAGCTGCTGCGCGTGATTCTGGATTCCTATTTGCGCATCCCGCTCACGTCGCGGGTGGTCCAGACCGCCGATAACGATGTTCTGGTCCTGTGCTCCTCTGCCGAGGAATCCGCGAAACAGGCACTCGAAGCGAAGGGGATTCGCGTGCAACAAATACCGGCGGCAAATGAGGAAGGTCGGCCCGACTTCGCCGCCATCGTCCAGAGCCTGGGCAAACTCGAAATCACCAGCCTGCTGATCGAAGGCGGAGCGCTGGTGAACGGAGCGGCCCTGGCATCGGGCGAGGTGGACAAAGTGTTTCTCTACTACGCCCCGAAGATTCTTGGCGAAGGAGCAGTTCCCTTCATTGCCGGCGAAGGATTGCATGGGAAGGCACAATGTGTGCAGCGGTCCGAGTTGCACCGCTTCGGCGAAGACTTCGCACTGGAAGGTTATCTCCGCGACCCGTACTCGGGACAGGCGTGAGTCCGTGTTAGACGCTGCCTATTTTTTCAGCAAAGACAGACTGAGATGATCGAACTCGGCGTCGAAGCCCGCGCCCTCCGGCGCGGCGCACATGATCCCGACTTCCGCGGTTGATGCTGGGAAATATCCCTGACGCACCGACGTGAAGTTCTTCCCGTCCAGCGAACACAGGGTCTCGATGGATTCCCCCTTGCGTACCGCGCGCCACCACACTGGTCCGGTCTCGGACAGATCCGGCATGGTGGACCAGTCGGAGAAGTCGCGTGTGAACACCACGCTGGCATGACGTTTCCCGTCGAAGAATTCAGTGCCGCACTTCATCCAGTTTTCGGCTTTCACGCGGACCATCAGCCCGGCCTGGTCGTAGAGTGCGGCATATCGGCCGTTCACGCGAGCCTCCAAGGTGAAGTCGCCATCGGCCGGCATGTGCAGGAAGTGACCGTTGTCGGTAATGTAGCCGTAAAAAGTCTTGCGCCAGAAGTCGGTCTTAGGACGGGTGTGCACGATCAGCTTTTCACCGACTCTCTTCGATGCGGCGGGCTCATTGAACCACGTCATGCGGGAGATCAGTTCGGTGTCGGCGCTAGCACCAAAAGTCGCCTTCGTCATGGCCAACGCCCCGGCAAAGGCAGTCGCCTTCACAATAAAAGATCGGCGGGTCGTGTTATCCATCGGTATTCTCCGCGTGCGGAATTATTGTAACGACGCAAAGGCTTTTTGCTCTACCTGCATTCACCATATACGAATTGCGGGTGTTATCTTCGATAGTGATCCAATGGCGGGAGGTGAATAGCTGATGTTTACCGGAATCATCGAGGAAGTGGGCAAGGTCGTAAAGATCGAGCAGCGCGGTGAGAACCGCCGGATCACCGTCGAAGCTGCGACCACTCCGAAACAATTGGGCGTTGGAGACAGCGTCGCGGTAAGCGGCGTGTGCCTGACGGCGCTTGACATCAAACCAAATACATTCGGCGCGGACTTGGCGCCGGAAACGTGGGCGCGAACTTCATTTTCAAGGCTACGCGAGGGTGCGCGCGTAAACCTGGAGTTGCCAATGAAGGCCGACGGCCGCTTCGGTGGCCACATCGTCCAGGGGCACGTCGATGGCGTCGGCAAACTGATCGAGTTAGAGCGGATCGCGGATTCCGAGAACTGGTGGCTGCATATTGAAATCCCGGGAGAGATCGCGAAGTACACGGTATTCAAAGGCTCGATCTCGATCGAGGGCATCAGCCTTACAATCGCCAAGCTCGAGCCGAATCGCTCAATGTTCGCCTGTATGATCGCGATCATTCCCCATACAGTCGAGATGACCAATCTCGGATCACTTAAGCCGGGAGACCCCGTGAACCTGGAAGCCGACCTGATCGCGAAGTACGTTGAGAAGATGGTGAAAGGCGAACCCGCCAAGAGTTCGATCACCGTGGAGGAGTTGGTGAGGCAGGGCTTTTAATGGAGCGACGGGCAGGGACGCCCGGCGCTTCACCGGCGAGTCCGGATTGTCTTCTACGCTTCCAGCTTCAACTCATCCAGTTCCAGAAACTCATGAATGATGGGCTCGGTCGATTTCTCCATTTCCTTGTAAGGCCCAAAGAAAATCGCACGGCCTTCGTGCAGGAAGACAATACGGTCGGCCAGCTTCTTGGCCAGGCGCATGTCGTGCGTGACGACGACTGAGGTCAGGTGCAGTTGCAGTTTGAGCCGGGCGATGAGATCGCCAAGGAGATTCCCCATCAACGGATCGACCATGGTGGTGGGCTCATCATAGAGGACACACTCGGGTTGAGCGGACAGCGCTCGCGCAATGGCCACAGAACGTTTCATCCCGGTCGAAAGGTCGGAAGGCAACAGGTCGCGCATCTCCTTGACTCCGACCATTTCGAGGAGGCCATCGACGACCTGGAAGATCTGCTCTTCTGAAAGCTCTCTTTTCTCGCGCAAGGGGAAGGCGACATTTTCACCGACGGTTAAGGAATCGAAGAGAGCCCCGTTCTGGAACACCATGGTGACTTTCTTGCGGATTTCTTCGAGTTGGACCTCGTTGTAGTCGGTGATGTCCTGGCAGGCGACAATGACCCGGCCAGAATCCGGCTTAAGGAATCCCATAATGTTGTGTAGCGCCACCGATTTTCCGACGCCGCTGCGGCCAAGAATGCAGACCATCTCGCCCGGCAGCACTTCGAAGTTGACGTCCTTGAGAACGACCCGATCGCCAAACGCCTTGGAGACGTCCTTAAACTCGATGTAGGGAGAGATCGTGTCCGCAGCCATGGCCTATCAGCATGGCATGAGATGCCAGCGCAACTCAAGCGAAACCTAGGGACAGCCGCCGCCCTCGGCTCTCCGGCGGGGCGAAGCCCCATAAGCGCTTCGATAGCCGCGGCGGCATCGAAAGACGCAACGTCAGTGCGGGAACGTCACCTCGGATTCCAGGCCCGCGTAGTTGTAATTCTCACCGTAGACATCACGGAGAATCTTGAAGGCAAGGTTGCCCGTGCAATGGGCGGGAGCCACTCGCCGCACTCCGAGATCATCTTTCATTAGGTGGGCAAGGTTCGAGATGTAGGTGGCGTCATAGGGAAACAAGTGGAATCCGCCTTCGACTAGTTCGATGTTGGTTCCGAGATACTGCTTGGTTGCGCGGATAATCGCCTCGACTGTGCTGTGCGAGCATCCCGTGATCAGGACGATTCCCTTTTCCGTCTTCAGCGCCAGCGATAGCTCGGGAAAACCTGCGAGGTCAGGATGTCCGGGTTCGTTCGGTGGATAGGCGTTGAAGTCTCCCATCATGACCGAGCGAGTGACAATCAGATAAATACCGGGAGCAATCTCCCGGCTGGCCGGCACAAACTCCTGGTTGGCGCCGTGAAAGCGGTCGCCGGGCTTGTAGTCGTTCATTGAATTGATGCGGCCGCCGAAGTACAGTTGCTCCGGCGGCATTCCGGCCAGAGATTCCTTTGCATCATGGGAGAATGTGTAGCGCATTGGAGCGCCCAACGCGGGATCGGCGGGCAGATAAGCTTTGACCATGGGCTTGACCTTTAACATGTAGTCGAAGCCCGAAATATGGTCATAGTGACGGTGCGACAGCACGGCGATATCCACCTGGTTGAGGTCCACGCCCAAGGCTTTGACGTTGTGCTCGAACTTATCGGCGTTATTGCCGGTGTCAAAGAGAATAGTCTTGCTGTTGTACCGGACAAGCGCCGAGAAACCCCAGTCCAGAATCGTGCCTCGCTTCTGGTAGCCGAAGGCGTCGTAGAGATTCAGGATAGAGTTCTGATCGGAGGTGGGGAGTTGGCCGGCTGGATTCTGCGCCAACCACAAGAGCGGGCAAACCAGCAACAGGGCGACGGCGCGCGAGATGCCTCTCATAGTGGACCTCCGCAAAATCGCTGCCAATTTTATCACCGGATAGGACGAGAGCGGCCCGAAACATCGGCGAGGCCCTCGGCCGCCAAGCGGTCCTGCGGCGTGTTCACGTTGAAAAAACTCCGCTCGGAGAAACCAGCAGCCGCCAGTTCGCCCTCTTCGATCACACGGACGGGCAGGCTGGAAAACACCGCGTCGATCTTGTACTTCCCTGCCCGCAGAGCCTGCTCGGCGACGCTGGAGAAGTCGCGTCGATAGACCGCACAGAGCGGCTGAAGTCCGTTGCCGCTGCGAGGCACGGTAACGATGGCGTCGCTCTCTTCAGCCGCCGCAAAAAGAAACGCTAGAAGTTCCCTGGAGACGAAGGGCATGTCCACTGCAAGCATCAGGTTCAAGTCGGCAGATGAATGCACAAGCGCGGCGTGAATGCCGGCGAGGGGACCGCATCCGGGGAAAATGTCCGCCACGACTGATCCATCGGTCGAAGGTCCGTATTTCGTAAACTTGGCAGGGTCGCCTACAATCGCCACGCGGTCGCAGACCGTGCCCATCACGGCCAGCGCACGATCCAGCAGTGTTTGGCCACGAAACTCCAGAAAAGCTTTGTCTTTGCCTTTGGCCGGCCCCGCGCCCATGCGGGAACTCTTGCCTCCGGCGAGGACGAAGCCCATACGCGACGGTACGGTTCGCGACATATGGGAAAGCATAAGGCCAAAACGGCGATACACGAAAGTAACCTACCCAGAATGACGAAGCCGTCGCAAGATGAATCTATCTGTTGGTAGGGGGCACTACTCGTCATCATGCCGCAAAAACTCATGGACGTTTTTATGCTGGGACGCTGTTCGCACGAGTTTTCCTGGCCGCGCCGCGCGGCCAATGGAGAGTACTACCAAGTCTGCCTGGTGTGCGCCTCCGCTTACCAGTACGACTGGAAGACCATGCGTCGCGGAAATCGGGTCGACGAGCCGATGGCGGATACAACCACCGTCCGCCGCCGTTCCAGTAAAAAGCAACCGACATGGATGCCCCGGGCTCGGCGGCTGCGGTCGAAGCTTCCGGTCCGATACCGCGGAAAAAATCTCAGCACCTGGTATGAGGGTCTGATCCAGAACATCAGCCAGTCGGGCGTACTGTTTCACGGCCCGCAGCAACTGCCGGCGAATGCGCTGGTGGAGCTGATCTTCGAGATGCCCGAAGAAATCTCCGGACAAAAGAACAGTAGTGTCCTTTGCCAGGGCCGCTTGATTCGTACCAAAGACGCGGTTGACAAAACCGAAGATTCAAACGAATTGGCGGCATCCATCCTCGACTATAAATTTCTCCACAAAGACCGAGACTGACTTGCGACCGGGCTTCAAACCTGAGCCGACTGCGCTGCACGCATCTGCGCCGTACACATTTTCGTCCCGATTTTCCCTGTAAACCAGAGCCCGCCTGCATCTAAACTAGATAAACATATTTCTCGTTGAATCGGGAGCGCTCATGAGCTTCAAGGCAGGTAAACGTTCTTCAGTGATTTTGTTGCTTGGCATCCTGGCCATCGGCTTGGCCTGCACCAAAGCGCCGGATGACAGCCAGTTGACGAGCCAGATTCAATCCAAGCTTGATCAGGACTCCGGCTTGCACGACAAGCAGATTACGGTGCAGACCTCGGGTGGGGTGGTAACGCTCTCGGGGAAGGTCGAGAATGAAACGCAGCGCGAGGCAGCGGCCCGCTATGCGTCCGCGACGCCGGGGATCAAGGAAGTAGTGAACAATCTGGAGACCGGGTCGGCGGCGGCAACGAGCGCCGAGGACCAGATGGCCCAGGCGCCGCCAGCATCGGCGAGGTCTTCGGCTAATCCTCACTCGGCCAAACCGCATCCGAGCACGCCACATCATCGGCATCGGGCGGAACCAGATTCCACGGAGATGGCGTCAGCCGCACCGCCGCCCGCGGAATCATCCAACACAGCCGCGAACGAGAATTCCGCTCCCGCCCCGGCAGCACCGGCCGCATCCGCACCTCAGCCAACGCCGCCACCGCCTCCGAGAAAAGTCACCGTGCCGTTGGGAACATCCATGGCGATTCGGTTGCTTGATCCGATTGATTCCGAAAAAGCGCAGCCTGGGCAAACTTTCCGGGCGACACTTGACTCGCCTCTTCCTACGGATGGAGACGTAGCCGTACCCTCCGGCTACGACGTGAAGGGTCACATCGTAGATGTAAAGAGCGCGGGAAAATTTGCGGGACAATCGCTGCTGGTTCTGCAGCTGGACTCGATCTCGGTTGGTGGCAAATTGTATGGC
>WNFG01008160.1_pt1 | contig 15841 bp, 14 predicted proteins | sample 5400431 | NCBI WGS metagenome assembly WNFG01 (sample SAMN13153346, study PRJNA577476) | soil metagenome | isolation source: 120 cm saprolite under Douglas fir tree site 2 hole 3 replicate 2 | place: USA:California | collected 2015-04-18 | reverse complement strand
CCTGCGGGCGCCGGTCAACTCCGGAGATCTGGTGAGCCGGATCGGCGAGGTGCTCCCGCCGGGCGGCAGCCTGAGTGGACCCTGGCCGCAGCTCGGGGAATCTGTGAGTCGCACGATTGATTACCTCGGCAGTCATTTCGAACAGGACCTGACGGTCGACGGTATAGCGGAAATGATCGACATCTCCAGCAGTCACCTGGCCCATCTCTTTCGCTCGGAGATCGGCATGAGCGTGCGCGACTATCTCACCCGCGTCCGGGTGACGATCGCTCAGGATCTCCTGGCGCACACGGACGAGAAGCTCGAGTCCATCGCCGCGCGGCTGGGGTTCGCCGACACCTCGCACCTCGCCCACGTCTTCCAACGGATCACGGGAAACCCCCCGAGCGCCTACCGACGATCGGCCAGCTGAGCAGTCCGCGACACAAGTTCAGCAGTCCTGGACATTGATTCCCGTTCTCGGGTGGGCGAAGGTCGCGAGCACCCACTCGCGGGCGAAGGAATTCGTCGGTCCTCCGGGTTCGTCGCTTGTCGCCGAGCACACCGGCCGGGGAGAAGAGCATGGACCAGTGGTTGTTCGTCTACGTGGCCATCGGTGCCTTCATCGGCTTTTTCGCCGGCATGCTCGGCATGGGCGGAGGGGGCATTCAAGTGCCCCTGACAACGATGGTCTTCGCGGCTCAAGGTTTTCCGCGTGAGCACATGCTGCACGTCGCCCTCGGGACGGCCATGGCGACCGTCATCTTCACGTCGATCTCGAGCCTGCGCGCCCACAACCGGCACGGGGCGGTCAACTGGGGTGTGCTGTGGCGGCTGATCCCGGGGATCGTCGTGGGGACGGGCCTCGGCACCCTGCTGGCCCGGCACATTCCGACGTTTCCGCTGGCGGTGATCTTCGTGGTGTTCGTCCTCTACATGGCCTCGAGCATGCTCTTCAACTGGAAGCCGAAGCCGACACGCCGACTGCCGGGGCCCGCGGGTATCTTCATCGCCGGGGCCGTGATCGGCGTCTGCTCGGCGCTCGCGGCGATGGGCGGCGCCACCCTGACCATTCCGTTTCTGGTCTTCTGTAACGTGCCCTTTCACATGGCCATCGGCACGGCGTCGGCCGTCGGCTTCCCGATCGCCGTGGTCGGGTCGATCGGCTACATCGTGAATGGCTGGGGGACCGCGGGCCTGCCGGCGCAGAGCGTCGGCTACATCTACGTGCCGGCCCTGATCGGATTTACCGTGGGCAGCATCGTGCTGGCCCCCTTCGGCGCACGGTTGGCGCACCGCACTTCGGAGCGCTCGCTCAAGAGGATCTTCGCCATCGTTATTGGTGCGCTGGGTCTCAAGATGCTGGCCGCGCTGGCGTAGCCATCATGCACCACCGGATCAGCCGGCTGCTCGTCGCCAACCGCGGCGAGATCGCCATCCGCGTCATGCGCGCCGCGCAGGAGCTCGACACCCGCACGATCGCCATTTTCTCCGAAGCGGATCGCGGTGCACGCCATCGCTTCACCGCCGATGAGAGCTATGTCGTGGGCGCCGGCCGCACGCCGATCGAGGCCTATCTCGATGTGGACGATATCGTCCGGGTGGCGCGCCAGGCGCGCGTGGATGCCATTCATCCCGGTTACGGGTTTCTCGCCGAGAGCCCCGAGCTCGCGGCCGCGTGCGCGCGGGCCGGCATCGTCTTCATCGGCCCGGAACCGGAGGTGTTGCGCACGCTGGGCCACAAGGTCGCGGCGCGGGCCCTGGCGCGGGCCGCGGGCGTGCCCGTCTTGCCTGCGACCGGGCCGCTGCCGCGCGACCGCGAGCAGGTCAAAGACCTCGCAAAGGGTCTCGGCTACCCGCTCATGCTCAAGGCCAGTTGGGGCGGCGGCGGCCGCGGCATGCGTGTGGTCGAGTCGGCACGGGAGCTTCCGGCGCTCGTCGAGGCCTCGCGACGCGAAGCCGGGGCCGCGTTCGGCAACGACGAGGTGTACCTCGAGAAGCTGGTGCGGCGGGCGCGCCACGTTGAAGTCCAGATCCTGGGGGATCTCTACGGCAATCTGGTGCATTTGTTCGAGCGGGATTGCTCCGTGCAGCGGCGCCATCAGAAGATGATCGAGCGGGCGCCGGCGCCGTTTCTGACCGCGGTACAGCGCCGGACGCTCTGCCAGACGGCGCTGACGCTGGCGCGCGCCGCCCACTTCACGCACGCGGGGAGCGTGGAATTCCTCCTGGACGCCGACACGCAGGAGTTCTACTTCATCGAAGTCAATCCGCGCCTGCAAGTCGAGCACACCGTCACCGAGGAAGTCACCGGGATCGATATCGTCAAGGCGCAGCTCCGCATTGCCGCCGGCGCACGGATCGGCGACCCCGCCTCGGGGGTGCCGCCCCAGGAAGCGATCGCGCTCTCCGGGCATGCGCTCCAATGCCGGGTGACGACCGAGGACCCGGCTCGAGGCTTTGCGCCATCCCATGGGCGGCTCACCGTCTGCCAGAGCCCGGCGGGCTTCGGCATCCGGATCGACGCGGGGAGCGCGCATACGGGGGCGGTCGTCTCGCCGTTCTACGACTCCCTGCTCATGAAGATCACCGCCTGGGGCGACTCGCCGGGAGAGGCGATTGGACGGATGGCTCGCGCCCTCGGCGAGTCGCGTGTCCAGGGGGTCGCATCCAATCTCGAGTTTCTCGAGCACGTGATCGCGCATCCGGCGTTCGCGTCGGGCGAGTCAACCACGCGATTCGTCGACGAGACGCCGGAGCTCGCCGAGACCACACCGTCCGGGGACGGTGCCACCGCGTTGCTACAGTTCCTCGGAGAAGTGATCGTGAACGGGAATCCGGAGATGCAGGGGCGCCTGCGACCCACGGCGCCCTTGCCCAGGGCGCCGGTGCCCAGCTGCGACATGGAGGGCCCGATCCCCCTCGGCAGCCGTGATCGGCTGCGCGAGCTCGGAGAGGAGCGTTTCCTCCGTTGGATGCGCCAGGAAAAGCGCGTGCTCTTCACCGATACGACGGTACGCGACGCGCAACAGTCGCTGCTGGCGACGCGGGTCCGGACCCACGACATCCTGGCCGTCGCACCGGCCTATGCCCGTCTGGCGCCGCAGCTCTTTTCCCTCGAATGCTGGGGCGGGGCGACGTTCGATGTCATGCTGCGGTTTCTGCGTGAGGACCCCTGGGAGCGGCTGACGCGCCTGCGCGCGGCCGTGCCCAATCTGCTCTTGCAGATGATGGTGCGGGCTTCGAACGCGGTCGGCTACACGAGCTATCCCGACAACGTGGTGCAGCACTTCATCGCGCAGGCCGCGCGTGAGGGCATCGATCTGTTCCGCGTTTTCGACTCCTTGAACGGGGTCGACAACATGCGCGTCGCCATCGACGCCGTGCGCGGGTCCGGGGCGTTGTGTGAGGCGGCGATGTGCTACACGAGCGATCTGTTCGACGCGGCGCGCCCGAAATGGAACCTGCACTACTACGTCGATCTCGCCCGGCAGCTCGAGAAGGCCGGGGCGCAGATCCTCGGCATCAAGGACATGGCGGGGGTGTGCCGGCCGCGTGCGGCGCGCGCGCTGGTGGAGGCGCTGCGAGGCGAGGTGGGACTCCCCATCCATTTCGACACCCACGATACCAGCGGCATCGCCGCCGCCAGCGTGCTGGCGGCCATCGACGCGGGCGCCGATGCGGTCTACGGCGCCCTCGATGCCATGAGCGGGCTGACGTCGCAACCGAATCTCAGCGCCATGGCATCGGCGCTGGCGGGGACACCGCTCGATCCCGGTCTCGACCCCGAGGTCTTGCAGGCGCTGTCGCGCTACTGGGAAGTCGTGCGCCGCTACTACGCGCCGTTCGAGGCCGACATGCGCTCCGGAACGGCTGACGTCTACCGTCACGAAATGCCCGGACCGCAGTACACGAACCTCCGCGCGCAGGCGCGGGGCATGGGGCTCGAGCACCGCTGGTACGAGATCTGCCAGCGGTACGCGGAGGTCAACTTGCTGTTCGGCGACCTCGTGAAAATCACCCCGACGTCGACGGCGGTCGCCGACATGGCGCTCTGCATGGTCGCGAACGGGCAGAGCCGCGATGACGTGCTCGATCCGGGCCACGATCTCGCCTTCCCGAAATCGGTGGTGGCTCTCTTTCGCGGCGAGGTCGGCTATCCCCCCGAGGGCTTCCCGGCGGACCTGCAGCGCAAAGTGCTCAAAGGCCAGCGGGCTATTTACGGGCGCGCCGCCTCGTATCTGCCGGCCGTCGATCTGGCCGCGCAGCGTTGCGACGTCGAAACCACGCTGCAGCGCCCCGTGAGCGAGCGGGAGCTGTCGTCGTGGCTGCTCTTCCCGGCGCTATTCCTCGACTACGCGCGGCATCGGGGCCGCTTCGGGGACGTCTCGGTGCTGCCGACCGCGGCGTTCCTGTACGGGCTCCAGGAAGGGGAGGACATCGAGATCGAAGTCGCGCCCGGCAAGCGGCACGTGATCGGTCTGCAGGCCCGAACGGCCGCCGATCGGGACGGCTTCGTGACGCTCTTCTTCACGCTGGACGGCCAGCTGCAGCTGATCCGGCTTGCCACCGCCGCGGCGAGCGCCCAATCGACACGCGCGCAAGCCCAGGACGGCAATCCCACCCATGTCAGCGCCGGCCTGGCCGGCACCGTCGTCGCGGTGGCCGTGCGACCGGGTCAGCTCGTCGCCAGGGGCGATACGCTCCTGGCAATCGAGGCGATGAAGATGGAGACGCACGTCATTGCCGAGCGCGATGCCATGATCGCCGAGGTCTACGTCACCGCGGGCGAGGCCGTGGGCCCACGCGACCTGCTGGTCTTATTGTCGTAGCGGCCTCATCCTCGCTTCGACGCCATCAAGGACTGCAGGAGCCGATCCATTTCGCGCTCGAGCGCCGCTCCGAGCTTGTCGGCGCCGTTCGTGCCCCCCGCCCGCCCCAGCGCTTCCAGGCCTTCGGCCAGCCCCGCTGCCGTCGTGGCTCCGATCACTTTCAGCGCGCCCTTCAGCGTGTGGGCCTCCCGCATCAACTCAGGTGTGTCACCGCCGGCGATGGCGCGCCGAATCGCCTCCATCCGGACCGGCGCGTCCTCGGCGAATATGCCCAGCAACTCGTCCAGGAGCTCGCGGTCTCCCCCGACGTAGTTGAGGGCGGCCGTGAGATCGAATCCCGCCTCCGCAGCCGGCGCGCTCCGGGCTGAGTCGACCGGGATCGTGGCGGCGCGGCTATCGCCGAAGAGCCGGTCCAGCGCGGCGGACAGATCCTCGGGCTTGATCGGTTTGGTCAGGTAATCGTCCATCCCGGCCGCGAGGCATCGCTCGCGATCCCCGCGCATCGCGTAAGCGGTCAGGGCCATGATCGGCAGCCGGCGACGGCCAGGATGTCGGGCTTCGCTCTCGCGGATGGCCATCGTGGCCGCCAACCCGTCCATCACGGGCATCTGCACGTCCATCAGCGCCGCATCGAACGGGCGGCTCTCGTACGCCTCCACGGCTTCCTGGCCGTTGTGGGCGACGATGGGAATGTGACCCATCTTTTCCAGCAGGCGCACGATCACCCGCTGGTTGACCGGGTTGTCTTCCGCCACCAGCACGTGCAGGCGCTGAGACGAGGTCTCGGCGCCGGGGTCGGCAGGCGCCGCCGGCGCGGCCGTTGTCTCGAGCGATTGACCCAGGGCCAGGAGAACGGCGTCGAGCAGCTCGGACGGCGTGAAGGGCTTGACCAGGTGACGCGCGATGCCCAGCGTGCGGCATCGCGCGAGATCGCCGTTCATCACGTCCGACGTCAGCAGCATGACCGTCACGCCGGCCAGCGCCGGCTCTTGCCGTATGCGCTCGGCCACGGCGAAGCCGTCGACGTCCGGCATGCGGGCGTCGAGGAGTACCAGGTGGAACGTGCGCCCGGCGGCCCGCGCCTTCTCGAGGGCAGCCAGGGCAGACCGCCCGTCGGCCACGATCGTCGGCGCGACCCCCCACGCGGTGAGCATCGCCTCGAGCAGCCGGCGGTTGGTGGCATTGTCGTCGGCGGACAGGCCGGGAACCCCGTGCAGGGCGTGGGAGGGCGCCGCCACCTGCTTGGGGACCGGCCCCCGGGCCCGCTCCAGCAACACCGTGAAGTGGAAGGTGCTGCCGCGGCCCAACTCGCTGTCGAGCCAGATCCGTCCCCCCATCCGCTCGACCAGCCGGCGGCTGATGGCCAGTCCCAGACCGGTCCCACCGAACCGACGCGTGGTCGAGGCGTCCGCTTGTGCAAAGGCGTCGAAGATGAGCCCCCGCTTGTCGGCGGCGATCCCGATGCCCGTGTCCTGCACGGCCACCCGGAGCATCGCGGTGTCGGGCGTCACGGCCTCGGCGTCAACGCGGACGGCGACTTCGCCCTGCTCGGTGAACTTGATCGCGTTGCCGACCAGGTTGAGGAGGATCTGGCCGAGTCGGCCCGTGTCGCCGACCAGATCGTCCGGGACGTCGGGCCGGATCTCGTACGCCAGCTCGAGCTCCTTGGCGTGGGCGAGCGGCCCGAGCGTCTTGATCGTCTTGGCCAGCGTCTCGCGCAGGGCGAACGGCACCGGCTCCAGCTCGAGCCGACCGGCCTCGATCTTGGAGAAATCGAGGATGTCATTGATGATGGTCAGCAGCGCCTCGCCCGAACGGTGGACGGTCTCGGCGTAGTCTCGCTGCTCCCGGCTCAGCTCGGTGTCGAGCAGGAGCGAGGTCATGCCGATCACGCCGTTCATCGGCGTCCGGATCTCGTGACTCATGGTGGCCAGGAACTCGGACTTGGCGCGGTTGGCGGCCTCGGCGGCGGCTTCCTTTTGCTTCAGCACGCTGATGTCGCGGACGATCGTGAGCTCCCCCAGCGGGCGACCTCCGTCATCGAGGAACGGCGTGGCCACCACCGAGACTTCGACGAGCTGTCCCGATCTCGTCCTGGCGCAAGTTTCGAACGACGCCGGCAGGGCGCTCCCGTCGCGAGACACGGTGTTTTCGTCCCGGGCACTCCGGCGATCCCATAGCTCGAGCTCGCGCAGGGGCCGGCGTCGCTCGATTGCTCGACCTGCATGGCGAGCAGTCGGTTCTTTTCCTCGCTGCGGTGCAGGGACGCCAGCAGAGACCCGATGTTCTCGGCCATGCTGTTGAACTCCTGGATGCATTGCGCGGTTTCGGGCGGCCCTTCGAGGGAAATGCGGACGGCGTAGTCGCCCTGGCCGAAACGGTGGGCGCTGGCCGCCAGGGCGCGGAGCGGTCGCACGCCGCTGCGCAGCACGACGAGCGTCACCCCGAGCGACAGGCCGGTCCCCAGCAAGAGCATGCCGAACCGCAGCCAGAAGCCTCGCCACAGCTTGTTGATGGACATGGCGGGGTTGAGCTGCAGAAACACCGTGCCGTATTTTTCCCCGCCCACGACGACGGCCTGCGACTGCTCCAGGAGGGGAAGATGGAGCCGGTTGATAAACCAGCGCGGGGCGGCGGTCCTGATCTCCGGCCCCAGGGCGGCGACGGGGTGCCCGGAGTTATCGGTCCACGCGAATTTGGCGATAGCGGGTTGCCGGGCGCGGGCCTTCACCATCTGCTCGATCACCGAGTAGTCACCCACCACCGCCGGCCCGCTCATCGCCGGAAGGGCGAATTGCATCTCTTCGCTGAGCTGTTCGCTCAGGGTCGTCCGTTGATCCGCGATCTCTTGCTGGAGAATGAAGTAGAGCAACGCAATCCCGCACCCCACCAGGGCCAGGCCGGAGCCGAGCAGGAGGCGGACGGTGAGGGAAAGATTGCCCCGCCCGAGTCCGCCGGGCGACAGGTTCACTACCGCAGCTCGACCTTCACCAGCGTGGTCCGATAGAACCGCCGCATATTATCGAAGTCACTGTCCTTCGACGCGATGAAGCGAAGGGGCGCCTCCTGCTTGAGGACGGCGGCGCTCGAGGCCAGCACCTTCGCCCCTTCTGGGTCATCGGCCATCTTGAGAAACGCCTCCCGCACCGCCTTGACCGTCTCCGGCGGGACTGACGGGAGCGATGAGAGGGCGAGGTTCAGATACTTGTCGGAGCTCCACACCACGCGGTAGGCGACGTTCTCGCGCTGGGCGAAGGCCCGCATCACCTCCCCATTCACGCCGGCGGCGACGGCGCTCCCAGCCTTCAACTGCCCCATCGCGCCTTCCTGGTTGCCGGCGAAGTGCGGCTTGACCTGGATCCCCTTGCGGAGCAGGGCATCCATGGGAAGGTGATAGCCCAGGAACGCCGCGCTGTGCGGGAACACCACTTCCTTGCCCTCGAGGTCCGCCAGAGACTGAATCGGGGAGTCCTTCAAGACCACGATCTCGCCGCGCTCCGCGTCTCCCTTGGCCCGCCCAAACACTCGGTATCCGCTCTCTTCGTTCTCCTTGATGAAGTTGTGATTGGAGTACAGGAAGTGCAGCTCGCCGCGCCGGACCATCGCAGTATGCTCCGGACCGGTTGGGGCGACTTTGAGCTGCAGCGGCACCCCGCCTCGTTCCGAGACGTAGCGCAGAATCGGATTCCAGAATTGCGCGGTCAGGATCGGGCTGCGCCAGACGATGACGCCAAACGAGAGCGGCTGACTCTGCGACCAGCTCTGCGTCCCCAGAACCAGGAGCAGGAACAGCGAGACGACGAGTGGTGCCGTGGCGATCCACTTCTTCATGGGCCTCCCCCAATCTCCGTCGACATAGAAATCCACCCTGTTAAGCAAGGCCCGAGCCAAATCACTTTCATTTTGAAAGATCGGCGTTTAGGCCGGATCCGGGAGATGAAGCTGCGCGGTGCGACCAGGGAAATGTCAGGTTTGTCACGAACACCGGGCCCGCTTGACGTTCCCGTCATCCCCCGGGTGTATCGGGAGCGAGGGTCGACCGGCCGGCAGGCCGCGACCCCCTACGGGCGACGTCAGAAGTACGAAGGAACCCAGGCGCCTCTGAGGATCTCGGGGGGGATCGTGCTGTAGTCGAAGCCTTCGGCGTCCTTCACCATCCGGCGAATGTCGAACAGGAGCACCGCTTCAGGAATGCCGCGGAAGAACACGTGGAACATGGGCCGCACCATGCGCTTCGCCACGCGGCGGCCGAGGGGGCCCATGTAATTCTGGCGCAGGCCGACGTGGCCGAGCTCGTCCACCGCGATCTCATGCAGCAGCCCACGTACCCGCTCCCGGGCCTCGGGCTCGTCGGCGAGGGTCTCGTCGAGGATCTTGTCGAGATGCAGATACACCGTGAATCCCATCAACTCGGTCACGAAGGCCGCCGACGACATGAGCGCCGGCGGCATACGGGTGAAGACGCCGTAGGCCCGCTTCACCCAGTTCGGCAGCGGGACCCATTCCACTCGGTCGAGATGGAACGTCTCGAACATCTCGTGGAAGAGGCGCATGTGCCCGAACTCCTCGGCGAGATGATAGCGGCTGATCTTGTCGGTCAAGTGCTCCGAGTCGGCCAGGGTCGGCGTGGCGTCCCACGCGGCCGAGATCCCGACCCACTCGTGACGCGCGAACTTGTAGAGAAAGGTCAACAGCAGGGTCGTCCGATCAAGCGTCCGCGGATCGTCCCGCATCGTGACGTAGTTGCGGTAGAAACGCTCTGGAGCCGCGAGCGGCCTGCGCGACCGGACCGGGTGCTCCTGGAAACGGGCGAGGACGCGCTGCTTGTTCGCCAGCGCTCTCTCGGCTTCGAGCAGATCGCCGTCCCTGTGTCGAAGGTAGACCCAGTAATTCTCGAAGTTTTCGGCGCGCTCGCGCACGGTAGCGGGCGAGAAGATCGATCGGCCGCCGGGCGAGGCGGTCAGCGCCATCAGACCTGGCCCCCCCACGACCCGTCGGCGACCTCGTGCCAGCGGGCGCGGATCTGCTCGAATTCTCGCGGAGGCAAGGCCCCGGCCCGGAGCAGCGCGGCGTTCTGCTGCCATCGTTCCGGCTTCGTGGTCCCCACGATGGCGGTGTGGACTCCCGGCACGCCCAGGGTGAAGCGCAACGCGGTGCCCACCGCCGTGTCGGGCGCGGACTCCAAGAACCGATAGTCCAGCGTGCGGAGCCGCGACCAGTAGGTCTGATAGTACGGCTCGGCCGGCTTCCGTTCATAGCGCCAGGCCACGTTGGCGAGCGGGCGCTTGGCGATCACGCCCATCTGCCGGGCGCTTGCCAGCGGCAGCGTGCGGTCGATGGCCTCCTGGTCCGCGATGCTGATCGAGGTCTGGAGCGTGTCGAAGCGCCCGCACTCGACGGCGTAGCGGGCCGCCTCGCCGTCGCCGCTGTAGCCGATGTACCGGGTCCAGCCCCGCGCGCGGGCCCGCTCCAGGGCCTCGATGGCCTCGCCCGTTCGCAGGGTGGCGAGCGAGCAGCTGTGGAGCTGGATGAGATCGAGGTAGTCGGTCGCGAGGCGGCGAAGGCTGCGCTCGATACTGGCAACCAGCGGCGCTTGCCGCCAGTCCGCGCGAGACCAGCCGCCGGCATGGCCGCACTTGGTGAAGAGATAGAACTCCCGGCGGCGGGAGCCGATCGCCTTCCCGATGAGAGTTTCGCTGTCCTCGTAGCACTCGGCGGTGTCGATCACGTTGAGCCCGGCATCGAGGGCGCTCCCGAGCACCCGCGCGACCGTGCGACCGCTCGCGCCCTGGTAGCCGATCTCGGAACCTCCGAAGCCCAGAACGCTGGCGACGATGTCGGTCCGGCCGAGTCGGCGCTGCTCCATCGCTCCGCTCGCTCGCATGCGCGCGCGTGAAGCGGCCATGAGGTTGCTCATCAAGGTACCATACGCGCAGAGAGGCCGACACGCGACACCAGGAGGATGCCCATGCCAACGATCAGCGAAGTCGAACGTCCCGGGCTGGCGGTCCGCGCCTTCTATCGGATCGGCAAGGCGATGTTCGGCCAGGTGCCCACGCCGGAGCGGCTCATGGCCCATCGGATTCCGCTCATGCTGGGGCTCGGCGGGCTCTACACCGCGCTGGAGTGGTTCGGGCGGATCGACGCGCCGCTCCGAGCCTTGCTGAACGTGCACGTCGCTGCGCTCTACGGAAGCGCGTATTGAATGGACATCCGTCGCGCCGTCGGCGCGACGCTCGGCATCTCGCGCGAGAAGCTCGACGAGCTCTTGCGCTACCGGCAGAGCGATCGGTTCTCGGCACGCGAGAGAGCGGCGCTTGAGTATGCCGAACGCGTCACGCGCGAGGACCAGGAGGTGACCGATGCGTGCGTCGCGCAGCTCCGGAAGCATTTCTCGGACGCCGAGGTCGTCGAGCTGACGTTCATCGTGGGGTACCAGACGTTCGCCAGCAAGTTCGCCAAGGCCTTCCGACTGGTCCCGCAGGGATTCGCTGCGAGCGTGTAGGGGCTTCGTCGCGGCCCGGTCGCCTTCTCCGTCGCGACCTCGGCGGTCACGGGCCCGGCGTTGACACGTCGGGCGGTGCCGCCTAGCATCCCGGTGGCTGAGAGGACGCCTGATTCCTGTTCACGGAGGAGCGAGACGATGCGAACGCTGATCGAGGGCGGCTGGGTGGTCGGCTACAGCGGCAGCGGGCACGAGCTGATTCCGAACGGGTGCGTCGTCTTCGAGGACGACCGCATCATCCACGTCGGGTCGACGTTCGACGGACCGGTTGATCGCCGCGTCGACGCCACCGGCAAGCTCGTGTCCCCGGGCTTGATCAACTGTCACCTGCACGCCGCCACCAACGCGGGCCAGGCAGTCTTCCTCGACGGGCTCAAGGCGGACTACTTCGGGAGCAACTTCGTCGGCTACGTCGCGCCACGCCGAGGTACTGCGGTGCCTCGCGCGGGTGATCGCGCCGACGTGGCAGGGACCTATGGCCTGTGGTCGGCGCTCCGCGCCGGCGCCACGACGATCATGGACGTCGGCACGATGGCGGGTGGTCCCGCGGCGTTCACCCGCATCGCGGGTGAGCTCGGTGTGCGGGCCTATCTGGGCCCGGCGTTCCGGTCCGCCGGCTACGCCTTCGACGGCAGCCGGATCGTCTGGGAATGGGACGAGGCCAACGGCATCGCCGGGCTCGAGCGCGCCGTGGCGTACATCAAGGAGTACGACGGCGGCTACAACGGGCGCATCCGCGCGATGCTCTATCCGGGCCAGCTCGATACCTGCACGCCGGAGCTGCTGCGTCAGGCGCGACGCTGGGCCGACGACCTGGGCGTCCCGATGCAGCTCCACGCCGCGATGAACCAGCGCGAGTTTCACCACATTCTCGAGCAACACGGCCAGACGCCGATCCAGCTCCTGCACTCGATCGGCTTCCTCAAGCCGCGCACCGGCCTCGGACACTGCGTGTTCCACAACGATCACTCCTGGTGTCACTACCCCTACGCCGACGACCTGAAGCTGCTCGCCGACAGCGGCGTCACGGTGGTCCACGCGCCGTACAAGTACGCCAAGATGGGCGTCAAGTTCGAGTCGTTCGAGCGCTACCGCGCGCTCGGGATCAACATCGCGCTCGGCACCGACACGTATCCGCAAGATCTCATCCACGAGATGCGCTGGGCCGCGCTGATGTGCCGCCTGGCCGACGGAAGCTTCCGGGTCGGCCGACCGCAGGACGTCTTCGACGCCGCCACGCTCGGCGGGGCGCGCCATCTCGGCCGCGACGACCTCGGAAGGCTGGCGCCGGGCGCCAAGGCCGACATCATTGTCGTCGACCTGCGCCACCTGCACTACGGCGCCGTGCACGATCCGATCAAGGCGCTCGTCGACTGTGGCAGCGGACGCGACGTCGAGACCGTCATCGTCGATGGCCAGGTGCTCGTGGAGGGCGGCCGGGCCGCTCGCATCGACGAGCAGGCGCTGCTGAACGACGTGCAGGCCGAGGGCGAGCGCCTGTGGAAGGCCATCCCCCAATGGCACTGGACCGGCAAACCGCTCGACGAGATCGTGCCGCCAAGCTACCCGATACGCGGCGCGCACTAGCGTTCCGTGCGGCTGGCCCCGCGTGGAGCCGGCGGCGAGGGGCGCGTGCGGCAGGCGTCGGCCGGACCACGCGGCACGCGTTCGTTGCTCCGGGGCGGTTGGGCTCCATCCGGGCGCGTCACCGTCGACCCCCGCCGCACGCGCCCCTCGCCGCCGATTCTACGCGCGGCCGCTAGCTCACCAGCAGCGGAGCGAATCGTGAAGGATCGCGCCGATCTCGGCGGCGCTGACGGCCCGCGGCGCGCCGCTCAGGAGCCGCGGCTGCTTCAGCGTGCCGTCGATCAAGGCGGGGATGTCGCGCTCGCCGTAGCCGAGCGCCGTGAGGCCGTTGGGAATACCGATGTCTCGCATGAGCGCGACCAGCGCGCCGGGCAGCGCTTCGCGCGCGTCACGCTCGGAGAGCCCGATCGTCGGGACGCCCATCAGCTCCGCGGCGCGGAGGTGCCGCTCCGGCGCGGTCGCGTACGTGAAGCGGAAGGTCGCCGGGGCCGTCACGACGACCGAGACGCCGTGCGGGACGAGGGGGTGGAGGGTCCGATAACCGCTCGGCACATAGTCGCGCACGAGGCCGGCGATCGGATAGCCGAGGGCGTGCGGAATGTGCACGCCGGCGTTGCCGAAGCCGACGCCCGCGTAGTTGGCGGCCAGCGCCAGGTGCACGCGCGCCTCGAGGTCGAGCCCGTTGAGCACCGCGCGCCGCAGGTACTTGCCGACGTACTCGATGGCCTTTTCACACCAGATGTCGCTCGCCGGGTTGGCGCCGATGTAGGCCGGGCGATCGGGCGGATGGTGCTTGGGTCGCGCGTGGTACGGGCGCGTCGTGTAGGACTCGATGGCGTGCGTCAAGATATCGGCGCCCGCCGCGGCCGTGACCTCCGCCGGCGCGGTCAGCGTGTTGAGCGGGTCGACGATTCCGAGGGTCGGGCGCAGCAGCCGGTGCGACACGCCGGCCTTCACGTGGTGATCGAGGACGTGGGTCACCGCCACCGCGGTCGTCTCACTGCCGGTCCCCGCCGTCGTCGGGACGGCGATCAGCGGCTTGAGCGGACCCGGCACCGGCCGGCCCCGTCCGACGGGCTGATTCACATAGTCCAGCAGCGGCGCCGGATACGTCGTCAACAGATTGACCGCTTTGCCCGTGTCGAGCGCGCTGCCGCCGCCGACGGCGATGAGTCCATCGAGTTCACGCTGGCGCGCGTACTCGGCGGCTTCCTCCATCGACCGGTCGGTCGGCTCGATCTCGACGCCGTCGTAGATGTCGGCCTTGATGCCTTCCTCTTCGAGTAGCGCGCGAACGCGGTCGGGCAGCCCCAGCTCGCCGATGTGCCGGTCGGTCACGATCAACACGCGCTTGAGCCCGAGCCGCCGGGCGTCGTAGGCGATCTCGTCGGTGGCGCCGAGCCCGAACTTGATCGGTGACGCCTCCATCACGAACACCGTCTCGGTCGGCAGGGTCACGCCCTTCATGTGGTTTCCTCTCTTTACAGCCGCGTCTTTATAGCCGCGCCTCGGCCGGCGGGGCCCCAGCCCCGCGACGGCCTGCGGCGCGCACCACCTGAGCACGGATTATAATCGCCACAGTGAGTCGATCGCCGCTCCTCGCCCCTGGGCCCCCGCCGGGCACGAAGTTCGGGGCGCTCCACCACCGTGACTACCGTCGCTACGTCGCCCTGGTACTCCTCAGCGCGACCGCCGACAACATCGAGCACGTGATCAGCTACTGGGTGATCTTCCAGGCGTTCCACTCGCCGACGCTCGCGGGGTTCGCCGTCATCAGCCACTGGGTGCCCTTCCTGCTCTTCTCGGTCTACGCGGGCGCCCTGGCCGATCGCTTCGATTGTCGCAAGCTCATCCAGATCTCGCAGGGGCTGTTCGCGCTCGCGTCGTTGTCCTGGGCCGTGCTGTTTCTCACGGGGACGCTGCGGATCTGGCACGCGGCGGTGATCCTGCTCATTCATGGAGGGGCGGGCGTGATCGGCGTGGCGGCCTCACAGCTCATCATCCACGACATCGTGGGCCCGGAGCGCCTGCCGAGCGCCATCCGTCTCAACGCCACGAGCCGCTATCTGGCGATCCTGCTCGGGCCGGCCGTCGGGGGCGGGCTCATGCTCCTCCTCGGCCCGGGCCTGGGGCTCCTCGTCAACATCCTCATCTATGCCCCGTTCACGGTCTTCCTGCTGCGCATCCCGTACACGGGCCACCTGCGAGACGCCGAGGGGAAGCGGCGCGCACCCCGCTTCGGGCTCGCCGAGATCCCTCGCCTGCTCGCCGAGGCGCGCTCCGATCCGCGCGTCATCATGATGATCGTGCTGGGCGGGACCACGTCGTTTCTCGTCGGCAACGCGTTCCAGGCCCAGATGCCGGAGTATGCGCACCATCTCGGCGCCGACGAGGCCGGCGCCTGGTACAGCGTGCTGCTCGCCGCCAACGCCGTCGGCGCCATCATCGGCGCGGTGCTCCTCGAGAGCGCGCCGTTCATCCGGCTCAGCGCGCGGACCGCGATCGGCTGCGCGGTGGTCTGGGGCGTGCTGATGGCGCTCTTTCCGGCGGCGCAGAGCTACCCGGCGGCGGTGATCCTTCTCGTGCTGGCCGGCACCTTCAACATCGCGTTCACGTCGATGGCGCAGACCATCATCCAGCTCCTGGCCCCGCCCCATCTGCGCGGCCGCATGGTGGGACTCTTCAACACCTCGATGCTCGGCCTGCGCGCGGGCAGCGGCGTGACGGTCGGTGTCCTCGGCGCGGTGATCGGCGTGCAGTGGTCGCTGACGCTCAGCTCGACGGCCGTCGTGCTGATCGCGCTCGGTCTGCTCGTCATCGACCTTCGCTCGCGGCCGCGGCCGGGCCTCTCGGTTTAGCCCGGGCCGCGGCGGCGACGGAGTGGGTCAGTGGCCGATGGTGGCCTTGATGCTGCCGAGGTGCTCGTCGATGTGGTGGA
>WNFG01007289.1_pt1 | contig 15842 bp, 13 predicted proteins | sample 5400431 | NCBI WGS metagenome assembly WNFG01 (sample SAMN13153346, study PRJNA577476) | soil metagenome | isolation source: 120 cm saprolite under Douglas fir tree site 2 hole 3 replicate 2 | place: USA:California | collected 2015-04-18 | reverse complement strand
GCTTGAACGTGTGGCCGCGGAATTGGTCGAGGCCCTCGATGGTGGCGGTGCCGCGGAGGAAGCCCTCGGTGGTGCGGCGGGCGATGTCGTGGATCTTGCCGCCGAAGATCTTGATGCCCGCCTCGACCTCCAGCACCGCGTCGATCGGATCGCGATGCGCCCGCCGCGCGGCCTGCACCGCCCGCCCGATGCCGATGGCCTTGGTGGTGGAGCCCAGGATCGCGCACTCCTTGATCTCCTTGCCGGTGCGCGGGGCCTTGCAGGTGGAGGCGATCGAGCCCACCTCCACGCAGGCCTTGCGGCTGATGCGCTCCATCCACTTCCAGGAGGCCGCGCGCGCCACCACCACCGCGTTGTCCCGCACGTCGGCCAGTGTGAGCGGGTACATCTTCAGATCGTGGATCGCGAAGCTGGTCATCTGGGCCTCGGGGAAGGCGCGGCCCATGCAGTCGCCGTCGATCACCGGGAGGTCCAAGATGGCCGCGCCCATGAAGGGCTGGATGGAGTTGCCCCCGCCGATCTCGAGCGACATCAGGGCCCGGAACTTCCGCCCGAGGTACTCCTCCATCATGGTGACGGCGAGGGCCATCGTCTTCGGATCGGTGAGACGCTCCTGGCCGACCAGCGGCGCGCCCATGTTGGAGACCACCGCCACCAGGTCGTCGTCGGCCAGCTCGGATGCGTCCATGAGCTGGCACACCACGCCCTGGCGGTAGAGCAGGCGCATGTTGAGCAGCGCCAGGTACGGGCTGCCGCCACCGCCGGTGCCCAGGATCCAGGCGCCGATGGCCAGGCTCTCGATCTCCTCCGCGGCAACCGGTCTCATCGCGCGATCTCCATCAGAACCCGGTGAACTCCTCGAGCCCCATGAAGCGCGCGATGCCCAGGACGAGCACCAGGGCCACCCCGATGGCGAAGGCGGACACCGCGGCCGCGGTGGGGTCGAAGGAATACTTGAGATAGGCGAAGAGCTCGATCGGGAGCGGGGTCAGCTTCGAGCTGGTCAGGAAGAGCGACAGGGTGAAGTTGTCGAAGGAGATCGCGAAGGCGAAGATCGCGCCCGCCACCACGCCCGGCTTGATCACCCCCAGGGTCACCTCGAAGAACGCGCGCACCGGGTGGGCGCCCAGGCTCTGGGCCGCCTCCTCGAGCGCCATGTCGAAGTGGGTGAGGGTCGCGGTGACGGTGCGGATCACGTAGGGCGTGGTCACCACGATGTGGCCGATCAGGAGCGCCCCGTAGGAGGCCTGCATCTTGAGGAGGGTATAGAACTGGAGCAGCGCTACCCCGGTGAGGATCTGCGGCAGCAGCAGCGGCGAGGTGACGAAGGCGTTGAGGAGATCCCGGCCGCGGAAGCGCCCCCGCACCAGCGGGATGGCCGCCGCGGTCCCGATGACGGTGGAGGCGAGCGCGGTCCACACCGCCAGCTCGGTGGAGAGCCGGAGCGCCTGCATGAACTCGCGGCGCTGGAAGAAGTTGGCGAACCACTTGAGCGAGAAGCCCTGCGGCGGAAACGTGAAGTAGTTGCCCGCGTTGAACGCGGCCAGCACCACGATCACCATCGGGAGCAGCAGGAAGGCGTAGACCAGCCCCACGACGGCTCGGAGGATCATACGATTCCGCGCAGCGCGCGCTCGGTCACTTTGATGTAGACCCCGATCAGGACCACCGAGATCACGAGCAGCACGAAGGCGTTGGCGGCGCCGAAGGGCCAGTCGAAGACCGAGAGCACCTGCTCGTACACCACCATCGGCAGCACGTGCACCTTGAACCCGCCCACCAGGATCGGCACCACGAACGAGCTGATGGCGAGGGAGAAGACGAGCAGGGAGCCGGCCAGGATGCCAGGGAGCGAGAGCGGCAGGGTCACCTCGAGGAAGGCCCGGCGCGGGGAGGCCCCCAGGGTCTGCGAGGCCTCGATCAGCTGAGGCTCGATGCGCTTCAGCACCCCGGTAAGCGACAGCACCATGAACGGCAGGAAGACGTGCACGAGCGCGAGCGTCACGCCGAACTTGTTGTACATGAGCGGCAGCGGCTTCGCGAGCCAACCGGCCCGCACGAGGGACTCGTTGATGAGGCCGCGATCGGCGAGCAGGATCATCCAGCCGTAGCAGCGGATGACGATGCCCACCAGCAGCGGGGAGAGGATGAAAACGATCAGCAGCGGCTTCCAGCGCGAGCGGGTCAGGGCCAGGTGGTAGGCGAGCGGATAGCCCAGGAGCAGCGAGACCGCGGTGGTGAGCACGCCCAGCCAGAGGGTGTCGCCGAGCACGCCCAGGTAGTAGGCGTCGGTGAAGAAGTGGACGTAGTGCTGCGGGGTGAAGGCCCACTCGAGCTGCCCGTAGGACTGGCGCGAGAAGCTGATCGCGAGCATCAGCCCGAGCGGGGCCACGAAGAACAGGACGAGGAGCAGGACGTACGGCCCCAGCAGGAGGACGCGGGCACTACGGGTCACGGATCAGCGGCCGAGCAGCTCCGCGGCCACGCGGGCCACGAGCAGGTTCGCCACCAGGGTCGGCGCGCCGGTCAGGGCCGCGATCTCGTCGCGGGTCTTGCGGCGGAAGCCGATGCAGTCCATGACCACGAGGCCCGCGTTCCCGGCCCGGAGCGCGTCCGCCGCGCGGCGCACCGCGGCGGGGTCGTTCTCCTCGTAGGGCGAGAGCGGGGCCACGTGCGCGTCGAAGCCCGAGGCGCGCCAGCGCGCGATGGTCTGCGGCACGTGGCGCTCGGACGGGGTCAGCACCCCCAGGCGCCCGGGGAAGACCATCGCGCGCAGCAGCCCCAGCAGGAGCTGCTGCGGCTCGAGGAACGGCCGGCGCGCGGCGAGCTTCGGGAACTCGCCGGTGCAGAGCAGCACGTTCAGCGCGACGCCCTGATCTTCGAGCGCCGCGATCTTCGCCTCGATCCGGGGGATCATCCTGGTCTTGCCGACGAAGACCGACGAGCCGTCGGCCAGGCGGGTGACCAGGATCTCGTCGTCGCCCTCCGGGGCGAGGGGGGCGATCTGCTCGCGGGTGAGCCCGTCGAGCGCGCCCGCCTCGACGATCAGAACGTCGCCGCCCAGGATGGCCGCCATGTCCGGCACCACGTCGCTGCGCGGCGCCTGCCCCACCGTGATCAATCCGACCTTCGTCATGCGATCTCCTCCTGCCCGATTTCATTCTGGATAATGCGCGCGTCCGCGGCGGCCCAGCCCGCGCGCACGCGGGCGCCGGCGGCGAAGCGCACCTCGCCCAGCTCGAGGGCCTGCAGCTCGAGGCCCGCGTCGGACCTGAGAATGTAGCGGACGGTCTCGCCCTGGTAGACCACGTGGGCGACGGTCATGGCCAGCACCGTGTCCGTCGCCCCGGTGGGGTCGAGGCGGACCCGCTCCGGGCGCAGCGCGATGGCGACGGCGGCCCCCGCCGGCGCGGCGCCGGTCGCGGCGAGCGTCGCGCCGCCACACGCCACCGCGTTCGCGCCCGCGGCGCGGCCGGAGAGAAGATTGATGTTGCCGATGAAGCCGGCCACGAAGGCGGTGGCGGGCGTCTCGTAGAGCCCGCGCGGCGCGGCGACCTGCTCGACGCGCCCGCGGTGCATCACCGCGATGCGGTCGGACATGGTGAGCGCCTCCTCCTGGTCGTGGGTCACGTAGATGGTGGTGATGCCGACCTCGCGCTGCAGCCGCTTCAGCTCGATCTTCATGTGGTCGCGCAGCTTCTTGTCGAGGGCGCCGAGCGGCTCGTCCAGCAGGAGCACCGCCGGGCGCGTCACCAGCGCGCGGGCCAGCGCCACCCGCTGCTGCTCGCCGCCCGAGAGCTGGCCCGGATAGCGCCCGCCGTGGCCGGGGAGCTGGACCAGGGCCAGGGCCTCGGTCACCCGACGGCCGATCTCTCCTCGCTCGATCCGCTGCATCCGCAGGCCGAAGCCCACGTTCTGGGCCACCGTGCGGTGCGGGAAGAGCGCGTAGTGCTGGAAGACCATGCCGACCTGCCGCCGGTGCGGCGGCACGCCGGTGACCACCGCGCCGTTGATCGCCACTTCCCCCGCATCCGGCGTGACGAAGCCTGCCACCGAGCGCAGGGTCGTGGTCTTGCCGCACCCGGACGGACCCAGCAGCGTGAAGAACTCGCCGGGCACGATGGCCAGCGACACCCCGTCGAGCGCCCGCGTCGCCCCGTAGCGCTTGACGAGGCCGGTCAGCGTGACGGTGCCGGCGGCGCGCGGCGCTTCCGTCAACGCATCTCCTTGTTCCACTTCTCGGTCCACTGGGGCCGCTGCTTGGCGACGGCGGCCCAGTCGAAGAGCACGAGCTTGTCGACGTCGGCCGGCCCGGTGATGATCTTCTTCGCCACGTCCGCGGGTACCTTCACCGTCTTGTTGGTCGGGCTCCAGAAGAGCTCGGTGGCGAAGGCCAGCTGTACCTCGGGGGAGATGTAGGCGTCGATGAGCTTCCACGCCAGCTCCTTGTTCTTCGAGCCCTTCGTGACCTGGACGATCTGGTCGAGGATCGGCAGGCCCTCGCTGGGGGCGGCCCAGTCCACCGGGATTCCCCGCTTCTGGAGATCATAGGTGGAAGCGTCGTGGAGCACCGCCATCACGACTTCTTTCTGCTCGAGCTGCTTCTCCACCGTGCCGGTGAAGTCCACCAGCTTGGGCTGGGCGCGCTTGATCGCCGCGACCCCGGCGTCGATGTCGAAGTAGTCCCTGCCGAAGATCTTCGACACGACGAAGAGGAAGTTGATGCCCAGGGTGTTGCCGATGACGTAGGTGGCCCGCTTGCCCACGTAGGCCTCGTCCCAGAAGTCCTTCCAGGAGGTGGGCTTCTTGAGGCCCATGTCGGTGCGGTAGGCGAGCCCGATGCGCCCCCAGAACATGGCCAGGCTCGTGTCGCCGATGAGGGCTTTCGGGTAGAGGTTCTTGATGTTGGGCGCCAGCGCCTCGTTGCGCTTGTCGAAGAAGCCGCGCTCGCGCGGGATCGGGAAGGCCGGCTCGTTGCCGAAGACCACGTCGTAGGGCGGGTTGTCGGGCCCGGCGGCCAGCAGCTTGGCGACCCACTCGGTGGTGATGCCGGTGACGATCTCGACCTTCACGTTGTGCTTCTTCTCGAAGGGCTCGACGAGGGCCTTCTTCATCACCTCCGACCAGCGGCCGCCGTAGCCGGTGACGACGAGGGTGGTCTGCTGGGCGTCCGCGGGCGTCGCGGGAGCGAGCGCGGCGATGGCGGCCCCGAGCGCGATCGAGACGAGAGTGGCCAAGCGGCGACGAGTCGAGCAGCCGATCATGAGTAGGCCTCCGGGACGTGGCGTTGACGTGGGCGGCATTATGTCGCAGCCGGAGGACGAATGGTAGAGGCAGCGCGGCCGGCAAGGCTTACCGGCGGCCGGGCCCGCGTTGACGTGCCGACGGCCCCGGCGTACGGTGTGCGCCATGACCGCGCCGGGCCGAGGCTCCGTGCAGACCGTGCTCGGCCCCATCGCGCCGGCCGATCTGGGCCCCACGCTGATGCACGAGCACCTGCTGTGCGACATTCGCCATCCGTCGCAGCGCAAGCCCGACGACCTCGGGCCCGAGCTGGCGCTCGACAACGTGTGGGCTATCAACTACGGCACCGTGAAGGGCGCGGCGCGCAACTATCTGCTAGACGCGCGCGACGTGGCGATCGACGAGGTGCGCCGCATGCTGGCCGCGGGTGGGCGCAGCGTGGTCGACCTCTCCTCCGGCGGGCTCAACCCGGACCCGCCCGGGCTCGTGGAGATCGCGCGCGCCAGCGGCGCGCACGTGATCATGGGCTGCGGACAGTACGTCCACGACTTCCAGGACCCGGCCAACGCCACGCGCACCGTCGAGGACTTCGCGGAGGAAATGGTCGAGGCGGTGCGCGACGGCGTCTGGGGCACCGACGTGCGGGCCGGCATCATCGGCGAGATCGGCTGCCAGGCCCCGTGGACTCCGCAGGAGCAGCGGGTGATGCTGGGGGCGGTGCTGGCGCAGCGGGAGACCGGCGCCGCCATCAACGTGCATCCGGGGCGGCATCCCGACCAGCCGCAGGAGGTGGCCGACTTCATCCGGGTGAAGGGCGGCCGGATGGACCGCGTGATCATCAGCCACATCGATCGGACCGTCTTCGACGACGAGCGGATCAACCGGCTGGCCGACACCGGCTGCGTGCTCGAGTGGGACCTCTTCGGGCAGGAGTCAGCCTACTACCGGCTGGCCGACATCGACATGCCGAACGACGCGGTGCGCCTCCGGGCGATCCGCGCACTGGTCGCGCGCGGGCACCTGGCCCAGGTGCTGATCTCGCACGACATCTGCTATCGCTCGCGCCTGGTTCGCTGGGGCGGGCACGGCTACGGACACATCTTCGCCAACGTGGTGCCGATGATGCGCCGGCGCGGTTTCTCGGAGGCGGAGATCCAGGCCATCCTGGTCGACAACCCGCGGCGCCTGCTCACGCTCGACTGAAGAGGAGACTCCCATGGACCTGAACGCCATGCGCCCCATGGACCTGGACGAGATCACCGCGGTCATCGCCAGGGCCACCCGCCCGATCAACGTGCTGTGGCAGACCGCCGACTCCATCGCCTTCGTGGCGCGGGGCCGCGAGGGCCGGAGCGAGTTCCACGTCGACCCGAGCGACGAGGTCATGTACATGATCAAGGGCGACATGAACCTGCACTACCGCACCGCGGAGGGCGAGGAGAAGGTCGCGGTCATCCGCGAGGGGGAGATCCTGCACTGCCCGGCCGGCACCCCGCACTCCCCGCGCTTCCCGAAGGACGCCTACGTGCTGGTGCTCGAGCGCAGGCGGCGGGCGGGCGAGCAGGATCGGTTCCTCTGGTACTGTCCCTCGTGCGACGCCCAGCTCCACGAGGCGGTCCGGCAGGTGGGCGACTGGCGCGACGATCCGGTGTCGGAGGTCTACGCGGAGTTCTACGGCGCCGAGTCGCACCGCACGTGCGGCAAGTGCGGGCACGTCACGCCGCGGCCGGAGGCGACGCCCCGCGCCTGATCAGGCAGGGACCGGCTCCGTGTGGCTTCCCAGTCTCCTTCCGGACGGCTTGTCGAACAGGTGGTACTTCCGGAAGGTGAGCCACACCCGGTCGCCGGCCAGGACGTTCTGGTCTCCTCCGATGTGCGCGAAGATCTCGTGCTGATCCACCCGGACGCTGAGGACCGTCGCGTTGAGCATGGGGAGGCTCAGCTTGCTGGCGACCATGCCCGCAATGCCGTCTGCCCTCTCGTCGCGGGAGACGACCACGTCCTCGGGACGGATGCCCACCTGCACGTCGCCGAGCTGTCCGCCCGAGGCCAGGTATCGCGCGTCGATCAGGCTGATGGGGGGAGTCCCCACGTGCCGGTTCAAGAACCCGGCCACGAACACGCTTCGGGGCTGCTCGTAAATCTCCTGGTAGGTGCCGACCTGCTCGATGCGGCCTCGGTCCATGATGGCCAGGCGATCGGCGAGGATCAGGGCCTCGACGTGATCGTGGGTCACGTACACGGTCGTGATGCTGAACTGCTTCAACAGGATCTTTAGATTGACCCGGTATCGCTCCCGGACCGCCTGATCCAGATTCGAGAAGGGCTCGTCCAGCAGGAAGACGGCGGGATCGCGCGTGATGCAGCGCCCGAGCGCGACGCGCTGCTTTTCGCCGCCGGACAGCGTGGTCGGTCGGCGATCCATGAGGCTTTCGAGCTCGACCCCCATCAGCTCGCTGGTCCGCTGATACTTCTCCCGCGCCAGCGCCCCCAGCTCCGGGGTCTTCTTCCGGAACAGGAAGTACGACAGGACATTGGTCCTCGAGGTCAGGTGCGGATAGAGCGCGTAGTTCTGGAAGACCATGCCGACGCGCCGGCTACCGGGTGGAACGGCGTTCATGCTCATGCCGTCGTAGTGGACATCTCCGGAGTCCGGCGCGATCAGGCCGGCGATGATCTTCAAGAGCGTGGTCTTGCCGCATCCGCTGGGCCCGAGAATGACGAGGGTCTCGCCGTCGAACACCGACAGGTTCAGGTCGCGGATGGAGAAGGTCGAGCCTCGACCGTCGGGTAGACCGGATGCCGCGCGCTCCCCGCCTCGAAGCGTCGCGCCGACGTTGATCAGCTCGATCCGCGCCATGAGGACGGCTCAGGGTACCCGGGCTACAGGCGACTCTGCGACGTCAGGGCCAACTGGCCCCGGGTGGGCTCCGCTCAGCAGAACCACGCCTCGCTGAGCCGCGGCGGGCGCTTCCGCTCCTTGGCCATCTCACCCCGCAGCGGCGCGGGCGCCGGCTCGCCGGCCGCCTCCGCCGCCATGGCGCGCACGCGGTCGAAGATGCCGGGCGCGTCCGCCTGGACCTCCACCGCCTGGGCGACGATCTGCGCGGTCTCCGCCTGCAGCCGGTCCATGCGCGGGTCAGGGTGCATCCAGCGATAGGAGAGCGTCTCCTGCTCGAGGGCGCCCAGGTGTGGGCGCAGCGCCTCGGTGTCGAGCAGCAGCGAGCCCGGCGGCACCAGCAGGCGGAGGCCGTACTGCACCGGGTCCACCTGGTCGATCAGCCCCTCGGCGGCCAGGAAGTCGAGCCACGCGCGGTGGTCGTCGAGCGTGGTCCACGGCGTGAAGGCCACCCAGGTGGGTCGGAGCGTGATGCCGGCCTCCCGCATCGCCGCCAGCGCGGTCAGGATGTCGGCGCGGGTGTGTCCTTTCTCCAGATGCGCGAGCACGGTGTCGCTCAGCGACTCGGCCGCGGAGACCACGAAGAGGCAGCCCGCCCCGCGCAGCGCGGGCAGGTGCGCGCGGTGGCGCAGCAGGTGCTCGATCTTGGCCGTGAAGTCGAAGGTGACGCCGGGCCACTCGGCGTGCAGATCGCGCGCCACCGCGAGGGCGTGGGTCGGCCCGTTGAGGAAGTCGGGGTCGCCGAAGGTGACGTGGCGCGCGCCCGCCTCGATCTGCTGGCGCGCGTCGGCCAGGACGACCTCGCGCGGCACCGCGAAGAAGCGCCCGCCGTACACCGGCGGGATCGGGCAGTGGCGGCAGCGGTGCAGGCACCCGCGGCTCGATTCCACGTAGGCGGTCAGCTCCATGCGGCCGTCCCGCTCGAGGTGCGCGTACTTCTTGATCGACGGCAGCCCCGCGCGGCTCGGCACCGGGAAGTCGAGGCGTCGGAGGTGCGGCGCGGCCGGATGGCCGGGACGGCCCACCGCGGGCAGCGGGCCCGGGTCGCCGCGCTCGAGCGCCTCGATCAGGGTCAGCAGCGGCGTCTCGCTCTCGCCGCCGATGACGCTGCCCACTCCGTGGGCGAAGAGGCGCAGCGCGGTGTGCATGGGCACCGAGACCGCCACCACCTTCGCGCGCGCCAGCTTCTGCGCGTCCACCGGCTCGACCGAGGTGTCCATCAGCGCGGGCCGGTAGCCGGCGCGCTCGAGGAAGGCGGCGGGCCACGCCACCGCCAGCGGCTGGTGGCCGAGCTCGTAGCAGGCCACGAGGAGGATGTCGCCCGGCTCGCGCATGCCGCTCAGTCTACACTGCCCGTCGCGCGCCCCTCGATGCGCCAGAACACCGCGACGGCCGCGATGGTGGCGAGCATGAGCCCCGACGCGAAGAGTAAGGGCATGGCCGGGTCGCCGGTGACGTCGCGCAGGGCGCCGGCGATGGTCTGCGAGACCGCCATGCCGAGGTAGAAGAGCGCGTAGAACACGCCGAGCGCGGTGGCCAGGTGCTCGGGCCGCACCGCGCGCGGCAGCAGCGCCATCATGATACCCGGCGGCAGGCCGAGCAGGATGCCGCTCGCCACCAGCCAGAGCGCGGGCCAGGGCGCGCGCGCCGCGCACGCGATGGTGACCGCGGTGGCCACGCAGCCCACCACGATCAGCAGGCGCGGCTTCTTGAGCCGGTCCGCCACCAGGCCGCCGAGCGGCACCGAGATGATGCTGATCCAGAGCGCGAGCCCGGTGATGCCGCCCGCCTCGCCCACCGAGGCCCCGCGCGACATCAGGAAGCTGGGCGCGAAGCTCGCCACCACGATCACGCTGGCGTTCAGCAGCGCCCACCCGATGCCGGCGCTGACCGAGAGCGCCCACACGTGGCCCGGCACGCCGAGGTGAAACTTCACCGCCTCGGGGCTCGCGCCGTCGGCGGGCCCGCCCGGCTCGGCCGGCGCCTCCTTGTAGGCGAGCGCGCCCGGCTCGGCCGGCGCCTCCTTGTAGGCGAGCGCGATCAGCGCCAGCGCCAGGCCCGCCGCGGCCACCGTGACGTACTCCGCGATGCGCCACGAGGTGGCCGCGGCCAGCGGGCCGAGGATGACGAGCGCCAGCGCCATGCCGAAGGGCCACGCCGAGAGCATCAGGCCCATCGCGGTCTGCAGCTCGCGCTCGCGGAACCAGCCGGCCACCATGCGCGCCAGCATGATGTTCACCAGCACGCCGCCCACCCCCCCGACCGAGCGCCCGAGGGCCGCGCTGTGGAGCCCGCCGCTGTAGGACACGATCATGCCGCCCACGATCATGAGGCCGAGCCCCGCGATCACCACGCGCAGGCTGCCGAAGCGCTGGCCGAGCAGGCCGCCCGGCAGCGCGATGACTACGCCCGGCAGCATGAAGAGGCCCATGAGCAGACCCACCTGGGCGTAGCTCAGCTCGAAGGCGGGCACCACGAACGGGGTGAGCGCGGCGATCGACTGGAACTGGAAGCCCATCGAGGTGCGCGTGAGGAAGATGACGGCCAGCATGAGCCAGCGAAGGTTCGCGCCGGGCGCTCGGATCGCGCGCGCGGATGGCGACAGATCGATGTGGGTCATGGCCGATAGGTGATGCGGTAGATGCGGCCGGCGCCCTGATCGGAGAGATAGAGCGCGCCGTCGCGCCCCACCACCAGGTCGACGGGCCGGCCCCACGACGAGGTGCCCTCGAGCCAGCCGGTGGCGAAATCTTCCACCGCCGGCGGCTGGCCGTCGCGGAGGCGGAGGCGCACGATCTTGTAGCCGGTGGGCAGGCTGCGATTCCACGAGCCGCGATAGGCGACGAAGAGGCTGCCGCGGTACTCCTCCGGGAACTGGGTCGCGGTGTAGAAGGCGAGCCCGATCGGCGCGGAGTGCGCCTGGATCTCCACCGTGGGCAGCGTCACCTTGTCGCACGTGGCGCCATTCGTGAAGCTGGTGTCGGTGATCACGCGGCCGCGCACCGTCATGCAGTCGGGCCAGCCGTGGACGGCGCCCTCGCGGATCTCGGTCACGTAGTCGGGCGGCACGTCGTCGCCGCGCCAGTCGCGCTCGTTCACGGTGGCCCAGAGCACGCCGCTGGTCGGGTGAAAGGCCAGGCCCACCGCGTTGCGGAGGCCGGAGGCGAAGATCGCCTCGCCTGAGCCGTCCGCGTTGAAGCGCAGCACCGCGGCGCGGCGCTTGTCGCTCTCGCGGCAGACGTTGCAGGATGAGCCCACCGAGACGTACATGAGCCCGTCGGGCCCGAAGACCACGGTGCGCGTCCAGTGCCCGCCGCCCGCGGGCAGGCGGGCCAGCACCGTGGGCTGCGTCGCCTTCATGGTGGCCGGGTCGTAGGCGAAGCGCTGCACGCGGGAGGTCTCCGCGACGTAGAGCGCGCCTTCGTGGAAGGCGAGGCCGTGCGGCTGGTCGAGGCCGGTCACCACGGTCTGCACCGAGTCCGCCTTGCCGTCGCCGTTCCGGTCCGGCAGGGCCAGCACGCGGCCCGCCGAGGGCTCGGAGACCAGGAGCGTGCCGGAGGGGTCGACGGCCATGAAGCGCACGCTGCCGACCTTGTCCGCGAACACGTCGATGGCGAAACCGGGCGGCACCTTGAGCTTCGGCCCGCCCTGGGCGTCCGCCGCGCCGGGCATGGCGGCGGCCAGCAGGCCCAGGGCCAGCAGGGCGGAGGCCCGCCGCGACGCGATCACCGGCGCGACTGCTTGTACCACTCGTAGATCTCCTCGCCGGTGGTCATCCACACGCCGGGCTTCTTGCGCATGTAGTCGTACACCGCCTCGAAGTACTTGATGCGGTGCGGGACGCCCGAGATGTACGGATGCACGGCCAGCGCCATCACCCGCGGGTTCTTCGCACCCTCGGCGTAGAGCCGGTCGAACTGGTCCTTCGCGCGCCGCAGCCACTCGCTGGACGTGTGGTGCTGGACCACCATCATCGGGATGTCGTTCAGCTCGAGCGTGTAGGGCACCGAGACGAGCGGCCCCGACTGGGTGCGGATCTCGTAGGGCTGATCGTCGTTGACCCAGTCGGAAACGTACTCGATACCCTCGCCGCGGAGATAGTCGAGCGTCTCCCACGTCTCGGTGAGGCCGGGCCCGAGCCAGCCCTTCGGCTTCTTGCCGGTGAACTTCTCCAGCAGCTCGACGGTCTGGCGGATGGCCTTGCGCTGGTCGGGGAGCAGGTGCATCGGGCCCTGGACGACCCCGTGGGCCATGAACTCCCAGCCGGCGTCGAGCATCGCGCGGGCCACCGGCTCGTAGGATTCCACCACGTGGGCGTTGATGGCGGTGGTGGCGCGGATCTTCCTCTTGTTGAGCGCCTCCAGCAGCCGCCAGAACCCCACCCGCATCCCGTAGTCGTGCCAGGCCCAGTTGGGCACGTCCGGCGCGGTGGCCACGCCCTGGGGTGCCGGCAGGTACTGGCGCGCCATCGCCTTCTCGATGTCCCACTCCTCGATATTGACGATGGTCCACACCGCGATGCGGGCGCCCTTGGGCAGCTTCCAGGGCTTGCGGGTGGGCAAGGGCGAGTAGTCGAAGCGATCGCGGGGTAGTCTCACGGGGCCTCCTCCCTCGCGGAGTGTACTCGACTATACGGGAAGCGGTAGGGGGGGCAAGGGCCTGCGGAGCCTCGGTGCCTCCCCCGCGCGGCAGCGCGCGAGCCGACCTGCACCGTGGCCTGTGAAGATACGAGCTCCGACTCGGGGCCTGGGCGCTCAACCGCGCGACAATGCTCACGGGAGGCACGGCCCCTCGCGTGGCACGGGCGCTGCTCCACGCTCGAGCATGCACGCGCTGCCTGGCCTGATTCGCCTCTTTCCCGTCGCGGTGACGATGGCGCTGGCCGCGGCGGTTCCCTCGGCCGTCGACGGCGCCACCGTCCGCCACGTCGATCGATCGGACGCCACGTGCGGGGGGCGGGCCCCGTGCTACGGCAGCATCCAGGCCGCGGTGAACGCGGCGCAGCCCGGCGACACCGTGCAGGTGCGGGCCGGCACCTACGTCGAGCAGGTGAGCATCACCGGCAAGAACACGGGTGCCTGGTCCGAGGCGAGCCGCATCGTCGTGCAGGCGGACCCGGTGGTGCCGGCGGGCAGCGTCGTGCTGCACGGCGCGGTCGCGCAGTGCGCGCAGGGGCACGCGATCCGGCTCCAGCAGTCGCGCTTCGTGACGATCCGCGGGCTGACCATCACCGGCGCGGGAGGTGCGGGCATCGTGCTGCTCGGCGGGAGCAGCCAGAACGTGGCGATTCGCATCGAGCGCAACCGCATCGTGGGCAACGGCGCGCCCGGCTGTGAGGGCGGCAGCGGCATCACGATCGCGTCCGGCAACGTGGGCACGCTGGTGCTCAACAACGTCATCGCCGCGAACGGCCGTAACGGCATCGCCACGCTCGATGTGGACGGTGGCCCGCACACCATCGTGCAGAACACGATCCACGGCAACGGCTGGAACGGGCTCGCCGCCACGCGCGCCCACGTGTTGCTGCTGGCCAACAACGCGATCACCGGCAACGGCACGCAGAGCGGATCGACCGGTGGGCGCGTCGGCGTGCGGCGGGAGACGGGCTCCGGCCTGCCCGCCGTGACGATCGTGCTGCGGAACAACCTGGTGTGCGGCAATCGCCTCGGTGAGCTGGCCGGCCCGGTGCTGGACGCCGTCGACGGCGTCAACCTGACGCCGACCGGGGCCGAGGGGCCCGGCGTCGTGGCCAGCCCCGGGTGCGAGGTGCCCACGCTCGTCTACCGAGACCTCGCCGGCCCGGATCACGCGTCGGGCACACTGGACGACGATCCGACGCCGGCCTCCGGGTCACCGCTGATCGACCGGGGGCTCGACCCGCGCACCCTGCTGACACCGGACCTGAACCCGCGCTTCGAGGCCGACTATTTCGAGGAGGCGGTTCGTCCTGCGCCCGGCTCGGCGGGCTCCGGTCCGCGATTCGACATCGGCGCGGTGGAGGCCCGACGCGACACGCAGCCACCCGCGGTCGCGTTCCTCGCGCCGGCCGTCAACGCCCACCTCCGGGGTGCGGTGTCGGTGAGGGCCCAGGCGTCAGACGCGACCGGGAAGGTGAGCAGCCTGACCTTGCGAGCGGACAGCCGGGCGCTGGCCGCCACCCTCGATCCCGCGCCTCCGGCTCCCGCCATCACCGCCAGCGCCAGCTGGGAGACCAGCGGCAGCCCCGACGGCGTCCAGACCCTCACCGCGGCGGCGACGGACCAGGGCCAGAACACGGCCTCTGCCGCCCGGACGGTCATCGTCGACAACACGCCGCCGGAGACGGTGATCACCGGCGGGCCGGATGGCCCGATCACCGGGACCAGCGCGACGTTCTCGTTCGGTGGCAGCGATAACCTCACCCCCGCCACGACTCTGGTATTCGCGTGGCGAGTCGACGGCGGCGTCTTCACCCCCTGGAGCCCCGCCGGAAGCGCGAGCCTGCCCGGGCTGGCTCCAGGCTCCTACACCTTCGAGGTGAAGGCCCGGGACCTGGCCGGCAATGAGGACCCGACTCCGGCCCGCCGCGTGTTCTCCGTGCCGGCCGGGACGCCGACGATCGCCATCACCGAGCCGGCGGCCGGCGCCGTCGTTCCTTCGGGCCTCGTGCTGGTCCGTGGTACGGTCGCAGGTGGTGGCGAGGTCGGAGTCGCCGTCAATGGAGTGACCGCGGCCGTGCAGGGCAGCGTCTTCGCGGCCATGGTGCCGGCCTCCGTCCCGTCGATTGCCCTCACCGCCGTGGCCACCACGCCGGGCGGCGCATCCGCCACCACCAGCGTCACGGTCTCCGTGACCGATCCGGCCGAGGGCGCCCTCTCGCTGCGGCCGAGCCCGCGGATGGGTGGCGCGCCCCTCCTCGCGTCGTTCTCGCTCCTCGGTGGGCCAGCACCGGCCCGCGTCGAGCTGGACATCGACGGAGACGGCCGCGTCGACTTCGATGGCCCGGCCCTCGAGGGCCGGACGTTCACCTATTCCGCTCCCGGTCTCTACTTCCCCGTGGTCAAGGTGACCGACGTGCAGGGGACCGTGTCGACCGCGCGGGCAGTGGTACAGGTGATGGATCAGGCCGGCCTCGACGCGGTGCTGCAGCCGAAGTGGGCCGCCCTGCGGGATGCGCTGAGCCGCGGCGACGTGCCCGCTGCCGTTGCGCTGTTCGCCGGCGCGTCACGCGACGCCTACCAGGATCAGCTCTCCGCTCTGGCGGGAGCCGGCGCCCTGCCCCAGGTTGCCGCCGATCTCGGCGCCATCACGCCGGTGAGGGTCCACGAGCGGGCGGCCGAATATGAGTTGCGTGCCGTGCAGCAGGGCACGGCGTATTCCTTCTACGTCCTGTTCGTGGTCGATACGGACGGAGTATGGCGACTGCGCGCGTTCTGAGGCGATGCGCTGGGCGGGCTGGCCGTCGGCTTGGGCCGTTGGCCGCGTTCTCCTTCCTGACGCTCGCCCGCCTGGTCTCGACGGCGGCCGCGCAGGACGAGGACACGCTGCTGACGGCCCCGGCCGGCCCGTATCGCGGGCGGGTCGTCGACGCGCAGACCGGCCGGCCGATCCCGGACGCCGTCGTCGTCATCCTCTGGCAGCGGCTCGACGACCAGATCGACGGCGTGCGACGTCTGGTCACCGCACAGGAGACCTTCACGGATTCCAAGGGCGAGTTCGT
>WNFG01002415.1_pt1 | contig 15847 bp, 16 predicted proteins | sample 5400431 | NCBI WGS metagenome assembly WNFG01 (sample SAMN13153346, study PRJNA577476) | soil metagenome | isolation source: 120 cm saprolite under Douglas fir tree site 2 hole 3 replicate 2 | place: USA:California | collected 2015-04-18 | reverse complement strand
GCTCGGGAGCGGCAGCGCGGCGATCGAGAGCCCGCCGAACTTCACCGGCCGCCCCAGGGCGTGGCTCGCCTGCTGCTGCACGTAGGCCTGCATGGCCGGGCTGTCGAGCAGCAGGGGCACCGCGAGCAGCGCCCCCACCCCCAGCACCCCGAGGGCGATCAGCCCGATCAGCAGCCACTTGATCATGGCGGGAGCGTCGTGCGATCAGCCCCCGCGCGGCCCGCGGGTCATGGAATCAAGAGAATCTTGCCGGTGGTCTTGCGTCCCTCGAGCTGCCGGTGCGCCTCGGCGGCCTGCTCGAGGGGGAACTGGTGCTCGACGCGCAGCTTGACCTTGCCGTCGCGGATCCAGCCGAGCAGCTCGGTGGAGCGGGTGACCAGCTCGTCGCGGGTGGCGACGTGGTGGTTCAGGCTCGGCCGCGTCACGAACAGCGAGCCGCCCGCGTTCAGCCGCTGGAGATCGAGCGGCGGCACCGGGCCGCTCGACGCCCCGAACAGCGCCATGAGCCCGCGGGGACGCAGGCAGTTGAGGCCCTTGTCGAAGGTGCTGGCGCCCACGCCGTCGTAAACCACGTCCACCCCGCGCCCGCCGGTGATGCGCTTGACCTCGGGCTCGAAGTCCTGCTTCGTGTAGAGGATCACGTGGTCCGCTCCCGCCGCCTTCGCGAGCGCCGCCTTCTCCTCGGTGGAGACGGTGCCGATCACGGAGGCCCCGCGCATCTTGGCCATCTGGCAGAGCAGCAGGCCCATCCCGCCCGCGGCGGCCTGGACCAGCGCGGTCTCGCCCTTCTTGAGCGGCCACGTCGAGGTGACGAGGTAGTGCGCGGTGAGGCCCTGCAGCATCGCGGCCGCGCCGTCCTTGAAGGTGAGCTGGGCCGGCAGCGCCACCAGCCGGTCGGTGGGCACCGAGAGGCTCTGGGCGTAGGAGCCGATGACCCCGGTCCACGCGACCCGGTCTCCGACCTTCACGTCGGACACGCCGGGGCCCACCGCGGTCACGGTGCCCGCGCCCTCCATGCCCGGGGTCAGCGGCAGCGGAGCCTTGTAGGCGCCGGTGCGGAAGTAGACGTCGATGTAGTTCACCCCGCAGGCCTCGAGCTTGACCTGGGCCTGGCCGGCGCCGGGCGCGGGAGCCGCGACGTCTTCCAGCTTCATGCTCTCCGGACCGCCCGGAGCGTGGACGCGAATCGCCTTCATGGTGGGTCCTCCTCAGACCTTGAGCAGGGTACGGAGCTGTCCGACCACGTTCATCTTCGCCTCGATCATCCGACCGACCTCGTTCATCTCCTCGTCGAAGACCGCGAACACCGGGATCGCGCGGAACTGGCCGCGCTTGAGGTACTGGTCCATCACGTCCGGGTTGGCGTCCCGCAGGAACAGGCGCAGCTCGACGTGGGGGAGGCCGTCCACCAGCCGGGCCAGCACCGGGATGGTGCGGAGCGAATCCGGGCACCAGTCCTCGGTGATCACCAGGATCCTGATCTTCCGGCCGAGCGCCCGCAAGGCTTCGCGATCCTCGGGGAGCACGGGGGCCTCGGCCAGGAGCCGGCTGAATCCGTCGCGGTTGGTGCGCATCTGGGCCACGTACTCCGGCAGGGTCATGCCCTGGGCGAAGCGCTCCGCGGTCACCATCAGCGCATGCTCGCGAGGTCGACGGTGAACTTCGCGACCGGTCGCTCTTCGACGTCCCGCACCACGAGCGTCACGGTCGACTTCGGATCGACCCCCTCCGCCGGGAACACGTAGAGACACCGGGCGGTGTACTGGCCGTCGTCGCCCCGGAGCGCGGTGCGCTCGTTCTGGGTGAACGAGGCCTTGATCTCCTGCTGGCGGGCGACCAGGGTCGGCGCGTAGTGGCGCGCGAAGTCCACGCGCGGGCCCCGCAGCGTCGCCCAGAGCACGAGCTTGCCCTCCTGATCCTTCAGCGCGGCCTCCACGTCTCGCGGCGTGAGCTCCCGATCCTGGAAGGCCGAGTTGCGCGCCACCAGGGCCAGCCGGTGGAACGGGGTCATCACGGTGAGAAGCTGGCCCGCGCCCGCGTCGATCCGCCATTCCCCGCCCCAGTTCTCGTCGGTGATGCTGCGCCGTCCGACCCGCACCGCCTCGTCGCGATCCCGGGGCGTGAGGGTGAACAGCAGCGCGTCGAGAGGAGGAACCCACGTGAGCGACAGGGCGGCGGCCAGCATCGAGCACCACCACCGGCATGAGCGCGCCCGCCGCATGTGGTGCGCATTGTAGCACAGCGGTTGCGGGCCTTTGGAGCCGAGGGTATCGTGAGCGCATGCGCTGGCTCGGGCTCGCGCTCGCGGTGCTCCTGGGCGGCTGCGCCTCCGCGTTCCCCGGCGAGGTGATGCGCACGGTGGATACCCGGATCTCGGCCGACGACCTGCGGCGCGACCCGACCGCCTACAAGGGTGCGCGCGTGATCGTCGGTGGGGACATCCTGTCGACCCAGCCCAAGCCCGGCGAGACCGAGATCGAGCTGCTGGCCCGCCGGCTCCGCGACGACGACTCCCCGGAGCGGAGCGATCGCTCCCCCGGCCGGCTCCTGCTCCGCTCCGCCGATTTCCTGGACCCCGCGGTGTACGCGCCCGGCCGGCTGATCAGCGTCATCGGCACCGTGAGCGGCGTGGAGGAGCGCAAGGTGGGCGAGCTGCCGTACCGGTACCCGGTGATCGCGGTGGAGCGCATCCGTCTCTGGCCGCAGGAGGTCGCGCAGTACGGCGCGTACTACCCCTGGGGCGCCTGGCCGTACGGCCCCTACGATCCCTATTACTTCGGGCCGTACCCCTTCGGCCCGCGCTACCGCTTCGCACCGTACGGGTGGTGGTGGTGAGCCGGGCGGCTCACTTGCCCACCATCACCGAGCTGAAGGTCGCCGGATCGAGGTACTTCGCGGCCACGCGCTGCGCCTCCTCGGCGGTGACGCGCGCGATGCGCTCCTTGTAGCGCTCCGGGTAGTCGAGCCCGAGCCCGAACTCCTCGATCGCCCCGAGGAGGCGGGCGAGCTTGCCGGAGGTGTCGAGGCGTAGCGGGAAGCTACCGATCAGGTACGACTTCGCCAGGTCCAGCTCCCCCGGGGCCATCGGCTCCCGGCCCATGCGGGCCATCTCCTCCCGCACCAGCCGCACCGCCTCCGCCACCGCGTCGGTGCGGGTCTGAAGCGAGACGAGGTACGAGGCCCCGTAGCGGCCCGGCTGCGCGCCCGCGTACACCGAGTAGGCGAGGCCCTTCTCCTCGCGCACGCGCGTGTAGAGCCGGGAGGCCGAGCCGCCGCCCAGCACGTAGGTGGCCACCGCGAGCGGGAAGTAGTCGGGGTCGTCCTGGCGGATGGACGGCCGTCCCAGCATCACGGTGGTCTGGCTCAGGTCGCGGGTGATCTGCCGGCTGCTCGCGCTGACCGTCGCGGTCGGCGCGGGGACCGGGGGTAGCGCGGCAGCGGGCGCGGTCCAACCCGAGAGGCGCTGCAGCAATGCCCGCCGGATCTCCACCTCGGTCACGTCGCCGACCGCCACGATGTTGGCCCCGTCCGGCCGGTAATGGAGCCGGTGGAAGGCGACCACCTGCTCGCGGGTCAGCCTGCCGACCGACTCGACGGTGCCGGCGGCGGGCTGGCCATAGGGGTGGCCCGGGAAGATCAGCGGGCCCAGCACCCGGCCGGCCACCGTCTCCGGGCTCTGCTCGGACCGGCGCAGGGAGGCCTGGATGTCGGCGATCTTGCGTGTCAGCTCGTCGGCCGGGAACGCGGGCTGCCGCAGCACCTCCGCGAGCAGGTCGAGCCCGAGCGTCAGGTCCTTCTTGAGCACCGAGAGCGTGATGGTGGCGCTGTCGCGCCCGGCGTCGGCCTCGAGGCTGCCGCCCACGAACTCGATGGCCTGATCCAGCGCCGGCCCGGACCGCCGCGCGGTTCCCCGCGTGAGCAGATCGGCGGTGAGGTTCGCGAGCCCGAGCCCGTCCGCGGGATCGCGCACCGCGCCCGCCGGCACCGAGACCCGCACCACGACGATCGGGATGGCGGGCCGCTCCGCCACGAGCAAGACGGCCCCGTTGGGGAGGACCTCGCGCCGAGCCAGAGGCCCCGCCGCCCGGGCGGGCGCCGTCACGGTCAGGGCGAGCGCGACATCGAGCGCGAGCGCAACCAGGATCCGGAATCCGCCGGGGCGCCTCATCGGGCGGCCGCCGCGGCGGGCTCGGCCGGGAGCAGGATCGAGATGTTCTTGCGGTCGACCAGGAAGTAGCGCTGGGCGACCTGCTGGAGATCGGCCGCGGTGACCTTGCGGATCCGCGGCAGGTAGTCGTCCAGCAGGCGCCACGAGCCCAGCATCTCGAAGCGTCCCAGGACCGAGGCGCGCGAGAAGACCGAGTCCTGCTGCCACACGAACGAGGCCTCGATCTGGTTCCGCGCCCGCTCCAGCTCCTCGGCCGGCACCGGCTCCTTCTTGAGCTGCTCCACCTCGCCGAGCAGCGCCTGCTCCACCGCCTCCGGGGTCTGGCCCGGCAGCAGCGTCGCGTAGAACCAGAAGAGGGTCGGGTCGAGCGAGGAGTAGGAGTACTCGCCGCCCGCCCCCAGCACCATGCGCTTCTCGTAGACCAGGTGCCGGTAGAGACGCGAGGCCCGCCCTTCCGAGAGTATGGTCGACAGCACCTCGAGCGCGGGCGCATCCGCCGAGCGGAAGTTCGGCACGTGCCAGGCGATGTTCACCACCGGCAGCTGCGCGTCCTCCTTGCGGACGATCACCCGCCGCTCGTCGCTCTGGGGCGGCTCGAGCGCGGTCACCGGCGCGGGGTTCGCGCCCCGCGGGATCGGTCCGAAGTGCCGGCGCACGAGGGCGAGCGCGTCGGCCGCCTTCACGTCGCCCGCGATCACCAGGATCGCGTTGTTCGGCTGGTAGTAGGTGTCATAGAAGGTGCGTAGCTCGGCCGGGTTGATCCGCGCGATGTCCGACATCCACCCGATGATCGGCCAGCGGTACGGGTGCGCCAGGAAGGCGATCGAGCTCATCGCCTCGTAGACCACGCCCTCCGGGTCGTCGTCGATCCGCGTTCGGCGCTCCTCCATGACGACCTTGCGCTCCGAGTCGATCTCGGCCGGGGCCAGCAGGAGGTTCCGCATGCGATCGGCCTCGATGGTCAGCACCAGGTCGAGGCGATCGGCCGCGATGTTCACGTGGTAGCCGGTCATGTCCTTGGTGGTGAACGCGTTGTCGCGCCCACCATTCAGCTCGATCAGCCGGGAGATCTCCCCGCGCCCGCGCGTGGGCGTGCCCTTGAACATCATGTGCTCGAGGAAGTGGGCCAGCCCGGTGGCCCCCGGCAGCTCGTTGCGCGAGCCCACCCGGTAGAAGATCTGCACCGCGACGATGGGGTTGCGCGGGTCCTCCTGGATCAGCACCCGGAGCCCGTTGTCGAGGGTGGCCTCGGTGACCGCGAGGCGCGCGGGGCCGCTGGTCGCGGCCTGGGCGCCCGCGTGCGCGGCGAGTCCGAGGCAGAAGACGAGAGTCCAGAGCGAGAGCACGTGTGGTCGAGGCATGCCGACCATGGTAACACCCCCCGACGAGGACCCCGGGACAACGGCTTGCGCGTTATCGCCCGGCGAGCCGCCTGGCCTGCGCGAACACCGCGCGCAACATGGGGCGCGTCAGCTTCCCGGTGAACGTGTTCTGCTGGCTCGGGTGGAAGCTCCCGAGCAGGATGATGCCGTCTCCCGGCATCAGCGCCCGGGCGCCGTGGCCGAAGCGCGGCAGCGGACGCGGCAGCCCGAGCCCCAGCTCGCGTCGCGTGCGGAGATAGGCGTCCCAGCCGATCTTGCCGAGCGCGACCACCACCCGGACCCGGGAGAGCAGCGCCAGCTCCTCGAGCAGGAACGGCCGGCAGTGCGCGGCCTCGGCGGGGAGCGGCTTGTTGGCCGGCGGCGCGCAGCGGATCGTGGCCGTGATGTAGGCGCCGTCGAGCCGGAGCCCGTCGCCCGCGTGAGTGGACGTGGGCTGGCTCGCGAAGCCCGCCTCGTACAGCGCCTGGAAGAGCCAGTCGCCGCTCCGGTCGCCGGTGAACATGCGTCCGGTCCGGTTGCCGCCGTGGGCCGCGGGCGCGAGGCCCATCAGGAGCACCCGCGCGCGCGGATCGCCGAATCCCGGCAGCGGGCGCGCCCAGTATTCCTGCCCGCGGTAGCGCGGGGGCGGGATCGCGGCCACCGCCTCGCGATGGGCCACGAGCCGCGGGCAGAGCCGGCAGCGGGTGATCCGCTCCGCGAGCGAGACGAGATCCGGCCGCGAGGAGACCGTCTTCATGGGAGCACGACCCGGATGCTAAGCTCTCCGCCATGACGAGTCGAGTCCCCGCCCTCATCGTCCACGGGGGCGCGGGCGCCGATCCGGGCGGGCGCGACGAGCTGCGCGCGGGCATGCGCGAGGCGATGGTGGCCGGCTGGCGCGCGCTCACGTCGGGCGGCACCGCGCTCGACGGGGTGGAGGCCGCGGTCCGGAGCCTCGAGGACCACCCGCGCTTCAACGCCGGCCGCGGCTCGGTGCTGACCAGCGAGGGGACCGTCGAGACCGACGCCTCCATCATGGAGGGCGATCGGCTGCGCAACGGCGCGGTGGCCTCGGTCAGCGGGGTGCGCAATCCGATCACCCTGGCCCGCCGCATCCTTGAGGACGGCCACCACAGCCTCTTCGTGGGGCCGGGCGCGGCGGCCCGGGCCCGTGCGCTGGGCGTCCCCCTGTGCAATCCGGAGGACCTGGTCACCGAGCATCAGCGCCGCCGTCTCGCCGCGGTGCAGGCCGGGACGGTCGGCGCGGTCGCGCTGGACCGCTTCGGCACCATCGCGGCCGCCACCTCCACCGGCGGCACCGCGGGCAAGCTGCCCGGGCGGGTGGGCGACTCGGCGCTCATCGGCTGCGGCACCTATGCGGAGAGCACGCTCGGCGGCGTCTCCTGCACCGGCGACGGCGAGGCCATCATCCGGGTCGCGCTCGCCCGGCGCACGCTCGAGATCTTGAAATCGGTCGGCGATCCGACCCACGCCGCCGAGGTGGCGCAGAGCGTGCTGGTGGAAGAGGGGCGCGGCCAGGGCGGGCTCATCGTGATGGACTGGCGCGGCCGGATGGGCTGGGCGCGCTCAACCGTGCTGATGCCGGTCGGCCTGATGTCCCCCGGCCGGGCCGAGCCCGAGCTGCCATTCTGATCGAGGCCGCTCAGGAGCGCGACTGGGTGAAGCGGACGGTCACCTCGGCCCCGGGTCCCGCGAGCCAGTCCTTGACGGTGCGGTAGCCGTAGCGCAGGGCGGCCCGGCTCGCCTCGAAGCCCATCGACGGACCCACCAGCGGCGAGGGCTTGGGCTCGGGCTGGACCACCAGGATCTGCACCTCCGGGTGCATCAGCTTGATCTCCCGCAGCCCGACGTTGAAGAGGTTGAGGCTCGCGATGTGGGTGGTCTGCTCCATGATCGCGTAGAGGCCGCCCTTGCGAATCGCCATGTCGGCCCCGTTGAGGCACTGCGGCACCGCCGGGTTGAGCGCGACCAGTACTGTGGCCCCCGCGTCCACCGCCAGATCGGCGTGGCCAGTGTAGCCGACGTCGCCGTCGACGTAGTCGCGCCCCCGGATGCGGTACGGCTCGAAGAAGCCGGGAATGGCCGAGGAGGCCGCGATCGCCTGGGAGATCGGCACGTCCATCACGTCCCCGCTCCCGAACACCACGCGCTCGGCCTGGTCCAGCGCGATCGCCGCGATGAGCAGGGGCCGCGGCGTGCCCGCGAAGTCGTTCGAGAGTCCCTTGGCCAGCAGCGCCTCCCGCACGTACGCTTCCAGCGGGGCCAGCGAGAAGAAGCCGGGCGGCATGTCGCCGCCGCTGCGGGCGAGTAGGTCGGGCCACTCGAGCCGGAAGTCGGTCACCGCCCGCTTGCCGATGGCCCACACGAACTGGGCGAGGTTGCGGGCCGCCCCCGAGAACGAGCCCTTGTGGTACACCGCGCCTTTCTGGAAGTTGAGCGGGTCGTCCCGCTCCTCGTCGAGGATCGCGTAGAGCTCGGCCGGGCGCACCCCGTTGGCCATGAGGGCGCCGACCACCGAGCCCGCGCTCGATCCCACGTAGAGATCGAAGTCGTTGGCGCGGAACCCGGGCAGCTCGTCGAGAGCGGCGAGAGCGCCCACCTCGTACATCCCGCCGATGACCCCGCCCCCGGCCAGCACCATGGCCCGCCGCTCCGGCGCGCGGCTCCACCCGAGGCGCTCGAGCCAGCCGCGCATTCCGCTCGGGGGCGTCACCGGAGCGCGTCGATCATGGGCACGTCGATCATGCGCCGGTGAACTTCGCGGGCCGCTTCTCCAGGAAGGCGCGTACCCCCTCGGCGTGGTCGTCGGTGGTGATGGCCTGGGCCTGCGCGTAGGCCTCGAATCCGAGCGAGGTGGCGAGGTCGACCGTGACCGCGCGGTTGAGCAGCGCCTTGGCGAGGCCGAGCGCGCCCGGCGGCCCCGCCGCGATGCGGGCCGCGAGCGCGCGCACGGCCCCTTCCAGCTCGGCGGCGGGCACCACCCGGTTCACGAGGCCGATGCGCAGCGCCTCCGCCGCGTCGATGATGTCGGCCGAGAAGACGAGCTCCTTGGCCTTGGCCAGGCCCACCAGGCGCGGCAGGAGCCAGGTGCCGCCGCCGTCCGGCACCAGGCCGATCTTGGCGAAGACCTCCCCGAAGCGGGCCCGGTCGGAGGCGATGAGGATGTCGCAGCCGAGCGCGATGTTGCAGCCCGCGCCCACCGCGAAGCCGTCCACCATCGCGATCGTCGGCTTCGGGAACTCGAAGAGGCGGATCACGAAGCGGTTGAGCGACTCCACCCGCGCCCGGCCCTCGGCCGGGGTGTGGCGCTTGACCGCCATGGTCTTCACGTCCCCGCCCGCCGAGAAGTGGCCACCCGCGCCGGTCAGGATGACCACGCGGGTGGCGGCCTCCGCTTCCAGGTCGTCGAGCGCGGTGAGCAGCTCTCGCCGCATCACCAGGTCGAGCGCGTTGCGCGCCTCCGGACGGTTGAGCGTGATGGTGGCCACCCCGTCGGCCCGGTCCACCAGGATCGTGCTGTAGCCCATCAGTGTCCTCCGGCCAGCGGGGGCGGCTCGCGTCGCCCCGGCGGCGTCATCGCGCGGCACGCCGGGCGCGCCGCCTCGTCGATGGTGATGACGAAATGATATCATCCCGCCACATGAGTCTCGCCGCGATCATCGGCCTGCCCGCCCACGTCACGCGCGCCATCATCGGCATGGTGCACCTGCGCGCGCTGCCGGGCAGCCCGCGCTGGGACGGCGACATGGACGCGGTGGTGCGGGCCGCGCTCGACGACGCGCGGGCCCTCGCGGAGGGCGGCGTCGACGCGCTGGTGGTGGAGAACCACGGCGACGTCCCCTTCACCGCGGGCCGCGTGGACGCGGCGTCGGTGGCCGGGATGGCGGTCGCGGTGGCGGAGATTCGCCGGCAGGTGACGCTGCCCATCGGGATCAACGTGCTGAAGAACGACGTGCGCTCCGCCCTCGCGGTCGCCGCCGCCACCGGCGCGCGCTTCGTGCGCGTCAACGTGCACGTGGGCGCGGTCGCGGCGGACCAGGGCATCATCCAGTCCGAGGCGCACGATTCGCTGCGGTACCGCCGGCTCCTCGGGGTCAAGGTGGCGATCCTCGCCGACGTGCAGGCCAAGCACGGCATGCCGCTGGCCCCGGTGCCGATCGAGCACGAGGCGCGCGACTGCTACGCGCGCGGGCTGGCCGACGCGCTCGTGGTCTCGGGGGTGGCCACCGGCGAGCCCACCCCGATGAGTGATCTCAAGCGGGTGCGCGGGGCGGTTCCGGAGGCGCCGCTGCTCGTGGGCAGCGGGGCCTCGCCCGAGACGGTGGCCGAGCTCCTCTCGGTGGCCGACGGCGTGATCGTCGGCACCTCGCTCAAGCGCGACGGACGCCTCGCCAACCCGGTCGACGTGGAGCGCGTCCGCCGCCTCGTCGCCGCGGCCCGGGGCGCCCGCGGGTGATCCCCCGCCCTTCCCCCTCTCCCTCCCCGAGGGAGAGGGCCGGGGTGAGGGTGCTCCCCGGCCGCGCCGCGCTACTCTCGCTGGCCCTCGCCGCGGTCCTCGCCGGCTGCGCCCTCGTCTCCCCCCGCCCGGCGCCCGATCCCGCGCGCCTCCGGATCGCCGACCTCCTCCTCATCGGCTTCACCGGCACGCAGGTCGCGGGCAACGAGGAGGTCCGCCGCCTGGTCTGCGACGTGAAGGTGGGCGGCCTCCTCCTCTTCGAGCGCTACACCTCCGGCCAGCCGCGCAACATGGTGAGCCCGGAGCAGATCTCGACCCTGACGCGCGATCTGCAGGCTCTGGCCTCGCGCTGCGTCGGTCGGCCCCTGTTCATCGCGGTGGACGCCGAGGGCGGTCGGGTCATGCGGCTCTCGCCCCGGCTCGGCTATCCGCCCACCCTGCCCGCGCAGGAGCTGGGCGCGCGCGACGATCCGGCCTTCACCCGGGCGGAGGCGCGGCGCATGGGCCTCATGCTGCGCGAGGCCGGCATCAACTGGGACCTCGCCCCGGTGGTGGACGTCGCGGTCAACCCGGCCAATCCGGCGGTCGTCGCGCTGGGGCGGACGTACTCCGCCGATCCGGCGCGGGTGGCCGCGCACGCCCGCGCGTTCGTCGAAGGCATGCACGAGGCGGGCGTCCTCACCGCGCTCAAGCACTTCCCCGGCCACGGCTCGAGCCGGAGCGACTCGCACCAGGGCTTCACCGACGTGACCGACACCGCGGAGCTGTCGGTCGAGCTCAAGCCCTACCGCGCGCTGATCGCGGCCGGGATGGCCGACAGCGTGATGACCGCGCACGTGTTCAACCGCGGGCTCGACCCGTGGGACCCGGCCACGCTCTCGCGCTTCACGGTGCGCCGGGTGCTGCGGGGCTGGCTCCACTACGGCGGGGTGGCGGTGTCGGACGACCTGCTGATGGGCGCGATCGCCCAGCACTACGGGCTCGAGGACGCCGCGGTGCGGGCCCTCGGCGCGGGCGTCGACGTGCTCCTGATCTCCCAGAACACCGGGCGGATCGACGACCGCGCCGCCGAGCGGGTGGTCGCCGCCATCACCCGCGCCATCGCCGACGGCCGCCTCCCCGAGTCCGCGGTCACCGCCGCGGTCCGCCGCGTCGACACGCTCCGCTCCCGCCTCAAGTAGGGGTCAGGTCTTACATTCCGACATTTTCGTGGAACGCGCGGCGCTCGTCCCGGGCGAGAGAAATGTCGGAATGTAAGACCTGACCCCAGACTAGCGGTCGCGCTGACCCCCTTCAGCGGTCGCGGAGGGATTGGAGGAAGTGCTCGACGTCGGCGCGCGCGGGAAGCGCGTCCTGGGCGCCGCGGCGGGTGCAGGTGAGCGCGGCGGCGGCGCTGGCGAGCGGGATGACCTGCTCGAGGCTGCCGCCGGCGGAGAGGCCCACCGCCAGCGCGCCGTTGAAGGCGTCGCCGGCACCGGTGGTGTCGATCGCCTCGACCGGGAAGGCCTCGAAGTGGACGGCCGTCGCACCGTCGCAGACGAGCGCGCCCTCCTCGCCGAGGGTGATGATCACGGTGCCCACGCCGCGCTCGCAGAGCCGGGCGGCGGCCCGCCGCCCCGAGTCGAGGTCGCTCACCTCGATGCCGGTGAGCGCCGCCACCTCGCCCGCGTTCGGGGTGAGGTAGGTCACCAGCCCCAGCAGCTCGTCGGACAGCTCCTGGACCGGCGCGGGATTCAGCACCGTCGGCACCCCGTGGCGCTTCGCGGTCTCGAGCGCCCAGCGCACGACCGGGACCGGCACCTCGAGCTGGCTGACCAGCACCTGCGCCCAAGCGATGGACTCCTCTCCCGCCCGCGCCATGTCCACCGTGAGCCGGTGGTTGGCCCCCGGCGCCACCCCGATCTGGTTGTGCCCCTCCCGGTCCACGAAGATGAGGGCGGTCCCGGTGGCCACTACCGGCGCCGTCACCACCCCGTCGACGCCGATGCCCTGCTCGTCGAGCGCGCGGCGCATCGCGGCGCCCGCGTCGTCGTCGCCCACGCAGCCGATCAGCCGCACCTCGGCGCCGAGGCGCCGCGCGGCCACCGCCTGGTTCGCGCCCTTCCCGCCCCGGTTGACCAGGAGCGTGCCCGAGGAGACGGTCTCGCCGACGCGCGGCAGCCGCGGCAGGGCCACCGTGTAGTCGAGGTTGGCGGAGCCGACTACGCAGACGCGGGGCACAGGCGCTCCAGGAAGAGCCGCAGCACCGCGTCCGCGTCGACGTCCATCGCGACGCGGCAGCTGGGCACCCGCTTGCGGTGCGAGGGGATCCCGCGGCGATCGGCCAGCGAGAGGCCGCGGGTCAGCTTGCCCTCGCACTCGACCTCCACGCTCATCGGCTCGAAGGTGACGAGCGACGGATCGAGCGCCACCGCCATCGCGAGCGGATCGTGTAGCACGATGCCGCTCCCCTCCTCCGCGGCGCCGAAGGCGAAGCCGTGGAGGGTGAAATCGAGGATGAAGCGGGCGATGCGGTTGTCGGGGCAGCGCCGCAGCCCCTCGGTGAGGACGGCCTGCGCCAGGACCACCCGCCGCGTCACGTCGAGTGGGATCAGCTCGACGGCGAGCCCGGCCTCGAGGACCTGCGCGGCGGCTTCCGGGTCCACGAAGAAGTTGAACTCGGCGGCCGGCGTCACGTTGCCCGGGACGGCGACCGCACCGCCCATCACCACCACGCGCCCGGCCCGCGCGAGCCGCCGGGCGTCCAGCGCCGCCGCGGCGGCCAGGTTCGTCAGCGGTCCCAGCGCCACCACCGTCAGCTCGGGGCCCCACCGGTCGACGGTCTCCAGAATCGCTTCGGCGGCCGACCGCGTCTCAACCATGGAAGGCGGCTTGGGGGAAGCCGGCTCGGGGTAGCGGAGCCGGCCGTCGGCCTCGACGAAGCGGTCGAGGTTGCCGAGCCCGTCCTGACCGTGCACGTGACCGGCGGTCACCAGCGCCCGCTTGAGCGGCGCCTCGGCGCCCCGGATGACCGGGGGCATCGGGGTCGGCGCGGCCACCGCGAGGATGCGCCGGGCGTTGGCGGCGGCCAGGTCCACCGGCACGTTGCCGGCGACCACCGTGACCGTCTCGATGCGGGCCTCGGGCGAGGCGAGCGCGAGCAGGATCGCGAGCGCGTCGTCGATGCCGGGGTCGGTGTCGATCAACAGGTGGCTGGCCATTTGACACCCTCTCCGAGGGTCCGTATTATACGCGGCAGCCTGGCGCCAGTACCTCGCAAAGGAGGGCTCGGATGCACATCCGGATCACGTACTGCGGCGAGTGAAACTATCTACCCTTGTCGTACCGACCAGGCCCACGAGCCTGATCGCCCCGCCGATGTAATAGTCAACCGACTGACGCACCCCGAAGCAAGCCCAATCGAGCTGGAGGATGCAACCTCCGCGCAAGCTGCGCCCGAGGACGTCCGGCTGTCGGCCCGTCTCCCTCTCTGCCCTCTGCGGCTGGTGGTCTGTCTGATGACTAGCCCGGTGCGGCTCTAACATTTCGGGCGCATTGAGCCGGTCGCGCAGCCGGCGCGGGCATCAGGCGGACCGTCGGCGTCCCCCGCTCCGCACGCCCCGCTCCGGTGGTAGATTGGTGCCGGATTAACTAACGATGACCGGGTAACACTCGAACGAATGACTCACATCTGGCTCGCGCTGCTCGTTCTCCCGGCGCTCTGCACCGTCGCCATGGCTCAGGATGGGGCTGGCCGCACGTCGCCCAGCGAGCTTCTCGGAAATGCCGAGCTCTTCAACGGCAAGCCGATCACGATCAGCGGCACGGTCCTCAACCTTCGAGAAGGTGTCTCCACTGCCGGGAAGGGCTACTACACCTTCGACTTGAGCGACGGCACCGAAGCCGTCCACGTGTTTTCGACCGGCAAAGCCCGATGCAAGGCGGGTCGTGCGACCGTGGATGGCACGTTCGAGAGAGTCAGGCAGCAGATCACGGCGACGCGGGTCCGGTGTCGCTGAGAGACGGTTCGTGCCTTGGTCCGCGAGGGCGTGGGCCCAAGCCGCCAGCGGGAGCTATTCCGGCAGTGCCCCTGCGGCCTGATCTACTCGATGGCCAATCGAGGACTGGAGGACCGCTGGTGTAGCCCGGGCTGTCGGCGCCGGGCGCACCCGCAGGCTGGAGACTGATCGGCCCCGGACTCGCTCAGTTGAGCTTGAAGGACACCATCTCTCGCTCACGGACGCCGTTGGACAGAACCTCCCGAATCTTGACCCATTGCTTGACGTCCGGCGCGTACCACATCTCAGTGAGCATCGCGTCGGTGTTCTTGTTACGCCACACGATCTTGAACGCGCGAAACGTACCAGCCGGGACGGTAATCGTCTCTTCCGCTTCAACGGTCCAGACGCTATTGCGATTCGTCGTCTGGCGGTCTACGGGCCGCTCCAGGCGGTGCGCCTCCTCGCAGCGTTGCCCTACAGTCAATGGCCACGAGTAGATTAGACGGGGCGGTGTTTAGCGCATGATGACCACGCTATCAACCCGCTCGATACTAACGGCCAGGTCCGAGGCCCGATAGAAGATCTCTCGCGTCCCGGTCTTGATCACGTACTGTGGCACTCCATCGAGCGCCTCCAGACGGTTGACCGACCATACATAGGTCCCGCTGTCTGACGGGCTCTTGTAGGCATACTCCCACTCATCCCCCACCCGCCAAGTCTGGAGTTGACCCGCTTCCGTGGACATTGTTCCCCTATGCGGGGAGGAGTCCACGATGCCGAAGAGCCGACCGCCGTATCCACCGGAGTTCCGGCAGCGGATCATCGAACTGGCCCAGGCCGACCGCGACGCCGGGCAGCGGTCGGATGGCCTCACGACCGACGAGCGCGAGGAGCTCCGCCGGCTGCGGCGGGAGAACAAGACCCTCCGCGAAGAACGAGAGATCCTAAAAAACGCCGCGGGCTGGTTTGCCAAGGAGACCGGCTCGATCCCGTCCAAGGATTCGAGTTCGTGAGGGCGCACCGGGCCACCCATCGCATTGCTACGCTGTGCCGCGTCCTGGGAGTCTCGCCCAGCGGGTACTACGCGTGGCGGCAGCAGGCGCTCTCGGCGCGCGCCCGGGCCGACGTCACCCTGAGCGCCCAGATTCAGGCGATTCATACGCGCTCCCGCGGGACCTACGGGGTCCCCCGCGTGCACGCCGAGTTGGCGGCCGACGGTGTCCACATCGGCCGCAAGCGCGTGGCCCGCCTGATGCGCGCCGTCGGCGTGCAGGGGGTCAGCCGGCGAAAGTCCCAGCGCACGACGCGCCGGGATCCCGGCGCGTCGCCCGCGCCGGATCTCGTCGGCCGGGAGTTCGCCGCCGCCGGCCCGGATCGCCTCTGGGTGGCCGACATCACCTACATCCCGACCTGGGCCGGCTTCCTGTATCTGGCCGTCGTTCTCGACGCGTGGAGTCGCCGCGTGATCGGCTGGGCGATGGCCGACGCGTGGAGTCGCCGCGTGATCGGCTGGGCCATGGCCACGCACCTGCGGACCGAACTGGTGCTCGATGCCCTGAACATGGCCGTGGCGCAGCGGCGGCCGACCACCGTCATTCATCACTCCGACCAAGGCTGCCAATATACGTCCGTCAGCTTTGGCCTCCGGTGCCGCGAGGCCGGCGTCCGGCCGTCCATGGGGAGCTGGGTGACGCCTACGACAATGCCCTCTGTGAGAGCTTTTTCGCCACGCTCGAGTGCGAGCTGCTGGACCGCCGTCGCTTCCCGAGCCAGGCCGAGGCGCGGATGGCCGTCTTCGACTTCATCGAGGGCTGGTACAACCCGCACCGTCGGCATTCCGGCCTGGACTACGAGTCGCCGA
>WNFG01003271.1_pt1 | contig 15850 bp, 10 predicted proteins | sample 5400431 | NCBI WGS metagenome assembly WNFG01 (sample SAMN13153346, study PRJNA577476) | soil metagenome | isolation source: 120 cm saprolite under Douglas fir tree site 2 hole 3 replicate 2 | place: USA:California | collected 2015-04-18 | reverse complement strand
CGCATTTTTGATTCGAAAGAGTTTCACTCCTACGCCGCCGTCGTATTTTTTACGACCGGCGATCTCACGACGCTCGGCACAGACGGCAAGCCTCCGATGTCGTCCAAGGGCAAACAGACGCTGCTGGACGCCGTACAGGCTGGAATGGGATTTGTAGGCGTGCACGCAGCGAGCGACACGTTTCACACACTGCCGGATCCCGAAGACCGCTCCAATCGCTATATCGCGCACGGAGATCAGGAAGACCCTTACCTGCGGATGCTTGGCGCTGAGTTCATCACTCATGGGCGGGAGCCACGGCTGCAGGATGCGATCTTGATTGTGAACGACGCGAAATTTCCGGGACTGGAAGGCGTAACGTCACCGGTAAGTTTTAACGAAGAGTGGTACTCGATGAAAGATTTCATGCCCGATCTGCACGTGATCCTGACGCTGGACACGCAGGGCATGAAGGGGGAATGCTACCAGCGCGCGCCGTATCCGGTGACGTGGGCGCGAATGCACGGCAAAGGCCGCGTGTTTTATACCGCGATGGGCGACCGGCCGGAAAACTGGAAGAATAAATTTTTCCTGAATTTATTCGCCGGTGGAATTCGCTGGAGCATCGGAGATGCCAGCGCGCAACTCGATGCGAACCTGAAACCAGCCGCGCCCGGGTACGCGGAAATCCCGTCAAAGTTTCCAGTAGCAAAGTAAGTACTTTACAGCCCTTCAATCACTCGATGGGATTTACGGAAACCGGAACGTCTACATGGGGATCAGCTGATTGAGCCTTGGCTTGATGTGCCAGCAAGGCGAATAACCATAGTGCGGAAGAGGGAGTGGACGCAGGTTACCGTCTGTACAGGATTCTGGGCGTCCACTTCATATTCGGTCTTGCCATTCTTTTCGGGGATGGCAAGGACACGCAGGGCTTTGAGGGATTCGAAGGGATCGGCGGGCTTTGGGTGGAGCATGCGAATGCGAACGGATAGATAGTCTCCAATATAAAGAATGGCTAAGGCGGCCACAGCACCTATCAGAATGCGTTTGAACAGTATGCGACGAGAAATCACGTTCAAATTTGGTGGAGCCGATGGGATTCGAATCCGCCAGCTGTATGGAAACAAAGGAGTTTTGCGGTGCAGCCTGGCCTTCTAAGTAATTGAAAGGAAAAGGATGGAATCCTTAGTGCCCCCTTAATGCCCCGTGGAAATTGTGTTTGATCGTGGTCGCAGCAAGAGGGATTTGAACCGTCAACCTCCCGGTCCCGAACCAGATTTCACGCCTGTATTGAAATCCATGGAATTCTGTGGCCTCGAAGCGATTGATAATTGAAACCTGTTGCGGCCCACGGTGTAGAAGTCGATTGAAGCCTTCGGACGCGAAGTGCCCCCGCGGCTACAAAATCTTCTACGGTGTGTGATGGATCGGAATTGATATCCCAAAGCAACGTCGTTATCCTCATGGTTCTCTAACCTACTGCTTTTTGCGGCAGTGCGTTATTGACTGAACGGATGCCTACGAGGGCTTGCTCCATTCGTCTTTATTAAATCAGGGAACGATTCAGGAGACAGTCATGACAAAATCAAGGGTCACGCTTCCAGCCGGGATGCTTTTTCTTGTTGCTGCCACCATGATGGTGGCCCTCGCGAACTCCAAGACACAATCGAAACAGGAGAAGCGGCCGTTTGGCAAGACACAAGATGGCCAGCCTGCGGATCTTTATATTTTGACCAATAATGCGGGATTTGAAGTCGCAATCACGAACTACGGTGGCACGGTGGTCTCGCTCAAAACACCTGACCGGAATGGAAAAATGGCCGACGTTATTCTGGGCTACGACTCCGTCAGCGGCTATGAAAATGGAAAGGCCTATTTCGGCGGCACCATCGGACGTTACGGAAACCGCATTGCTCATGGAAAATTTATCCTGAATGGAGCCACCTATACATTGGCAAAGAACGACGGGGAAAACCATCTTCATGGCGGCTTGATCGGCTTTAACAAGCGCGTGTGGAATGCCAAGGATGTTTCAAGCTCTGCAGGACAAGCTCTTGAACTCAGTTATATGAGCAAGGATGGAGAAGAAGGCTATCCCGGAAATCTCTCCGCCAAGGTGATCTTCACGGTGCTGGCGGATAGCAACGCGCTCAAAATCGAGTACAGTGCCACCACAGATAAAGAAACCGTCGTCAATCTCACCAACCACGCTTACTTTAACCTGGCGGGTCAAGGCAATGGAAACATTCTCGGGCATCAACTCACTCTCCACGCCGGAAAATTCACGCCGGTGGATGCGACCCTCATACCGACGGGTGAAATCCGGAGCGTGCGCAACACACCACTTGACTTCCTAAAGCCGACAGCCATCGGCGCTCGAATCGCCCAGGACAATGAGCAATTGACATTCGGCAAAGGCTACGATCACAACTGGGTCTTGGATCGCACCTCGGCGGAGGCGCTCTCCGCCGCCGCGGAAGCCTACGACCCGCAATCAGGCCGTGTGCTTAACGTTTCAACCACCGAACCCGGTATTCAGTTCTACAGCGGGAACTTCCTGGACGGAACGATTCAGGGCAAGGATGGCATAGACTATCCACACCGCTCTGCCTTCTGCCTGGAAACACAGCATTTTCCCGATTCACCAAACCATCCGAATTTCCCGTCAACCGTTCTTAAGCCTGGCCAGCACTTTCGGTCGACAACGGTCTATAAGTTCTCGACCAGGTAGCAGCAGCGCAGCCTCCCTTACTTCAGCTACCTGCGGCCGATGATTGCGCGGATGAAATCTGCTTCTTCCTGGCGATAGGGAGTGCCGTCGCCGCGAAATATTTCGTGGAACCAGATGGCGGGTTCGCGGTCAGTGTAAGGATGTTGCCAAGAGTCCCATGGAAGATAGGTTTGTGTTTTTCCGGCGACCAGACCCCAGTTGATGGCGGCCACGTGATATTTCTTGGCGATGGGCAGCGAGCCCTGGAACGTGCTTCCATTGCCGCGAGCCATATACTCGGTGCAAAGAATGGGCCGATTGTAGGCCTGCAGCCAGACAATGCGTTTTTCGAATTCCTCCGTCGTGTCGTAGCTGTGAAAAGAAATTACGTCCGACATGTCGATTTGAATCTTTTCCATAGGGTCCAGTTTTTCAGGCGAGGACCAGCCGCCTTTCCAAACGCCGCTCGTCAATGGCTGCGTAGGATGCGCTTCTCGCGCCCAGTCGAACACTTTTGGCAAAAGCAGGAGAATCAACGCAACTTTGTTTTTCGGCTCCAATTCGCTATAACTTCCTTGGTTTGTGTTATCTGGCTCATTCCAGACGTCCCAGCCAAGAACTCGCTGATCTTTTGCGAAAGCCCCGACAATACCTTTAACGTAAGCTTCGAGACGGGGATATTGCGAAGTGTCCTGCAAGGCTCGGGCGCCGGGGCTTTGCACCCAACCGGAGTTGTGAACGCCGGGACGCGGTTCATGTTGTTTCCCAAGTTGCGGATTGGTGTCCCAACAAGAATCGAATAAGACGAAAAGCGGCTTGATGTGGTGTTTGTCTGCAACCTGCAGGAAAGTCTCAATACGCTTCTTGAAGCTTTGAGGATCTTGCTGCCAAAGAAGGTCATGGAGAAACACACGCATGGTGTTCAAGCCGATAGATTCCGCCCAACCCAACTCCAGTTCGATTCGTTTTGGGTCAAAGGTATCGGCCTGCCACATTTCAAGCTCGTTGATGGCATAGGCCGGCGCATAGTTACTGCCCACGAGCCAGGGCTGCTTGGCGTACCACTCGTTGGCGGCCTTTTCTGTCCAGCGCTGCGGCCGCGGTTTTGCTGCCAGCACGCAAGTGCTCAATGCAAAACTCATCAAAGAGCCGAACCAGATTTTCTTGAGTATTGCTGTGCGCATTTTCTCTACCTCCTTGGTTTACAAGTTTTTCGAAGTTCGAAACGGAAGTGCTGCGTCCAGTTGCGCGGAACCGTGAAACATCTGCTTGCCGGCTCTGCTACGGCGCCAATGTGCTCACATGCACGTAGTCAAATTTGGCGGTGAAGCCTGACCCGCCCATGGACACCAGCCCGATGCGCGCGCCGGCTCCAAGACTGTGAGTCCAGGTACCGCCTTTTATCCATGTCTGTCCATCATTGCCGGAGTAAGCGGTGTACGTCTCCCCGCTGGTGACGGCCCGTCTTACAATGCGCAACCAGGTCCAATCCGAGGGCGGGCCTGCCAGGGTGCTTCCATAGCGAGGAAATCCGTTTGGGACAGGCGCGAGTTCCTTGGCGAATTCAGTTTGTCTGGTATCGAAGATGGATACGTGCACGAGCTTCACGTAGTTGTCGTCATCTCCATAGATAACCACACCCGCTTGAACAAAGTTCTGACAGCATCCTACTGCAGGAACATTTAAGTTTACACGCGTTTCGACAATGTAGTCGCTGGCTGGCGCTGCTTCGACGAGAACAGAGGCATTGTTGCCGTCTAGAAAAAGGTCTGCATTTTGTGTGTCGAACTGAAACTCTTGCCCGGTTAGACCAAAGGTTCCCGCGGCTGGCCGCCGCACCCAGCTCCATTGCGGGCTGAGCGTGGGGCTGTTGAATTCGTCGGAAAAAGTTGCCATCAACTGGCCCGCTTGGTCCGGTGTGGCGAACGTTGGGGTGTACTGACTCTTGTCTCCCGGTTGCGCTGCCGGGGCAGGCTGTGGTGCATCGGAAGGTCCGAGCCCGCCGCGTACGACAGGCCATTCATTCACCCAATCGAGAGCGTCCAGCATTCCTGGACGCTTGGTGAATCCGGGAGCGCCCGCAAAATAAGGAGCGTTTCTATCAATGGCATGATACAGAAACCAGTCCTGCCCAGCCATGTCGGTAAACACTGCATTGTGTCCTGGCCCGACCCAGCGGTTCCCGTTCATGCTGGCCACCGGAGAGCCACCGACGCGGCTGTCCAATAGAGAAATGTTTTGGCTATCGAGGAACGGTCCTAATGGATTCACCGAACGGCCCGCGAAAACAGCATACCCGCTCAGCGGTCCGTTGCAGCAGTTCGACACGGAAACCAAGAGATAGTAGAAGCTGCCGTGGAGCACGATATTGGTTGCTTCATAGCGGTTGTCGATAGTGATAGGCGTTTCGCTGGCCGGATCGGAGGTCAAACCATCGGCAGAAAGGGTCCGCGCAGAAATTCCGCCGTTGAAACTGCCGAAATAAATGTAGTTCTTGCCGTTAGCCTGTATCATTTCCGGATCGATGACGGCCCGCCGCGTACCCGGACAACAGGGCGAATCCTCCGGCAGGACTACGGGAGTGCCACTGTCGATCCACGGACCCGTCGGGCTTACGCTGGTAGCCACCCCAATAGCGGCGCCCCCGCCAAGAAGGCTCGTGTCGGAAGCGGCGTAGTAAAGAAAGTATTTGTTGTTGAAAAACTTGATGGCGGGAGCCCACAGTCCTGCAGTGGGCGCCACCCAGGCTGGGCGGATGTTGAATACATCGCCCAAATAACTCCAATGTACAAGGTCTGAGGTCTTGTGCATGGTGATCAAGTGAAAGTTGAAGTTGCCTAATGAGTCTTTGTCGGTGTCATTCAATGGATCGGTGGTGCAGTACATATACCAGAATGTGTCGCCGGGTTGTTGTCCCCGGATGATGGACGGATCCGGACAATCTTGAACTGTGCCTCCAGCGGGGATCTGGATCAGGAGGGGATTGCTAAACGTGCTCGGTGGAGGCGGCGGAATGGAACGGTCACTCCCGCAACCAGGCAACCAGAGAGTGAACATCGCGAAAGAAGAGATGGTAATCCGCGACCAGCGAGCGATTCGCATGCCCTTGACCTGCCTCCTTCCAGATTAGGCGGTATATGATAGCCGTGTACCAGGAGTATTGTAATCGATTACATTAAATCAGGTCTCAGGGAAACAGTGAAAATGACCCTTCACCACGCTAAAATCAGCAGGAGCACGCTACCGTGGTTGTCGTGGCAAATCGTGTTGTGTCTGTCTTCCGCAGCGGCGCAAGTTCCAGTACCTCCGGTTACCGGGCCCCGGGCCGAAAAAGCTACACCCCCTGCCGTCAAGTTTGCCGACGTGACGCAAGAACTCGGAATTCGCTTCAAACATGAATCCTCGCCGACAACACAAAAATATCTTTTGGAGACGATGGGTTCAGGCGTGGCGCTATTCGACTGCGACAACGACGGCCGGCTGGACATCTTTTTCGTGAATGGCGCCCGCATCGAGGATCCGATGCCGAAGAGCGCCGTTTCTCACAAAGACGATCCGCGTTATTTCAACCGTCTCTACCATCAGAAGGCAGACGGCAAGTTTGAAGACATTACAGAAAAGAGTGGAGTTGCGGGTGTCGAGTATGGGATGGGTGTGGCAACGGGCGATTATGACAACGATGGCAACGAAGACCTCTACGTCACAGGTTACCCGCGCAATCGTTTGTATCACAACAATGGAAATTGCACTTTCACGGATGTCACCGAAACAGCGGGCGTAGCCGGCGCAGGCTGGTCCACAAGCGCTGCCTTCGTCGATCTAGACAATGATGGTTTGCTGGACCTAGTTGTGGCTCGCTATTTGGACTGGTCATTTGATAGGAACATCTACTGCGGTGAGCACCGGCCCGGGTACCGGGCCTATTGCCATCCGGACGTGTTTGGCGGCGTCTCGCTTCTCGTGTACAAGAACGAGGGTGGTGGGCGGTTTACCGAAGTGTCTAAAACGGCGGGAATGGGCGCTGCGGGCGGCAAAGCTCTAGGCATCGCAGTCGCTGACTTTGATCGGGATGGCCACATTGACTTGGCAGTAGCCAATGATTCAGTCCGCCAGTCTCTATACCGCAACAAGGGAAACGGAACCTTCGAAGATACTGCCCTTCTCGCAGGCACCGCAGTGGATGACAACGGACAAACTTACGCCGGCATGGGAGTGGATTTCGCCGACTACGACAACGACGGCTGGCCGGACATGGTCATGACAAATCTTTCTGGTCAGCAATATGCGATCTACCATAACTCGGGGGACGGCACGTTCACCTACGAGTCTCCGAATTCCGGCTTGGGTGCGATCTCCCAGCCCTACTCGGGGTGGGGCGTCAAGTTCATGGATTATGACAATGACGGTTGGAAAGACTTATTCGTCGCGCAAGGTCACGTGCTCGATACAATTCAGCTCACTTTTCCCCACCTGCGTTACCTTGAGCCGCCTCTGCTGCTGCGCAACTCCGGGAAGCAGTTTGTAGATGTTTCAGCGCAGTCCGGCGCAGTATTCCAGAGGCAATGGGCTGCCCGTGGCCTAGCAGTCGGGGACATCGATAACGATGGGGACCTGGATGTGGTCATCACCACCAATAATGGTCCTGCCTACGTATTGAGAAATGAAGGCGGAAACGCGAACAACTGGCTGCTCCTTCGCCTCGTCGGCCAGAAAAGTAACCGCGATGGCATCGGCGCCGTGATTAAGCTGGTGGCCGCATCTGGAAAGGAGCAATACGCGACCGTGAGCACGGCAGGGAGTTATCTCTCCGCAAGCGATCGCCGTGTTCACTTCGGCCTAGACACCGAGCCCTCCGCAAAATACTTGGAAATCCGGTGGCCAAGCGGCGTGGTGCAGCGAGTCGAAAACGTCACGGCCAACCAGATTCTGACAATCACCGAGCCGAAAACTGCAGCGAGCAAGCCCTGACTCAGTCCCCAAGAAGCTTCATTGGTCCTTAGTGGCCGCTATTTGGAGGCGGACCTGTTGACTCGCGGACTACAAAATGGGTCTCGACGTTATATTCCTCGCCTACTTTCGAGTCTCCGTGAAGAATTCGGAACAGGGCATTGAAAGCCTTCCCACCCAGCTCCGAGCGCGAGAGCCGGATGGTAGCGAGAGGGGGATGGGTGAACTGGCCAAAATCAATATCGTCGAAGCCGACGACGGAGATATCTTCGGGAATGCGCAAGCCCGCGAGACGGATGGCCCGAAAGGCTCCTATGGCACTAAGATCGTTGGAGGCCAGAACCGCGGTGGGCCGTTGCTTCAACTGCAGAAGGCGAAACATGGCCAATTCGCCGCCGTCGATCTTGTGGTTGCCCTCGACCATCAGACCGCTGTCCCCGACAAGGCCATACGCGCTCCAGCATTTTAGAAATGCGGACTTGCGGGTGCGCGCGGATTTCAAATTCATCGGCCCGCTGATGAATCCAATGCGGCGATGCCCCACGGTGATGAGATGATCGACCGCTTCGCGAATGCCCTGCGCATAATCCACGCGGATATTACTGATGCGGTCGCGAACCCTTCCCACGTCGAGGAAGACAATCGGAATGCCACGCCGAGCCAGATCGTCGATCAGTTCCGGATCCATTTCGGAAGTCATGATGGCCACGCCCTCTGCCCTGCGTTCCAGGAGACGGCGGACGCAAGTGGCCATACGGGCGGGATCGTAGTTCGTGTTGGTGAGAACGACTTCGTAGTTATTCTGCAGAGCCAGATTTTCAAACCCTTTCACTAACTCCGGAAAGAAAGGGTTGGTGATATCAGAAATAATGAGACCGAGAATGCGGCTACGGCCGGAGACAAGGCTGCGTGCCTGGCTATCCGGATGATAGTCGAGCTTGCGGATTGTCCGCCAGACCCGCCGCGCCGTGTCGGGGCTCACGAGGGATGAATCATTGATGATGCGCGAGACCGTCGCCGTAGAGACTCTGGCTTTCTTGGCCACCTGCTTGATGTTCATTTGCTTATGAGGCCCCCAGCCAGAGTGGAGCTCGGGAACTTGGCGACAAAAGGGATTGCATTCGCATCACAACTAGTTTTTATCACATAAATGCTTGACAAGCTAGATTGTGAAAGGTATGTTCTCCGGCAGTTTTGGGGGAATGTAACCGATTACATTTCAGGGCTAAGGATAATCAGGCGGCTGCAAGCGCAGCACGCCAATCAGCTTCCGCCTCCCATTTCCACTGCCGGGGGCGAAGTTTCGGGGTGAGTTATGAAAACAAGCCAACTTTTCAGAATGTTGTGGACCCTGGTGGTATTGACTTGTGCATCTGCGCTAACAGGCTTTGCTCAGAGCGACCGGGGCACGATCACGGGAACGGTGACCGATCCATCCGGCGCCGCTGTGGCACGTGCGAAAGTCATAGCTGTCAATACCAACACTGGAGCGTCGTTCGAAACCACTACAACGAGCGAAGGCAGCTACACCTTGCCGGAGTTGTCTGCGGCTCCTTACAAAATTTCCGTAGAGGCTCCTGGGTTCAAGACCACGACGCAGACGATCCAGCTTCCGGTGCAGGAAACAATACGCGTGGATTTCAGCCTAATTGTGGGTGCCGCCAGCGACCAAGTTACGGTTTCCGGCGATGCGCCGATCCTTCAGACAGAAAGTGCGGTCCAGCAGACCAACGTCACCGAAAAGCAGGTCAGAGAATTGCCCCTGCAGGTGAGCGCCGAGTTTGGCGGGCGCACTCCACTTTCATTTATCTTTCTGGACAGCAGCGTCACTGCGGGAACCGGTGCCAGTACCCCGGGGAATGGCGGACGTAGCACGGATGCCTCCAATTTTCGCGTCAACGGAGGGCAAGCGCTGGGCACTTCGATCTTGATTGACGGGGCAGGCACGCAGCGGGCACAGAACGGAACATTTTTCTCTGAGGTGGCGCCCGGCCCGGACGCCTTCCAGGAATTTACGGTTAGCACGAGCAGCTACTCCGCGGAATTCGGGAGTTCTTCTGGCGGCGTGGTGAACTTTACTCTCAAGTCGGGCGGCAATGGCTATCACGGCGAAGCATATGACTTGCTGCGCAACACGTCTTTGAATGCCAACAGCTACATCAACAATGCAAACAAGCTGCCTCGCAACCTGGATCGCGAAAATGACTTCGGCTTTAACGTTGGCGGACCGATCTGGATTCCCAAGCTCTACAAAGGGACCAACCGTACTTTTTTCTTTTTCAACTATGAGGGGTATCGATTTACGCAGGGTGAAAATGTGCGCCTTACGGTTCCAACCGTAAAAATGCACACGGGCGACTTCTCGGAGTTGCTGACTGACCCCTACGTGCTGAGCTTTTTCGGGGGACCCATTTCCATTTACGATCCGACAATCGCACCGGGGTCTCGAACCACGCCGATTCCGGGAAATCGGCTCGACACCTATACGAATCCCACCACGGGCAAGTCGGTGATCGATCCTGTGGGCATGGCTATCTTGAGCAAATTCCCGATGCCCACTGGTGCAGGAGTATTCCATAACTACAATTCGTCAACCATGATACCCACGTCCATGAACAACTACGTGGGAAAAATTGATCAAGTTATTTCGGATCGGCAGCACCTGTCCGGCAGCTACTCATATCGCATTCAGGACACCATCAAGGGCGGCTTCCCGCGCTTTCCGCTGCCCTTCATCGCACAGGATCGGTGGCACCAAATTTTCAAGTCGCACTATGCGCGCATGCAATACGACTACACCATCAGCCCCAGGTTGGTGAATCACTTGAACCTGGCTTGGAACCGGGCGGATGTCGCTAACATGAATACCGGTTTTGGCCACATTCCTTCCGTAGAACTCGGTCTTCCGGCGAATGCTACGCAAAATATCGCCTTTCCGCGCGCCGGCTTTCCTGGATATGGGTCAGAAGTGACTTCCGCCGATCCGCGTGCCTACCAGAACATTGGATCTACATTCTTCTCCGATCACTTGCCCGACAACACGGTGCAGCTCGCAGACGCCGTTACCTGGGTGACAGGGCGACACACCTTCAAGTTCGGTGCTGACGTAAAGTGGCAGCAATTGAACGTGACCCAGTTTGTGGATCCCGGCGGCACATATAATTTTCGCAACGATCAGACGGCCTCAGACGCTCCGGGGCAGGGCAATATGGGTTGGCCCATCGCGAGCCTGATCACTGGTGCCACCGAGTTTTCCTTCGTGAACATTCATTCTGTCAGGCCGGCGTGGCGGTACTTCACACCTTCCTTCTTCGCCAACGACGACATCAAGATAACGCCCCGGCTGACCTTGAATGTCGGCGTGCGCTACGAAATCCCCTACCCGCGCGTGGAGGCCTTCAATCGGATGAGGGATTTTGATCCGACGGTCCCCAATCCCGATCCGCTCATAGCAGGGGCGCGCTTGGGCGCCCTTGTGGGTGCTAGCGGTCAGGGAGGTCTGCAAGCTAAGAATCGCGGATTGGTGAGCCCCGACTACTCGGACTTCGGGCCCAGGCTTGGGATCGCTTACTCGCTCAATAACAAGAGCGTGGTTCGCGGAGGAATCGGGCTCTATTACGCTCCTCTCTTGGCGAGTGATATCGTCTCCGGGTTGGAGGGTTACAATACTTCCCGACTGATCACTCCCAACGGCCGACAGTCGACTGCCTTCCTGGCGTCTTATCCGGCGGCACTCGTACCCGATCCCAATGGGCAATTCATCGGCAGCGATGTGGATTATTTCGACCCGAACTTCAAGCTTGGACGCACTCTTCAATACAGTCTTGATTACCAGCGTGAAATCCCAGGAAACTTTGCTTTGACCATTGGCTACATAGGTAGCCATGGAACACGCCTGCGATCAAACTTCAAACGCTTGAATGCGGTGCCCTTGAATGTGCTGAAGCTGGGATACCCACTCTTGACCGAACCGCTAAGCATAGCCCTTGCCAACCCGGCGCAGGTCGCCTACGCATCCAGCGTCGGAGCGCCTTTGCCAGCCAGCACTGCCGCGGTATACCCAGGCTTCAACGGGACCGTGGCACAGGCTTTGCGCCCATTCCCTCAATACGGTCAAATTAACCAACAACTGGAGAGTCAGGGCCGCAGCCTGTACAACGCTTTACAAGTCAAACTCGACCGGCACTTTTCCAAAGGATTCCAATTTGGTTTCTCTTACACTTTCTCGAAACTGATTACGGATGCCTCGGAAGATCTGTTGGCCCGTTCCCCAATTCAGAATGTCGTTCAGAATCCGTACGATATCCGATCGCTCCTCACGGTGTCTCCGAATAACGCCGCGCACGTCGCGGTATTCAGTTACATTTATGAGTTACCGTTCGGCAAAGGCAGGCGTTTGCTCTCCCAAGGAGGAGTGGCAGACAAGGTTGTCGGGGGGTGGCAGGTCAGCGGCATTCTTCGCTACCAATCAGGTCTCCCGGCGACGGTTCTGAACTCGGATCCGGCATATACTGATCAGTTCCTGAATCTCGTGGGTTTCTACAGCAGTATTCGTCCCAATCTGACGGGTCAGCCGATTTTTACGGGAAACAGCCCAAGCGGCACTATTTTCCAACTTCTGAATCCAGCGGCGTTCTCGTCTCCGCCCACGTTCCGGAATGATGCTGTAACAGGTTCGGACGTTACTCAGTCCCAGTACAAGAATTATTACGCCAATCCAAGTGTCTTCTTTGGGAATGCTCCTCCGGTGATTAGCAACGCGCGTTCCTTACCCTTCTACAGTGAAAACTTGAGCATCTTGAAGAAGACAAGGATCACGGAAAGGTACACGATTGAGTTTCGGACTGAAATTTTCAACCCATTCAACCGGCATCGTTACTTTGGCCCCGATAACGACTTACGCGACGGCGGAAACTTCGGCAAGTCCGGTGTAATCGACCAGCCATATATCTATGACCCGCGCGTGGTCCAGTTTGGATTGAAGCTGATTTACTGAACAGAGTCGCACGACGAGCGGCGTGAGAGAATTATTTCTCTCCAGCGCTCGTTCTGTACTAGCTTGTTGCCATGCTCCGCTCGCTGGATCTTCTGGTGATACTTCTTATGTTGACGAATACCCTAGCGGGCGATTTATCGCCATCGGCGCTCGCCACCGATTTATCGGGCGCTGAGCAACACGCCAAGAACCAAGCTGCCGCATTTGTATCCGACGGCGTAGTCGCGCTTGAACATGGCGAAATGGCCGTGGCCAAGGAGCTCTTTCAGCGTGCGCTGAAAACGGATCCGAGAAACGTCACTGCGATGACTTATCTAGGAATCATTGCAGATCGCACCGGTGAACTGGCCGAGGCGGAGCGTCAGTTTGCCGCCGCAGCATTCGCCGCTCCGTCATCTCCCGAAGCACGCAACAACCATGGGGCGATTCTGCTGAAGCTGGGGCGTGCCCAGAGAGCGGCCAGTGAATTTGAGGTCTCGCTGCGGCTCGACCCAAATCAGCCCGGCGCACTGGTCAACCTAGCACAGATCCGTTATTCCGCTGGGACTCTCGACGCTCTCCGTGCGGCGCGTGAGTTGTTCGAGCGGGCACATCGCCTCTCGCCAGATCCGGAAACTGCGCGCGCTCTGATTGTGATTGCCTTGCGTCTCCATGAGGCTGCGGCAGCGGTAGCAGCATATCCGGATTATTCGGAGCGCCTCTCCACTGCGCCACCCTCCGTTGCTGGGCCCGCCGCCCGCTCCGAGTTGGGGGCTGCTTTGCTGGAGGCGGGTTTGGCGAAGGAAGCGGCGGCAGAATTGGCCGGGGCAGTCGGCGGTGATCCTTCGAATGCGGCCGACGTCGCGCTCCTGGCGCGCGCGTATCATCAGCAGCAGGACGACACTTCCGCTGCTCGAACCCTTGGAATCGGCGCTGGCACGTGGAATAGAAGCCGCGCCCCTGTATACGGCTCTGGCCGAAATCTACGAAGCGCGTGGCGAGATCGAAAAGGCGATTCCGGCGATGCGGCAAGCCATTCAACTCGACCCTGGGAAGGAATCGTACCGCTTTCGTTACGCCATGCTCTTGACGGACAGCAGCGCGCCTCAGGCCGCGGTCATTCGTCTTCGCGACGCTCTGTCGGATTTTCCGGATTCCGCCAAGCTGTGGTTCGCCATGGGCGTAGCCCAGTTCACCGACAACAAGACTGACGCTGCGGTTGAAGCTTTTACCCGTGCTCTCGAGCACGAGCCCAAAATGTCTCCGGCGCTCGCCTATTTGGGCATGCTCCGTGTCGATCAAGGCAGGATTCCGGATGCGCTTGACTACTATCAGAAGGCTCTCGACGCCGACGAACATTCCGCGGTGAATCACTTCCTTATCGCGGAGGCATTCACGAAACTCCCAGAGCCCGACGACGCACAGGCACAAAGACATTTGAACCGCGCACTCGAACTCGATCCAGGTTTCGTACAGGCGCACGTGACGCTTGGCAAGATTTATTTGCGCACTAACCGCTTTGAAAACGCTGCTGCCGAACTAGAAGGTGTAGTCCGATTGGACCCGAAACAGGCGGAAGCGTACTACCAGCTGAGCAGAGTCTATACGCGGCTCAAGCGGCGGGAGGATGCGCAGAAAGCCGCCGCCCGATTCGAGCAACTGAGCAACGAGCAAAAGCAGCAGTCCGAGAACGAGCGGCGCGAAATCGTGCGTCGTCTTGCTGATGTGCACTATTGATTCGTCCGTGAGGTTTCTTGTGCTGAAACGTAAATTCCTGGTCGCACTGGCGATGGGCGGTTGCGCGGCGTTCTCGCTCGGTCACGCATTCCCGCAATCGAATCCGGCGGCCGAAGAATGGACTGCCTCGTTCGAGAGCAATTCCCTCGATGCCGCCAAATGGGAGCGTTTCACCTTTGAAGGCGGGGCCGGCGGTACGTTCAAGGTGGAGAACGGAGAGCTGAGAATGCGCAGCGTCAACGGCTCACGGTCTGGAGTACGCTCCAAGCAGAAATTCACTGGAGACCGGTTTATTGTCGAAGCCACGGTCGCGAAGGTCGGAGCTGCGCTGCCCGAGCCAGGTAGCGGAGGGCTGACTCCGGGAGACGCCAACCTTACCGTTCTCTTCGACGACTCAGGCCGCAACCGGATCGAATGGATCTATACGAGCGAAGGGACCTTTGAAGCCTGGGCTGTTGTGAATGGGCAGGCCGAGCGGCTCGACAATCGCAAGCTGGCCACAAAAATTCACAACCCAACGCTCGGCATCGTGCGCCGAGGTGATGAATTCCTCTTCATGCTCAATGGACAGATGGGACTCCAAAAAACAGTGAAGAACCTGCCACAAGATTTTTGGCTGATGCTCTATGGATATGGTTCTTCGGAAAACAACTGGAGCTCAGCCCGTGTCGTCACCACGAAGCGGACACAGCCTTGAGCCGGGCGACCCAACAACCTTTGGCGGTGGGCGTGCAAATGAGTAGGTTCGGAATGATGTGGCAAAGCGCCGGACTCGAAGCTCCAAGTGACGCGCAACAAGAGAAAAGGGTGACAGCTTGGTAGTGAACTACCGGAACATTCCGCGTTGGCTGGGAGGCTTGCTTTTCGTTTCCCAGTTTTGTGCTCTGATCCTCTTCGCAGAGGACAGCTCTGTGCCCGCGGCGATTTCTGTCGACGCCAGCAGAGTAAAAGCAAATATCAGCCCCACTCTCTATGGCCAATTTGACGAATTCATGTTTGAGGGGGTGAAAGGCGGGCTGTATGCGGAATTAATCCGCGACCGGAGCTTTGATGAGAATCCCAATGCGATCGGCCTGCCACGCTATTGGGAGCGTGAACCAGACGACCGTAACGACGATCCCGCACTCCATTTCCGGTGGGATGATTCCGTTTTCTATCCGGCCGCTACCGATTTTCAAACGGAGCGGGTCGAGCATTCCTTGCGTGTGGACGTCTCTTCGAAAGATGATCAGCGGCGAGGTATCCGCCAGGGAGGAATTCCCGTACAAGAAGGAATTCCCTACCACGGATACCTTTGGCTGAAGACCAGAGGTTTCTCCGGTGAAATTTCCGTGGCACTTGAAGCAGACCAGACAGGTGGGGAGGCCTACGCGCAGGCGCGGATCCAAAATATCTCGGACGCATGGCGGAAATACGAGTTCACGCTGACTCCCTCGAAGAGCGATCCGCTGGCAAAATTCGTCGTTCTCTTCCGTGGGCGCGGACGCATGTGGCTAGAC
>WNFG01002548.1_pt1 | contig 15857 bp, 23 predicted proteins | sample 5400431 | NCBI WGS metagenome assembly WNFG01 (sample SAMN13153346, study PRJNA577476) | soil metagenome | isolation source: 120 cm saprolite under Douglas fir tree site 2 hole 3 replicate 2 | place: USA:California | collected 2015-04-18 | reverse complement strand
AAACCGCATACACCATCTTTGCGCAGCCGCAATCTCGCGGTAGATATGCGCGGTACCTTGGCGCCGCGAATGGGCATGACGGCACAGATCCCGCCCATGGATCCATATCCCATCCGCACGATGGCCGATATGGGAATGGGCGGCATGGCTCATATGAAGGGCATGAAGATGGACGGCATGCCTTCCGATCACATGCCGGGAATGCAGGGCATGCAAATGAGCGACAACAGCATGCCAGGAATGAAGGACATGGACATGAGCGGGATGAAGGATGGGGACATGTCCGCCATGAGCCATACACACATGGACGAGTACACAGGTGCATTGAACGAGCCGGCGGGAATGACTCCGTTTCCACAGCCTGGGCCAAGCACGACGCGGCTAATGCCACGAATGCCACCGCCGTCGCAGATGATGTCTCGCCCAACCCAAACGCTCGAAGGAGAGGTACCTTTGCACATTGGCCCTGAAGTGGTCGGGGTGGCAATGCAGACTTCTCCACAGCTGCACGATCCGGGGGATGGGCTGAATGGAAATGGTCGTCGCGTGCTGACGTACGCCGACCTCCGCGCGCTCTATAGAGGTGTGGACGGTCGGCCGCCGACTCGCGAAATCATCCTCCACCTCACCGGCAACATGGAGCGGTTTATCTGGGGCTTCGACGGGCGCAAGTTGTCGCAGGCTGAGCCCATCCATCTGAAACTCGGCGAGCGTGTGCGCTTCGTTCTCATCAACGATACGATGATGGAGCACCCGATTCATCTGCACGGACTTTGGAGTGAGTTGGAAAATGGCAACGGTGAGTTGTCTCCCTACAAGCACACGCTCATCGTCAAACCGGCCGAGCGGTTGAGCTATCTCGTCAGCGCAGACACACCCGGACGCTGGGCTTTCCACTGCCACCTGCAATATCACATGGAAGCGGGCATGTTTCGTACGGTGGTGGTGTCATGATGGCGCGCCGCGCTCTTCAACATGTCGTTGCGGGAGCTCTGTTGGCGAGCGTCGGAGTAAAGCCGGTTTGTGCACAGGCCCCCGCGACTTCGATTGACGCACCAACTCCGGCATCGAATTGGCCCGAGCCAGTGAAAGATAACCCAATACTTAACTATGTAACGTTCGACCAACTGGAGGGCAGAACGGACGGGCCGAACAGTAGTTTCAAATGGGACGGCCAGGGCTGGATTGGAACCGACTTGAACAAATTGTGGATCAAGTCTGAAGGAATGGTTACAAACGGCATCAGCAGCGATGGAGACCACGAAATTCTCTACGACAGGCCGATTCCGCACATGCGTTACTTCGATTGGCAGGCGGGTGCGCGTCTCGATCTCGATTCCGGTCCAACTCGGGCGTGGGCCGCACTCGGCATGCAGGGACTTGCTCCTTACTTCTTCAATTTTGCACCCACGTTTTATGTTCGCGATGGAGGACGCGTCGCGGGAAGAATCCAAGGCTCGTACGATTTGTATCTCAGTCAACGCCTGATACTGGAACCTCAAGTCGAAATGAACTTCTACAGTCAGGCAGACCCTGCACGCGGGATCGGAAGTGGGTTCTCGGGCCTCGACAGCGGCGTGCGGCTCGGATATCAGTTTTCGCGCAAGTTCGCTCCCTACATCGGGTACACGTACACCGGCGTATTCGGCCAGACCGTTACATTCAACCGTCGGGCTGGCCAACCAACCAGTGTATCTCGGTTCGTGGTTGGGATTTGGTTGTGGCACTGATGCGGATACTGCCCGCAAGGCGGGAATTCCAAGGCAGTGGCAGTTCTCAATTGACTTTGAGTTCTGATGGGCTTGCCGACAACGGATCTCGCCGACACAGCCCTCGCTGTTCCGAACATCACAACTGTCGATCCAGGCCGCTCTTTCTGGGATAAAGTCGTTATCCTCCACGGCCTCCGCCGATGGTGGGACCGGCGAGGCGAGGTACGCGGCGAAGGTCAACGGGTTTCACGTCATTATTATGATGTCCATCGCCTGCTCGCTTCTGATGCTGGGGAAGGCTTCGTGAAGAACGGTGGCCTGGCTGCTGATAGCGTTCAACATGCTCGCATGTTCTTCAACCGACCTGACTTCGACCTCGCGGCCGCCGCTCCTGGAAGCTACGCCCTTGGTACCTCACGATGAGAGCTCACCAATCTCGCGCAAGACTACAACGCAATGTCCGAGATGATATTCGGCGACGTTCCAGCATTCGATGCGATCATCGAATCCGTCGTGAATCTTGAGAAGCGTTTGAATGGATAAGCGCCTCGGGGTTGCCCATGCGCACTCGTTCGTCCTGGTATGTTTCCTCCCCGGTTCAGACGAGGGGTACGTGAACTCTCTCAGACTGATTGTCCGGACTGCTCGCTGGCCTTGACTCCATTGTCTCGTCAATCGATTGAGATTCGCAGATTTCGAAGATGGAGTCCAGTTTGGTGACCTTCAATATCTCTCGCACTCGTCGTGTGGGGTTCACTAGTTTGAGATAAACACCCGCGGCTTGAAGCGAAGCAAGAGCACCGATTCCGGCAGCGTCGATTGCGTCAATCTCGGTTAGATCCAGGACGATGTTCCGCGACTCCTGATGCACCGCCGAGCACAAAATAGAGGTCTCATCCCCGTGTACAATTTTGCCCGCGCAGCGCAGAACCACGACTTCACCGAAATCTTCGACAGTTACCCTCAGCATGCTTAAATCCTCCCGGAACCCACGATTCCGCATTGGCTATACATTGTAGGCGAACAAACGGCGAATATCAATCGTCGCAAAGGACATATCACTTTGATCAGGAGACTTTCCCTGGCTCAAGGTTTCGGCTCCGCTGCCGCGGGTCCAAATGGTCCGCAGCGTCCGCGCATCCCCTGACGAAATTTCTCTCGTTCTTCGGGGGTCATCTGCTCCCATCGCTCCATCATGCGGCGACGCCAGTACAGGTGACGGCCAGGGTGGCCCCGGAATCCACCGAAGAGAATCTTGCTAAGAACAAGGATGCCTACGGCTTGCCAGAAGTTAATCAAATGCCAGCCAAAGAGAGCCGGCATGAGCCAATTCCACAGGCTCATCACCACAAAGCCAAATACGGTGACGAACATTGTCGCAAACAGCACGAACTTCAGTCCCCGCACAAAACGATGTCTTTTCATGTCGATTGCCCTCATGCTTTCCTAAAGTGGTCGTAAATGGTCTGGAGGCGCTCGCGGAGGTGCAGGACTGCGTAACGCTTGCGGGAGAGCAGCGTGTTCACGCTGACGCCAGTTTGTTCGGCGAGATCCTTGAAGCTATAACCCAGGAACTCGTGAGCCACGAACACCTCGCGCTGCTCCTCAGGCAACTCATCCATGGCGGCGTCCACCTCCTCCAACAACACACTTCGTGCGTAGGCCGCCTCGGGCCCAGCCTCCGGTGAGGGCAGCAGGTCCTCCCACTGAATTTCCTCGCCATCCTCTATTTTGACCGCTGGTTCACTTGACGCCTCCCGCTTTTTGCTGCGGAAAAGGTCCGTTATGCGATTACGGGCGACGCGAAATAACCAGCCGGTAACTTGGTCCACCGGCCTCATCATCCGGTACGCCTCCACAAGTTCGTAGAAGACCTCCTGCAGGATATCTTCTGCGTCCCTGCGGTCGGCCACCCGTTTACGAATGAAGTTGCGCAGCCGCGGCTTTTCCCGCTCGATCGCTTCAGAGATCTGCTGGTCTTGCTGTACCATCATCCACTGTTTTCTCAGCGCCTCGTCCATCTACCCTTGTAGACGAACGGGCGAGAGAAATATTGTAGGTCGGTTAAACGAATCGCGGCAGCTTAGCGTACGCGTTGGACGAAATGGAAGGCGGCCGGGAGGAACAAATAAACATAACAAACAGCCGGGGAGACATGCGCTTCTCGGTCTCGTGCCCCGATCCCACGTAAGCTTCGGCAGTGCCCCGGCCGCCGCTTACGATGGCAGATCAGGGCGGCAACTTCGACCATCAGGCCCGTGACCCCCGAGGGGCTACCTGCGGGGACGAGTCCTTGACCAATAGAGTGTCAAAGTTGTGTCCCCGGTGTTCCGCAACCACTCTGCGACTTCTTTTGTCTGGAAGGGCCGGTCTTCGGGCTCCAGGTCACGATTGAGCAACTCGGTAATTTCTTCGGCGGTGCTCGGTTTCCTGATCTTGTTCAACGCTCGTGAAATGTGCTCATCGAGACGACTACGCGAATTCGGAGTCTGCCGCATTTCCGGTTCTAGCTCTCGAGAAACGAACTTAGCTTATTCGTAACAGGATCCCGATGTCAGTATGGGTTTGGAGAAGATGCAAACCGGAATAGCACATCATGGCTTGCTCGCCGACAGCAGCCTACCCAGCAGATTCCCAATCGCTCCGGGTTGGTGCTCTCCGGCGCTGCCAACCAAACTGTACGAGCGCTCGAATCCCTCTGGTCCTTCCACTTTCATTTCCCAGTTGTCACTTGCGCGAGACCCTACGATTGACACCCGCCACTCTCCGGGCCTACCACTCAGCACATGTTCAATGAGAGCTACAATCTCCCCGCGAGTTCGGGGATCGCCCGTATTCTGCATCTCGATCCTGACCGGCATGTCTCCTATATTGTACAAAGCGGCCAGGGAAACTTTTCACGCGCACAACCGGTCCAAAATCCGATGGACGGCGCGCTGTGTCGCCGACAACGTCGGGCTCCAAGCTTTCAAAGAACGAAGTGGGGCGATTGCCGTCCCCGCGACCGAGCACCTTTTGAAATGGTCTTTCACAATTTCTGCTGAAGAGTCGCCGGGAAGAATGATTGTTCTGAGAACCCAGACTTGCGGTGCGCCGAGAGCGCTGAAGAAAGCAAAGGCTGTGACATTGGTTATGCTCTAGCCATCAGCTCCTGCGAGGGAGCCAATAGCGTGGAGACATGCACCGTCACAGCCCTTTGATGCGATCACCGCTTTCGCGGTCCCAAACCCCAACTACCCCTCGCAGGGCCGTCGGTTTTTTCAGGTCTGGCTGCCCGTTGGGTTACCCTTCCGAGCTGATCACTCAGCCTACTTCGGACTGGCAAAGTTTTATTTAAGCCAACCCTTTCAGCCGTCGACGGAAGCAAACCTAGAGAGTTGCTCGAAGTTTGTCAACGCCTGCTTTCAGTGCAAGCGGCCGGTTGCGATGGATCAAAACCAAGAAACGCAACCCATTGAATCATTACTGCTTAGTGAAGGGGAGATCGCGTTCTTTCCATTTTCCCACAGGAGCATTCACAGGTACTCGAAGACGTGGACGACTATAAGAGGTGTGCGCAGGAAATCAGGTAAGAACCTTTACGCCACCGAAAGATACGCCAATTCGTCAATTTATGAGCAACCGCTGGTGCTGCCGCATTCCATGCACCGATAGCAGGACCCGTTTCTCACCATCAGTGAGCCGCAGAATTGGCAGACGGGTGCATCCCCAAGCTCTGCGACCTGCCCCAAGCCTTCGACTACACTGGTCACCTCACGTTGCGGTTGGGCCGGCCTCGGCAATTCAAACAGAAGTCCCTGCTCGCCTTTCAGGAAGCGCAGTTCGAGCCAGCGGAATAGATAGTCCATCAGTGACTTGGCGTAGCCAATCTTGGGATTGCCCGACCACCCACTTGGCTCAAACCGTGTGTGGCTGAACTTGTCGCACACGAAGCAACGGGACACCATACTGCAGCGCCAGGGAAACGGCGGTTGCGAAAGAATCCATGAGGCCGGAAACCGTCGAGCCTTCCTTCGCCATCCTGATGAACAGTTCGCCTGGCAGACCATCTTCGTATAAACCAACTGTGACGTAGCCTTCCTGCCCGCCCACCGAGAAGTGATGGGTCAAGCTGTGTCGCTCGTCTGGCAGACGTCGCCTCACTGCTGGAGGGCCGTCCGCCCATGGCACGCGGACCTTTTGCGTCTCCTGACCCGTTGCTCCCCGCTTCTTTGCTGGCGTTCAGGGATTGCTCTTGGCTGTGCTCGACGAACATAATTTCCTTTCCTGGTGACATCACGAACCCTAACCTTCCTGCCCTCCGTCTCCTTCGGAACCGCAGGCTGGTTGAGACTCGGTGTCCGGTTCTGTCTCATCGCCTGCATCGCGCTTCTTGTATGTTCCTCTCACCGATAGCAGTTCTGCATGGCTTGGCGGGAACACGTAGTTCTGGACGAACCAAAGTGCGTCATAGGTAAGCCGGCGGCTTACTGCCGCACGGCCATGCTCCTTCACGAACTGGCAGAAATCATCGGCATGGATGATGTTAGCTTTCGTCCCGGCAGTGGTGAGAGAGCCCGACTTAAGCCAACCGATGTCGATCCATTTTTGTATTTCGTCGGGGCGGGTGTGCAATGCCCGAGAGAGTGAAAACTTGGTAAACCATTCTCGTCCTGTTCTGCCGCCCATGCCGAGCCGGTGCAGCATGGACCGAACGGACCCCGCGGGCCGGCGTAGGATTTTCGCGGCCTCTTCTACGGGCATCGCCGTGATCAGATCAACAAGACGTTGTTGCTCGGGCTTTGTCCATTCGCGATACGCGCGTTTTTGCTTTACGCCAAGCTCGCGCAGAAAACGCAAGCAGGCGTCTCGCGGGTTTCCAGAAATCTCAGCCAGTTCCGTGACCAGTGTTCTCCGGTCTGCTTCACGGTGCTCCTGGCTTCTGTTGGTTCGTTCCTTATATTGTCTGACCAGTTCTCTTGCTTCTTTAGGCCAGCGGAACATACGGCGCTGATGAACACCGTCGGCTTCGCCCATACTGCTGCCTTCCGGGGGCTGGGTCCTGAGGGGCAGTTGACGTCCCAAATCAATCTACACGTACTTGTCTCGACGCCCTCCGGAATACCTCCTCTCCTGGTGTAAAAAGGCGCGTGCACCTTTGTTTCGGAACACGCTGCGTGACGAAGTAGCGGATGGATCTAGTCCAATCCGAGCCAAGTGGTAGCGGTCAGCGTACAAGCATAGTTCTGCTGCTTTTCAAAAACTTTTTTCCTGCAGAAAATCGTGCAGCCGGCGACACTATGCGCAGGAAAACGATCCTGCGGCGCCGAACTTTGGTCGAAGGCCAAACCTGCTGAGCCCCAAACACTTGCCGCTTGGCGGAGGCCAGTCCCGCATGATATGGGCCGAGGCCCGCATTGGACGCTGAGACTCGGCCCCGCATAGAAGTGATGTTTTCTTGCAAAAAGTATCATTTTCTCCGCAACTCAAGTCCTGCTACGCGGGTTTAACCTCGAAAGCAAGAAACCAGAGCGGGCCTCAGCCGCCTGGACCGAACTCCGCTTAGCACCCGGGTAGTTGCTATGCCAGCCATCCCCGAACCGCGACCCCCAACCAGAAACGTGTCACCTTGTGCGGCGACTAGGGCTCTCGTCTTGGCAGCCCGTCTTCGCCTGAACTGTTTGGTCGTCCCCGCCTTTATAGGCGATGAAATTGCGCCGTTCGTAGTTCGCCAACCGGAGTCTTGGAGAAATCTGATTGCAGGCTTACTCATGGGAGTCGAATCATGTTTGGCACGGATCGCAGAGGATTTACTTGGAAGGAAGTTGCCGAAGTGCTCCACATGACCCGAGCTGTGGCCCGGGCGGCCTTCTGGCGCGAAATCAAACGCTCAAGGTCAAAGAAGGGCGAATCCCTCCTCCTGCGATTGTCATCCCGGGGGAGACTGATTCGGACACCCTGAAGCGTGGCAAGCCGAGAGCATCTCGATGAACGCAGTGGAGACCGCCTTTCAATCCGATTCGTAAGTCGCATGCGCCGCTAGCTTTCTATGGTTAAGACCACAGGCGTATACTTCCCGGCGCTAATTTGACTGCGATTCCAGCGCAGCGTCAATCTTGATGTGTCCGCTTGACACCGTGATTGTGCGTTCCCAAAGCTTGAATCCGGCTTTCTTTACGGAAAGCTGGTGGGGTCCTGGCGCAACGCCCACCGTGGAAGATGTGCTGCCCACGAAATTCCCATCGATCTCGATGTCGGCGCCCTCGGGAGTCGAGGACACTTCCAATACCGCCGCCGATTGGTCGGGCGAGGCGTCGCTAGACCCGGCGTTCGGGGTCGCGGCGGGTGATGCGCCGGGGACCTGTTGTGCGGCAGGGATTGGTGCTGTGGCAGGAATGAGGGGCGCTGGCTCGAACTTTGCCAGGTCCAGCTTCACGTCACCGCTGATGTACGCCGTCACCTCAGTCCCTCTGGGGATGGTGACATCCTTCCCATGCATGAGGAGAAAGACTGGGGCCACGGGCCAGACGATCAAGCTGGTGGCTACCATGCCCCCAGCCATTATCCCGGTGTGACTCCCTCCCTGGCTCTCCTTCACTGCGCGCAGTGTTGCCCTTTCGCCATCCGCTAGCTCGACGCCGTCGATGCTTACATCGAGTTTGCCGGCACGACCCATCCGTCTTTTCTTATGGGCCGCGATAACGGTTCCTGACGCACGGCTATCCTTCGGGATGACAACAATTCGGTTGACGCTTACTTCTTCGGCCACCTCAAAATCCACTCGATCGCCAACGTGAGCATCGGCGGAGGACAAGCTGCGGCCCAGCCTGAGTGTCACGGCAGTTCCATCCTGCAGAACGAAACCCTTTGAAGGCGGGTAGGCGGAGCGTTTGCCGGCTGACTTTGGCCGGACGGCGAAGGCGGCGAGCTCGACTGCGCGAGAGCAGTTGATAGCATGCAACAGACGACAATCAAACTAGCAAGCGTGGCAGACATCGCATGAGCCTCCTACCTGTTCAGGATGAAAAGATTACTTGCGAGGTTTCAGAGTTTTTGGACTCAAGAGAAGGGATGCCGAGCACATCACACAAGCAGTCTGCAATAACTGTGCTGCGCCCCCCAGGACGGCCGCCCCTAATTGCACTGCCCACCCGCAATGCGGCCCTGCCGGCTTCGGTCGGCGAGATCAACGATCAGATTCTTGACTGATATTACTTATGTACGTTCACCCAAATCGCTTCCGTGAGGTGGGACTGCCGGTTGTTTTTTTCGAAGCTACTTTCCGTGCAGGGCTAGCGCCCGCGAGTTGTTCGCGAACTACGGGCGCGACACGCGTGCCTAGGATCTCGATGGCGCGCAGCATCTTCTGATGTGGAAGCGTGGAGACGCCCATTTGGAACGTGATACGCGAGATTCCACCGAGGACGTCATTGTCATACAGTATTTTCTCCGCAACGGTTTCGGCGTCGCCGATGAGCAGCGCGCCGGTGGGCCCGCGCACGGCGTCGAACTGCGCCCGGGTCGTCGGCGGCCAGCCACGTTCCTTGCCGATCTCCGTGAAAGTGTGCGCGTACCCTGGATAAAAGTCGTCGGCAGCTTGCTGGGTGGTGTCGGCCAGAAAGCCGATGGCGTGAAGTCCCACGGTTAGCTTCTCGGCGGGGTGACCGGCGCGGCGGCCGGCCTCGCGGTAAGCGTCAATGAGAGGGCGGAATCGTTTTGGTTCGCCACCGATAATGGCGACCATGAGCGGCAGCCCGAGCGTGCCGGCGCGGACGAAGGAGGTGGGCGTGCCGCCGACGCCGACCCAGATGGGCAGTGGATCCTGCAGCGGGCGCGGGTAAACAGCTTGACCGGTAAGCGGCGCGCGGTGCTTACCGGACCACCTGACATGCGTATTGTCGCGGATGGCGAGGAGCAGATCGAGCTTTTCGGCGAAAAGTTCGTCGTAGTCCTCGAGGCGGAGGCCGAAGAGCGGGTAGGACTCCACGAATGAGCCGCGGCCAGCGACGATCTCAGCGCGGCCACGGGAGATCAGGTCGAGCGTGGCGAAATCCTGGAAGACGCGTACAGGATCGGCGGCGCTGAGAACGGTGACGGCGCTGGTGAGGCGGATATTTTTGGTGCGCGCGGCAGCCGCGGCCAAAATCACTGCCGGAGCGGAGTCGAGGAATTCGGCGCGGTGATGTTCGCCGATGCCGAAAACGTCGAGGCCGATTTGGTCGGCGAGTTCGATCTCTTCCAGCAGATGCTGCATGCGCTCGACCGGGCTGAGCGTGAGACCGGTGGCCGGATCAGAGATGGCTGCGGCGAAGCTGTCGATGCCGATCTGCATCATTCGGGCTCCTGATATCCGATTTCCCATTGGATGACGCGCCTGCGTTTTTGTTGCAGGTTTATAAGCGATATGTAGCAGGCTGGATCCTTAAGAAATACTGTATCCCAAGGCCTATCAGTCGAATGTCATGTCTGCTATTCAGCAAGCATCGATGTAGAACAACAATTCCCCGTATTTTCCGATGGAACTCCGCCATTGTTTCGACAAGCTCCGCATATTGTCGATCAAAGTCACCAGGTCATTCTTGTCAACAGGTATCCCCTGTTGTTCCATACTGGCTTTGAAACTGGCCGCACTGAAGCGCTCGTCTGCTTCCATATAGTCCAGAGCCTTCCTGCCGTTTTCAAGCCAGACGGCCTGGTTGTCCCCGTATTCGTGCTCGTCGCTAGCCGTACCTACTCTGGCGGCAAGATCGTGCAACAGCACGATCAACTTCGCTGGTTCAATGCAGCAGGACGAGTGTACATTCCATATTTCTTTCACTGCCCGAAAGCTTTGGCTCATTGCCTGACCACCTTCCTTCTCTTGCGTGTTAGTAATTCGGAGCCTGCCGGCTGCGTCCTTATCCGCTGCCATACGATCGGGTCGACAGCGAGCGAGGTGGTGCGACCCGTGCGCAGATTCACGAAGCCGCCGTGGTACGAGAGCCGGCCATATCGGAACAGCCGCGCAAGCATCGCCAGCGCCTGATATGCGAGCGTCTGGCTCACGAATGGCTCCTGCCGCTCTAATGCTTCTAACGCGCTGCAGGGCGGAAGCCTGTCTTTCTTGTCGAGCTTCGCGTTGATGAGTTCCGGGAAGAGTTCGGCCGCCGTCGGCAAGCGCAAGTCTCGTGCTTTGTTTTTCTGATTTTCCGGCTGGCCCAACACGAACTGACCACTATCGGCGTTGTTACCGAGATCCAGCCAATAGTGGCAATTCCAGTAGGTTTGCGTGCGGGCCATTGCGCTCCGGGCCGCACGAGAATCCACGCAGCCTATCAGAATGTCGGTTTCGTGCCCCCAACTCTCATCGACGAAGTGCGGGACTCCTTTCCACCCCCAGCCCCAGAACAGATTGATCCGAGTGGCAAGTACTGTCGCCTTGTGCAGTCCGATCTCACTCTCACTGAAAGGTTGCCGGACGCAGTTGGTGCGGGTAATCCGGTCGCCGTCGACCAAGGTCACGTCCAGCCCATGCGGATGCCCGAGAGCCACCATGGCTTGGTGCAAGTACGGCAATCCGGCTGCAATGGCGCTTCCCGTCCCGCCGCAGCCGACGACGGTGACCTGAACCTTCTTCTGCAACAGAGCACTGGGAATCTGATGTTCAATCTTCGTGGCGATTGTCGTTTCGATAGCTGTGGTCATCGTTCCTCACGAATTCCGCGAGCGTCTGCGGCAGCTTCACCAGGTACTTCTCTGGAAACGCTCTTTGTCCCGCGAGCGATTGCCACATCGCCAGGAAGCCGCCCCGAAAGCGGACGTGTTTGCGAACGCCGGAGGCGTGCGTGAATTCGCTCTGGAAGAACGACTCCTCCCACAAGTCAATGGCCGCGACCGATTTCTCCTGCGGAATCTTCATGCTCCCGGTGCAACATACGCCGTTGTCGTAGCAGTTCCAGTAGGGCGCCATGCACAGCTTGGTCTCCGCACTGGGCCGCTCGTCTTTGGCGAGAGCACGAACCCACAAATGAGTTCCGCATGCTTTGAACAGCAAGGGCGGGTGGGGATAGAGCTTGCCATTCATGTTTTTCAAGACGGGATCGACACTGCGGTCGCTGAAGAACATGGTCTGCTCGCGGGCTGGACTCCACCACACGATCATTTCTGCCGTGCGCACCAGGACGCACGCCGGCAAGATCTCGGCTGGAACCGACCTGCCAAGACCGGCCATCAGGTCGATCAGCATTTGCGGCGTCATCAACTGGCCTTCCGCCAGTCCTGCTACGTCGCCGTCATGGATCACTTCATGCAGGGTTACGAACGGATGGCGATACGGAAAGCCCTGGTAGCTACTCGTCCCGTACACCAGCAGGGCCCGGCTCAGCCGGAAGTCCTGACTTGACCCGATGTTCACGGAGATATTCATCGTAGAGGTCCCGAATGATTTCGACGATCCTGGAAGCGTCGGCCAACGACCGAAGCATCGCGCCGGCGTGATCGAAGACTCGCCGCACTTCCTCATCTAACTCTTTCGCCGGCTTGTCCAGGTGAATAGGGAGCGCCACATTCGGCTGGCAAGGACCGTTTTCGCCCATGTGCTGCGCCTCTTCATCAAAGCAAGTGTTGATCGCATCATCCTCGTACCAGGTGACCAGACATCCGGGTCGGGAATTCTCAGCATCCATGAGCCAATCATCAATGCCTGGCACCTCCTTTTCACTGATCTGGCCAGGCCACGCATGCTCGTGCCCTTGGCCATGAGCATCCCTCTCAAGCAGATGCAGGATCAGCTCGCGAGCCACGCTTGTATGCGCCCGGATCTCCTCAAGCAAGCTTCTGGCTTTCCTGTATTTCAGCGTCTTCGAGTGCCTCTTGATACAGGCCGGGATTTCCATATCCACTTTGCGATAGGTCGATGCTTCCAGTTCCTCGTTGCTCAGATCCTCCATCCACATTTCGGCGTGCTCCTCGGCATCGAGGTAGTCATACACGCGCATCCATTTGTACAGGTTGGTGGTGAGGACCTCGTAGAAAGCGAACGGCAGAAGATCATGGTCCGATTCGAGACGGGCGAGCGTCGCACCAATTGGAACGGAAGCCGCAGCTTCGTAAGCGCCGATTAGATACAAGTGATCGGTGATCTCTTCTCTTCCGGCTTCGATCTGATTTCGTTCTTGCTCGGTCAGTTCGAAGAGACTATCCGTAATTCTCAGGTCGCCAATCCAAACTCTCTTCGCGTCAGCCGCGCGATTCTGGGAGCAAAACCTCCTGAAACCGCGTTCGACAAAATCCACCCCGCTACCCGACCAGTCATTTGGCTGGCAAATTCCCAATCGCAGCAGGCTCATTCCCAGAACTGCGGCCGGGCCTTCATCCCACCTCGTGCAGTAGCGCCATCGAATTGCCTTGAGCTTCGGCAACGTAACGCCCAGCGGCAAGCCGATCACACTAGCGGCGGAATGACCACGCCGCTGGGTGGTAAGTATCGTTCTCCGATCTCGCTTCCGTCCTGAGCGTACTTGAGCGAGTCGAACGCCTTGCCGAGAATTTCCCCGACTTTGAATGCTTCGGGACATAGTTTCAATTGCTCCACGATCGGATCACGCGTATCGGCGTTGTTTTGTATCGCCTCTTCCAACGCCCGCATCACGCTCTTTACCTCGTTGCGGTTGATCGGGCGGTGTCGGATCGACGACTTAACATACACTTTCGATGTTTCGCGAGCCATAATCCGGCACTTCCTTCAGGCGGATAAAAGTATCACTTGCGGTCTGGGCAATTGTTCCTGGCATTCGATACAATGCGGCAGGAGAATTCGTGATGACCCATCCAGCTCCGCCATCAAGCATGAAGTCCACCAATTAGTTGACCTGCAAATTGAAACGTTGCGACAACAATCATCCCTGACATCTTCCGACCTTTCCGACTATCACCTGCGCTCTGAGAAAATCACGGTACTGTACAAAGAGATGGACCGGATAAGGAGAACGACCGTCGGAACAGAATTGCGCCGAGCGTCTTAGAGGATTGATGCTTCCTGGTTTTGAGGGGGTCAACGCGCCGTCCGCGACCTTAATGATTCCGCTGGGAACGGCGGCTTGTTCTTTGTTCTACGGTTTGTCTGTCTGCGGCACATCGTTAGGAGCGAACAGCGACTTTTGACTCGTCAATGTGTTGAAGGACCCTGCAAACCACAGAGCACCGGTCAACCTTTCGCGCCAATCGCGCGGACGAATTTGTAGATCAGCTTGCCATCCGTGGTCTCAGGGCCCTCGATTGCAGCGGTGACGATCTCCGGGTACAGGCGAACATAGGTATCGCGCACCTGCTCAGGCGTCATTGCCGGATTAGTTTCGGGCAGTTTGACGCCGTTGTATACGAATTCGCGTTCGAGGCGATGTACTTCCATAACTGCTCCTTTCGCGGATCGATGGCTTTCAGAATTAGTGACATTTACGTCACGGTTCTTGAAAACGCGTGCCGCTCGCTGGCCTATTTTTTCTTCGCGTCAGACGAGTCGCAGCCGACCGATTGAGACCTAGCGGCTTTCAGTGGGAACATCCAATGCACACTGAAAGCCTATATGTCCCAGATGCACTTCCCCTGCTGAAAGAATGAGATCATCCCGTCTTCGCTGATCTTGAGAACGTTCCCGAATCGCGAGGCAGAGATGGCGGCCGTGGTACGGCCGCCTTCAATGTTTTCGGGATGCAGATCCGCCAAGTCTGGATGGCGGAGAATGGCGCCGAATGCCAAGAGATTGGAATCGCGGTCCAGCACAATTCCGCCATCGATCCGGGCTACGGTCTCCAGAACTGCGCTCGGGACGTCAAGCACTCGCTTCTGATGCAACAAGTAGTGGAGATGGTCCTTCGAACCAGCGACAGGATGTTCGCCACGATCGGGCAACGGGGAAAGTAGATCATTCCTCGACACCAGCTTTCGGGCGGTGCTCGGATCGTCGAGAACAACTAACAGGCCGCCGCGGCGGTCCTCTGCTAAATTGAGGGCCGCACCAAACAACCGCTCCGCAAGTTCGAAATTTCCAATCGCCCCTGTCCAGGCCGTATTTCCGTTCGGCGTCTGTCAGTCTCCATCGGCCGTCCCTGAAAAGGAAAACCTGCACCCCATTGGCAAAAATCTTCATTTCCCCATTGGGCGTGAGAATCATGCAAACATATCCGCCGCATAGCGTAGCCCGGCTATGGGTTTGATATCGCGCGGGACTGGGCACGGGAAGTTCGGTGTCTGAATAAGGCTGGGCCCACTGTTCAACATCGACGATTTCCGCGAGGAACCCATTCTCATCGACGAGAGCCAGAGTCTGCAGCCCATCACAGAGCCGATAGAAGCTCCGGATGGAGTTCAAGGCGGGAGAATAACGCAGGGCACCCGACGGCGTAACCGGCGGCTCATGACAAGGATCCGCCAGTGGAGATACGGCGGTTTTCATAGGTGCTGAGGGAACTCGTGCGAAGGACCTCGATGGCATCTTCTACTCGATCCGGTCCTTTCCACACTTCCTGCGCGTACGGAGCGCCATCGATGTAGGCGGAAACGTAACGATCCTCAGGCAGACCCCGAAAGAGTTCGAATCGCTGCTCGACCCGGGTAGCATCGCTGCGTTCAGTAAGGCGTTCAAGCGAGTTGTCGGGGCCAACCCTGGTGAATACCGCAAACGTGGTTTTGAAGGCCACGTTAATGCCGGAATGGCGGAAGATCTTTGAAGCGGAGGATTCTGACTTTGGCGGCGGGGCCTAGGTGCCATGGAAGTGTGTTCTTCCACTGAAATGGGTGCCCCAGGTGCCTCGCATTTGGGAACGGGAGACCACGGACCCAAAACCGACCGAAGCAGACCACGATCAGTCCCGGTAAACGCGCTTGTATTGACTGGCGTGGCCAAGTTCGGACTGGTCGGTCGCACGGAATCGCCCGCTTATGACCGTTGACCTTCGCGGTGCCGCCTACGCTGCGAGCCGGATCAGTTCCACGCTAAAAGGCAGTACTAAACAATTCGGATGGTTGCAGGCCCCGCAACCATACGAAGCCGCCAGTGGAGATACGGCGGTTTTCATAGGTGCTGAGGGAACTCGTGCGAAGGACCTCGATGGCATCTTCTACTCGATCCGGTCCTTTCCACACTTCCTGCGCGTACGGAGCGCCATCGATGTAGGCGGAAACGTAACG
>WNFG01004591.1_pt1 | contig 15870 bp, 13 predicted proteins | sample 5400431 | NCBI WGS metagenome assembly WNFG01 (sample SAMN13153346, study PRJNA577476) | soil metagenome | isolation source: 120 cm saprolite under Douglas fir tree site 2 hole 3 replicate 2 | place: USA:California | collected 2015-04-18 | reverse complement strand
CGACTGGGTGGGCCAGAACTATGTAGGACAGACGCCCTCGCCATTGAATCACCAGATTTCTCCAATCAATGATTCAATCCCCCTGATGATTCAACTCAATTCCTCATTAGCCCAAGTAGATAAATGAGTTACGCTTGCAGTGTGGAGCGATCGAACATTGCCGATTACCTGCCCGATTTCGTGCGCCTCGGCCGGGAAACAGCTTTTGCCGAGCGCCACGGCTGTCGTACGGTTCGCTCCGCCTACCGCGACCTTGCCGACGCCGCCTATCGGTTTGGCCGTGAACTCAGCGCGCGCAAAATTCGCAAAGGCGATCGCGTCGTGCTCTGGGGACCCAACTCCGCCGCTTGGGTGGCCGCGTTTTTCGGATGCGCTCACCGGGGCGTAATCGTTGTCCCCATGGACTACGTCTCCTCGCCGGACTTCGTGCTCAGGGTTTTCCAGCAGGTCAACGCGCGTTTGATTCTCTGTTCTCGCGATCACGCGCAACCTGGCTTGCCCGCTCTGCTCTTCGAAGACTTCTATGAAACATTAGGCCGCCATTCTCCCGCCGCATTCGCGCCGGAAAACATCACCCGCGCAGACGCCCTCGAAATTGTCTTCACTTCCGGCACCACCGCCGAACCAAAGGGCGTTGTCATCACCCACGGAAACGTGCTGGCGAACACCGCTCCTCTGGAGGAGCAGATCAGGTCATATCTGAAATATGAACGCTTCGCGCATCCTGTCCGCTTTCTCAATTTGCTTCCGTTGAGCCACGTCTTCGGCCAGTTTCTAGGGATGTATCTGCCGCCACTCATGGCCGGCACCGTCGTTTTTCAGGAGACCTTGAAGCCTGGCGAGGTCATCAGAACCATCCGCCGGGAGCGAGTCTCGGTCCTGGTCGCGGTCCCGCGTATGCTCCAGTCGCTGAAAGAGAAAATCGAACGCGACCTAGAAGACCCACATAGTCTGACCAGGTTTCGAAAAGATTTCGCAGCTGCGAGAGGCAAGCACTTCCTGCGCCGCTGGTGGACTTTCCGCCGTATCCATCGCCAGTTCGGATGGAAGTTCTGGGCCTTCATCTGCGGCGGCGCCGCCCTGGACCGCGAAACCGAAGAATTTTGGGGACGCCTGGGCTTCGCCGTCGTCCAGGGATACGGCCTGACGGAAACTACTTCGCTGATCAGCGTCAACAATCCCTTCCGCATAGGCAAAGGTTCCATCGGCAAGGTCATGGCGGGCCGAGAAGTGAAGCTCGCTCCCGACTCCGTTGCCGGCAACAACGACGACGACGGTTGGTATCAGACTGGTGACATCGGCGAACTTGACTCCGATGGCAATCTGTTCTTCAAAGGCCGCAAAAAAGACGTCGTCGTCACTCCCGCGGGAATGAACGTCTATCCCGAGGACCTGGAAAATGCCCTGAAGGCGCAGCCCGCGGTGAAAGATTGCGTGGTCATCCCGCTCGCCGTAGGAGATAACGCAGAGCCTTGCGCCGTTCTGCTGCTACGGAATCAAACTGGAACCGAGCCGGCCGACCCTGCCCACGTGATCGAAGAGGCCAACCAAAGCCTGGCCGAGTACCAGCGCATCCGCCAATGGATTGTCTGGCCCGGCGAGGATTTCCCGAGAACCTCCACGCAAAAACCTCGCAAAAAGGAGATCACAGAAACCACCCAAAAGATGCTCGCGGGCGGCGGAGAAGGAACTCTCGCGCCCGATATTCCTTTGGCAGACCTCATCTCCCGCATCACTAAGCGTTCAGTCACCAACCCTGCGGAGAGCGCAACCCTCGACTCCGACCTGAACCTCAGCTCGCTCGACCGCGTGGAACTCCTCAGTGCGCTCGAAGACCGCTATCAGGTTGAGTTGAGTGAAAGCCGCTTCTCCGCCGTGAACACCGTCGCCGATCTTCAGCGAATGCTGAAAGGAGAACTCCCACCGCGCGCCGTGTATCACTATCCAGCGTGGGTACAGCGCTGGCCAGTAACCTGGATTCGCTTCTTCGTCCACTACCTTTTGTTACGTCCGGCGGTCTTCGTTCTCGGCTGGCCCAGGATCCAGGGCCGGGAAAACCTGCGAGGATTTACCGGCCCCGTACTGGTCATCTGCAACCACATCGGCGACGTTGACGTCGGCTTCGTGCTCACCGCGCTACCGGCGCGCTTTCGTCATAAGCTAGCGACTGCTGCTGGCGGCGAGGCTTTGGAGGCTCTTCGCACTCCGCCCGCGAACCGAAACTTTTTTCTCAGGTTCTTTGACCGGGTGGAATGGCTACTTGGCGTATCACTACTCAATATTTTTCCGCTCCCTCGCGAGGCTGGGTTTCGCGATAGCTTCGCTTTTGCCGGAGAGTCGGTAGACCGCGGATTCAGCATCCTCGTCTTTCCCGAAGGCCGTCACACCACCGACGGCCTGATGGTCCCTTTTCGGTCGGGGATAGGCCTACTGGTAAGGAACCTGGGAATCCCGGTAGTCCCCATCCGAATTGACGGCCTTTTCGACCTGAAACACGCTGGGCGGAGAACTGCGCGCCCTTACCAGATTACGGTCAAGATTGGATCGCCAGTCCGATTCGAACCCGGAGCCGACCCCGGGCAAATCGCCACCGACCTGCAGCGCACGGTCGAACAGCTATGAACGAAATTCCGGACAACTTGCACAGTTTGAACAGCTTATCAACAGAATCCTAACCCCAAATTACACGATTCACTGTATGGACTGCCAGACGAACCCTTCGAAATCCAGAAAGAAAAAAGAGGCCGACCGCGGAGACTAGGCGGGTCAGCCCCTGACGAAGGAGCAGCGCCACGGAGCTGCTGTGAGCTGCGCAAATGCCCCATCGCGTTGCGAGAAGGCGTAACTGAAAAGTACGGAAGAAAACGGCTGCGGTCAATGCCGCAAAAGTTGCAGACGCACTACAACTTTTGGTGTAGAGAGCTGATATCTGCCCATTGGATGGGTGAGGTGCCGTCCCCGCTAAAACCTAATATCTAAAGCCTGTTTCATCTATAATCCTCGCGATGCAGCCGGTGCCTTCAGTTCTTGACCTTGGCAGTCGCCGACTGGCGTTACCGCGCAATCGCCGTGGGCTGATCGGCGCCGAGCGAGTTCTCGCTTCGTTTCGGGTAGTGCTCGCTCTCAGCTCTCTTCTTCTGGTCCAGCTCGATCCGGCAGCGGTGCGTCCCTACAACGAACTGGTCCTATTCTTTGTGCTTTTCTATCTGGCCAGCTCCCTTTGGTTGCTCTTTGTGTTGTACTATCGCGCCGAAATTTCTCCGCGCTTCTCGCTCTTAACCCACTCCACTGACATTCTGTGGCCTGCGGCCATCAGTCTGCTCGGCGGCGGACCTAGCAGCCCGTTCTTTCTCTACTTCATATTCGCGCTCCTGGCCGCGGCCTTTCGCTGGGGAATGCGCGAAACCGCGATCACCACCGTCGCGGTGGTTGGCACCATGGCGGCGGACGCTATTGCCGTAACCCAGACTCCTTTGGCGCTGTTGATCGGGCGTTCTTTTAGCATTACCAACTTCATAATGCGCTCGCTGTATCTGGTGATTTTTTCTTTCCTCATCGGATACCTGGCGGAATCGGAGAAGCGTCGCGCCGCCGAAGCCCTCAGCATCTCGCTGATTTCCTCCCGAGTCCGGATCGAGGCCGGGCTGAAGGGTACCGTCTTTACTGTCTTGCAGGAACTGCTGAAACTGTTTGGCGGCCGCGAAATTCTGGTCATCACCCGGGAAGCCGAGGCCCATCTGGTCATGCTATGGCGGGTCGAGAAACTCGCGTCCGACGAAAATGCCGTGTTCACCTGGCGGCAGCTCGATGAATCCGAAGAACAGCAATACTTGTGTGTGATGGGAGAGGATTCCGCCGGCGCGATCTGGCGCAACCGCAACACCGTAAGCTCGATCACGCTGGACAAAGAAGGCGTGCGCACCCGCGGACAGCAATGTTATCTGGCGGCCAGGTTTGTGGCCGAGCATCCTTTCAACCTGCTTCTCGCCTGCGCCATTTCCGCTGCGCCAGAAGTTTCTGCGCGTGTACTGCTTTTCGATCCGATTCTCGGTGGCCGCGCTGAAACCCAGCTTCGTTTCCTGCAGGACGTCGCCAACCTGGTCGCGCCCTCGGTTTACAACGTCTATCTGCTGCGCCGCCTGCGTTCCCGGGCCGCCGCTGTCGAACGCGCCCGCGTGGCCCGCGATCTGCACGACGGTGTGGTGCAATCGTTGCACGCAATCGCCTTCCGCCTGTATGCGCTGCGCACCCGCTCCACCGTTGGTGCAGAACGAAGCCGCCAACGTTCGCCACCTGATCCAGCAGCTCGAGCCTCTTGAGTTCGATCCCCGCCACCTGGCCGATTTTCTGGCCGGCATGGTTACCCGTTACCGCCAGGACACCGGCATTGGAGCGCAGTTCGTCTGCGATGTACCCGAGGTGAATCTTCCGCCTGCGACCTGCCGTGAGATTGCCGGAATCCTGCGTGAGGCCCTGGCCAATGTCCGCCGCCATAGCGGGGCGCAGCATGTGCTGGTGCGGTTGGCGCGACAACGCGGCGCCTGGCTGCTCACCATCGAAGACGACGGCCGCGGATTCGAATTCAGCGGCCGGTTTACCCACGCAGAATTAGATGAGGATCGGCGCGGTCCCCTAGTCATCAAACAGCGTGTCCGCGCCATCGAAGGTGAGCTTACTATCATCTCCAAGGCGGGACAGGGTGCGCGCCTCGAAATCAAGGTCCCTGACTTCGCTCGCGCCAGCATCGCATGAAACCGGGTCGTACGATGATGAAGGGGACGAGTCGCATGAGAAGATCGTATGCACACGGCGCAAGAATCGGATCAACTCGACCGGACCACATGAAATCGCATGAGCACAGACAGCAAGAACACAGATAGCAAGAACACAGACAAGCACCCAATCCGCATCGTCATCGCTGACGATCATGCCATCTTCCGCGACGGCCTGCGCCGCTTGCTGGCCACGCAGGAAGATTTTCTAGTCGTCGCCGAAGCCTCGGACGGGAAAGAGGCTATTGCTCTGGCCACCGAGCTCAGGCCCGACGTCCTGCTGCTCGACCTCGCCATGCCGCGCGTCCCCGGGATGGAAGTTCTCCGCGAGCTGGCGCATCAGGAAATTTCCGTGCGCACCATCCTACTCACCGCCGCCATCCAGCCCTTCGCCGTGACCAGCGCTTTGCAGCTGGGCGCGCGGGGCATTGTGCTCAAGGCGTCTCCTCCGGAGCTGCTGCTGAAAAGCATCCGCGCGGTGTGCGAAGGACAGTTCTGGGTGGGAAGCGAACCGGTGGCTGCCTGGGCCCGGGCCGGCCAACCCTCCACCACTGGCTTTGGTCTCACCTCCCGCGAAATCGACATTATCTCCGCCATTAAAGAAGGAAGCAGCAACCGCGAGATCGCCAGCAAGCTGGCCATCAGCGAGGAAACCGTCAAACGCCACCTGAGTAACATCTATAGCAAGCTGGGCGTTTCCAGCCGCCTGGAATTGGCCGTGGTGGCCAGCGAGCAACACTTGGGGTTGGAATGACCTTCGCTCTTCTTTGCGACCTTTGCGGACCTTAGCACACTTTGCGGTTAAAATCCCCTGGATTCCCGAGTCGAGGAAGCAGCACTGGTTCCTACGTATCAAGGACATGGTTGATAAGTACCAGCCCGGCCTGTCTCTACCTCACGAGAAGAACGCGACCACGCCGCCGATGGTATCTTGCAGTCCGTGGGCAAGCATTCCTGGGCGAAGGCTCTTACGCCAGTAGGCAAGCAGTCCCAGGAGACATCCATGGACCACGACGACAACCATAGCCTTGCCGTAGAAGCCGTGGCCGAGGCCAAAGACCACCCCTTGAAGGATGATAGCGAATATGTGGTTTCCGGTCCACGCGCTGAACTGTTGGGTAAGGTATCCACGAAAGATGAGTTCCTCACAAAAGCCTCCGGCCGTCGTTGCGAGTACTAGCCACACCATGAGCTCGAACACGGTCTTGGGCGTGATGTTGGCCATGTTGCTGTTGGCGTCGCCCGCAATCAGATGAACCAGAAGCCCGGTCAGCGGAACTGCGACAACAAGAAACCCGATGGAAATTCCTAAATCTCTAAAGAAACTCCCCGGTGTCTGCCAGCGGCCTGAAACCAAACTGCCGATTGAGATTCCGCGGTGCCTGAGCGCGAGCCAGATCAGAAGCACCTGAAACCACTCTGCAACCAGTACTGTGAAGTAGCTGGACAGACGGGAACCGAGGCCCGGTACATGTGCGTTTGGCAGTCCGTGCTGGAACCAGCTCGCGACCGACATTATAACCAGGGGCAGTAGCACCAGCACGGTATGCCACCAGGGTGCTATGGGCTCTCTCGCAGGATCGGACGCTGTCACTGTGCTTGATGACATTGTCTCTTTGCCTCCCTCATTCGTCCGGAAGAAATATCCCCGCGTTATTGCAAGGCCGCGTGCCGCGTAAGAATCTCCGGCCACTCGTTGTTGATGCGCTCTCGCCATATGTCCGACGGCAAGCTGCCCTTCGCCTTGTACCCGCTGCGGCGCTTCGTCTCGGAGATCAGTAGCTCACGGACTGGCTCGAAATCCCCTAGTTCAAGCCGTTTGTAGAGTTGTTCGATGACTTCGGCAGGATTGGCGATCAGGGACTCGTAGGTCAGGGTCGCGAACCGGTCGTCGGGGAGATCGGCGGTACTCGCGGCCAGCTTCGCCTCAAAGCGGGGACGATCGGCGATGACGGCTTCGCGGATTTCGTCGTCCGGTGGAATCGGTCCCAGGGCATAGGTTTCAAACATCTTGCGCCACATCCGGACCACCGATTCGAAGTTGGTCCATGGGTCGCGCACGATCAAAACGAAGCGTGCAGCGGGAAGCAGTTCGCGCAGGGTGGCAACGCGAGCGCCGTGGGTAGGCGATTTGAGCATCATGGGCCGTCCCATTCCCCGCGCCGATACGCCCGCCAGAAAACTCAGGAACACTTCGCGCCAGCGCTTTTCGTCGGAGAGTGAGAGGTCGCGCGGGTCGGTGAGTTTCAGGGCCTGTGGCAGAATCTTCGGAATCAAAAGCGCTTCGTAAGGAGACCGCGCGCCCAGTGACAGAAGCGCGAACTCGTCTTCCTGCGGCGAACTGGACCGGACTTCCATCTCGTCCATCGGCCGCTGGGCGCTGGCGCCGCCGCGAGCCAGGGCCGAAGCTTCTGTGAGCAGGAAGTGATGAGGGTTCATGCAGGCATGCGTCGTGGGATACGTGTAACGCGTATCCAGGCAGAGCAACTCATGCAGCAGCGTGGTGCCGGAGCGCCAGTAGCCAAGAACCACGACGGCGTTCCGGTAATTTGCCTGGGCCAGTTGCTCGCGCGAGACCGCTTGTTGCAGTCCCGCCACCACGGAGAACAGCGAACCGGGCGCCAGTGTCTGCCAAAGCAGCATGGGACTCGGCCGGAGGCGCCAGTTCCGGCGCAGTTGCCGCCACGCGCCCGCAGTCAGGTTCAGATATTGTCGGCTCACGTGGATTCTTGCACTAGATCTGGAAATCGCGAATATCTTCGGCCGTGGCGAGACCACGTCATCAAAGTTGTCAACGCCGCAGCGGTGAGGTAATACGACCAGTTTTGAACTTTTCCCGGCGCCAGAAAGAGCGCTTCGGCGAATACCAAACCGACCATCCCCAGGCTGACGAGCCGGAACCAGAGCGACGCGACCGCGGAGCGAAAGCGCTCGTCGCGCATCGGAAGGTTAGACATCCGATCGTCGGCGCAGGCGCCGCGAGAGTCCGGAGAGGGCCGCCCCCACGCTTTTTCTAAGGAATGTGAGGCAGGCGCCGGCGGTTATCAGTAGAGGAGTCAAAATCTGGGAAATCAAACCCACCGTGTTGGGATCGGTGTAACCGTAAGCCGGAATTGTGACGAATACAACGCACAAACAACCCACCAAAAACGCAGTTGGAAACCTCTGACAGGACTTCATGGACTCCTCCGGATCGGTAGCTGGTCGGAAGCTGGGGGAAGCCTCGTGAATTATCTGGATTGTAGCATGCGTCCACTTTCCGCCCAAAAATGGGAGGTCCTGGACTGGAATCTGTTAAATGCACCCCCGGCTATGTCTCTGTAATTACGAGACTTTCCTGCGAAGGCTGCAGAGGGAACCTGGTCAGGTCGGCGCCCTAACCGAGCGTGGGAGGCCATGGTTGGCGTCACAGCCCAGAGTGTCAGTTCCCGCCCCGCACCGTTTCTAGGTGCATCCTGACCGATCGCAGCGCGATCAAATGATGGATTCGCACGCGTCTGACCTGATGGGACTCGGTTTTGTGGATCGCGCCTCGGACTCTTCGTCGCGATTACTTCTTTCTGGCATTGGTCGGGCTGGCAATGGCGGTCTATCTGATTTCGGCCCGAAGTTCCATTCGTTCGCAGTCTGCAAATGGAGGAGATATCTATGACGCGCAGCACAGGCAACGGAATTACCGAGACACCCAGCAATCACTCGGTTGACCAGACAGTGGAAAAACTCAAGGGCATTCTAGCGGCAAAAGGAGTCACGCTGTTTGCGCTGGTCGACCACAGCGGAGAAGCGGAAAAAGCCGGAATGAAAATGCGTCCCACCAAGCTGCTGATCTTCGGCAGTCCGAAGGCCGGCACCCCTGTGATGCTGGCCGCTCCCAGCATCGCCATCGATCTCCCGCTCAAGATTCTGGTGTGGGAAGATGCCCAGGCAAAAGTCTGGGTTTCCTACAACAGCCCGGCGTATTTGCAGGAGCGGCACCGCGTACCGCAGGAGTTGATGCAGAGCATCGCAGTAGTGGAGACGTTGGCAGCCAAAGCTGTCGAGTAGCTCCCGCCGGTAGAGATAGAATAGCCTCCGTTTAGAGTCAGCACGATAAAAAGATAAAACAGTGGTACAGGCAATTGACAGATACTGCTGAAAAAAACTTGAAGTCTCGGGGTTCCTCGAGTTTGTTGCGGCCGCTGCGTGTGCCGACGTTCCGCAATCTGTTGGTCGCGGATGTTGTCTCTGATATCGGCACTTTCATGCAGAGCGTTGGCGCGGCATGGTTGATGGTGTCACTCGGCGCCGGGCCGATTTACGTCGCGCTCACACAAACCGCTTCTTCATTACCGTTCTTTCTGCTGGCCCTGCCTGCGGGTTCCGCTGGCGACATCTTCGATCGACGCAAGCTGATTCTGTTCACCGAGTCTTGGATGTTGGGCGTAGCGCTGCTTCTCGCAGGGTTGACCATCGCTGGTTTCATGTCGCCATGGCTGCTGCTGGCGTTGACGTTTGCGCTCTCGGCGGGAGATGCCTTTGAAACACCGACGTGGCGGGCAGTCCTTCCCGAGTTAGTTCCAAAAGACGACCTGGCGGCGGCTTCGGCGCTCAACGGAATCGAATTCAACCTGGCTCGGGCAATAGGGCCTGCGCTCGCTGGCGCCCTTATCGCAGCGGCTGGCATTGCTGCGGCATTTGTGGCAAACGTTGTGTCGTTTTTCGGCGTCATTCTGGTCGTTGCGAAGTGGAAAAGACCGGTTCGCAAGCGGACTGCGCCGCCAGAAACGTTAGCCGGAGCCACAGTCGCTGCCGTTCGGTATGTCCGCTACTCACCCAAAATCCTGACTGTTGTGGTTCGAACAGGCATAGTCATGTTCTTCTCCAGCGCCCTGTTTGCGTTGTTGCCTACGGTTGCCCGGAGCGTGAGTGAGACCGCGGTCGGCTATGGACTCTTGCTCGGATGCTTTGGGGCTGGTGCAATTGGCGGTGCTTTGATAATGCAGCCGGCCCGCGCCAGGTGGTCAACCGAGGCTATTGTGTCGGGTGGCGTAGTGATCCTGGGATTGGTGATTGTAACGATCGGTGATTTGCACCGGTTGAGCACCCTCGCTCCAGTCATGTTGCTTGGCGGCGCAGCATGGCTGACCTTCATTTCTCTTATCAACGCTCTGGTTCAGAACCTGGCGCCGGATTGGGTGCGAGCGCGAGTCCTGGCAATCTTCATTCTGGTTTATCAGGGAAGCTTCGCTCTTGGGAGCGCAGCGTGGGGCGCGGTAGCCCAACGAGCAGGCATCCGGGTTGCTCTTATCTATGCCGGTATTGGAACCATCGGGACTACGGTGTTCGCGCTTTTCGCAAAACTTCCCGATTCGACCGCGGACCTGAGTCCTTGGAACCACTGGCGTATGCCGGTTGTCGTCAGAGAGGTTGGAGCTGACCTTCACCACGGACCGGTGCTGGTTACAACCGAGTACGCTGTGATTCCAGAAAAGAAAGCAGAGTTCGTGGAGGCGATCCACCGATATGCTCGCATACGGCGTCGCGATGGAGCGTATCGCTGGGGAATTTTCCGCGATACTGAGGTCGCGGATCGTTATCTGGAGATATTCCTGGTGCATTCGTGGGCAGAACATCTGCGGCAACACGAACGCCAGACCCAAGCAGACCGCGAACTGGAGCAACGCTTGCGCAGTTACGTGGCGGGCGACCCCAAAGTGCGTCATCTGATCTACCCGAATTCGACAGAAACATAGGGCGAGCAGATCCCCCAGGGTCGGTTTTGAACTCACGCAAATGTGCCGGTGCTGGATTTGGTTGATCCCCGTCCGAATTTCGGAGACATTACGCAACAATCCGAATGGCTGGTTGGGGAATCTAATACATCATGCGGCTACGAAAACCCATACTCGCTTTCATTGCAATTATTCAGTCCGTTCTTTTTCTGACGCATTTTTTCCTCTATGAGACCTGGAGATTTTCGCCCGCAGGAAGCGATACTCACGGGGGCCTGTGGATCAAGCTGGTTCTCGGCTTTCTGTCAGTGAGCTTTGTTGTCGCTTCGCTACTCGCCTTTCGCTATACAAACGCCGCCCTGCGCGCGTTTTACAGGGCGGCTGCGGTTTGGGTGGGTCTGCTGACGTTCCTATTCCTGGCGGCGGTTTCCTCCTGGATTATTTTCGGAATTGCGCAGCTGGCCGGGCTGAACGTGAACTTCCATCGGACCGTGGAACTGCTGTACGCTGCTGCGGTAGTGGCAGGACTCTACGGGGTTTTCAATGCAAGCTGGACACGAATCACGCGAACCACGGTGCGGCTGGCGAACTTGCCGGCAGCTTGGCGCGGGCGAAGGGCGGCGCTGATTAGCGATGTGCACCTGGGGCACGTGCGAAACGGCAGTTTTCTGCGTCGTATGGTCGCGAAAATTTTGCGGGAAGAGCCGGACGCAATTTTTATTGCTGGAGATCTGTACGACGGGACGGCCATCGACGCACGGCGAGCAGCCGAGCCATTGAACAAGCTCGTAGCGCCACACGGCGTGTATTTCGTCGCGGGAAATCACGAGCAATTTGGGGACGACAGCAAATATCTCCATGCCATTGCGGCGGCCGGAGTGCGCGTACTCAACAATGAAAAGGTGGAAGTTGACGGTTTGCAGATTATTGGCGTGCCGTACCGGAACGCGACGCAGGACGGGCACTTAGCGTTGGCGCTACACGGCATCAACTTGGATCGCGACCGCGCGAGCATTCTATTGACCCATGCACCCGACCATCCGGAAATCGCGGAGGCTGCGGGCGTTTCACTGCAGCTATCCGGGCATACTCACGTTGGGCAGTTTATACCTTGGAGCTGGATGGCGCGACGGATTTACCGGCAGTTTGTGTACGGCTTAAGCCGGATCGGGAAGATGCAGGTTTTCACTTCAAGCGGAGCAGGAACATGGGGGCCGCCGCTGCGTCTGGGATCGAATCCCGAAATTGTAGTGCTTGAGTTCCAGTAGAAGTTGCGAGTTCTTGGCAAGCAGGAAAATCGAGAAGAAAGTTGTACTTTTGTTCTCCGGCCTTGGCTTGGCGGGAAGTTCGTCAGCCCGCGGAAATCAATAGACTCGCTGGCGGAGGGAGAGGGATTCGAACCCCCGGTACGGTTTCCCGTACAGTGGTTTTCAAGACCACCCGTTTCAACCGCTCACGCATCCCTCCGCGCCTGCTCCTAACAGTTTAGCAAGATGACGGTGGCTCTCACCCTCGATGCGGACCACCCTCACCGCAATAGCAATGGCACCCACTCTCCCGCCTCGATGCGCTCGCGTTCTGGGGGGACGACGATGTAGCAGTTGGCGCGCGCGACTGCGGCGATGTCACCGGAGCCTTGCCAGCTGACCAGTTCTACCTCCGCGCCTTCAAATTCTCCGGTGAGCGAGGCCGGCAAAAAACGCTTCAACCCTGTTCTTGTCTTGATCGCCGTCTTCAACTTCGCGTGCACAAAAATGAGGCTGCGGATACCTAGTCCGGCGAGAGCTTCGAGCACCGGCCGGGCGAACAGCTCAAAGGTGACCATGGTAGAAGTTGGGTTTCCGGGAAGGCCGAAGAAATACCGACCATCAGTCTTTGACGCTGAATCGCGGTCGGGGGCGCCCGCGCCACATGGGACCCGCCCGAAGACAATTGGCTTTCCCGGCTGAATTTTCGCGCCGGTGAAGAAGAACTCGGCTTGCATTTCCGCGAGAACCTGCTCGACCAGATCGTACTTACCCAGAGAAACGCCACCGGCAATCAGCAACAGGTCTGACTCCAAGCCTTCTTTCAGCAATTCGCGCAGCCGGGCGGGCTCATCCGGAGCGATGGGCAACAGCACCGCTTCGCCTCCTGCCGCCTGGATCTGCGCTGCCAGCGAGTAGCTGTTGGAGTTGCGGATCTGGTTTGGTCCGGGCGGCACGTCCACGTCAACCACTTCATCGCCCGTCGAAAGCACGGCGACCCGCGGTTTCGCGTACACCAGCAGGCGAGACCGTCCCACCGCAGCGGCGACTGCAATTTCAGCGTAGCTCACCCGCGCACCAGCAGACAGCAACCGGTCGCCGCGTTTCGCTTCCGAGCCGGCGGGAACGATGTTTTCTCCCGTGGCAACACCTCTTGCAATCTCGACGCCGTCTCCCACGCGCGTGGTGAATTCCACCATGACCACAGCGTCGGCGCCGGCGGGGGCGGCAGCGCCAGTCATGATCGCAACCGTCTTGCCGGGCGTGATTTCTGGTATTTGCGCAGGGGCAGCTCCCGCTCTTATTTCTCCGATTACTTCCAGGTTCGCGGGGAGGTTTTCCAGGTCAGCGGCGCGGACTGCATATCCGTCACGCGCAGCTCGGGGAAACGGAGGGAAGTCGCGATCGGCATGGATCGGCTCCGCCAGTACACGTCCGCTCGCGTCCAGCAATCCAAGAAGTTCACGCCCTTTCGGACGCAGGCGAGAGGCATGGTCTTCTACCAGGCGCCGTGCTTCTTCGAAGCTGAGAAGGCTCGATGGCTCTGCTGCCATGCTGGAATGATAAGGGAAAGAGATAAAGGGAAAGGAATAAAAGTAAGTTGTGCGGCGGCTACTTCTGCGCTGCAGCCAGCCGTTTCGCGAGCTCACCTGCGTCCGTCGCATGCGCCAGAGCAATTTCCGCAGTGACTGCCCCGCTCGCCACCAGCCGCTCGAGTTCCGCGTCCAGACTGCTTGCGCCGCCAGACGAAAGCGGGTCGGCGTGATTGGGGGAGCCGCCGCTGGGGGCTCCCTGCAAATCGCCCCGGAGTTCCGAACGAGAATTCACAATCTCGTAGGCTGCAACCCGCCCGCCTTCGTTCTTTCGCGGCAGCAGGCGCTGCGAGATTACGCAACGCAACATCAGGACAAGCCGTTCGCGAACTGCCGGCTGTTCCGCGGCGGGGAACGCTCCCACAAAACGCTCTACCGTCTTATGCGCGTTCAGAGTGTTCATGGTGGAAAGCACCAGGTGCCCAGTCTCGGCAGCTTCGAGAGCCAGGTCCATGGTTTCCCGGTCTTTGAGCTCGCCCACCGCAATCACGTTGGGGACTTGCCGCAAAGCCGCCCGCATGGCGTGGGAGACGCTGGGGGTATCGCTGTGCAGCTCACGCTGATGGATGGTCGCGCGCTTGTGATTGTGGAGGAACTCTATAGGGTCTTCAATGGTGATGATGTGGCAAGTTTCGGTTTCGTTGATGCAATCGAGCAAGGCCGCCAGCGTGGAAGACTTGCCCGATCCCCGCGGCCCGGCAATCAACACCAGTCCCTCGTGAAGAGCGGCCACTTCGCGCAATTGCTCTGGCGCTCCCAGCGACTTGAAGTCGGGAACTGCGGTTGGAATCACGCGCATCACCACCGCGCAACTGCCTCGCTGGATAAAGACATTCACTCGAAACCGCGCCAGGCCTGGCAGGGCATAGGAAACATCGCAGTAACCTTGCTCCCGCAACATGGCGATGGCGGGCTTGTTGTTGCCGATTAATTCGGAGGCGATGCGGCGGGTGTCGTCTGCGGTCAGAGAAGAAAGCCCGGGCAACTCGATGGTCACCAATTGGGCGTTTACCTGCACCTGCAGTTTCCGTCCGGGAGAAAAGATCAGATCACTTACCCGAGGATTGGCCCGCAGCATGGCGGCGAGGAGATCATCCGTCGCCGCGTTTGCAGAAATTGGATCGAGCGAAACTTGAATCGGAGCCGTGCCGGTTGCGGCCAATTGCGCCTCTGCTGTGCGGGCTTCCTAGCCCGGACTTCAGATCCACTTTAACCAAGTTGACTGCGCGCTTCTAGAGAGATCAGCCCGGTTTATAGACCTTGGTAACCTCAATTGTCCCGCGGCTGGCCCCTTGGCGGACAGCAAGAAGGGGCGGCCGCAGCCGCCCCTGAAGAAGCCTGCATTTTTCAATTTTTCTTCTTCTTCCCGTAAGTGGTCTCCAGGGTGCTTCCGACTAGCGCGAGCATGGATTTAGCGTCTGCGGCGTGAGGTCCGTTGGGTTGCAGTTCCAGATACTTCTGGAACGCTTCGGCTGTACCTGGCGGTGCAATCACCTTATTGCTGCTGTCCGTCTTGGCCAGCCCAATGAGATTGGATCCCTTCAGGTAGTAAGCATCCGCGTTCTTTGGGTCTGCAGCAATGGCTTTGTCGAATGCGTCCACCGCCTGCTTGGTCAGTGCAGGGTCACCTTTTGTGTTGCTGTTGGTGAGCAGGATTCCCAGATTAAGGTAGTAATGTCCGGCGGCGGCGGGATCAAGTTCGGCCGCCTGTTTGTAGGCGCTGATCCCTTCCTCCGCCTTGCCAATCCTGGCCGCAGCCGCACCCAGACTATCGTAATAGGCGGCCAGCACGCTGTTATCCGAGACCCCTTGGGTAGGCGATTTCGCGGCTTGGGGCGAGCTGCTCATCGCGCTCTTCTTAAGCTCAACCGCCTTTTGCAGATCGTCGTATGCGCTGGTGTAGCGTTTGGTCTTCTCTGCGGGATCGGTCTGAACCTTGGCAGAATCCATATAGATCACCCCCCGCCGGAACCAGACCAGGTTCTCGTTGGGCGCCATCCCCACGGCTTCGTTCAGCAGAGCAATCGCTTTGTCGTAATCAGGTGTCGGAGGCTGGGTCGCAGCCTTGGCGGCGTTGAGCTTTTCATTGACGGCTTTGACGTTGTTGTTGTATTTCTCAGCATTTGCCGCCTCCTCCCGCTTCTGCTTGACCTGCTCGGGAGTCAAGCCCTGCTGTTTAGCCGTATCCTGGACCGCCTGCTCCTTTGATTTCTTAAGATCAAAATCCAGAATGATTTCGTCCGCGCCGATTTGGTAATTCTTAACCGAGTCCAGTTCCTTGCCATCTTTGCTCAAAGTGACCGTGTATTTGCCCGGATCCAGGCCCAGCGAAAAATATTCGCCCTTCTTGTCCGTCTTTAAATTAAACGTCCGACCGTTGTCGTTGTTGCGCCACACCACCTGCGCGTCAGTTATGGGATCTCCCTGCGCATCCTTACAAATGCCTTTGACCGTGGCGGACTGCGAAACCGCTGGAACTGCAAAAATGGCGCATAGGATTGCCAGCAACACTGCGTAACCAAGATTTCGCTTCATGTAAGCCTCCCGG
>WNFG01002344.1_pt1 | contig 15874 bp, 15 predicted proteins | sample 5400431 | NCBI WGS metagenome assembly WNFG01 (sample SAMN13153346, study PRJNA577476) | soil metagenome | isolation source: 120 cm saprolite under Douglas fir tree site 2 hole 3 replicate 2 | place: USA:California | collected 2015-04-18 | reverse complement strand
TCAGAAGCCACCCAAGGTGATCGCCGTCCCCATAGGGACCGGAAAGAACAGTCCCTCCAACGCCAAGAGCGCCGATGGCGAGGTCATGCTCGACATCGAGGTTGCCGGTGCCGTCGCTCCGGGTGCGCGCATCGTGGTTTACTTCGCACCGAACACCGACCAGGGATTCCTCGACGCCCTCGCTCACGCCATCCACGACACCAAGTACAATCCCAGTGTCATCTCGATCTCGTGGGGCGGGGCTGAAATCAAATGGACCGCCCAGGCCATGGCCGCATTTGACGCCGCCTGCCAATCCGCTGCTGCCCTTGGCGTCACCATCACCGCGGCCGCTGGCGACGACGGCTCCTCAGACGCCGTCACCGACGGCAAAAATCACGCCGATTTCCCGGCTTCGAGCCCGCACGTGCTGGCTTGTGGTGGTACCAACCTGCAGGGTAACGGCTCAACCATCACGGATGAGGTCGTCTGGAATGGCCTACCGCAGGGTGGAGCGACCGGCGGCGGCGTCAGCGACTTCTTCCCGCAGCCGGCCTGGCAAGTCGGCGTGAAAGTCCCCAAACCCGCCAACCACGCCGGCGGTCGCGGCGTCCCCGACGTTGCCGGCGATGCCGATCCCGCCAGCGGCTATATCGTCCGCGTCGATGGCAAGAACTTTGTGATCGGCGGCACGAGTGCGGTTGCTCCGCTGTGGGCCGGGCTGATCGCTGTCGCCAACCAGCGCAATGGCAAGTCCGCCGGCTTCATCCATCCTGCGATTTATGCCGCTGCGGGCAAAGCCGCCTTCCGCGACATCGTTCAGGGGAATAACGGCAGCTTCGTTGCCGGCGCTGGGTGGGACGCGTGCACCGGCCTCGGTTCGCCTGTCGCGCCACGGGTCATCAGCGTCGTTAAACCTGGTTCCTCGACGCCGAAATCCAAGCCTGCCGCTGGCAAGAAGACCCGCGCAAGCAGATAGACCGGTATCGTCTCTCTGCAATCCACCCTGACGGGCGGCCGCTATTCAGAACGCGGCCGTCGCCAGACTGAGGGGCCGCATTCCCGGATCGGAAAGTCGCCGATCGCGGGTAGCGGCCCTTATCCGTCGTCGGCTACCCCTTGCGAATCCAACCTCTTGCTTGTCAGCAAGAGGTTGAACTGATCGGCCAGATATGGATGCCCGCTCGGCGCCGCGATCAAAACTGCAAAACCTTCCGCCACAGCGAAGGTCTCGCCGGCGTGTGCGGCTTCAAGCAGGATTCCCGCAGCCACGCCGCGCCGCGGTGGCTCCCCAAGCAAAATATCGAAAACAACCCCATGCAAAGTAGCAGGCGGGCGCCGGCAAGGACGCTTTGGGCACGGCACGGAATCCAGGTTAACGGTCATTGGAGCTGCAGGATTTCGAGCAGGAACTGCGGATTCCAGCTTGCGCTTTTGCGACGGGTTTTGACACTGCCTTTGCGCTTGTTGGCGCGCACCAGGCCGAGGGCAAAGCGGCGGACGGCAGCCATGTTTTTCGCGCCGTGGCCGGTGCGGTAGCGCGACTGATCGTCCTTGAATTCGACGTCGAGCAGCCAATGCATGCTCTCGACACCCCAATGGCCGCGAGCCCCCTTGGCGAGGCGTTCGATATCGAGCGGCGCGGACGAAATATAGTAGCGCGTGTCGAAGCTGCAGCGATCGGCGTATTCGACGCGTGCGTGGATTTTGACGATGGTCTTGATGGTGTTGAAGCCCGGCTGGCCCGGATAGCTTCTTTCGGATGCGATCCAGTCGACCTCGCTGGAGGCTGCGTAGGTGCGGGTCTCGATGCGGCCGTGTCCCTTCTCGACGGTGGTCTTGCTGGCGAGTTTCTCGGCGGGCGCGGTGCGGAAATAGTCCTCGACATCGGCTTCGAGCGTCGGTTGGTTACCCTTGAGGGCGAGCAGGTAATCGGCCTTGTGGGCGACGATCTTGTCGGCGATATCGACTTGGCAGCCCATGGCGTCGATGCTGACGAGCGCGCCCTCGAGCTGCTTGGTCTCTGCGAGGTGATCGAGCAGATCCGGGATGGCGGTGATTTCGTTGGTCTTTTCCGGCACGCTCAACTGCGCCAGCGTCAGCCGTGCCGATGTCGCGTAGGCGCTGAGCGTGTGCAACGCCTTGAGCCCCTTGCGGTTGTCGTGGGTGCGGCGCGACGTCTTGCCGTCGAGGGCGATGAATTCGTGCCGCCCCGGCCACTGCGCTGCCACCCAGCTCTCGAAGCATCGCCCGAACAGGATCGGATCGATCCGATTGACGAGCGCGCGCAGCCAGCGTTCGCAGGGAATGCCGTGGTGGAATGTCGAGAACCGCCGCAGGGCGTCGAGATGATGCTCGCCCCAGGCGACGATGTCGTCGAAATCGTCGCAGGACGCGATGGTCGCGCAGGTCACCAGCAGCAGCACCTCCTTGAGTGGATACATCACCCGCCAGGGCTCGCGGTCGTCGTCCAGTTCGGAGAAATGCTGTAAAAGCAGGCCTAACCGCGCCCGCGGCATCTCTTCGTCCGTCAGTGGGTCGGTAACCGGGGCCATATTCGCACTCCATGTAGAATCAGGAGGTCCCACGGAATCACGAACCAAGCGTCAACACAAAATCATCCCTCCCGCCCCGTTAACCTGACTTCCGAGCCGTGACGCTTTGGGGGGTAATACTTGACACGTCGGGCAAATCAGCGGCATTCCTTCATCATCTCACAATCCGTTAAACGCCCGTCGTCCCGCAATAGCGCGCGCTGTTCGGTGTAGTTTTGCCGTGGCGCCACTGTGGCAAGCTTGGCTGATCCATAGAACCGCCGAAGTCCACGCCCGTGCTTCGCGCGTCAGCAGGGCTACGATTCTCTCGGATGCCGCTACGAGGAACGGTTACTCCTCTTTGATAAAGGCCTAACGTCATGGCCCAGAGTGACTGAGCACCGCTATTCTGGAGTTCAAGGACCGTAGTGCTAAATCGGACGCCTATTGCTCCTTGCGGCCCGCGTCCGTGCTAGATCCTTGCAGGTTCCTGCACGGTTGCGGAAAGCGAACGATTAATATGCCGACATGGGGGACAGGGCATGGCCCAAGGTTTCGTCTACATTCTTGTTTCGCCCAATAGCAACTACGTAAAGATAGGAGGAACGGAGCGGCCGATCAGCGAACGTCTTCGCGACATCAATGGAACATCCCCCTACTCTGACCATGGACCTTGGGAGCTATCCGACTTTTTATATGTGACCGATTGGCGGTTGGTCGAAGGCGAGTTGCATCGGCATTTTCAATCAAATGCTGTCCGAGATGTCACTGGAACTCGTGAACTCTTTAGGATACCGCCGCACGAAGCGCGGACGCGACTGAGGGCGACGAATTCTTTGCTACGCATTGATCACGAGCGAACGGAACAGATTTTCTCGCAACGAGACGTAAAGCTCTATCTATTTAAGCTGTTCGAGCTATCTGGATTGTTCGGTAACGTCGATATTCAAGGAGCATGGACGCTAACCTTGCTGCCAAAAACCAATGGCGGTAGATGGTTCACATTGAACATCGGCCCGCACGAGGTGGCATTTAGCACGAAGAACGCTCGTGAAGGTAAGGCGCAGCATTTTATCGTGCTGGATCGACTCATCCTTGAGTATCCAGAGACGATCATTTGGATAGGCAAGCGCGATGGTTCTGTAGATGTAGCCGAATACGTTGCTGCCGAACGAGCGGTTGTTGTGAATTTCAATGAGGGCTTTGCAAACGCGGAACGCATTTTCGCTCTTCCTGGAGTCCGACGTGCCTTAATCGCCTATTGGGCGGAGGCGTTGGCCGATTTGCGAGAGCGAAAGGCGAAGAGTGTTTACGCTCGTTATCATTCTTATGACGCTGTTTCTCAACTCATGGAATATAAGCGTGCCAGCGATGCAGTCTTTCGAGAGGCCGCTGAGACGGGGTCTTTGCCTGTGGAGCGCCGATGAGCCTGACGAAATTGATAGACGACTGGAGAGTTCACTGCGTCAACATCGGCGAGTGCATCCAGAAGATTCTTGAAACGGCCAATGTGCCATTCACTGCGCAAAGTTTTAGCGAACCGAGGTTCATCGCCCTAACTCTGCTCTCTCGCACGCTGTCGAACTTAAAAGGTGCCGTGGTCCTGCTCGACAACGACCGGATTGTGGAAGCGAGAACCATCGCCCGATGTTGCGTCGAAAACTATTTTTGGATCGGTGGTCTCGTGTATCAAGGTGATGAGTTCGTCAAGCGGATGCGGCACGATGAGTTCAGCCAGCGGCAGGCTACTAACCAAGTGATCTTTCAACAAGGTCTTCTTGATGAAGGTGAAGAGTTGGAAAGGCGTGTCCGCGCGTTTATGCGCGATCTAAACAATAGGACAAATTTTAAGAGCAAAACTCTAAACGCCAAAGGCGTCGCTGCGACTGCCGAAGGCCTGAACCGGTCCTATGTCATCTACTCGATGCTATCCTCAGATGCAGCGCATCCTTCGATGCTGGCCCTAACTCGCTATGTTGTTTCCGATCAGCCCGGCGGATCACACTTCGAGCCAGAGCCACGCATTCGACCTCGGGAGATGGAGGATACCTATTTTTACTTGTCTCTTGCATGCGTTGGAGTGTGTATCGGCACCAATGAATTGCTTGGGGCCAATAGGGGCGGACCAATGTTCAAGCAACTGGCGGAACGACACTCTGCGTTGTCGGCACTCTCAGATGCAGCAGGCCGGCAGCCCTAGCTAGCTTCACACCGGGCTTTGGGTGAAAAGGCGAGCCGATCCGGCCAATATTTGTTTTGCGGTTAGGAGCGGACTGTTGCCGCGAGCCGCGCTAGAACGCGCTTTACCTGGGCGGAACGCCAGATACCGCCACGAGGAGCGGATATCCCCCTTTGATTAAGGTCAGACGCCACCGCGCGAGATCGTTGCAGGTTCCTGCACGCCCCCCGCCATCCGCCAAGAATGACCCCGCGAGCTTTCGCGGCTGCTAACGCCCCACGGGTGCGGTTGGATATCATCTGGGCCTCGTGCTCTGCTGCGGCCGCTAGGATATGGATAGTAAGCCGATTGGCTTGCGGAAAATCGACGGCTTCAAATTCGACCCCGGCCTCCATGAGATTGGAGACGAAGGCGACGTTTCGGGCGAGCCGGTCCAGTTTGGCAATGATCAGGGTGGCCCGGTGGAGACGGCATGCGGCAAGGGCGTCCGCAAGCCTCGGACGATTATTTTTACGCCCGCTTCCGACTTCGGTGTATTCGGAGAGCAGTGCGCCGCCGCCGCTTAGCCGATCATTTACGGCCTTTCGCTGGGCCTCTAAGCCGTGACCGGACCTACCCTGGCGTTGAGTGCTCACGCGGTATGCAATATAACGGGTGCTGGGCATCGAACGCTCTCCGTAACATTTCGTGCAACGTGGGTTGGGACGGAATGTTAGAGAAATTCCACCTGCAATTCTAATTTGACCAGTGAAAGAAACGAATATCACGACCTCATTTGGAGAATCGATATGTTGAATGGTGTGAGCACGACTGGAAGAAATTCTCTAATCCAGGCGTATGGTCTGTTTTGGCGCTTAGATGAGATAGATTGGTCGCCGGGAAGAGGAAGCCGTGATTGGCATTTGTATGGTCGAAACGGAGCCAACTCGTCGAAAATTAAAGTAGATGATTTTCGAGATCAAAAAGGGATTTACATCCTGTACGGAAATTATGGGCCGCACTACGTCGGTCTGACGCGAAAGAAGGGCCTTGGCAGGAGGCTCAAGGACCATTTGTTTGATCGGCATGACGGTGAATGGGATCGATTTAGCTGGTTCGGCTTTTGTAGCGTCTTAAAGGCGAAGGATGAGAATGGTCTTCAGCGAACCAGGGAAATGCCTCTTTCAAAAATCACTGACATCAACCGGACCATCGGGGACATGGAGGCGCTCTTAATAAAAGCGATGGCGCTGAAAAACGTGAACAGCATGAAATTTAAGAGCGCCCTGGAGTGGAAGCAAATCAAGCGCGATGAACAGGAAAAATATGGATCACGCCTAGCCGTAAGATAATCTTATCGCGGCTGCTTTGCGCGCGCATCGTCGATGCCAACCTTCGCGCGGTCCCTGGCCGCTTGCTCGGATGCTCCCGCATGGGTCCTAATGATATCCCGATATCCATCATCAGCGAGCATGAGGCATCCAGCAGAAAGTGCAGCGGCAGCCATCTCAAACCTCATCGAGATTTTTCCGCAATTTGGCGAGCGCCTCGCCCATATGTGCTTTGGACTTCTCAAGATATGACGCGACCCTGTTCTGCTGATAAATACTGAACTCTTTTTTTGCGAGATCGACGTTCGCGGTCGCCGCTTGCTCCTCCATTTCAATCGCTAGCTTTTCTCCTCCGAACCAAAATCTTGCCTCTGCACTCGGCTTACCGTCTTTGCAATTACCGTTCGAACACCCGGCGTATCGCCAGCCATTCAGTCAGTTGAAACGGAACTTGGACGGCTTCAAGCAGGATTCCCGCAGCCACGCCGCGTCGCGGTGGCTCCCCAAGCGCCGGGACGGACGCTTTGGGCCACCAAGACTTGACTCGTCGGGCAAATCAGCGGCATTCCTTCATCATCGCATAATCCGTTAAACGCCCGTCGCCCCGCAATAGCGCGCGCTGTTCGGTGTAATTTTGCCATGGCGCCACTGTGGCAAGCTTGGCTGATCCACGGAACCGCCGAAGTCCACGCCCGTGCTTCGCGCGTCAGCAGGGCTACGATTCTCTCGCACGCCGGCCGCTTGCCGATGCATCGGTCGACCGCCATCGCGCCATCAGGCACCGGTTGCAAACAGTGCGATCGACCAGCGGCACGGATCACAATCGGGCGCATTGGCATTGCCGCCCACCGGATAATTTGCGGGTTTGATATTGCTGGCTTCACTTCCGCCCTTCGTTCAATAACGGAAGCACAACGCACGTCGCGGCACTTCACATTTGTACTAAATCCAGACTCATGCGCCGCAGCAAGCTCCCGATGCGCTAAGTAGGGATGGCGGATGGTTTGAGCATGACCCAGCGTAGCGAATTGGCACTCCCTTGGGTCTTCGGAGTGCGTCTATTCGCTCCGCGGGGGGCCTGATCGTCCTATCGTTCTTCGTCCTTTCGGTTCAGCCTTTCGTCGCAATCATCGGGTTCATGCTCATGACACTTGCGGGCTTTGTTGCAACATGCCGGTGGACATGGGCATTGGGCGATGACGGTGATCGCGGCGGTCGCGCTGTTGTTGCCGTTGTTGGGATCGGTCGCCGCACTACTGATAGTGGCATTGTTGTTAATTACCCTCCCGTTCGGAGCCCTCGGATCGACCCTGGCCACGACAGTAATAGTCGCGGAATGCGCGCTGGCCATTGAGCCCATTGTGCAGGTGAGCGGTTGCAGCGGGTTCCCTGGTATGCCCCAAGTGCACGATCCCACACTGGGCGTAACAGCCAACACGTTGACCTCGGCGGGGAGGGTATCCTTCGCCACCACGTTGCTGGCCGAGGATGGTCCGGCGTTGCTCACGGCGATGGTATAGGTGATGTTGGTTCCGGCAACGACAGGACTAGGCGGCGTCACTGTCTTGGTGATCGCAAGGTCTGCCGAGGCAAAGAAACTGACCCTGCCGGTGGCAAAGTTGTTACTACTAACAGGGTCAGGTGTGGTGCTCCTTACCGTTGCCGTGTCGTTGATATCGCCGGGGTCGTTGCTAGTGAAGGCGACGTGGATAGTCGTCTCCCCGCCTGCAACGACGGTGAGGAGATTGCACTTAATGGTCGCCGAAGTCGGAGAACCGATGGAAGTCGTGCAGGATGCCCCGGTTACGGATGTAACGGTAAAGGTGGCATTGCTCACGATGGCGTCAGTCACGACGACGTTCTGCGCGTTCGACAAGCCGAGATTGGTGACATGGATGTCACAGAAGCCCGAGGTCCCGGCCTGCGCGGGCGCGTCCGGCTTGCACGTCTTCGTCAACGCCATATCGGCCGATTCCGTGACCAGCGTGCCGACAGTCGCGGTATTATTGCTCAAACGGGGATCAAACTGGTGGGCCCTGACTGTCGCCGTGTTCGTGATGTTCGTCGCGCTTGCGCCGAGGTTAGAGAGCAAGCTCGCCGAAACACTCACCGTGATGGTGAACGAAATGCTGGCACCATTTGCCAGGTTCCCTATGGTGCACGTTACTCCTGCGGTGCACGGAATAGAGCTTGTCAAGAACGTCGTGCCTCCCGGCAGCGCGTCGGTCACCACCACATTGGTGGCGTCGGAGGGACCGTTGTTGGTTACGGTCAAGGAATATGTGAGCAGCCCTCCCGCCACCACCGAGCCGGGCGCGGTCTTTATGATGGCCAGATCCGCTGGGTTGCACGTCGGAAAGTCAACCGCGCCGACATGGGTTTGCTGACCTTTGGTACCGTTGATGTACTCCGTTGTGTACCAGAAGGTGCATCCGTTGGCGGGGTCCACGCGCATCGCGCTATAGTCACCCCACCGACCACCACTCGCCGCCCCGCCATCGGCAAGATGGACCTCGGGTGTAGTCATCTCACCGAGCGGATCGGTGGCCAGCCGACCGACGACGCGAACGCCGGGGAAAACCGTTGGATGAGGAGCAACGCCGTCATTGGAGGCGCTATAGCCCAACGCGATGTTCCCGGCCTGGTCCATCGCAATCGAGCCCATCCAGCGAAAAATGCTGGTCGTAGTGGTAGTGGTGCTGTCTGCTGGAGAAAATGTGCCCTGCTGATGAATTTTCCACTTCCCCGAACCAACGGGGCTGCGGCGCAGCTCATACCAACGCATACCAATCAGCCCCATTCCATCGACATTGACGGCATGGGTAAAGAGCAACGTCTCGTGATCGCCAAAATTCCGGTACTGGAGCGGGCCCATCGGCCAGACGGATATAACTTCCAGCTTATTAGAAGTTCCCGGCTGAGGGACGCAATCCGGGTCTAAGCTGCTGCCGCCGCAGGTGCTTGAGGAGAAACTCGCTAAGCCCGTTGTCGTATCAATAACTTGTGCCAAACCAAAAGTGGTGTTGGCTGGCACGCCCCAATCAGCATGGAATTCGAATATCTCGATTCGCGGCAAGCCGTCTCCGAAGAGATTTCCGTCGTAGGGGCGCACGTAGAAGTTGGGTGAGCCCGCGGGCGGCGGAGGTCCTGTGAGATCGCTGGGCAGCGCGATGATGTCGTGATGGTTCTGGAAAACGGAGTTTTGCTGCTGGAATGTCGCAGGGTTGCCGTTAAGCATGTTGGCGCGGTCGAACACCCACGCATCCAAGTTATTGGTCGTGCTGTCATAATCATCACGCTGACTGATCATGTAGTAGCCGTCCGGCCAGATCGCGAGCTTCGGATAATCGTTCTTAACCCCGATCTGGAAGGTGTAAGCGAAGAAGCCGTCTGTGACCGGGTTCGGGCCTTTGGAAACCGCAATGCACTGCACTGCTAGCGGATCGCCCGGGTTCGTCAGGTGGTTAGCGAATTGGGTGATGATCCAGCGGTCCGCCAGATGGTCATAAAGGACGTAGGGATCCCCCCGGCCGCGGACACGGCAGTCGTCGTTCGCGGGGGCGCCCGACCACAATGTTTGGGGGTCGGTTGGACCTGCTAACCTATTGCCGTTCTTATCAAAGACCTCAAAACTGAAGTTTACAATCTGAATATAATGATTGAGCCCCACGGCGCCATTGGCGTCAGGGGGGCCATCCCCCGGTTGGTCACTGTCGAAATTGGGAGAGGGAGTCAAAAATTCCGACGGGGTAACGCCGGCAGCGAACATGCGGGGGGCGATTGGAGCGAGCGTGCGCGGTCTCTCGCCCGGATGCCAAAGCGGATCGGGAGGTCCTGGCCGGAAGGGTGTCGGTTCGAAACCCTGTTTTGTCCCCGGGCGATGAGCTTTGCGGGTTTCGGCAGGAGGTGGCGGTAGCGTACGCAAATCATTTTCAAAAACGTAAGGCTTGACCGGTTCCGGCGTCGTCTGCGCCTGCGCCCACGCGTTGTTTTCGGCAATGAACATCGCAGCTACGGATACGATGAGCCACGCGACGTTGGTGAATATGCTGAGGCGCTTGGAACCTAACATGATAACCTCCTCTGCGTCCGTGAAGACAGCGAAAAGGTCGCCAAAGAAATCGCGCCGTCGACACGTTCTCGTTGATCACACTGTTTGCCAAAATGAATATACCGGATGCAACCTCATCGTGTCAGTAAGCTACTTCACACTTGGGACGATGAAATTACCTCCCGCGACCTCGCTGCGTCTCTACACAGCCAAGACCCATCCGCTACATCATCACGCGATATGGTGAAGCCCAGTGCTGGCGGTGTTGCGAATTGTCGGCACGATTGCATCTGGCGCTTCCAATGGCGCGCAGTACACGCCATGTGACCCGCACATGCGTGACCTGAGGCGTTCACCCGGGATCAGTGGCTTCCCCACCGCCTCTCAGGTTCTGCGCTCCGTGCTATTGCCTGGGAAGAATGCCGACCAAGCTCGCGCAAGCGAAGTCGCACAGGCGGTTGGCAGGAAAGCTGTGAGCCATCACCCGGCGCTTAGCCCGCTGCGTCCTTGATCGCGGCTTCGAAGCTCTTTGCGTCGAAGGCCGGCATACTTTGGATCCGACCCAGACCCTGGGTCGAGTACCAGACGGAGAACGCGAGCATCGCCTCCGGATTCGGGGCATCGACGATGTCGATGAAATCGTAGTAGCCCTGCGTGTAGTGGATCGACTCGATCTTGACGCCCAGCTTGTCGAGCTTTGCCTTGGCCTTGCCGATCCGCTCCGATTGCTTGCTTGCCCACTCCGGGCTCAGATTACCAAGCAGCACATATTTCATGGCCACCTCCACCTGACGTTGATCATATTGCGCGAAGGACCATACAATTATACGCCTTCCGGCGACCCGCGCCTATGCCGTTCCGCGTGGCGGGAACGGCGAGGCACGGGCTCCCCGGCCCCATATCTTGGCCGACAAGCCCTACAGCCAGCGCCGTACCCGCGCGAGATTTACCGGTTGGAGCGCGTGATGGGTCACGGCCCGATCCAGGACGCGGTGCGGTCGAGACGATGCGCCGTCGCCTCGACTGCCGAACCGGCGCAGCCGTCAGCGCTCCTTGGCAAACAGGTTGGCGTATCGCTGCAGGTAGAGCGGCCAACCCTGATCTCCGGCCACGCCGTCGCGGACGCCTTGCCAGCCCTCGCCGTGGCGGTCGAGGTTGCGGTGTTCGATCTCGACCCGCGTGCGTTGCGGGGCTTCGGCGATGAACCGTACTTCCCACTCGCTCGTTTTCAGCGGGTCGTCCTCGATCTGCCAGTGCGGGCTGATGTCCCAGCTCAGCAACACGCGGTTGGGCGGCTCGTAGGCCAGCACCCGCGCCCAGCGGCATACGCTCCCGTCGACCCCGCGGTCGTACAGAAAGCCGCCGACCTTCCGCTCGAACACGGTCTCGGCGATCTCGACCTTGAGCATGTTGTGCTCGGCTGGCTTGAAGCTGCCGAAGTCCTCGGTGAAGACCTTGAATGCGCGCGAGATGGGGGCCTCGACGACAATCGACGTTCGCACGGATGTGTCTGCTGCCTGGATACTCATCGGATCTCCTTGCGTCGGTTGCTCGACGACCGTCTTGTAGGCCGCGAGCGTCTTGGTCCAGAAGCGGTCGAGTTCAGCCCGAAGCGCTGCCAGCCCATCGGGGTCGACCTGGTAGATGCGCTGCTTGCCGGCTCGTTTGTCGACGACGAGACCGGCGTCCTTCAGCACCTTCAGATGCTGCGAGACCGCCGGCCGGCTGACGGGCAGCTCACCGGCCAGTTCGCCGACCGCGCTGGGGTGCTCGATCAGCCGCTCGAAGATCATCCGCCGGGTCGGATCAGCCAGTGCCGCCCAGCCATTCGTTGCGTAAGCCATCACTAACGCGTAAGCATATACTTACGTGTTGCGATGTCAACCGGGGGACTGCCAGTCGAAAGGTCACCACCCGAAGCTGTTGCCGGCGCCAGTTGCCGCGCCAGCAGCGTCAGGGCAAAACGGCTGCACGGCCGCCCTCGGCCGGCGTCGCAAGCCCGAGTTCAATCCGCCGCTTCTTTGACAAGCCTTGCGAGACGATAAAGTGAGATTGCCGCATGTAGTCTCGCAGCGCGGCATCGGACAACCCAGGCTTTGCGAAGTGCTGGATCCATTTCATGCCGCGCGACGCGAGATACGGAGCAGGACGCAAGCCCGGCTGCTCCTTGAGCATTTCATAAGCAATGTCGCTCACTTTGAAGGTGAAGCTGGGCTCGTCATTCCTCCCGCTGGCGATCGCAAAGACTTTACCGCCGACTTTCCAGACATGCGACCCACCCCACTGGACCACGTGGGTGGTCGCAGAGAGAGCCCGGCAGAATGCATTGAATTCTCCGCGGGTCATATTACCGTGTTTCACCTCAACCGGCCACGCGTGTGACTTCTCATCTCGACGAGCGCCCGACGCCCACAGAGCGGAAACTGTCCACGCGGACGCTCACCTTCGACGAAGCGCCCCTCGAAGCAATAGTGCGCATCTTCATCGGCCGTGGCGCGCCGGCTAACTTTGAAGCACAATCGATTTCGAGATTAGTCTAACGATAGCCGACGGCAATACCAGTCGCGGCCGGAACGCGCGTCCACGCGCCAACAACAGGCGGCGGCATGATGCAGGCGTCGTTCTCAACGGCTTCGTTGCGGAGCCGCTCCGCCATCGTCTCGATCGCGATCTCCGCCGCGGTTGCGACCCCGGCCCGCTCGGCCATCGGCAGCAGGCTGCGCAGGGTATCGGCAAGATAGGCGTAGACAGGGGATTGCGCGCCGCCATCCACGTGTCCCGCCACCGTCATCTGCGGCGCCGGCAATCCCGCCGCGAGGAACGTCGCGAACAACTTGCTACCCATATCGATCTCGAAGCCCGCACGTTCGAAAGTTTCCATCACCCATTCACCACACTTGCGAAAGAGCGGCCCGTCGGGAACGCTGCGCGCGAGGGGCAGCACCATCTCCTGGAACGCGACCGTTCCGCCAGGACGAACAAGGCCCGACAACTGCCGGAGCGTGGCGGCCGGATCGGGCAGATACGCCAGAATGAGTCTCCCGATAAGGGCGTCGAATTGTTGGTCAGGCGAAAACGCTTCGAGCTCCGACGCCGCGAAACGCACATGATCCATTCCGGCTGCCGCGGCCCGCTGCCGTGCGACCGCGACCGCTTGCTCGGAGCGATCGACTCCGAGGACCGCACCCGAAGAGGAGACCATTTCGGCCACCAGCAGCGAAACGTCGCCAACGCCACAACCGATGTCGAGCACCCGCATTCCCGGAGCGATGCCGGCGTGGCGCAAGACATCCGCGGTGAAATCGCGGAGGTACTCGCCCTGGAATTTCAGACGTCGGAATTCCGCTTCGGAGTAACCGAGTGCGTAGGAGTCTGCGCCGGTCGAGCCGACAATGCGGACATCGAGCCTTTCGCCATTCACCATGCTGTTCATGTTATCTCTCCTCTCCACAATTTCGAAACCGCGACCGACTCCTTGATCCGCACGACCATTGTGTGCGGGCCGCGGAGGTATGCGCATTGCACCCGGGAGAATCCGGTATCCTGGATAAGACCGTAGCAGACCGTCGAAAAAGGCTGCCGTTCACAGTTGCAGTTGCACGCTCGCCGCGTTTTTCGCTTGGCTCGCGTCGCGCTTGACCGCTGCACAATTGTGCCAGCCGGCAGGCGTTGACTGGCAGCAGCAGCGCATGAAGAAGCAGCACGGGCGCGAGGTTTCCGAGATAGGCATATGCGATGAAGGCCAAATTGCTGGCGAGCGCCACCCAACGCAGTGCGGTCATGGAACGCATGCAGAATGTCGCAAGCACGAGCGCGGCGGCGACAAAACCGATTCCGTCGATGACCGACAGGTCCCTCATCCGGCTTTCCTTTCGGTTGCGCTGGACTCTGCAACATGCACGCGGCGGGCTCACACTCTTCGCCGCATCGCTCGCGTCTCGCTGGCAACTCACTAGCGATCTTGGGACGGCCGCTCTAGGACTAGCGCGACAATTGAGTAGGACTGGTGCGGCCCGGCTAACAGATGTGCATCGCCGCAGAGCGAGGCTCAGTCAGTCACGCGTGCGTACCGCTCGGAAAATCGAAAAACATTCCAAAATCGGACACTTGCTCCGCTACGAGCAACCTTGGTTGCGAAGAAACCTCGTGGAACCTTGAACCGCTCGCATCGATCGAGCGACAAAACCAGATGCAGGTTCGTTTAGGCAGCCTACGCGCAGATCATGCACAGCAAGGTGGAGCTCGACCATGAGGGGTTCGAGCGGCGTCGCAGGCGTCGCCAATGGCGATTGCGAGTTCGTTCGGTTCTCGACGACGGACTATCCGCCGCACAAGCGCCTTGATGCGTGTCGTGAGATCTACGGCAGAACGCTGTCCAGGCGGGACATCGAGCCGCTCTCGACCGAGCAGTTTCATACCGAGGCTACCCTGCGGCGCATGCCAGGCCTGGGGCTCGTGACGGCCCGCCGCTCCGCCGCGATCTATCGCCTCCGGCGGGAATTCATCGACAGCGACGATGTCGTCATAGCCGTGGGATTGAGTTCCGGCTGCGAGGTGCATCAGCTCGGCCGTCTGCTTAATCTGAGCCGTGGCGAGGCGAGCGTCTTGACCGCGTCCGAGCCCGCCGTCCAGAAGGTGCCAACGTTCGGCGAATACATCAACGTGCGGGCACCGCTGCGCGCAATATCACCGCTCGTTGCCGGCCTGGACACTGCGTACGGTCGGCCGATCCCCGCTGACAACACAGCGCTGCGGCTTCTGACTCGATACATCGGTATCCTCGAAGCCACGGAGGCTCTTGCCGCGCCCGACCTGCGCCGGCAGGCTATAACGCATATTCATGACCTCATGGCGCTCGCCATCGGTGCAACTCGGGATGCTGCCGAGATCGCCAAGGGTCGAGGGGTGCACGCGGCGCGGTTGCGTATCATCAAAGAAGACATCGCGGCCCAATTGGACCGAGCCGACCTGTCGGTGGCGACAATTGCCGCACGGCATCGGATCAAGCCACGGTGGATTCAGAGGCTGTTCGAACGCGAGGGCATGACGTTTACCGAGTACGTGCTCGCTCAACGACTCGCCCGCGCGCACAGGCTGCTGGCCGATCCGCGCTATGCCAGCCAAAAGATCAGCACCATTGCCTTCAATGTCGGGTTCGGAGATCTGTCGTATTTTAACCGCGCGTTTCGCCGGCGCTATGGCGCGGCACCCTCGGAATTGCGTGCCGCGGCAAGGTGTGGCGATTACCTAGAGCCTATTCGGTTCTGATTGAATCAGAACCGAAGCTCTAGTCTTTGTTTTGACGCGTTTTCTTCACGCGAACCGGTATCCACCCCCGGATCAAGTCCGAGGGCATGCTTCGCTCGAAAACGCTATAACGGCGAATTCCGCGTTCGCGGCAGAGGCGCAGCGCAGCTTTCCTCAGCGCCCTGCCGCGCGCACCTCAGTTCGACGCAAGGCAGCGCGCCCGGGCAAGAGATCCGCTCAAGATGGGTTGAGCGTTGGACCTAAGCCATTCGCAGAAATGGATTTTTCCAACGATCTGCAGACGGAAGCCGGCATTGAGCGGCCTGGGGCGTTTGATGATGGCTCAGAGCAGCGACTGGCCCAGCGGCAGGGGTGCTGGCCCTGTCCGGCCAAGTCTGGTAATCGAGCCCACGCACGCGCTCGTAGCTCAGCTGGATAGAGCATCGGACTTCGAATCCGAGGGTCGGGAGTTCGAATCTCTCCGAGCGCGCCAGTTGTCCAACGGACCGTTGCTGACCGCGGCTTATCGACAATCGCGGCCTACCAGGTGTCGTTGCCAAAAAAGCCAAATCGG
>WNFG01002343.1_pt1 | contig 15875 bp, 13 predicted proteins | sample 5400431 | NCBI WGS metagenome assembly WNFG01 (sample SAMN13153346, study PRJNA577476) | soil metagenome | isolation source: 120 cm saprolite under Douglas fir tree site 2 hole 3 replicate 2 | place: USA:California | collected 2015-04-18 | reverse complement strand
CGCTTTGGCGGCTGCACTCGCCGCCATGTCGCCGGCCGCGGCCAAGGACAAGGTCAAGGTCGCCTTCATCGGCCCGCTCACCTCGGGCGTCGCCGCCAACGGCATCGGCGGCCGCAACTCGGCGGAGCTCGCGGTCAAGCTGCGCAATGCCGACCCCAAGGCCAAATACGAATACGAGCTGGTCGTGCTCGACGACGAGTGCAAGCCGAACATCGCGGTGCAGGCGGCGACCAAGGCCGGCGCCGACCGCTCGGTGATCGCCGCGGTGGCGCACTACTGCTCGGCCGCCGCGATCGCGACCGTCGATACCTTCAACCGGCTCGCCCTGCCGATGATCGTGTGGGGCGCCGTGCTCCCCGACATCACCTATCGCAACAAGTATCCGGAGGTGCACCGGGTCAACGGCACCATGATCAACCAGAACGAGGTGGCCGCCAAATTCATGACCTCCCTCGGCTTCAAGACCTGGGTGGTGATTCACGACACCACCGACTACGGCAAGGGCCACAACGAATATTTCTCGAAATACCTGAAGGCGGACGGCGGGCAGATTCTCGGCACCTTCGGCGTCACCGCCGACCAGCAGGATTTCACCGCCGAGCTCACCCAGGCCAAGGCGCTCAATCCCGAGGTCATCTATTTCGGCGGGCTCACCCCGATCGGCATCCGCATCCGCTCGCAGATGGACAAGCTCGGCCTCAACGCGGTGCTCGAAGGCACCTCCGGCATCAAGTCCGACGCCTATATCCAGGGGCTGGGGCCGCTGGCGGAGGGCTCGCTCAGCTTCATCGAGGGCGCGCCGATCGAGAAGCTGCCGGGCGGCAAGTTCTTCCAGGAGCAGTACGACAAGGCCGGCTACAAGGAGCCGCCGGAAGCCTATGGCGGCTTCGCCTTCGTCGCGATGCAGCTGATCCTCGACAAGATCGAGGAGGTCGGCCCCGACCGCAAGAAGGTGACCGAGGCGCTGGGCCACGTCGTCAACTACGATTCCATCATCGGGCCGGTCACCTTCGACGACCACGGGCAGAACACCGTGTCGCTGATCACCAAGTTCGTCGCCCAGGACGGCAAATGGGTGGTCTGGGAGGACAGCGAATACGCCGGCGGCAAACGCAAGCTCAGAAAGTGACGGCGCAAGTCGGCCGGCCACCTCGCGTAGCCCGGATGGAGCGAAGCGAAATCCGGGTTTCTCGCCGCGGAGCGAGGCCACCCCGCATTGCGCTTCGCTTCATGCGGGCTACTCGCTTGAGCGACCCGAGCTGACGGCGTGGACATCGCGCTGCAATACCTGATCAACGGGCTCATGCTCGGCGTGATGTACGCCCTCGTCGCCGTCGGCTTCACGCTGTTCTTCGGCGTGCTCGACGTCATCAAGTTCTCCCATGGCGACGTGCTCACGGTCGGCGCGTTCGTGGGATTCGCGACCTATCTCGCGCTCAAGGGGAGCGGGGTCGGATCGCCGCTCATCCAGCTGATCGCGGTGACGACCGTGGCGATGGCGGCGATGGCGGCGCTCGGCGCGCTGATCGCCCGCGCGCTGGTGCTGCCGCTGCGCGCCGCGCCGGCGCTCAACACGCTGCTGATGACGCTGATGCTGGGAACCGTGCTGCGCGAGAGCGTGCGGCTCTTCTTCCCCGACGGGTCGAACCCGAAACCGTTCCCGGCGCTGCTGCCCGCCGCCGGCTTCGGCTGGGGCCATTTCACGCTGCGGCTCGACAGCGTGATCCTGCTGCTTTCCGGGCTGGCGATGATCGCCGCCGTGAACCTCGTCATCAACCGGACCAAGCTCGGGCTCGCGATCCGCGCGGTGGCGCAGGACGGCGAGACCGCGCGCACCATGGGAATCAACTTCACCTTCGTCGTGCTCGCCACCTTCGCGATCGGCTCGGCGCTCGCCGCCTTCGCCGGCGTCATGAACGGCCTCTACTACAACGAGATCAATTTCGGCATGGGCCTTCTGCTCGGGGTGTTCGGCTTCAGCGCCGCCGTGGTCGGCGGGCTCGGCAACATCTACGGCGCGATCCTCGGCGGCTTCCTGTTCGCGGGCCTGCAGACCATCGGCGCGGTCGCGCTCCCCTTTGCCAGCGCCTACAAGGACGTGTTCGCGCTCGCAGTCATCATCGCCATCATGGCCTGGCGGCCGACCGGCCTGATCGCCGAGAAATCGAGCGAACGGGTGTGAGCGCATGACGTCGTCGCTGCCGGCGCTCGCCTTCGTGGCGCTCGCCACGCTCTACGGCATCCTGTTCCTCGGCGCCGAGAGCGAGCGGGCGGTCGGCGCGCTGTTGGCGCTCGCCGCCGGCGCGAGCGCGCTCGGCGCCCGCTTCGGGCTGGTCGACAAGATCAGGACAAGCGTCGGCGGCAACGAGCGGGCCTTCGACCTCGCCGTGATCGCCGGCGTGCTCATCGCCGCGCTCTGGTTCCACGAGGAGCATTTCGTCATCCTGATGATGACGACGGCGTTCCTGCTGATGGTCGCCGCGCTCGGCCTCACCATTCAGTTCGGCTATGCCGGCATCGTCAACTTCGCGGGCGCCGCCTTTCTCGGCATCGGCTGCTACACCGCGGGCGTCGTCACCAAATACACGGCGCTCCCTCCGATCGCCACGCTGCCGCTCGGCGGGCTGATGGCGGCCCTGATCGGCTCGGTGCTGATCCTGCCGGTGCTGCGCACGCGCGGGCATTACGCCGCGCTCGTCACCATCGCCTTCGGCATCCTGTTCAAGGTGTTCCTCGAGGTCAACGACACGCTGGGCGGACCGCAGGGCATCCAGGTGAAGCCGCTCATGCTGCTGGGGTGGAACTTCAACAACCCGATCAGGGTCGGCGGCGCCACGACCTCGTTCTATTTCTCCTACCTGCTGGTCGCGCTGCTGCTGCTGGCGGCGAGCTTCGCCTTCGTGCGGCGGCTCGAGCGCTCGTGGATCGGGCTGAGCATGGACGCGATCCGCCTCGACGAGATCGCTTCGGCCTGCTACGGGCTCGATCTCGCGCGCTGGAAGGTGCTCGCGTTCACGCTCGGCAACGTCCTCGCCGGCATCGCCGGCGCGCTCTACGGCCACGTGCTCGGCTTCATCGCGCCCAACAATTTCACCTTCGGCGATTCGCTGATCCTGGTCTCGATCGTCCTCCTCGGCGGCATCGGCAATCCGTGGGGCGTCGCGGTCGCCGCCGCCTTCGTGGTGATCCTGCCGGAGAAATTCCAGGTCATCCAGGACTACCGCTTCGTGCTCTATGCCGGCCTGGTGATCCTCATCCTGCTGTTTCGTCCGCAGGGCATGCTGCCGCGGCCGCTGCGCGACTATGTCCCCGGCGGCAAGCCGCGGAGCGCGCCGTGAGCGCGCCCCTGCTCGCCTGCGCCGGAGTGACCTGCCGCTTCGGCGGCCTCGTCGCGCTCGACCGGATCGATTTCGACGTCGACGACGGCGAGATCGTCGGCCTGATCGGGCCGAACGGCTCGGGCAAGACCACGCTGTTCAACGTCGTCACCGGCATCTACCGCGCCGACGCCGGCCGCGTCCGCTTCGCCGGCACCGACGTCACCGCCGCGACGCCGCAGGCGGTCTATCGCGCCGGCATCGCGCGCACCTTTCAGCGCTCGCGCATGTGCCTGCCGCTGTCGGTGTTCGACAACATCATGGTCGGCAACCACAAGCGGCTCAACCACGGCCTCGTGTTCAACCTGCTGCGGCGCGACGCCTTCGCCGCCGAATTCCGGCGCAACCGGGAGGAGGCGCGCGAGCTGGTCGCGGTGTTCAATCCGGAGCTCGCCGGGCGCATCGACGAGCCGGCGGCCGGCCTGCCGATGATCGATCGGCGGCGGGTCGAGATCTGCCGCGCGCTCGTCAGCCGGCCGCGCCTCATCCTGCTCGACGAGCCGTCCGCCGGCATGACGCACGAGGAAACGCGTGAGCTGATGGACGACATCATGTCGGTGCGCTCCCGCATCCCCGGCCTGACCATCGTCATCATCGAGCACGAGATGGGGGTGATCGAGCGGATCACCGACCGTTGCGTGGTGCTCAATTACGGCCGCAAGATCAGCGAAGGCACGTTCGCCGAGGTGGCGGGCGACGCGCAGGTGCAGGAAGCCTATCTCGGGGTCGCGTGATGGCGGGCAGGCTCGAGCTCAGCGAGGTCGCCGCCGGCTACGACAAGGCCGACGTGCTGCAAGGCGTCTCGCTCACCGTCGAGTCCGGCAGCATCACCTGCCTGCTCGGCGCGAACGGCTCCGGCAAGACCACGCTCATCCGCTCGATCCTCGGGCTCACTCCGCCGCGCGCCGGCCGCATCGTGCTCGACGGCCGCGAGATCACGCGCCTGCCCACCCACAAGGTCGTCGCCGCCGGCGTCGCCTGCATCCCGGAGGGCCGCAAGGTCTTTGCCAAGCTGACGGTGGAGGAGAACCTGCGCCTCGGCGCCTACCAGGAACCCTCGGAGGCGGTGACGCGGGCGCGCATCGACGACATCTATCGCCTGTTCCCTCGCCTCGACGAGCGCCGCGCCCAACTCGCCGGGACGATGTCGGGCGGCGAGCAGGCGATGATCTCGATCGGGCGCGGCCTGATGCGCGCGCCCAAGCTCCTGCTGGTGGACGAGCCTTCGCTCGGGCTCTCGCCGCTGCTGGTGAAGGAGAACTTCAACATCATCCGGCAGATCAATGCGCGCGGCATCACGGTGTTCCTGGTCGAGCAGAACGTCCACCAGACGCTGGCGATCTCGCACTATGGTTACGTGCTCTCGAAAGGCCGGGTGGTCGCGTCCGGCCGTCCGGACGAGCTCGCGTCGCGCGCAGAGGTGCGCGAGGCCTATTTCGGGTAAGGCGAGATGAGCATGACGGTCGCACCATCGCGCGCTTGTCCGGCCTGCGGTCGCGTGACCGACCACGTCCTGCGCTTCAAGGTCAACGGCTGCGATATCCTGCAGTGCCGCGGTTGCGGGCTCGGCCGCGCCGAAGCGTCCGGCTTCGATCCCGCCGCCTACTATACCGAGGACTACTTTTCCGGCGGCCGCGCCGACGGCTATTTCGATTATCGCGGGGCCGAGCCGGTCCTGCGCCGCGAGTTCGCGCGCAGCGTCGAGTTCATTCGCGGCTATCGCCGCGGCGGCAGGCTCCTGGAGCTCGGATGCGCCTACGGATTTTTTCTGATCGAGGCCGCCCGTCATTTCGACGTCGCCGGGATCGAGCTGGCGGCGGAGGCGGCCGAGCATGCCCGACGCGCCGGATTGAACGTGCTGCAAGGGGTGGCGGACGAGACCAGCCTGCGCCGCATCGGTCATGTGGATGTCATCGTCCTGTTCGATGTTATCGAGCATCTGCCGGAGCCGCGCGAGACGCTCGCCCTATGCCACCGCCACCTAAATCCCGGCGGCATCATCGTGATCACGACCGGGGACTTCGGCTCCCTCGCCGCCCGGCTCGCCGGCGCGAGCTGGCGGCTGATGACGCCGCCGCAGCATCTGTGGTTCTTCACGCAGCCGAGCCTGCGCGCCATGGCCGCCGGCCTGGGATTGGCGTTCGAGCACGCGGATCATCCCTGGAAGATCGTGCCGGCCTCGCTGATCGCGTTTCAGTTGCGGCGCATGCTCGGCCTGCGCCCGGCGGGCGTCCCGGCCACAAGCCGCATCGGCGTCCCCGTCAACCTGTTCGACGCGATGCGCGTCGTGCTGCGAAAGGGACCCTGAGGCGCGACCTTGTCCCCAGCCGCCCGGCCGGCACCGTCCGCCCTCGGAATAAGTCGCCTTCTTCGTGCGCCGGCCGGCCGGACGGGAACTTTTTGGGACGGCCGGAGTTCCCGTCCGTCCCCGGAGGGCGGAGGTCGGATGGGTCTCGTTTCGCGGCGCGAAATTCATGTCATCATCCCGGCCTTCAACGAGGCGGCGGTCATCGCCCGCGTCGTGAGCGAGGTCGCGCGCGCCGGCTACCGGGTGGTCGTGGTCGACGACGGCTCCCGCGATGCAACCGCCGATGTCGCGCGCGCTGGCGGCGCAACCGTGATCGGACACCCCTTCAATCTCGGGCAGGGCGCCGCGCTGCAAACCGGCATCGACTACGCGCTGGCGCACGGCGCCGAGCTCGTCGTCAGCTTCGATGCCGACGGCCAGCACCGTGTTGCCGACATTTCCCGGCTCACAGAGGCGCTCGCGGAGGAGCGCGCCGATTTCGCGCTCGGCAGCCGGTTTCTCGGGCAGGCGCCGAACCTTCCGACCCTGCGCCGGCTGGCGCTAATTGCCGCAACGCGGTTCACGCGGCTGACGACCGGTTTGCAGCTCACCGACGCTCACAACGGCCTGCGCGCCATGACCCGCAGGGGTGCCGCCGCAATCCGGCTCCGCCAGAACCGGATGGCGCATGCGTCGGAATTGCTGAGCCAGATCGCCGACAGCGGACTGCGTTACGTCGAGCGCCCCGTGACGATCGAATATACCGCCTACTCGCTCGCCAAAGGCCAGAAGCTGCGTGACGCCGTCCTCATCCTGCTCGACCTGTTCGCGCGTCGGCTCTACCGATGATCGCCCAATTCATCCTTTCGCTCCTGCTGGCCGGCGTCCTGCTCTATGCCTGGACCGAATACCGGCGGTCGCCGGCGGTCGCCCTGCTCTCCGTGATCGCGGCGACGGCGGGACTTTATTTCGTCTGGGTTCCCGAGCACAGCACGCGGCTCGCGGAGCTGGTCGGCATCGGCCGCGGGGTCGACCTCGTGCTCTACATCTGGGTCTGCATCAGCCTCATCGTGCTGCTCAACCTGCATCTGAAGCTGCGCACGCAGATGGAGCTGATCACCACCCTGGCGCGGAAGATCGCGCTCGCGGAGGTTCAGTCCGCCGCCACGGCCGACGATGAGGCGACCGGCGCGCCGCGCCGCGCATAAACCCAGGCGAATGTGCGGTCGAAGCGCTTGACCTCGTCGATCAGGTCGAGGGACTTGTTCTCGGCGCAGCGCGAACGCTCGGTCTCGATGATGAAATCGGCCTTGTCCGGATCGGTCTCGACCAGCCACGGCCGTCGCAGCATCGGCTCCACCACCGATTCCCGCCATGGGATGCAGATCAGGATGCTGGGCGGGCTTTCGGCGGTCCGCGGCGACCACTCGTAGTCGAGCCGGCGCTCGAGCCGGCGCAGCGCCTCGGTCGCGGCCGCCGACCAGTAGTCGAGCTCGAAGTCGTTGTAGGCCCCCTTGGTGCCGCCCGCGAGCGCGTTCATCGCGACATATTCGAGCGGATGCAGGGCCGCGAGCGTCAGGAGGACGCTGCCGAGATAGGCTCCCCCGGCGACCGCCGCGACCGCCGCGACCGCCGGAGCCCGTCGCAGCAGCGGCAGGAAGCCACGCCACCCGAGCCCGGCCAGGACCGCCAGCATGGGAATGACGAACAGCACGTGCCGTATGCCATCGTAGATGGTCGCGCGCTGGACGACGAGAAATCCGAGCGGCAACACGACGGCGGCGACGATGAGAAAAATTCCCCGCTGCTCCGCCAGCATCAGCGCCGCGGCGCGCAGGCCGGCGGCGCGGTCGCGGCGCCAGGTCGCGGCGGTCTCGCGGGTGAAGCTCGCCGCGGCCACCAGCGCATAGAGGAGCGCCGCCCCGAGCAGCACCAGAAATGCCTCGGGCAACCGGGCCAGGAGCTGGCCCGGGATGTAGGTTGCCGGCAATGCGTTGGTCCAGATCCGCTCCCCCCAATGGTTGAACTCGAACGCCATCGGGATGGTCGCGAAATGCACGAGCGCGATCCTGAATTGCTCGAATGGATTGCCGGTCTGCAGCCACGGCCAAAGCGCAATGGCGGTGAGCCAGGCAACGACGAGGACGGCTCCGTAACGGACGCCGAGCTGCGCCAGGTAGCGCGACGACAATCGGCCACGATCGGCGAGGAATTCGAGCGCGCACAGCATCATCGCCCCGAGCAGGTAGGCGTGGGTGATGATGCCTCCGGTTCGCGTGCCGATCGCCAGCCCGGTCAACAGCCCGGCGACGACGGTGGCCGGCCACGACGGCAGCACGTGGCGCGTCATCACCAGGATGGCGAGCGTGGCCCAGGTCATGGCGGCCAAAAACGGCACGTCGATGGGCGTGAAGAACAGGCTCCCGTAGAAATATCCCGTGATCAGGCACAGCACGACGGCGGCGAGCCCGGCCCACCGGCCGACCGCGAGACGGCCGATCGGCAGCAGCGCGGCGACCCCGGCCAGGCCGACCATGAACGTCATCGCATGTCGAACGGTGATCCGGTTGGCGAAATCGAACGACTGGACATAGGCCGTGAGCATGTGAAACCACGGACCATAATACCAAAGCGAGAATTCGACGGTCTCGAATTGGGAACGGTCGGTGAAGCCGCTGGTGTACCAGGCCAGGGCCTTCGGGCCGTAATCGTCGGCGTTGAACTCGTCGACCGTGAGCCCGTAGTCGGCGGCCGTCCAAAGCCCCACCACCAGCGCCGCGCCAATGAGCGCGATGGTCCCGATGATCTCCGTATCGACGGCCGGCGCCTGCTTGGTCTGGCCGCGCGTGAGGCTTGGCAATATCGGCAAGGTCGAGATCCTCGATGGCCGTGCTACCAACGCCCGACCGCCCGATTGGTGCCACGACGCGCCGCAACAAATCGGGCCGGCGCCCACAATCCGGTCGGAATAGCGACTCGCCCACGCCAAGGTTGCGCGCAAGCATTCAATCACTCGATCGTGACAATCCGTTAACGGGCGGGGAGGAGATCGCCCCGGCGCATGCCTGCTCGCGGCGGGCGCCCGGCCGGCCGTTCCCCGCTATTCAGGCCGGCGGGGGTGCGGTCGCGCATGCGACGAAAATCGCGCCGGCGGGGAATTGAATTTGCACGCGTAATCCCGTCCAATGACCGCGCGTGGGCATCCGCGCCGCCGGGCACCACGAAAGCAAATTTCGAAGCCGGCAAGAGAGCCGTCGGCCCGGTTCGAGGGGCGACCGGGAACGCGGCGAGGCACCGGGAGGGAGGAAGCTTATGGCGTCGGTCGCGATTCGCGACGTCAGAAAGGCTTTTGGAACGATCGAAGTCATCCATGGCGTCGACGTCCTGATCGGCGACGGCGAGTTCGTCGTGCTGGTGGGGCCCTCGGGATGCGGGAAGTCGACGCTGCTGCGCATGATCGCGGGGCTCGAGAACATCACGTCGGGGGAGATCCGCATCGGCGAGCGCGTCGTCAACCGCGTGCCGCCGAAGGAGCGGGACATCGCCATGGTGTTCCAGAACTACGCGCTCTACCCGCACATGACGGTGGCCGCCAACATGGGCTTCTCGCTGATGCTGCGCGGCGCGGCGAAGCGCGAGATCGACGCGCGCGTCAAGCAGGCCGCCGACATTCTCGGCCTCGGCCCCCTGCTCGGTCGCTATCCGCGCCAGCTTTCCGGCGGCCAGCGCCAGCGCGTCGCCATGGGCCGCGCCATCGTGCGCGACCCGCAGGTATTCCTGTTCGACGAGCCCTTATCGAATCTCGACGCCAAGCTGCGCGTCGCCATGCGCACCGAGATCAAGGAATTGCACCAGCGCCTGAAGACGACGACCGTCTACGTCACCCACGACCAGATCGAGGCCATGACCATGGCCGACCGCATCGTGGTCATGCACGACGGCCTGGTCGAGCAGATCGGCGCGCCGCTCGAGCTCTATGACCGGCCGCAGAACCTGTTCGTCGCGGGCTTCATCGGCTCGCCGGCGATGAATTTCCTCAACGGGACCATCCGCGCCAACGGCCGGCTGGAATTCGAAGGCGCCGACGGCATCCGCCTGCCGCTCGCGGCGGCGCCCGCGGGCAGCGACGGCCGCGCGGTCATCTATGGCGTTCGCCCGGAGCATTTCGTCATCGCCGACGACGGCTCGCAAGCGCAGGTGCAGGTCATCGAGCCCACGGGGTCGGAGCTCCAGGTCGTGGCCAGGCTCGGCGACGCGGAAGTCATCGCGGTGTTCCGCGAGCGCCATGATTTCAAGCCGGGCGACAGCATCCGGCTCAAGCCCGATCCGCGGCTCGTGCATCTGTTCGACGCGCCGACCGGACGGCGACTGGATTCTTAAACGAGGGAGGATACGACATGACGACGTTCACCCGCCGCGCCCTGGTGCAGGGCGGCACCGCACTGGCCGCGACCGGCGCGCTCGCCGGCTCGGGACTCTTCGAATGGGCGAAGGCATGGGCGCAGGCCGCGCCGTGGAAGCCGGAGAAAGGCGCGCAACTCTCGCTGCTGCGGTGGAAGTATTTCGTGCAGTCGGAGGACGATTCCTTCATGGCGCTGCTCGACGCCTTCACCAAGGCGACCGGCGTCAAGGTCAACGTCACGCGGGAATCCTACGAGGACATTCCGCCGAAGGCGTCAGTGGCGGCCAACACCAACGCCGGCCCGGACCTGTTCTGGGGCCTGTTCTCGCTGCCGCATCTGTTCCCGCAGAAATGCGTCGACGTCACCGACGTCGCCGACTATCTCGGCAAGAAATACGGCGGATGGGTGCCGACCGCGATCGCCTACGGCAAGAGCGGCAACAAGTGGATCGATATCCCGATCTGCTACGGCGGCAACATGCTCAACTACCGGATCGAGGCGTCGCGGAAGGCGGGGTTCTCGAAATTCCCGGCGACGACCGCCGAGTTCCTGGAATACGCCAAGGCGACCAAGCGCAACAACACGCCCGGCGGCATGGCGCTCGGCCATGCCACCGGCGACGCCAATTGCTGGGTGCACTGGTGCCTGTGGGCGCACGGCGGCAACCTGGTCGACAAGAACGACAAGGTGGTGCTCAACTCGCCGGAGACGGCGAAGGCGCTCGAATACGCCAAGCAGCTCTACGACAACATGATACCGGGCGTGGCCGCGTGGAACGACGCCTTCAACAACAAGGCATTCCTGGCGGGCGAGATTTCGTGGACCAACAACGGCATCTCGATCTACGCCGCCGCCAAGCGCGACGCCAGCAAGAGGGAGATCGCCGAGGACATGGACCACGCGCTGTGGCCGGTCGGACCGGTCGGCAGGCCGACCGAGTTCCATGTCTGCTTCCCGATCCTGGCGATGAGCTACAGCAAGTATCCGCAGGCCTGCAAGGCGCTGATGGCGTACCTGCTGGAGGCGGATCAATACAACAAGTGGCTGGAGGCGTCGGTCGGGTATCTGACCCACCCGCTCAATGCGTATGACAAGAACCCGGTCTGGACGTCCGATCCCAAGAACACGATCTTTGGTGAGGCGGCGAAACGCACGCTCACCGCCGGCGGGCAGGGATCGGTGGGCGAGAAGGCGGCCGCGGCGCTCGCCGATTTCATCCTGGTCGACATGTTCGCCAACGTCTGCACCGGCCGCGAGGACGTCAAGGGCGCGATCAAGATCGCCGAGCGCCAGGCGACGCGGCTCTACCGGTGACGTCGCGTCGGCGAGCTCGGTGTGCTCCCTCTCCCCGCTTGCGGGGAGAGGGCTGGGGTGAGGGGCACGCCAAGCACTCAGGCCGTGGAGTATAAATCCAGTGCAACGCGTTTTTCTTGCTCGCGGTGATTATACCTAATGCGAACATGCTCTAAGTACCGTGAGCTGATCCGATCGGTGTCGAGATGAGACCATAGATGGCCGACACGCTGCTCCCGTCAGTCGCGGCGGCGCGCGCGGCGCGCGACGTCACCGCATGGGATCGGCTCAAGGTCGATCGCAATTGGCTCGGCCTCTGGTTCATGCTGCCGGCGGCGGCGTTCCTGTTGCTGTTTCTGGCCTATCCGCTCGGTCTCGGAATCTGGCTCTCGTTCACCGACGCGCGGATCGGACGCGGCGGCGACTTCGTCGGCTTCGAGAACTACGAGTGGCTGTGGGACGATTCGGTGTTCTGGGTCTCGGTGTTCAACACGCTGCTCTACACCGGCGTCGCCAGCGTGTTCAAATTCGCGATCGGCCTCTATCTCGCCCTGCTCCTCAACCAGCACATGCCGTTCAAGGCGATCATCCGCGCGATGGTGCTGATTCCGTTCATCGTGCCGACCGTGCTCTCGGCCATCGCCTTCTGGTGGATCTTCGACAGCCAGTTCTCGATCGTGTCCTGGTCGCTGCGCAAGATCGGGCTGATCGCGAGCAATATCGATTTCCTCGGCGATACCTGGAACGCGCGCTGGTCGGTGATCTTCGCCAACGTCTGGCGGGGCGTGCCGTTCATCGCCATCACGCTGCTCGCGGGCCTGCAGACCGTGTCGCCCTCGCTCTACGAGGCCGCGACCATCGACGGCGCCAGCCGCTGGCAGATGTTCCGCTACGTCACCTACCCGCTGCTGACCCCGATCATCGCCGTGGTGATGACGTTCTCGGTGCTGTTCACGTTCACCGATTTCCAGCTCATCTGGGTGCTGACGCGGGGCGGCCCCGCCAATGCCACCCACCTGATGGCGACGCTCGGCTATCAGCGCGCCATCGGCGGCGGCTACCTCGGCGAAGGAGCGGCCATCGCCACCGCGATGATTCCGTTCCTGCTGGCCGCCATCCTGATCTCGTGGTTCGGGCTGCAGCGAAGAAAATGGCAGCACGGTGAAAGCAATGACTGACCGCGGCCGCCGCTGCTCTTTTTTCGTGCCACGAACGGGGCAAGCCCCGCGCGCGGCCGCGGAAGTGGCAGCACGGGGAGAGCAATGACTGACGCGCTCGTCCCCAAACTCGCAAGCCCGAAGGCGGTGCTGGCCGGCGTCACCGCGGACCATTCCGAGGGCATGGGCTACCTCGAGACGCTGCCGCGGCGGCTCGTCACGCTCTATCTGCCGCTCTCGTTGATCCTGCTGATGCTGCTGTTTCCGTTCTATTGGATGGCGCTGACCGCCATCAAGCCGGACGAGCAGCTGCTCAACCTCGACAAGTTCAATCCGTTCTGGACCTGGACGCCGACGCTCAAGCATATCGAGAAGCTCCTGTTCGAGACCAACTATCCGCTCTGGCTGTGGAACACGATGCTGGTGGCGGTCGCGGCGACGATCCTCTCGATCGTTGCGAGCGTGCTCGCCGCCTACGCGATCGTGCGGCTGCGCTACCGCGGCGCGCAGTGGGCCGGCGGGGCGATCTTCCTCGCCTATCTCATCCCGCCTTCGATCCTGTTCATTCCGCTCTCGACCGTGGTGTTCCAATACGGCCTGTTCGACACGCCGTTCGCGCTGATCCTCACCTACCCGACCATCCTGATCCCGTTCTCGACCTGGCTGCTGATGGGCTATTTCAAGACCATCCCGTTCGAGCTCGAGGAATGCGCGCTGATCGACGGCGCCAGCCGCTGGCAGATCCTCACCAAGATCGTGCTGCCGCTGGCGGTGCCGGGATTGATCTCGGCCTTCATCTTCTGCTTCACGCTGTGCTGGAACGAGTTCATCTACGCGCTCACCTTCATCTCCTCGACCCAGAACAAGACGGTGCCGGTCGCCATCGTCAACGAGTTCGTCGACGGCGACATCTATCGCTGGGGCTCGCTGATGGCGGGCGCGCTGGTCGGCTCGCTGCCGCTGGTCGTGCTCTACGCCTTCTTCGTCGAGCACTACGTCTCGGCGATGACCGGCGCGGTGAAGGAGTAGCGGCGCCGCCGCGGACGGCGCCGAGGCAGGCTTCGCTACCGTGCCATGCCCGTGGTCGCTTCGCGCGCCATTCTGGCCGCGAGATGGATGGCGGCGCGGATGCGGGCATAGGTCGCGCAGCGACAGAGATTGGTCAGCTCGCGGTCGATGTCCGCGTCGGTCGGATCGGGGTGCCGGCTCAGGAGCCGCGCCGCCGCCATGATCATGCCGGACTGGCAATAGCCGCATTGCGGAACGTCGAGCGCGGTCCAAGCCTGCTGCACGGGATGATCGCCGCGCCGGGACAGCCCCTCGATGGTCGTGACCTGCCGGCCCTGCGCCATCATCACCGGCATGATGCAGGTTCGCGCCGCCGCGCCGTCGATATGCATCGTGCAGGCACCGCAGAAGCCGATGCCGCAGCCGAACTTGCTCCCGGTCAGGCCGAGATGCTCGCGAACGACCCACAGCAGCGGGGCATCCTCCGGTCCGTCGAACTCGGCCGGCATTCCATTGACGGTGAATTTCACGGACATGGTTGGGTGCCCTGGTGTGCCATCACGGCTCTCCGGCGCCGGAAGCGCCTAGCGTTGTCTTTCTTGCGCTGAATCGCCCGTGCCCGCGGCTGCCGTCGCAAACGCATCCTCGGGAAACGGCATCCCATCGAGCCGTCGGCCGGTGGCGTGCAGCAAGGCCTGCGCGAGGGCGGGAGCAACCGGCGCCAGCACCACCTCGCCGAATCCCTGCGGCGGACGATCGCTCGCGAGCACGATCGGCACGATCTCCGGCATCTCGTCGATGCGCAGCAGCGGATAATCGAAGAAATTCGACTGATCGGTGCCGCCGTTCGAGAATGTGATCCTGCTCTTGAGCGTGTTGGTCAGCGCGAACCCGATGCCGCCCTCGATCTGGGCCTTGAGCGTGTTCGGGTTCACCACCAGGCCCGGATCGACGGCACAGAAGACGCGGGCGACCGCGAAGCGGTCGGCAACGCGCTTGAGCTCGACCACTTCCGCGACATGGGTTTTGAAGCGCCCGCCCCGGCCGATGTAGCAATTGTACGCGATGCCGCGGAACGTATCGGTCGGCGCCGGGATCGCCCAGCCGGACGCCTGCGCCGCGGCATCGAGCACGCGCAGCGCGAGCGGGTCGCCGGACAAGAGATTGCGCCGGTAGGCGTACTGGTCGATCGTGGCGCGCTGTGCGAGCTCGGTGATGAAGCTCTCCCAGAAGAACACCGCGGCGGTCGAGCCCACCGATCGCATGAAATAGACCGGGATCGGCAGCGGCGTGTCGATGGTCTCGACCAGAAAATTCGGCAGCCGATAGCTCTGATTGTAGATGCCGTCGACCATGCTCTCGTCCCAGGCGCCCGCCGGCGTCTGCTCGAGCCAGCTCTTGCGCGTCGCGTTGAACAGCGACTGGCCGGCGACGCGCGCATGGATCGCAAGCGGATAGCCGGCATCGTCCAGCACCGCGCGCAAGCGGCCGCCCGCGTTCGGGCGGTAGACGTCGTGCTGCGTGTCCTCTTCGCGCGAGCGAACGAGCTTCACCGGGCGCCCGACCGCCTTCGACGCGTGCACGGCTTGCACCACGTAGTCCGGAACGATCTTGCGCCCGAAGCTGCCGCCGAGGAACGTGACGTTGACCTTGACGTCGTCGGCACGGCAGCCGGCGGCGTGCGCGACCGCCTCCTGGCAGGCGGTCACCGACTGGATCGGTCCCCAGACCTCGGCCGCGCCGTCCTTGACGCTGGCGGTGGCGTTGACCGGCTCCAACGGCGCATGCGCGATATGCGGGAGCACGAAGCGCCGCTCGATCACCGCCGAGGCCTTGGCCTGCAGGATTTCCTGCGGCCGGCCCCGCACCAGGGCGGTGACGCCTTTTTCCGCGTTCAATGCGGCGTCCAGCAGGCCCTCGATCTTGGCGGTCGAGAGATCGCCGCCCGGGCCGCCGTCGAACACGACGTCGAGCGCATCGATCGCGCGCCTCGCCTGCCAGAAATGGTCGGCGACGACGCAGACCGCGTTGTGGCGCGGCAGCCCCGGGATCGGCGGGTGTTGGGAGTCCTCGTTGGCGATCGTCGCCACCGGAATCTTCACCACCGCGCGCACCCCCGGCATTGCCAGGATATCGGCCTCGTTCTTGATCGCGATCACCTGCCCGGTGAAGGAACGCGCCGTCTTGATCGCGGCATTGAGCATTCCCGGAACGACGACGTCGATGCCGTAGACCGCGCTGCCGTTGCACTTGGCGGGCGTGTCGAGGCGCGCCACCGGCTGGCCGATCAGGCGAAACCGGCTGCGCTCCTTCAGCGGCGGGGCGGCGCGCAGGGGAAGCTTCGCCGCCT
>WNFG01002337.1_pt1 | contig 15891 bp, 15 predicted proteins | sample 5400431 | NCBI WGS metagenome assembly WNFG01 (sample SAMN13153346, study PRJNA577476) | soil metagenome | isolation source: 120 cm saprolite under Douglas fir tree site 2 hole 3 replicate 2 | place: USA:California | collected 2015-04-18 | reverse complement strand
TTCTTCGCCGCGCTTGGCGTCGCAACCTTGGTGCCCCAACGTGCTGCTTAATCCGCCGAACCGCCGTATACGGACCCGTACGTACGGTGGTGTGGGAGGGGCGGAGCCGCGAGGCTCTCCCCTATCCCGATTGTCTGCGAGCGCGCCTTTGCCCACCCTACAGTTGCTCGCTTCACTCGACCCAACCTACTTCGCCAGCGCGCTCTGCAGCGTCTGCTTGAGACTGTCCAGCTGAAACGGCTTCTTCAGCGTCGGCCGATCGCGATAGGGCTCGGGCAGGCCGCGCTCGCCGTAGCCGGTGGCGAAGACGAACGGCAGGCCGCGGGCGACCAGGGCCTCGGCCACCGGCCCGATCGGCTCGCCGTTGAGGTTGACGTCGAGAATCGCGAGGTCGAAGTCGGCGGTCTTCGCCGCCTGCAAGGCTTCCTCGACGCGCCCGGCCTCGGCGGCGATGGTGTAGCCGAGCTCGCCCAGCATGTCCTCGAGCAGCATGCGGATCATCAACTCGTCCTCGACGAGCAAGATGCGCTTGGCGCTCTTGCCCGCGGGCGGGCCCTCGGCCGAGGAATTCATCCCCTTTACCCTCCCCAGGGACGGACGCGCGAAACTAAATGGCGATCCCATGCATAGACCACTCGGCAGGACGGCGGTCAATCGGTCGCGCTTACCCCCGAGGAAAACAACGCCCGCCTGACCGGACCGGTTCCAACCGCGGTGGGCAGCCCTGTCATCGAGCCAGAGCAGCAGATTTAGGCTAGAGTGGGCAAGGAGGAGCAGCGTGCACAACCAATCGCCTGGCGACGACAAAGTCGGCCGCATGCAGTTCCTGCTGACGTTGCGCCGACGCGGGATCAGCGATCCCGCGGTGCTGCGCGCCATGGACGAGGTGCCGCGCGAGCATTTCGTCGACAACCCCTATGTCGACAGCGCCTATGCGGATCAGGCGCTGCCGATCGCCTGCGGCCAGACCATCAGCCAGCCCTATGTGGTCGCCTACATGACCGAGCAGCTCGGCGTGACCGGCGATCACCGCGTGCTCGAAGTGGGCGCCGGATCGGGCTACCAGGCCGCCGTCCTCTCCCGGCTCGCGCGCGAGGTGATCACGGTCGAGCGCTACCGGACGCTGGCGGACGCCGCGCGCAACCGCCTCAAGACGCTCGGCTACGACAATGTCGAGGTGCGGACGGGAGATGGTCTCGCCGGCGTGCCGGACCGCGCGCCCTACGACCGCATCATCGTGACGGCGGCCGCGGAAACCGTTCCCGAGGTCCTGGTCGGCGAGCTTGCCGGGGGCGGTGTGATGGTGCTGCCGCTCGGGCCGCACGCCGGGGCGCAGCAACTGGTCAAGCTCACAAAGGGTGAACAAGGCATTAAGCGGGAAGAGCTGATCGGCGTGCGCTTCGTGCCGCTTTTGCCCGGCAAGGCGCGCGAATTGTAGCTCCCCCACCCGGTCATGCGCGGGCTTGACCCGCGCATCCATCTTCTTCGCGAGAAGTTCTTACGAAGATTGATGGATTGCCGGGTCAAGCCCGGCAATGACGACCTTATCTTAGCGCACATGGGGACAAGGCCGGCGATCACGTAGAGCGCGTGGGGCATTGCGAGCAATTAAAAGTGTTGCATTCGTGCATCGGTAAGGTTGAGACGTAGTAATCGCTTAAAGTCTTGTTTACCCGCGCCGTGTTCACTCGTCGCGTCCGTTGCGTTTGAGTGAGTAACGATGTCCCGCGTAGTCGAGTTATTGCGCTCGCGGCTGTGGCCGCGCACGGCCGCACTGGCGCTGATCGCCGTCGGAGCCGCCGCTTGCAGCAGCGAGACCACGCGATTCAACGACAATCCGTTCGCCTCCAGAGGCAATCCCGAAGCGACCGGGTCGATCCCGCAAGCGCAAGCCGCGCCGGTCGGCCGGGTGGAGAGCGGGCCGCTGCCGGCGCAGACCGCGGCGCTTCCGCCGCAGCCGGGCGCCCCGGCCGCCGCCGGCTCCGGCATCGCGGGAGGCGGCCGCGGCATCGCCTCCTACACCCCGAGCGCGGTCGGCACGAGCCCGGCGCACCCGAGCACGGCCGCGGACGTCACCGGGTCGGTGGCGAAGCCGGCCCCGAGCGGAAGCTGGAGCTGGGACGGCGGCAAGCCCATCACGGTCGGGGCAGGCGACACGATCGACGGCATTGCGCGCCGCTACGGCGTTCCCGCCTCCGCCATCATGGCGGCCAACAACATCACGGCGCCGACGACCATTCATGCCGGCCAGCAACTGGTCATTCCGCGCTATCGCCCGGCGCCGGCCACCGCCGCGGCAGCGCCCGCGGCGCGCAAGCCGGTCGCCACGATCAGCAGCCCGGCGGGCCATCCCGGCGTGCACGTGGTGGCGCACGGCGAGACGCTGAGCAAGATTTCGCGCCTCTACGGCAAGCCGCTCGGCGAGATCGCCAAGGCCAACAACATCCAGCCCACCGCCAAGCTCAGCGTCGGCGACCGCCTGGTGATTCCGGGAGTGCGGGTGACGGCGGCCAAGCCGAGTGCCGCGGGGGTCAACGCGACGCCGGCGGTCGCGCAGGCGAAGCCGGCGGCGGCGTCGAAGGAGCCCGAGCCGGCGCAGACCGCCAGCATGGTGACGCCGGTCGCGGACGCGCCGGGCCCGAAGGACGCGGTGAAGGCGGCGGACGGAGCGCTGCCCAAGTTCCGCTGGCCGGCCAACGGCCGCGTGATCGCGGGCTTCGGCCCCAGCCCCAACGGGCAGCAGAACGATGGCATCAACATCGCGCTGCCGGAGAACACCGCGGTCAAAGCCGCCGAGGACGGGGTCGTGGCCTATGCCGGCAACGAGCTCAAGGGCTACGGCAATCTCGTCCTGGTGCGCCACTCGAACGGCTATGTCACGGCCTACGCCCACGCCAAGGAGCTGACGGTCAAGCGCGGCGACCAGGTCAAGCGCGGCCAGGTGATCGCGCGCTCCGGGCAGACCGGCAACGTCACCGCGCCCCAGCTGCATTTCGAGATCCGCCGGGGCGCCGCCCCGCTCGATCCGATGCCGTTCCTCAACGGCGCGTAAGCCGCGCCAGCGAATAGCGAGTGGCGAATAGCGAATAGTCACTCGCGCGCGGCACTATTCGCTATTCGCTATTCGCCAATCGCACGCCCAGCCTCCCGGCGAGATCCTGCACGTATTGCCAGGCGACCCGTCCCGAGCGCGCGCCGCGCGTGGTCGCCCATTCGAGCGCCTCGGGATGCAGCCGCTCGCGCGCGAATGGAATGCGGAAGTGGGCGACATAGCCGTCGACCATCGCCAAGAACTCGTCCTGGCTGCAGCGGTGGAAGCCGAGCCAAAGCCCGAAGCGGTCCGATAGCGAGACCTTCTCCTCGACCGCCTCGCCGGGATTGATCGCGGTCGAGCGCTCGTTCTCGACCATGTCCCTTGCCATCAAATGGCGGCGGTTCGAGGTGGCGTAGAACACGACGTTGTCCGGCCGCCCCTCGATGCCGCCCTCGAGCATGGCCTTGAGCGATTTGTAGCTGGTGTCCTCGGCCTCGAACGACAGGTCGTCGCAGAACACGATGAAGCGGTAGGGCGCGCCCCGCGTCAACGTCATCAGGTCGGGCAGGCTTTCGATGTCCTCGCGGTGAATCTCGACGAGCTTGAGCAGCTCGTCCCCGCCGCCGGCGGCCTTGCGCCGCCCATGCGCGGCATTGACCGCGGCGTGCACCGCCTTGACCAGCGACGATTTGCCCATGCCGCGAGCGCCCCAGAGCAACGCGTTGTTGGCCGGCAGCCCGCGCGCGAACCGCTCGGTGTTCTCGAGCAGAACGTCGCGCACGCGATCGATGCCCTTGAGCAGCGACATCTCGACGCGATTGACCTTGCGGACCGGGAGGAGCCGCCGCTCCTCCGGGTGCCAGGAGAAGGCGTCGGCCGAGGCGAAGTCGGGTGCCGAGGGCGCGCTCGGCGCGAGCCGCTCGAGCGCGGCCGCGATGCGCTCGACGCTGCGCCCGCCGCCCGATCCGTCCGGAACGCGCGGGCGCGAGAAGGCCTTGGATGGGGGCTTTGGGCGGCGTTTGGCCATGGCATGCGGTCGGCTGCGCCGCAGCCTTAGCGAGGCTGCGCCGCCGCCGCAAGATCGCCGCCGGAAGCCGCCGGATCGAGCCGGATCGCAAGGCAAGGCAACATTGCAATTGGGCCGCTCCCCGCTATAGTCCGCGCCGATTTCGCGGCTGGAGCGGGCCCGGCGCCGGCGCGCGGGCGCGCCGTTCCAAGCACAAAGGACCTAAAGCAATGTTCGTGACGCCCGCTTTTGCCCAGCCCAGCCTGTTCGGCGGCGGCGACAATATGATGGTGCAATTGCTGCCCTTCGTCCTGATCTTCGTGATCATGTATTTCCTGATCCTGCGGCCGCAGCAGAAGCGCACCAAGGAGCACCAGGAGCTGGTCAAGAACTTGCGCCGCGGCGATACCGTCATTACCTCCGGCGGGCTGGTCGGCAAGGTCACCAAGGTCGTCGACGACGAGCAGATCGAGGTGGAGATCGCCGACGGCGTGCGCGTGCGCCAGGTGCGCTCGATGGTGTCGGGCGTTCGCGCCAAGGGCGAGCCGGTCAAGGACGAGGCGAGCTGATCGCCGGCTTGAAGCAAGTCGAGGCGCGAAGCGGGACGATCCATGCTCCATATCTCCAAATGGAAGGCGGCGGCGATCCTGCTCACGGCGTTCATCTGCTGCCTGTTCGCCGTCCCCAATTTCTTCCCCGAGAGCACGGTCAAGCGCTGGCCGCAATGGGCGCAACGCTCGATCGTGCTCGGCCTCGACCTGCAGGGCGGCTCGCACATCCTGCTCGAGGTCGATGCCAACGACGTGCGCCGGCAGAAGCTGCTGGCGCTGCAGGACGACGTGCGCAAGGTCCTGCGCGAGGCGCGCGTCGGCCTCACGCGCGCTCCGGTGATCCGCGGCAACGCCGTCGAGGTCGCCATTCGCGAGAACGATTTGCAGCAAGGGCTGGCCAAGCTGCGCGAGCTGTCGCAGCCGCTCGGCGGCTTCATTGGCACCGCCGGCCAGCGCACGCTCGACGTCGAGAACGTCGGCGGCGGGGTCGTTCGCCTCACCGTCACCGAGCCGGCGATCCTCGAGCGCATGCGGCAGGTGGTCGACCAGTCGGTGGAGATCATCGGCAAGCGCGTCAACCAGCTCGGCCTGGTCGAGCCTTCGATCCAGCGCCAGGGCAATGACCGCATCCTGGTGCAGGTGCCGGGTCTCGGGGATCCGCAGCAGCTGCTCAACATTCTCGGCAAGACCGCCAAGCTCACCTTCCGCCTGGTCGACACCTCGATGCCGGTCGAGCAGGCCTTGCAGGGCCGGCCGCCGCCGGAATCCGAGATCGTCTACGGCTCGCCGGCCGAGGGCCGCCGGCCCTATCTGCTCGAGAAGCGGGTGATCGTGTCGGGCGAGGAGCTCACCGACGCGCAGCCCGGCTTCGACCAGCGCACGAACGAGCCGATCGTCTCGTTCAAATTCAACACCTCGGGCGCCCGCAAGTTCGGGCAAGTGACCCAGGAGAACGTCGGCCGGCCGTTCGCGATCGTGCTCGACGACGAGGTGATCTCGGCGCCGGTCATTCGCGAGCCGATCCTGGGCGGCAGCGGCCAGATATCCGGCAGCTTCACCGTCGAATCCGCCAACAATCTCGCCATTCTGCTGCGCGCCGGCGCGCTGCCGGCGAAGCTTACCGTGATCGAGCAGCGCGTGGTCGGCGCCGGCCTCGGCCAGGACTCGATCGAGAAAGGCCGGCTCGCCTCCTATTTCGGCGCCGCGCTGGTCGTGGTCTTCATGGTGGCGACCTACGGGCTGTTCGGCGTTTTCGCCAGCATCGCCGTGGCCGTCAACGTCGGCATGATCTTCGGCATCCTCTCGCTGCTCAACGCGACGCTCACGCTCCCCGGCATCATCGGCATCGTGCTCACGATCGGAATCGCGGTCGACAGCAACGTGCTGATCTACGAGCGCATCCGCGAGGAGGTCCGCACCGGCCGCACGCCGATCACGGCCATCGACGCCGGCTTCACCCGGGCGCTCGCGACCATCCTCGATTCCAACATCACCACCTTCATCGCCGCCGCGGTGCTGTTCTTCTTCGGCAGCGGACCGGTGCGCGGCTTCGCCGTCACGCTCGGCATCGGCATCATCACGACCGTGTTCACCGCCTTCACCCTGACGCGGCTGATCGTGGCCTGGTGGGTGAGGTGGGAGCGCCCCCGCCAGCTGGCAATTTCATAGGCGGGAGCGAACGTGCGCCTGCATCGCTCCATCCCGCTGCTGCGGATCGTTCCGGACGACACCAAGTTCGACTTCATGCGCTTCCGGCGCATCAGCTTTCCGTCGTCGGCGGTGCTCTCGATCATCGCGATCGCGCTGTTCTTCTTTCACGGCCTCAATTTCGGCATCGACTTCGTCGGCGGGACCTTGATCGAGGTGCAGTCGAAGACCGGGCCGGCGGATCTCGCCAAGATGCGCGCGACGCTGGGCGGGCTCGGACTGGGCGACGTGCAGCTGCAGGAGTTCGGCGCCCCGACCGACGTGCTGATCCGCGTCGCCCAGCAGCCGGGCGGCGAGCAGGCGCAGCAGGTCGCCATCACCAAGGTGCGCGAGGCCCTGGGCAACGACGTCGAATATCGCCGCGTCGAGGTGGTGGGGCCGCGGGTCTCGACCGAGCTCCTCGCCACCAGCACGGTCGGGCTCGGGCTCGCGATCTTCGCGATCCTGGTCTATCTCTGGTTCCGTTTCGAATGGCAGTTCGCGCTCGGCGCCATGATCGCCAACGTGCACGACCTCGTGCTGACGATCGGCTACATGTCGCTGACCCAGATCGACTTCGACCTATCGAGCATCGCGGCGCTGCTCACCATCCTGGGCTATTCGCTCAACGACACCGTGGTCATCTACGACCGCATCCGCGAGATGCTGCGCCGCTACAAGCGCATGTCGATGCCGGAGCTGCTCAACGTCTCGGTCAATTCGACGCTGTCGCGCTCGATCATCACCCACGTGACGGTGACGCTCGCGCTGCTGGCGCTGCTCCTGTTCGGCGGCCACGCCATCCACAGCTTCGTCGCGACCATGATCTTCGGCGTGGTGCTGGTCGGCACCTATACCTCGGTGTTCATCGCCGCCCCGATCCTGATCTATCTCGGCGTCGGCACCGGGCGCATGGAAGCCGAGGAATCCGCCGAGAAACGCGAGCCGGCGCGGCCGTAGCCTTGCATCGCGGTCGCGGTCCGGCCGCGTGGCGGGGAATCGCGGATTGGGCCACAGCGCGTTTTGCCGACGCGCGTAAACGCGTGATGGCTCCATCCGGGCTACAAGCAGTCCATGCAGGACGCCGCCGCCCATTGCGAAGCGCTGGTGCGGGCCGCGGACCGGGACCGGTATCTCGCGGCCTTGTTCGCGCCGGCCGAGCATCGCGGCGCGCTCAACGCGCTCTACGCCTTCAACCTCGAGGTCGCGCGCGTGCGCGAGCTCGTTCACGAGCCGCTCGCCGGCGAGATCCGTCTGCAATGGTGGAGCGACGCGCTCGGCGGAGAACGACGCGGGGAGGTCGAGGCCCACCCGGTGGCCTCGGCGCTCTTGGCGGCGATCGAGCGTTACGAGCTGCCGGTCGAGCCGCTCGCGGCATCGATCGAGGCGCGCCGGTTCGATCTCTACGACGAGCCGATGGCGACGCTCGCCGATCTCGAGGCCTATGCCGAGCGCGCCTCATGCAATCTGATCGCGCTCGCGGCGCGGATTCTCGCCGGCGGCCGCGAGGCGCAGATCGGCGCCCTTGCCCGTCACGCTGGTCTCGCCCAGGCCATCGCCGGGCTGTTGAAGGCGTTTCCGGTCCATGTCGCGCGCGGCCAGATGTTCGTGCCGCTCGAAATCCTCGACCGCCACGGCGCCGGCCGGCCGGCGGGCGGGCCGGCGACGGCGGAATTGCGCGCGGCTCTTGCCGAGACGCGTCTCGCCGCTCGCCGCCATCTCGCGCAGGCGCGCGACCTGATCGCGGCCGCGCCGCCCGCGGTCATGCCGGCGTTGCTGCCGGCCGCGCTCGCGGGACCGACGCTCGCGCGCATGGAGCGTCGCGGCTACGATCCGTTCGTGCCGCTCGAGATCGCGCCCTGGCGCCGGCAATGGCTCATCTGGCGCGCGGCGCGGCGACCGCAGCGGATGTTCGACTAGAGAGCATTTTCAGGAAAAGTGGGAACCGGTTTTCCGTCCGAAAATGCGACCACTCTAGAATCGATCGGCGAGGTTGCGTCGTCGCGCAATGATGGCGCCGACGATCGCCCGCTCGGTTTCGCCCGCCAGCAGGTTGTCGATCTGGTCGAGCTGATTGGAGGCCACGAGCTGCAGGAGCTCGAGGCGGATCTCGCCGGTGCGCAGCCGCGGCAGACCATCGACCACCTGGATGCACTCCGGCGGCTCCGCGTCGGCAGTCGACCGCGCGATGAAATCACGCATCAGCGGCTCGGACAGCCCCGGTTCCGCTTCGACGAATGCGTACAGGCTGTTCCTTGCGCCGCGATCGTAAAAGCCGACGATGGCGACGTCGCGCACCTGCGGATGCTCTTTGAGACACGCCGCGATGCGGGGAGCGTCGTGGAGAAGGCGAGTGCCGCCGCCTTCGAGGTCGGCAAGGCGGAACACGCCGTGCACGAGCCAATTGTAGACCCGCTTGCCGGTCGCCATCCAAGATCGCGTGAGGCCGCTCTTGCGGCCGCGAAGGCGCCATTCGGTGGCGGTGAGCGCATTCTGCAGATAGCGGTGCTTGTGCTTGAGCAGGTGCCGCAAGTCCTCGTAGGCGAGGATCCGGAACAGACGCCCCCGCCGCGGGAAACAGGTGGCGAGCTGGAAGTCGGTGAGATAGGCGCGGCCGTCGCTGCCCCGCAACCAGTTCTGCTGCTTGGAGAGATCGTTGTGGCAAATCCCCGCCCGATGCAGCTTGCGCAGCGCGGTGCGGGCGGAGCGGAAATAGGCGCGGTCGCCATGAGGCTTGGCAATCTGCAGGGCAACCCCGTCGATCCAGCCGCGCACGAGGACGCGCCGTCCGGCGAAGAGCAGCGGCGGCGCGACGCCGAGCTTGCCGGCGATCGCAAGCGCCTTGCGCTCGCGCGCGAACAGGTGATGGGCGACGGCGAAGCTCCACCACGGCACCTGATCGATGCGGCGCAGCACCGCCTCGACCTCGCCCGCGGGCGTGGCGAAGCGGCCGCGCTCCACGGTCGAGAACGGGTCGCGCTTGAGCACCAGGCGGCTGCTCCAGCGCCCTTCGAGCTCGCGCGGCGTCATTCCGCCGCCGCCGCGTGCGCGCCGGCGAGCCATTGCTCGAGATCGGCGAGCGCGCGCCGCGTGAGCGCGCGTTTCCTGGCGAGGGCTTTTTCCGCGCCGCGCAGCCGCTCCCCGTGCTCGCTGCGGACGGCGCGTGCGAGCGGCGGGAACAGGCCGAAATTGACGTTCATCGGCTGGTATGAGCGCGGGCCGGCATCGATGGTATCGACGTGGCCGCCGGTGATGTGCGCGAGCAGCGCCCCATGCGCGGTGGTCGGCGGCGGCGGCGCAAGCGGCGCCGCGCGGCGCTCGGCCGCGGCAAACCGGCCGGCGAGGAGGCCGATCGCCGCCGATTCCACGTAACCCTCGCAGCCCGTGATCTGGCCGGCAAAGCGCAGGCGCGGCTCGACCCGAAGCCGCAGCGTGCCGTCGAGGAGCTTGGGCGCATCGAGGAAGGTATTGCGGTGAAGCCCGCCGAGCCGCGCGAACTCGGCCCGCTCGAGGCCCGGAATGGTGCGGAAGATGCGCTTCTGCTCGCCGTGCTTGAGCTTGGTCTGGAAGCCCACCATGTTGAACAAGCTACCGAGCCGGTTGTCTTGACGCAGCTGGACGACGGCGTAAGGCTTGGCATCGGGAGCGCGCGGGTTGGTGAGCCCGAACGGCTTCATCGGGCCGTGGCGCAGGGTCTCGGGCCCGCGCTCCGCCATCACCTCGATCGGCAGGCAGCCGTCGAAATAGGGCGTCTCCCAATCGTGGAACGCGACCTTGTCGCCGGCGAGGAGGGCGGCGACGAAGGCGTGATACTGCTCGCGGCTGAGCGGGCAGTTGATGTAGTCGGCGCCCGAGCCCGCGGGGCCGGTCTTGTCGTAGCGCGATTGCAGCCAGGCGACCGACATGTCGACCGTCTCGCGGTGGACGATCGGGGCGATGGCGTCGAAGAAGGCAAGCGCCTGCCTGCCGGTGAGCGCGGCGATCGCCTCGGCGAGCGCCGGCGAGGTGAGGGGACCGGTCGCGATGATGACGTCGTCCCAGTCGGCGGGCGGCAATCCGGCGATCTCCTCGCGCCGGATCTCGATCAGCGCCTGGGCGGCGAGCGCCGCGGTCACCGCGTTCGCGAACCCTTCGCGGTCGACCGCCAGCGCGCCTCCGGCCGGCACCTGATTGGCGTCGGCCGTGCGCATGATCAGCGAGCCGAGCCGGCGCATCTCCTCGTGCAGCAGGCCGACCGCATTGTGCTCGCTGTCGTCGGAGCGGAACGAGTTCGAGCACACCAGCTCGGCGAGCGCCGCGGTCTTGTGCGCCGCCGTGGTCGTAAGCGGCCGCATCTCGTGCAGCACGGCCGGAACGCCGGCCGCGGCGAGCTGCCAGGCGGCCTCGCAGCCGGCGAGCCCGCCTCCGACGATGTGCACGGCTTGCCTGCGCTCGTCCGTCATGGGCTCGAACTCTAGGATTGTCGCGCGGCCGCGACAATGAGGGGACGATTGGGCTCGGGCGGCGCCGACCCAAAACGAAAGCGCCCGCGGGAGGGCGGGCGCTTGCGTCGGCCTTGCGGGGAGGTCAGCGGTTGGCGCTGTCCCACGCGATCCGCGGGATGTCCGATCGGCTGATGCCGATGTCGGCCAGCTCGCGGTCGCCGAGCTGGTTGAGCTCGTTCAGGCTCGCATTGTAGCGCTTCCAGGACCGCAAGAAGTTGAGGAGTGCGACAAGCATGACGATTTGCCTTTCCGCCCGGCCACGCGCCGGGCAACGGTTTCGTGTCTTAGATAGGGGCTCATGTTGCGTCGCAATAGGTTCCATGCTGCGCTGCAGTTATGCAGGAAATGCATGACACAAGTCACTGTTTATTCACAAAATTTCCCGCGATTCGCGGCCCGGCGTCGTGCGGCCGCGGGCCGCCGCCGGAATCCCGCCGGGGAGCGGGCACGCCACCCCTGAAGGGGCGCTTATCCGCTTACGCTGGCGCCGCCGAAACGCTCCTTCCAGCGCGGAATGACGTCCCGGTTGTAGACGTTGTCGGGAATGCCGCCCGTGAGCGCGGTCACCACCGAGCGGGTGGCCCAAGCCACGCCCTGCCGCAGCTCGCCGCCCTCGGTGTAGGAGGCGGAGTGCGGCGACAGGATCACCCGGTCGCCGAGCCGGCGCAGGGCTGAGTCCTCCGGCAGCGGCTCCTCCTCGAAGACGTCGATCGCCGCGCCGCGGATGCGCCCTTCCTCGATCGCGCGCGCCAGCGCCTTCTCGTCGAGGACCTTGCCGCGCGCGGTGTTGAGCACGATGGCGTTCGGCTTCATCAGCTTGAGCTCGTTCTCGCCGAACATGTAGCGCGTCTCCCGGGTGAGCACGACGTGGAACGACACGACGTCGGATTGGCGCAGCAGCGTCTCGTAGTCGACCGGCGTCACGCCGTGGGTGAGGAAGTGCGCCGGCGGCACATAGGGGTCGCAGGCGATGATGCGCGCGCGCCAGGGCGCCAGCAGCTGGGCGACCCTGGTGCCGATCCGCCCGAGGCCGACGAGCCCGACGGTCTGGCCGGGAAAGCCGTCGGAGGCGCGGCTGCCGACGTAATAGGCGAAGTTGTCGGCCGTGCGCCATTTGCCGGCGCGCACGTCGGCGTCGCGCTCGGCGACCTTCTTCAGGAGCGCGAGCATGAAGGCGACGGTCGTCTCGGCGACCCCGAAGCAGTTCGACTCGGTCGGTGCGTGGCAGACCATGACGCCGAGCTCGGTCGCGGCTTCGGTGTCGATGTCGTCGACGCCGACGGTGTATTTCGCCACGACCCGCAGCCGCTGCGACGCCTGCATGATCCGCCGGCTGATCGGGGTATGGCGCATCGACGTGCCCATGAGTGCGACCGCGTCGCGCGCGGCCTCGATGACGGCGTCCTCGTGGGAGGTGCGCGGCAATTGCCAGTCGCGATCGCCGAACACGAGCTCGCAGCCCAGGCCCTCGAGCGCCTTGACGGTCTCCGGCGGCTCCTCGCGCGGAGCAAAGATCAGGATCTTGGGCTTGGACATGGCGGCTCCGTGGGGGTTGGCCCGGGGACTGCTCGATCGCGCTGTGAGGGAAGGAAAGCCGCGAGGTGGCGCGCAGATTAGGCCGGCTGGCGACGGTCGAGCAAGGATATCCGCTTTCCGAAACCGCTGGCGTTCGTCTGCGCCGAATTGATGCCCCGGTTATCGCCGCCGCCCTGCCAGGAACGCGCCGATGGCGAGCGCTTGCACGAGCGCGGCGGCGAGGAACAGACCTGGAGCCGCGCCCGCCGCCGCCCCTGTCGCATGAGGCGCAAGCTCGCGGATCAGGCCGAAGGCGGCAGGCGCGAATGCATAGGCGCCCTGTGCGGCGGCGACGATCAGCGCCACCGCCCGCGGCACATCCTCGGCGACGAACTCGACCTGGGCAATGAGCGGCGGCAGCGAGGTCGAGTTGCCGAAGCCGATGCCGAACAAGACGATCCCGAGGAGCAGCAGCGGAATGCTCGTTCCGGCCGCGACGAGGAAAGCGATGGAGCCGATCATCTGCACGGCATAGCTCGCCGACGCCACCAGCCGCCGGTCGGCCCCGAGCGGCATCGCCCAGCCGACCACCATGCGCCCGGCAATGGCCAAGGCGGTGGCAAATCCCATCGCCACGCCCGCCCCTTGTGCGCCGAGCGCCGGCGCGAGCAGCGAGAAAAGGTGGGCGACCAGGCCGATCTGGGCGAACAGTCCGAGGGCCATTCCGGCTGCAAGGGTCAGAAACCTGACGTCGCGCCACAGCAGCGTTCCGGGACAAGGTTTCGCCGCCGGCGAGATGATGGACGTCTGCGGCGCGCCGGGTCCGTCTGGTGTCAGTCCCATCTGTTGCGGAGTGCGGGAAAACAGCGTCGCCGCGAGGACCCACATGGCGACCGCCATGACGAAGGCGATCGCGGCCGCGGCGACGGGGAACCCCAGCACGCCGATCGCGGCGACCCATAGCGGCGAGAAAATCACGCCGCCGATGCTCCCGCCGTTGTACGCCATCGCCAGCGCGGCGGGGCGCCCGCGCACGAACCAGGGCGATACGATCCCATTGACCGCAACGGCGCTCATCGCACCCCAGCCCGCGCCGCTGAGCAAGGCCGCGACGAACAGCTGCCACGGTGCGCTCGCCGTGGCCCAACCCATAGTGCCGAGCGCAAGGAGGAGAGCGCCCGCCTTCGTCGCCGTCGACGCGCCGAAACGGCGGTGAAGGGCGGGCAGGTTGGCTCCGGCGATGGCGCCCACGAGAAAATGTGCGGTGATGGCGGTCGCGATCAGCGCGAGCGGCCAGCCTCTTCTCTCGTGCAGGACGCTCAAGAAGACCGGGGGACCGTAGAACCCCATCCCCCACCCGAAGAGCGCCAGCATGAATGCACCGCCGACGACGCGCCATCCGTAGAAGGTGCCGCTGGGTATCGCCGTGATCGTCGTCATCCCCGGCACTCTGCTCGGATCAACCAGAGGATGTTACGGTCGCGGCCGAAGCATCGGGACGACGAGGCGCGTAGAATGCGGGGTGCTCGACAAGGGAGTGGACCATGGCCAGCAAAGCCATGTTCGCAGCAGTCGCATCGCTGGTGGGCGACCCCGCGCGTGCGGGCATGCTGCACGCGCTGATGGACGGGCGCGCGCTGACGGCTTCCGAATTGGCGCGCGTCGCCGGCGTCACTGCGCAGACCGCCAGCGGCCACCTAGCGCGCATGACCGAGGTCGGTCTCATCGGCGTGGAGAAGCAGGGCCGCCATCGCTACCACCGCCTCGCCTCGCAGGCGGTGGCGCAGATGATCGAAAGCATCATGCAGGTGGCATCGGTCCTCGAGCCGGCGCGCCGGCCGCTCTCCGTCGGTCCGCGGGACGCGGCGCTGCGGGAGGCGCGGACCTGCTACGACCATTTGGCCGGTCGGCTCGGCGTCGCGCTCGCGGATGCACTGGTGGCGGGCGGCTACGCGGAGCTCGCGAGCGACGCCGGCGTGATGACGCAGGCCGGCATCACGCTGCTCGGCCGGGTCGGGATCGACATCGATGCGCTGGTGGCGCGTCGCGGCAAGCGCGCTCCCCGCGTGCTGTGTCGGCCCTGCCTCGATTGGAGCGAGCGGCGGCCGCATCTCGCCGGCGCGGTCGGGGCGGCGATCTGCGCGCACAGCCTCGCGAACGGCTGGGTTCGCCGCATTGCGGGCACGCGCGCCGTCGCGATCACGCCCAAGGGGCAGCGCATCTTTCGCGAGCAGTTCGGAGTGCGGCCGGACTTGTCGGCGCCTGGAGCATCGATTCCATGAAACCCAACCGGCTCCGTCATTCCGGCCGAGCGAGCGTAGCGAGCGAGAGCCGGAATCCATAACCCCCGACCTGTGGTTATGGATTCCGGGTTCGCCGCTTCGCGGCGCCCCGGAATGACGCCGGATTTGGAATTGAACTAGTTCAGCTGTATCCCGCTGTCCTTGAATACGCGGCCCCAGCGGTCGAGCTCCTTGCGCACGAAGGCCTCGAACTCCTCGGGCGTGCTGCTGGCGGAGCTGATCCCGGATTTTTCGAGCTTCTCGGCGATGGCGGGATCGGCATACATCCGCACCACCGCGCGCTGGACCTTGTCGACGATGCCGCGCGGCGTGCCGGCCGGCGCCACGAAGCCGATCCAGGTCGAGATGTCGTCGAGCGCGGGGATGCCGGCCTCGAGCGCGAGCGGCTTGACGTCGGGCAATGCCGGCAGCGGCCGGCTGTTGAGCTTGGCGAGCGCGCGCAATTTGCCGCTCGCGATCAGCGGCAGGCCGGTGGCGGCGCCATCGACGATGTAGTCGACGGCGCCGGTGAGCAGGCCCTGCACCGTCGGCGCGCTGCCGTTGAAAGGAATGTATTGCACGTCGATGCCGGCCTCGCGATTGAACAGATGGCCGGCAAGCCGGGTGGTGATGATGCCGGCGCCGAAGTTGAGCTTGCCGGGATCGGCCTTGGCGCGCGCGATCAGCTCCTTGACCGTCTTCGGGCCGCCGTCCGCGCGCACGCTGAGCAGCGAGGTGTTCTTGGACGCGAGCGTGATCGGCGCAAAGTCCTTGAGCGGATCGTAGGGCAGGTTCTTGTTGGTGATCGGATTGAGCACCATGGTCACGTCCATCGCCGCGAGCAAGGTGTAGCCGTCGGGGAGCATTTTGGCGACGCGCGCCGCCGCGATCGCGGTATTGGCGCCAGGCTGGTTCTCGACCACCACGGGCTGGCCCCAGTCCTCGCTCAGGCGCTGCGCGACCACGCGGGTGAGAATGTCGGTCGGCCCGCCGGCGGGAAACGGCACCACGATGCGAACCGGGCGATTGGGATAGCTCTGTGCGCCGGTGTCGGCGCTTTGGGCGACCGCGCCGGCGGGGGAGAGCGCCCATGCCAGGCCGAAAATCGAAAACAGGGCCGGGACGAGAGCGCCGACACGACATGAAAGCATCGACTCGTCCTCCGACCGGCCCCGCGATCAATCGTACTTCATTCCGGTCTCTTTCACGATCACCGACCACCGCTCGGCTTCCCTGCGGATGAAGGCGGAAAATTCCGCCGGCGTGCTGGTCGCCGGAAACAGCCCGGAAGCGTCGGCCTTCGGCTTGATGGCGGGATCGGCCAGGATCCTCG
>WNFG01003944.1_pt1 | contig 15897 bp, 25 predicted proteins | sample 5400431 | NCBI WGS metagenome assembly WNFG01 (sample SAMN13153346, study PRJNA577476) | soil metagenome | isolation source: 120 cm saprolite under Douglas fir tree site 2 hole 3 replicate 2 | place: USA:California | collected 2015-04-18 | reverse complement strand
TCCGTTCTGGGTCATGCTGATTCTGGGATTTGTATACTCGGTGAGTATCTCTTGGAACATCAATGGCGTTTCGCACAACTTCATTCATAACCCCTATTTTCGTTCGCCCTTATTGAATCGTTTATTCAGCATTCTCGAATCAATCACGGTTGGATTCAGTCAGATCTTTTATGAGTGCATCCACATGCAGCATCATAAAGGCAATGCGGACCGGCCCGACGAAATTGGAGAGACGGTGGATTGGATTTCGATCTATAAACACGGCGAGGATGGAGAAGCCGAGCATCCGCTCAAGTACTCATTCCTCAGCTTTTTCCGCGAAGACCCCAAGACCGTCTTCAAGGAATTGAAAAGTAAAGATCCACGTGAGGCTTTCTGGGGTGTCGTAGAACTTACGTTCTTTGTCACGACATTCGTTATTCTCGGGGCTCTCAACTGGCGTTACATTTGTTTCCTCCTCCCGTTTTATTATTTCGGTCACAGCCTTTCCTATTTGAACGGGTTCTACCGCCACTACGGCGGTAAACATCACTTCCGGCCGAAGGTCCACTGGACGAGAATGCAGGCGTTGCATGATCAGATTGCCGAGCAACAGCGGTCCGTCGGAGTGCGCGTGATCAAGCCACCACATGCTCTCGGTTTCCTCGATCCTGATTTGCCGCCTTACGCGCGGTCCGGATCGCCGCGAGAGGAATCGCAAACGATTTAGATGCCGAGCGCTCAGAGGCCGTAGTCAACCCGGTCGCGTGGATGATCCGATAAGGGTCGCGCATGGTGTGACCTGTGAATGTCTCATTTTAATTGGGCGCGGAATTGCGGCGCCCCAAGATGGATTGAGCCGGAAAAGCGACCGAGATAAATCGCCAGTCCCTTTCTACCGATGTCTTAATCGCGGTCAGAAGGTTCACCTGAACCGATGCGATATTCTTACCGCCAAAGCAACACGAAGATCATATATTGATCACAATCAACCGCTGCACGAGCTAGCAAGTTTTCGAAGAACGCGCGCCCGGCAAATATATGGACACACCTTGTATCACAAGCCCTAGGAAGCATCATTACAAAAAGTAATGTGAAGGTACGTTTTGCTGGTTGAAATCGAATCCAGTGGTAAAGAGACTGAACGGACCGGTTAAAAATCATCCAAGTAATCGCTTTGAGAACTCTGACGCGATTTGAATATTTGGAGCAACCGCGTGGCGAGTGCTCACCGCGAAAACTGGCAAGTGTTTCGGGGAGCATTAACCACTGTAACCCGCTCGTCACGTTCCCATGCTCAAAGTGCTTGGCGATATTCCGGCTGGCCTTGATCCGGTCTAATCCGAGGTTTTCCCTGAAATGAGCCGCTCCCCATGGACGGACGTACAGATTTCAATCGTGGTTATGATGCTGCTGTTCGCCCGCACTAAAGAGCATCCCGCTTTCCTTGGGTTGTGCGGTGATTACACCGCGAAGAATCGAACCCAGCAAATCCATCTGCGAGTGACCGCAAATAGGTTCATTGTGCGCACAGGAAGACTTCACATGAGCATGCGCTATCGGGTAGAGCATGTACAAAGAAACATTGTCACAGTCGAGCTAAATCCAAATGGATTGATGCGACACCGCATAGCTATCGCTATCTATCCGACGGCTATTGTTATTCGCAAAGGCTTGTATGCAGGCGAGTGGAAAAGAGAATGAACCGCATTTTGCATTCAACGCAGCGACACCGATTCCAGGGCGCGTTTATTAGGCTTGTCGATCGCTTGACCTTCACGAGGCTGCGATTGCTCTTCACATCGCATATTACAACCTCGCGTAAACTCATCGAACATTGCGTTAAACATCCGCAGTGGCGGCAGGAACCGAGAAGAGCCAATGGAAAATCTCAGACCTTAATGCCCAGAGCGCGCCAACAACAACGCGACACCATTCGAGAAATCCACGGTTGTGACTGCATCTATCTTAAATCTGTGTCGGCTCATGATATTTTCGAAAACGAGACGACGTGGAGGGGATTAGTGTCAGTTTTCTATTTGATCAAGCACTCCAAGGCAAAACACTGTTACGCTTGGAGCTACCGGGACGGCGAAGAAACAAAGACAGTTACCGCCTTAGAGATTCCAGCAACCCGATAACGCACAGCCCAGAAACATGAACCTACGAAATATCACAGTAATCCTACTTCGTTTGGGCGGAATGCGCCTCGGATGAACAGCTCGAACCCAAGGCCCGGGGCCCGCAAGGTCTAATGATCTGGGAGATATTACTGAGATCGTTAAGTAGATTTTAAAAATGGTGAAAAGACTTCTCGTATTCTATTCGTGCAAGTGCCCTTATCGGGCGCCTTCACTTTCGTGATGGCGTGTCGTCTCTAATTGGCCAGTAGAGCATCTTCCTTCGAGAGAATGACCTAAGAAGGGGATCGGTAGCGCACGCGCGATCGAAAACGTTTTGAAGCGTTCACTGCCCCGAGCGATTCTGACGTACCCGACGGCGGTGACAGATTTAAAGGAAGACCGTCGGCGAGCCGCAGCGACGCACCACCGGAGATTCGGGATGATGAATTGCTCGCTTAACGCCAGGTCTAACACAGGTTATTACCGGTAACGAAGCAGCTAGCACACTACAGCGAGCCCAGAATTGCCGAGAGAAAAGCAAGAGTTGTTGGGCTTCGTTTACATCAATCAGTCCAGTCCCTGCCGCTGTTTCATATCGATCGCAAACAAATAACGGAGCGGCTCGCTCCAGCTGGCCGAGGTGGCTCCCAGAAATTCAACGTTCTCTTTGCCGAATAACGCTCCTAGCATTCCCTCATTGTACTCGACTATCGAGCGTTCGTTCCCGTCAATAAAAGCCGGCGGTTCTGCTCCATATTTGCTCTGCTTCGAAGCGGGCTCGAAAAACAATCTTTGTCGCGCTTTGCCGCCCAAAATACGGAGAATCTGCTGGGCGCCTTCATGGCCGAATTTGCGGTGCCATTGGTGGTAAACCGATAAGCAAAGAACAACATCACAAACGGGCAGCGCCGCAACGGACTGCAGGGTGATGACGAAATGCATGTAAGCCAGACTGAGGTTGGGCTTGCATTTTTTGCGAGCCTCGGACAGCACTTCCCAATTGGCGTCCAATCCGACAGCGAAAAAGCCGATACCAGCAGCCAGAGCAGTCAACAAGCCGGAACTACAACCGACGTCGAGCAGGGAAGTTCCCGTGGCTCGACTCTGGATTAAATTCCACCGTTCTCTGGTGCCGGCTGGTCGTGTCCTTTGATAATCTTTTTTGCGGTTCCAAACGAGGCTTCTAACTCTTCGTAAGAAGGTCTGCGTCCGTGTCCATTCGATGACTTGCACATATACGGGCACGCCGAAGTATAGCACGAATCCCGTGACGACAATCCCCTCATGAATAACGATCTGGGCGAGAAAGCATGTGCAACGCTGCTATGCGCAATGCTCCTTGAATTTTTCCAGGAGACGGAGCGTCCGTCCGATTCTTAGCGTGAGTACAATTCGACGATCAACTGTTCGTTGACCATCGGCTGCATCTCCTCGCGCGACGGAATTCGCGCAACTTTCCCGCTCAAGGCGTCGCGATTAACCGTCAGCCAATCCGGCACCGGTGCGATTTGTGTTAGCTCTAAATTACGCAACGCAAGTTGACGCGACTTGGGCTTGTCTTTGATCGTGATCTCGTCGCCTGCCCTCACATTGTAGGAAGCAATGTTCACGTTCTTGCCGTTGACCTGGACGTGTCCGTGGGAAACGAGCTGGCGCGCGGCGCTGCGCGTGTTCGACAGACCGAGGCGGAATACAACATTATCGAGGCGCGTTTCCAATAACTGCAACAGCGTCTCGCCGGTGACGCCGCGTTTGCGCAAGGCGTTTTGAAAGATGCGGCGGAATTGCTTCTCGAGCAGGCCGTATTGGTAGCGAAGTTTCTGCTTTTCGCCGAGGGCAACCGCGTAGTCGGATTGCTTGCGCCGCGAGCCTTTCGGGCCGTGCATGCCGGGCGGATAATTTTTCCGCTCCAGCGATTTAGAAGGTCCAAAGAGTGGTACGCCATAACGGCGGCTGACTTTCGTTTTCGGTCCGGTGTATCTACCCATTTTGAATTCGGCCTTCGAAGTTCGATGTTCGACGTTTAAACGCGCCGTTGTTTCGGCGGTCTGCAACCGTTATGCGGAACCGGCGTGACATCCCGTATCACCGTGAGATCAAGCCCGATTGCCTGCAGCGCTCGCACCGCTGATTCGCGCCCTGCGCCCGGTCCTTTCACCAAGACTTCCACTTCTTTTAATCCGTGGCCCATCGCCTGGCGCGATGCATCTTGCGCCACCATCTGCGCCGCGTAAGCGGTGCTTTTGCGCGAACCTTTGAAGCCAACTTTTCCCGCGCTCGACCAACCGATCACGTTCCCGCTCATATCGGTAATCGTGACGATCGTGTTGTTGAACGTCGAAAGGACGTGCGCAATTCCGGCATGAATGTTCTTGCTGCCTTTCGCCTTGACGATTTTCGGCCGCTCCACGTCGTCCGGGTTGAGCGAAAGATTTTCCTTCGGCGCCTCCGCCGGTGCAGCTTGCTCTTTCTTTGCTTTCGCCGACTTCTTGGCAGCTTTTGGCGCTTCCGCTGGAGCCGTGACAACCTCTGCTTCAGGCGCGACTGCCGCTGAAGCTTCGCTGACAGGCGCTTGCAACGCTGCTTCGCTGTCGGCTTTTTTTGTTTTGGGCGCTTTTGCTTTCGCTGCTTTCGCAGGTTTTTTGCTCTCTTGATCTGCCATTGGGTTAACTCGTTAGGCTGCGATTAGACCTTCCCAGCTTTGGCATCCTTGTTGCGAATCACGCCGACGGTTTTGCGCGGGCCTTTGCGCGTCCGCGCGTTCGTGGACGTGCGTTGGCCGCGCACCGGCAATCCGCGACGATGCCGAATGCCGCGATAGCAATTGATTGCTTGCAGACGCTTCAAATTCCCCTGCACTTCACGCCGAAGATCGCCTTCGATCTTCAATTTATTTCCGGTGATTGTCTGGATGATTTCGTTGACTTGCTGCGGCGTGAGATTTTTCGCCCGCAAATTCGGATCGATGTTCGTCTGATCCAGAATGCGTTTCGCCGTGCTCGGCCCGATTCCATAAATGTAGGTAAGCGATGCTTCGATGCGTTTTTCCGCCGGAATTTCTACTCCAAGTAAACGAGGCATAAATTTTTATCCCTGGCGCTGTTTATGGCGCGGGTTTTTGCAAATCACGCGCACGACATTTTTGCGCTTCACGATCTTGCACGCTTCACAAAGTCTTTTTACTGATGGTCGCACTTTCATAATCAACGAAAAACGCGGAGCCGATCTCCGCGTTGTCACTTCTGGCGAAAAGTAATTCGCCCCTTCGACAAATCGTAGGGGGAAACCTCTAGCATAACTTTGTCCCCTGGCAAGATTCGAATGAAATGCATTCGCATCTTCCCAGAGATGTGAGCCAGGACGCGGTGTCCGTTCGGCAACTGCACTCGGAACATCGTGTTGGGCAAGAGCTCGACAACGGTGCCTTCTACTTCAATTGCGTCTTTCCGCGCCATGTCAGGATTTCTGGCTCGTCGTCCGTAATTAAAATCGTGTGCTCGAAATGTGCCGACGGAAGCCCGTCCGCTGTGCAAACTGTCCAGCCATCTTCGAGCAATCTGACGGAAGCGGTCCCGAGATTAATCATCGGTTCGATGGCGAGCGTCATCCCCGCTTTGAGTTTTGGTCCGCTCCCGCGCGTGCCGTAGTTCGGAACTTGCGGCTCTTCGTGCAACTTGCGGCCGACTCCGTGTCCGACAAATTCGCGCACCACCGAGAAACGGTGCTGCATCGCTTCCTGCTCAATTTCCGCGCATAAATCGCCGAGTCGCACTCCTTCAAACGCCGCCGCAATCGCGCGGCTGAGCGCCTTTTCCGTCACGCGTAACAATTGTTCGGTGCGATCGTCAATCACTCCTACGGGAACGGTTGTTGCCGTGTCGCCTACCCATCCGTCCTCAATTACACCGATGTCGAGCTTAACGATGTCGCCGTACTGGATTCGCCGCTGGCTGCCGATCCCATGCACGATTTCGTCATTCAGTGAGATGCAAATATTTCCTGGGAAAATTCGGTGGCCGAGTCGGTAGCCGAGGAATGCGCTTTTCACCGACGCCTCGTGCATGAAATCAGCCGCTGCCTCATCCACTTCCTTTGTCGTGATCCCCGGCCGCACCAACTCACTCACCCGATCGAGAATGTCACTCGCCGTCCGGCACGCCCGCCGCATTTTCTCGATCTCTTTTCCGCTTTTGATCGGAATCATGCCGGCTGTTCGATCAAGCGCGAAATATCTGCGAAAACTGCCTCGCGATCCCGATTGCCGTCGATACGATGGAGTGCGCTCGTCTTTTCATAAAACGCCGCAAGCGGTTGCGTTTTGGCATTGAATTCAGTCAGCCGAGTCTGTAAAATGCTCATGTCGTCGTCATTTCGCCTAACGAGTCGTCCATCGCAATACGGGCAGATCGGACGCTCCGCGAACTTCGCGCTCGTCACGCTGGTTGTGAATCCGCAGGCCTGGCATTGCAGGCGGCTCGCGATGCGATCGCGCACCGTTTCTTCGGAAACTTCCAGCCAGATTGCGAGAGCCAGTTGTGTGTGCAATCGCTCCAAAATCCGCTGCAAACTTTCCGCTTGCGGCATGGTGCGAGGAAAACCATCGAAGACAAAACCGTGGCCGCCGTGCAGGCGCAGCCAATCCTCGATTAAACCGACAATAATTTTGTCTGAAACGAGCCCGCCGTGCTGCGTTGTCTCCGCAGTTTCCAAACCAAGCGGAGTGCCGAGATCTCTTTCCCGTCGTAATATCGCGCCGGGCGAAGTCACCGGAATCCCGAACTGGCGCGTGATCATTTCGGCTTGCGTCCCCTTGCCCGAACCCGGCGCGCCCAACAACACGAGTCGTCGTTTCACCTAGCGCCCGTAGAGAAAAATCGCGACGCCCCCGATCACCAAAACCGCGATGCCGACATAAAGCCACATGAGCGTGCCGTGCGCAGCGGCCTCACCGCGATTGTAAGAGGCGCGATCGAAACTCCGTCCGCGAATCCGCCCTTTGCGCAAAAATCCGTCGTAGTGCCGCTGGATCAAATGCGTTTCTACCTGCCGCATCGTGTCGAGCATCACACCGACGATAATCAGCAGACTCGTGCCGCCGAAAAACTGCGCAGTAATCGTCGGCACATGCAATCCCTGACTAAGCAAACTCGGCAGGATCGCGATCATTGTGAGAAAAATTGCGCCAGCGAAGGTCAGCCGCGTCATCGTATAATCGAGAAAATCCGCGGTCGGTTTCCCCGGACGCACACCGGGAATGTAACCGCCGTACTTTTTCAAATCGTCCGCGATCTGGGCTGGTTGAAACTGCGTCGCAACCCAGAAATAGCTGAAGAAAAAAATCATCGCGGCGAGCACGACGTAATGCAGCCAGCCGACGGAAAGCATCTCGGAAATTTGTCGAGCCGTCGGACTATTCTTAAAAGCGACGCTGACGATCGTTGTCGGGAAAAGCAGAAGTGCCCACGCGAAAATAATCGGCATGACGCCGGCGTAATTCACCTTCAACGGCATGTATTGCGTTTGCCCGCCGTACATTTTCCGCCCAACGACACGCTTCGCGTATTGCACCGTGATTTTGCGCACGCCTTGCGTGACGGCGATGACCGCGGCGATCACCAGGAACAAGAACGCGACCATCAAAACAAGAATCGCCGGATTCACCTGGCTCGTTCCCGTCTCTGCCGATGGCACAAAAGTTTTCCATGCTTGCGCGAGCGCTGCGGGCAGCCGCGCGACAATTCCCACCGTAATGATGAGCGAAATGCCGTTGCCGATTCCGCGCTCGGTAATCTGATCGCCGAGCCACATGAGAAATAACGTGCCCGTCGTTAACGACAGCACGGTGATGAGTCGAAACGACAAGCCGGTATTATCCACTAGCGGAATGCCGAGCTTGGACATCGTTTCCGTGATGCCCGGAAGCATGGTGTGATACGACTCCGGATGCTGAAACGAAACTGCGAGCAAATAGCCCTGAAAAATGCAAAGCACGACGGTGGCGTAGCGCGTGTACTGCATGATCTTTTGCCGCCCGCCATCTTCGCGCGCCAACCGACCCAGCCGCGGAATGACCGCCGTCAGAAGCTGCATCATGATCGACGCGCTAATGTAAGGCATGATGCCTAACGAGAAGATCGCGCAGTTTTCGAGTGCGCCGCCGCTGAAAAGGTTGAAGAGCGCGGCCACGCTCCCACCCGATTTTTCGGTAAGCGAACTGCGGAACCATTCTTGCAAGACCGCTTGATTCACGCCAGGCGTCGTGATCGCGGCGCCAAGACGCACAATAACAATCACCGCCAGCGTGAACATGATCCGCCGCCGCAGCTCCGGAATCTTGACTGAATTGAGAAACGCCGAAACCATCAGCTCAATTTCATCCGAACGCGCAGCCTAGCGCTTGCTCGTCGATTTCTTTTTCTTTTTCACCGGCGGCTTCTTTCCGGCCACCGGTTTTTTTGTCGCAGCTCGCTTCGGTTTCTTCGACGCGGCTTTCGCTGTCGCTTCTGGTTCCGCCACGCCTTCCTTCGGTTGCCGGGCCTCTCGTAGCGAAATGCTGCCGCCAGCTTTCTCGATTTTCTCGCGGGCTGACGTGCTGAACTTATCGGCTTCGATTGTCAGGCCATGTTTTAATTCGCCATCGCCAAGAATTTTTAATCCGACGAACTTTCCACGAATCAAATTCGATTCGCGCAATAATTGTTCGTTCACCGTTGTCCCCGCTTTGAAGTGGTTGAGCGCGTCGAGATTCACGATCGCATATGACTTGTGAAAAGCGGCGTTATTAAAACCGCGCTTCGGCAATCGCCGAATTAACGGCATCTGCCCGCCCTCGAAGCCGAGACGAATACTGCCACCAGAACGCGCCTTTTGTCCTTTGTGACCTTTGCCGCTCGTCTTTCCGTGCCCGGAACTTTCGCCGCTACCCAAACGTTTCACGCGATGACGCGAACCCGGGCGCGGCCGCAGATTGTGCAACCGAATCATGATGGTAGCTCTGCCTTTCCGTCATTAGCGCGAATTCCGCGCACTTTGAAAATTTCGTCCCGCCGCCGCAACGCGCGCAATGCTTCGATCGTTGCTTTCACAACGTTCGCGTGATTGCTCGAGCCTAACGACTTGGCAAGCACGTCACGAATGCCGGCTGCTTCCACCACCGCACGCACACCGCCACCAGCGATCACGCCTGTCCCCGGTGATGCCGGTCGCAGCAAAACCCGGCCGCCGCCAAACTCACCGATCGTCTCATGCGGAATCGTGTTTTCGTGCAGCGAGACTTTTTCCATTCCCTTGCGCGCAGCTTCTGAAGCTTTGCGAATTGCCTCCGCCACTTCGTTCGCTTTCCCAAATCCGACGCCGACGCTGCCATCGTGATCGCCTGCGACAATCAACGCGCTAAAACTAAAACGACGTCCGCCTTTCACCACTTTCGCGCAACGATTAATGAACACGACTTTTTCGGTCGTGTCACCCCTTGCTGCAGCGGTCTTGTCAGTGTTCCGATCCGCGCTGCGTCTGCCGCCACTATGAGGTTGTGCCATGAAATTAAAACTTTAATCCGCCTCCACGCGCCGCGTCCGCCAGAGCTTTCACCTTGCCGTGATAAAGAAATCCGCCGCGATCGAAAACAACGGTGTCGACTTTCTTCGCGAGCAAGCGTTGCGCGATCGCTTTACCGATTTGCTCCGCGGTCGCGCGATTGGCGGCGGTTTTTTCTTTACCGCGAAGTTCTTTCTCCGTCGTCGCTGCTGAGGCCAGAGTGCGCCCGGCATCGTCATCGACGACTTGCGCGTAAACATGTTTGCCCGAAAAATGCACTGCCAGTCGCGGCCGCTTCGCGGTTCCGCTCACGCGCTTTCTGATCCGACGATGAATACGATGCCGGATTTCTTTTCGATCAGTCGCCGCGATCATTACTGCACCGTCTTCCCTTCCTTGCGCCGAACTTGTTCGCCGGCATAACGCACGCCTTTGCCTTTGTACGGCTCCGGCGGATAGAACCGGCGGATGTCGGCGGCGACCTGGCCGACTAATTTTTTGTCGATCCCTTGAATCGTGATCTTTGTGTTTTCCGCGACCGTGATTTTGATCTCTTTCGGAATCGGAAACAGAATCGGATGCGAAAAGCCGAGGCTCAGATTCAAGTTCTGGCCTTGGACCGCGGCTTTGAAACCGACGCCTTCGATTTCGAGCTGCTTGGTGAAGCCTTCGCTCACGCCCTGCACCATATTGTGCACGAGACTGCGCGACAAACCATGCAATGCTTTTACGCTGCGTGTTTCCGCGTTGCGCGCGATCGAGACACGATTGTCCTTCACGCTCCCTTTGATGTCGCGCGGTAAATTCCAACTCAGCTTCCCTTTCGGACCTTCCACTGCGACAGCGCCATCATCGCTAATGTTCACCTTTACTTTGTCCGGAATCTCGACTGCCTTATTTCCAATTCGTGACATAAACTCGTTAGGCGTTACCAAACGTAAGCGAGCAGCTCACCGCCGACATTTTGCTTTTTCGCTTCGCGACCCGAAAGCACGCCGCGTGGCGTGGAGAGAATCGCCACACCCATTCCACCGAGCACGCGCGGAACTTCCTGCGCACCGACGTAACGTCGCAAACCGGGACGGCTTACACGCCGCAACCCAGTGATGGCACTGGAGCGATTCACCAGCTTATTCGTAATTTTGATTCGCGGATGCGCTGCTTCCGTATCGACGACGTAATCGGTAATGTAGCCTTCCTCTTTCAGAATGCGCACGATGTCGCTTTTGATTTTTGAATAGGGCACAAACATTTCCGTCTTCTGCGCGGCCGCGGCGTTGCGCACGCGAGCGAGAAGGTCAGCAATAGGATCAGTTACAGTGCTCATAAAAATCAGGCGGCCGCTGTTGCGGCCGGTTTCTTAGCACGGTCGCTGAATGGCATTCCCATTTCGCTGAGAAGCGATTTCGCTTCCTCGTTTGTCCGCGCAGTGGTCACGATAGTAACATCAAAACCGATGTTGCGCTTGATTTTGTCGAGCTCGACTTCCGGGAAAATCGACTGGTCGGAAACGCCCAGCGTGTAGTTGCCATGCCCATCGAATCCTCTCGGTGAGACGCCGCGAAAGTCGCGAATGCGCGGCAACGAGGCCTTGATCAACCGCTCCAAAAATTCGTACATCCGCTCGCCGCGCAAGGTCACCTTTGCGCCGATTGCCTGGTCTTTGCGCAATTTAAAATTCGAGATGCTTTTTTTCGCGCGCGTTTCCGCCGCTTTCTGCCCGGTGATCAACGCCAGCTCAGTCTTGGCGTCCTCCAGCGCCTGCTTTACATCCGACTGCGACCCGACCGAAGTGTTGATCACGACCTTCTCCACCTTGGGAATCTGATGCGGGTTCTTGTAGCCGTGCTGCTGCTGCAGCGCCGGCGCTACCCGCTTTTTGTATTCGCGATAAAATTCGTTATCCGTTTTCATTCTCCAAGTGTCATTCTGAGCGAAGGAATCTCTCGAATCACGATTCACCATTTACCAATCACAACTTCTTTTTCTCCTTCTTCGCTTTCGGTTCTGCGGCTTTTTTTCTCGTCTTCTCGTCGCGCTCGACCACTCGCACATTCGAAACGTGAATCGGACCTTCCCGCTCCGCGATTTTGCCGCTCGGATTGTCCTGCGATTTGCGCAGATGACGTTTAATGATCCGTACTCCTTCGATCAAAACGCGCTCCTTACGCGGCAGCACCTCGAGGATCTTTCCGCGGGAACCGCGAAAGTTCCCGGAGATGACCTCGACCTGGTCCCCTTTCTTAACGTGCAGCTTGATTCGATTCATAAAACTTCCGGAGCGAGCGAAACAATTTTCATAAAATTGCGCTCGCGCAACTCGCGCGCGACCGGCCCGAAGATGCGGGTGCCGCGCGGATTCAAATCTTTGTCGATGATGACAATTGCGTTGTTGTCGAAACGAAGGAGCGATCCGTCGTCACGCCGGACCGGTTGTTTCGTTCGCACCAAAACCGCCCGCACCACTTCACCTTTCTTCACCGTGCCGGTCGCGCTTGCTTCCTTCACGTTCGCGGTGATGACATCGCCGATTCCCGCAAATTGCGCTGTCCCCTGTCCAATCACGCCGATCATCGTCGCCATGCGCGCGCCGCTGTTGTCGGCCACATCCAGTCTCGATCTGATTTGAACCATAACCTCTCCTCCTGTGCGATTATTTCTGAACGACTTCCACGAGACGCCAGCGTTTCAATTTACTCAGCGGCCGCGTTTCCATGATCCGCACCGTGTCGCCTGTCTTGGCCTTGTTCTCTTCATCATGCGCGTAAAATTTCTTCATCTGCTTGACGATCTTGCCGAATTTGGCATGGGGCACGCGCGTCACCGTGCGCACCACGATCGTCTTATTCATGCTCCTGGAGATGACTTCGCCAACACGCGTCTTGCGCGTACCGCGCTTCCCTTCAGCACTCCCGCTCGCACTCCTGCTCGCGATCGTGCTCGTGCTCGAAGCCTCCGCTTCACCTGATCTAATTTCGTTCGCCATCACTTCTTCGCCGCCTGCTCCTTGTCCCGTCGAGAAAGAATGGTCTCGATACGTGCAACATCACGGCGCAACAGACGCAACCGGCTCGGCTGCTCGAGCTGGCCGCTTTGCTGTTGCAAACGCAAATGCAGATTTTCCTGGCGCAGGTCGCGCTTTTTCGTGAGCAACTCGTCCGTACTCATTTCAACAATCTCTTTGATTTTCATAACTCGTTAGGCAGCGACCACATGATGTCGGCTAAGAAACTTCGTGCGCACCGGCAATTTATCTGCCGCAAGGCGGAGCGACTCGCGCGCGACTGACTCCGTCACCCCGTCGAGTTCGAACAGAATGTTTGCCTTTGCCCATGCGCGTTTCCGGCGGACGCGATGTGACTGATTTGTCCGGAAAAATCCGGATCCAAAGTTTTCCTTTCCGTTTCATATTGCGCGTCAGCGCCACGCGCGCCGCTTCAATCTGGGTGTTCGTGATCCAGGCGCGCTCGAGCGTTTGCAGGCCAAACTCGCCAAAATCAATTCGCAGATTGCGCGAGGCAGTTCCCTTGCGGCTACCCCGCTGGCTCTTGCGATACTTCACGCGTTTCGGCATCAACGGCATAGCGATTCTCCTTTACTGTGGCGTGGCATCGGCATCTTGCCGATGGGACATGGCCTGGAAGGCCATGCCACGATCTTCCGCCAAAACCCGCAATCCGAGCGCTTCTGCTTTGGCGATCGTTTTGTCACACGTTGTTCCATAATTCATTACTCTCAGAAGTTCCGGGATCGTCGTGATCCAGCGACCATCCTCCGCTTGTTCTATTTCGAGAGTAAACGTCTTCATTGGATTAAGGTTCGATGGGCGCTGCTGGCGGCGGAGGCGGAGCAGGCGCCGCAGCCGGTTCGGCCGCCGCTTCTTCTTTCTTACAAATCCAGCATTTCACGCCGATCTTTCCGTAAACCGTGTTCGCTTCAGCGAAACCGTAATCAATTCCGGTGCGCAAAGTGTGCAGCGGCACTTTGCCTTCGCGGTACCATTCCGAGCGCGAAATCTCCGCGCCGTTCAACCGCCCGGAACTGCGCAAGCGAATTCCTTCTGCGCCAAAATCCATTGCCGTTTGCACCGCTTTCTTCATCGCACGGCGATACGCGATACGTCGCTCGATTTGCAACGCCACGTTTTCCGCGACGAGCTGCGCTTCGAGTTCCGGCGTCTTAATTTCTTGAATATCGATCTTGATCTGCTTTCCCTGCGCCATCTTGGAAATTTCTTCGGTCATCTTTTCGATTTCAGCGCCTTTGCGACCGATCACGATGCCCGGCCGCGCGGTGTGAATGGTGACGCGAATGCTGTTCCAGGCTCGCTCAATAATGATTTTCGAAACTGCCGCGAACTGCAGTTTCTTCTTCACGTATTTGCGAATCTCGAGATCGCTGTGCAGGAATCCCGGCAGCTCCTGCGGCGAAGCGTACCAACGCGAACGCCAGTCGCGATTCACACCGAGACGAAATCCAATTGGATTAACTTTCTGTCCCATAAATTATTTCTTTGCTTTCGGCTTGTGCTCCTCTTTCTTCGTCGTCCCTGACTTTTCTTCCTGCTTCGCTTCGCCCGAGTCCGAAGTTTGCTCGTCCTTGGCTTTTGTCTTCTTGGTTTTCTTTTGCCGCGCTTTCTTTTTCTCGCGCGTTTGAATTTCTATTTCGTCCGTCAGCACGATGCGAATGTGACTGCTCCGTTTCAAAATCCGGCTGCCGCTACCACGGGCCCGCGGCATCATTCGTTTCATCGTCGGCCCTTCCCCAACGACCGCTTCTTTCACGACAAGCCCGTCGACATGCAGGTTCGCATTGTTCTCTGCATTCGCGACTGCGCTCTTTAACGTTTTGTTGATCAGCGCTGCCGCCTTTTTCGGGCTGAACGCGACAATGTCGAGCGCTGCCGAAACCGGCAGACCCTGGATCTCGCGGGTGACTTCGCGCGCTTTGAACGGCGAAATCTTCGCATACCGATATGTCGATCTAACTTCCATGACTTCGTCGCGGTTAAAACGTTACAAAAGTTACATTGTTACAACGAGGCAGTCACTTCACCGTTGTAATCTTGTAACTTTTTTAACCTTGTAACCTTCCTCTCACTTCAAACTCACATTCGGTTTCGCATCCACCTGCACCCGGTCACCCACTTTTATTTTTCCCTTTTTCGAATCCATTTCTTGAATCACCGCGCCGCAAATTTTTTGCCGCACGTCGACCACCCGCAACGTCGCGATCACTTTGTCGCCACGTATGACGCGCAACGGCATTCCCATTTTCACGCCATGCTGCTGTCCAATGTTCCCGACCACGAGCGACCATTCCTCCTTCACACTGATCACATTTCCATCCAGCAAGCTCGGCTGCGCTTCCGTCGCATCCCCGCCTGACTTCGCGATCAATTCATTGATGCTGCGCAACTCTGCTTCCACTTCCATCCGCACCTGCCCATCGCTGCTCTCCGCAGTTTTCAGGAAACGCAAAACCGCTTCCGTCAATCGCAGCATCTGGTCGCGATACTGTTCCCGTTCCTTTTGCAACAACTGCAAATCGCTCACCGCATTTAGAAGTCGCTGCTCCAGCTTGACGCGATCCTTGTCCGCCGAAGCAAGCCCGAGTGCTTCCATGCGCAACTGCAAATCGGAATACTTACGGCGAAACAATTCCGCCTCCGCATTCGATTCGGCCAGACTCTCGGTTAGCGTCTTGACCGACTCGCGTTCGAGCGAAAGCTGTCCGCGCAGTTCCTCATTCTGCGACAGCAATGCGTCCACGGTCACTTTCGCAGATTCAATTTTTTTAGATTCTGACAAAGAACTATCTTTCCCTACATCGGCGCCGTAGCAAACCAACGCTCCCAAGATCACAAATTGCAAGATGCCGACCGCCCATTTCGTCAGTCGCCAACTGCAATTCACAGATCGCAAATTCACATCACTTGGTAACCTTCGCCGTATGCGACCCGTGTTTCTTAAAAATGCGTGTCGGCGAAAATTCGCCGAGCTTGTGACCGACCATGTTCTCGGTCACAAACACTGACTGAAAAGTCTTGCCGTTGTGAACCAGGAACGTGTGACCGACAAAGTCCGGCGTCACCATTGAGCGCCGCGACCACGTTTTCATCGGCTTTTTCACACCCGATGAATTCATCTTGTCGATTTTCTCGAGAAGATGCGGCTCAACGAAGGGTCCCTTTTTCAACGATCTGCTCATAAAATCAAATTACTTTTTGCGCCGTCGCTCCATGATGAAGCGCTCACTC
>WNFG01003149.1_pt1 | contig 15905 bp, 15 predicted proteins | sample 5400431 | NCBI WGS metagenome assembly WNFG01 (sample SAMN13153346, study PRJNA577476) | soil metagenome | isolation source: 120 cm saprolite under Douglas fir tree site 2 hole 3 replicate 2 | place: USA:California | collected 2015-04-18 | reverse complement strand
AGGTTCGAGCTTTTTATCGGGCAGCACCTTCCAGACCACGGTCACGTCAGTGGGTGCGCGCAGGTCTTTGTGTTGCGCGCTATCCGGCTGGCCGCTTCCCTTCTGCTGGCTCGGCTGCTCGGAAGCGCCGCGTACCGGCGCAGAGATGCCGAACTGCGAGTAGAGTTGTTTGATCTCCTCGGGCTTCAAGTCCGGCTTATAACGCAAGGCGGCGTTCGGGACTTTGACGACATCATGTGCCGTGGCAACCGGTATCGTGACATATGCGGTCATGCCGGGGAAAAGCTTGAGGTCCGGATTGTCGAACTCCACGATCGTGTCATAGGTGACAACGTTCTGCACCGTGGTGGCGTTCATGCGAATCTGGGTAACCCGCCCGCGAAACATGTCCGCAGGGAAGGCGTCTACCTTGAAGGTGACGGGCTGGCTGGTCTTGATCTGGCGACGTTGCGGCTCACGACTGTGCCATCAATCGGCGCACGGATCACCGTGTAGCGCAGGTTCGTCTCCGCCACGGCCACCGCCGCGGCCTTCTGGCTTACCTGGGCGCCGGCCTGCAATACTGCCGCCTGAGCGCCTCCAATGGCCGCTACGGCCGCGTCTTCATTGGCTTTAGAGACATCGAGTTGCTGTGCGCTCGCTACGCCCGCGGCAGCCAGTGGCTGGGTGCGCGCATAGTCGGCATGGGCCTGGGCTTCCCCGGCCCTGGCTTTTTCGAGATTGGCTTTGGCAGCAGCGGCATTGGCACGGGCATTCTCCAGGTCCGCCTTGGCCTGAAGCAGCGCGCCCTGAAACAGCGAAGGCTCAATCCGGGCAATCAGGTCGCCCTTTTTCACGTGAGAGTTGAAGTCAGCGTGGAGTTCGGAGATGGTGCCGGATACCTGCGATCCCACTTGCACGGTGATGACCGCGTTGATGGTCCCGGTGGCTTCCACTACGTCCCGAATGTCGCCTTTATCGACTTTCTCGGTGAAATATTGTGCGGTGTCGTGCCCGGTCAGCATGAAGGCCGCGGTCATGCCCACAACCAGGGCCAGAATGCCCAGGGCTATCCAGATTTTTTTCGATCGAGTCACAGTGCTCTCAGTTGAAAGAATAATAATGAAGTCGTCCCGGCGATGCTGGAACAGGTAGCTCACGTCTTACGTGAGAATCAGCGCTGATTTCCAGATACAGCTTGTATTTCCCCGCGCACCAGCAGGCAAACTCTTAACACAATCTTAAATGTTCCCGGGCGGACAGGAATAGTCTCTTGACCATTCTTAACCTGAATCGCGTTGCCTGGATTTAGTGGGCTTTGGCGGGGTTGTTGGCTTCTGCTTCGGCTGTCTGCAAGGCTTTTTTCTTGCGCCGGCTCAGAATGAAAGGACGGCGTTTGCGGCGCTCCACGCGCTTGTCAATTTTCTTCCAGAAGCCGACGAAGTAATCGATCGCGGAAATCACCGATACCACTACCATGAACCAGATCGCCATGTACGCAATCAGACGGACTGGCAGAAAAAAGAGGCCAAAGTCCCAAACGTCCCACCGCATAGCCAGGATTGCCGCGACCACGGAGACGATCTGCACCACCATCTTGAACTTGCCGAGTTCGCTGGCCTCAATGGTAAAACCCTCAGAGGCCGCAATGGACCGCAACCCGGACACCAGAAACTCCCGGCCAATGATGACGACGGCGACCCACACGCTTACGATCGCGGGCTCCAGGTGCACCAGGGTGATATAAGCGGCCGTGATCATCAATTTATCGGCCAGCGGATCGAGCAGCATGCCCATGGTGGTGATCTGGCCGCGGCGGCGCGCCAGGTAGCCGTCAAGTCCGTCAGTGATCGAAGCCAGAACAACGAGCGAGGAAGCCAGGACGACCCGCAACGTCTTATCTTCCGGAGTGAAATAGGAAGTGGTAAGGATCCAGATAATCAGCGGTATGGCCGCGATCCGCGAAAGCGTGATGTAATTCGGCAGATTCAAAGCGACGGCAGCCCCGGCCAGCGGCTGCTGCACCGATTATCCTCAGAAACACAGGCCAGCGCAAACCTTCTCTGCTACTTCTTGCCGGCCACCGTGTGCAAACAGCGGGTATAGAGCTCCAATAACTGGGCCGCGTAGTCCTCGGCCTTGGATGAACTTCATCATGTCCAGCGCAATGTCCTCATTGCGGCGAGGAGCCAGCATGAATTGAGGCTGTTCCATAGTTCCTCCGGGAAATAGCGTGCCAGAATTATTGTAGCGGGAAATAAGCACTCAGCAGTCAGCCGTGAAACAGATCGGGTGATCCGGTGATCTGGTGATCGGTTGATCTGGACCGCTGTAATCGGTAACCGTCCTCCCTAAACTTACTTTCAAGACAGTGAGGACAGTCGCCGACTAACGTGGTTTCAGATCAACCGATCACCAAGATCATCGGATCTACTCCGGCCCGAGTGCTGTTATTCTGAAGCATCTAAGTCGCTATGGACATGACCTGGGTGACCGACCGGATCGCTCTCGGCGGTGGAATTTGGAACGACGAAAATATGGCCGCGTTGGCCGGCCGCGGAGTCACGCATGTCATCGACATGCAGGTTGAGTTCGACGACCGGCCGCTGGCCCAGCCTTATGGCATCGCCGTCCTCTACAATCCCACAGAAGACGATTTCCAGCCCAAGCCCGCTCGTCTCCTTCAAGACGGAGTGGATTTTGCCCTGGCTGCGCTCGACGGGCCCGACGCGAAGCTCTACATTCATTGCGCGGCCGGCGTACACCGTGCGCCCATGATGACGCTGGCGGTCCTGTGCGCTCTGGGCTGGGAACTGGAAACAGCCCGGGACCTGATTCTGAAGCGGCGGTACGTGGTGGACTTTGCCGATGTCTATGTGCAAAGTGTGCGGGATTTTCTGAAGACATACACCGCCTCGCAATCCGCGAGCTCGGGCGGATAACGTCCGCTGCGTACGATACAATCCGGCTGATGCCCGTTGCAGCCGTCCAGCACGTCCGCAAAATGCGCGGTGGCGCGCAGGCGCAGTTGTTGCGCGGCGCTGATGGCCACTTCTACGTCGTAAAGTTCCAGAACAACCCGCAGCACTTGCGCGTGCTCGCCAACGAGTTACTGGCGACGCGGCTGGCGGAGCACGTTGGCCTGCCGGTGCCTGTGACTGAAATCGTCGAAGTCACGGAATGGCTGGTCCAGAACACGCCCGATCTGAGAATGGAATTATCAGGAACCACGACACCGTGCGCGCCGGGACTGCAATTGGGCGTCCGCTATGTGTGTGATCCGTCGGAAGCGCAGGTATTCGATTATCTGCCGGAATCCATGCTTGCGATGGTCAAGGACCGCGAGTCCTTCGCCGGCATGCTGGTGCTCGACAAGTGGCTGGGCAACGCCAACGGACGCCAGGCTGTTTTCTGGAAGAAGCCACGGGAACGAAAGTACCGCGTCAGCTTTATCGATCAGGGCTACTGCTTCAACGCCGGCGAGTGGAATTTCCCCGATTCCGCCCTGCGTGGAGTCTATGCACGCAATTGCGTATACGATTTCGTCAGTGGCTGGGAGTCATTCGAACCGTGGCTCTCCAGGGTCGAGAATTTCAGTTCGCAGACGGTTCGCGAGATCGCGGGCGAGATTCCGCCCGAGTGGATCGAAAATGACTGGCCCGCTCTGGAAAAATTGATGGAAGCCATTGTGGAGCGACGCTCACAGGTCCGGCAATTGATCACGGCTTTCCGTAATTCGTCGCGGCAGCCATTTCCGCAATGGGCAAGCGCGTCGCAGGCTATGGTGCAATGATATGGCGGTGAGACAACAGTGCCGGTTCTTCCTGCTGCGTTACGTCCCTGACGCGGTGAAGAATGAGTTTGTGAATGTTGGATTGGTGCTTCTGCCCCAGACCGGCGAGGCTGAGCTGCGCTTTACCAGCGACTGGTCCCGCGTTCGCTGCATTGATCCTGATGCCGATGTGGAAATGCTCGAAGCCATTCAGCAGGAATTGAACAATGAATTAAGGAACGCAGGCCTAGAGCGAGACTTGGTGCTGCGCAAAATACAGGACTCGTTCTCGAATGCGATTCAAGCATCGGACCTGACTGCGTGTCTCGCCGAGCAACCCGGCGCGGAAGCCGATGAACTGGCGCGCTTGTATCTGGAGCGTCCGCGCCGACCGCACTCCCGCGAAGCCAGCGCGAGGCAGCAGATATTTCAGCGGATGCGCGACGAATTTGAGCGAACTGGCGTCTGGTCCTTGATGAACAAAAATGTTTCCGTGGCCCGATACACCCGCAGCGGCGATCCGCTAAAGATTGACTGTGGATACTCGGCCCTGGGAGCGGTAAAGATGTTTCACTCCCTGGCGCTGCAATCAGACGTGAATTCCGCCAAGATACTGGCTTTCAGCTTCCCTCGGCTGGCCGAAGGCATAGCCCGCGAGGAAAAAGCGCAGGCCAGGCTGACTGCGATCGTGGAAGATGATCTGGCGCGTACCGATGACGCCATCAGCTTCGCGCTGGAAACATTGGAGCAACAGCAGATCAGCGTTGTTCCGCTCAGCCGAATGCCGGAAGTCGCAGCGACCGCAGCCCGCGAACTGCGTGTTTAAGTCCTGCTTACGATTTATTTCTTTGCCGGCTTTTTAGAGCAAGTCGTGGGCGTCGCCGTCTCCCGTCCCCAGCCAAAAGCGCGGAAGTGGTCGCCTGTAACGATCTTGGTGCGCTGGCCGTCCACGACTTGCGGCAGCGCTGTCTGAGCGCCTTCTTCCACATAGATCACCAGCGCGGCCTCCTGGGGATTATCGTCGCTTCGCCCAACCCCCACGCCTTGTACACCGGGCTGCGCCATCAGATCGTCTACATGTACATCCTTCACCTGGGACGCACGCTCGATATCACTTACGCCCAAACCTCGTGGCTGTACGCCTTCATAAATCACCCGAGTGCGTATGCCCTCAATTTGCGCCGGGACTGGCTGGCTGGGCGTGGCGGAAACGTGCAGCACCAGAGCGCCTTCTTTCGGATCATCGGCGCTCACGCCGCTTTCGATCTCACGAATGGCGCTGTCCCGCATCAGTATGGGCGCATATTTCTGCTGCACCACGGAAATGCGCTGTTTTTCTTCCACGGTAAGCTGGGCAGCGCTGGGGCCTGAACTTGTGGGGCCTGCGCCCGCCTCCGGACTGCAACTCACCGCGTGATCGCCGCCGCCGACAACCGTTGCGCTAAAAGCGGCCAGCACGTCCCCGATCGGATTAGCCGACGTGCTGGTGGAATTTCCGCCGTACAGCAGCCCCAGTGGACGCGCCGCATCAGCCGTAACGATCAGCGAACCGGAATCTCCCGTGGAACTGAAAGTGCCCCCATTGATCATCAGTTGATTACTGAAGACTGCGGTAAAAGCACTGGGGCCGCCGCAGCTAGCGCTGTAGTTGACGGTGACCGTCGTGTTGATGGACTGCAAGGTAGAGCACGTAAGCCCGGTGCTACGGCCGCTCTTGGCCACTCGGGTATTTGCCGCCAGAACGGCTGAGGGAACAGCCAGCGTGGACGAAGGCGGGGCTGCTCCAATACTCGTAGCTCCTGGATTCGGGGCCAGATCAAGAATTGCGCCGCTCGTATCCACCATGGCGGGAACGATCTGGGCAATGGCGGCATCCACGTTGCTGGGCGCGGGCCCGCATAAGATCGCCGACCCTGCACAAGCACCGGTTGTTGTATTGGCCGTGGGTTTGAGTGCGGCCGCCTGCGACAGATTAGCGACCAGCGTGCCGCCGCTGCAGTTGTTGTCCACCAGGCCCGGTTGCGTAATCGGGTCGCCAGCCGTTCCGGTATCTGATTTATCGAGCACGTGATTGTTGCTCAGAATGAAAAATGCTCCCGCGCGCGTGAGCAGCGCGCCCAACGTTCCGGAGCAGCAGGTAACAGTGCTGCCGCTGGTGGTTTTGTCAGTGGAATTACCGCCAGTGGTGCCCAGCTTGACCGGAATTGCCTGGGCTTTGGAATTGTCGTTAGGAAACATCACTGTGACCGCCGCATTCGCCGTCTGGCTTCCCTTGGATTGCACCGTCGCTGTGACGGTCACGGTGTTGGGGTTCGGAAAAGAAGCAGGGGCCGTGTATAGGCCACTCGGGCTGATCGTCCCTACCGTGCTGTTGCCGCCCGCAATGCCGTTGACGCTCCAGGTTGCCTGCTGGATCGCGGCCGTACCCGTGCCGTTCAGGAAGGCATTGAATGCTTGTGTTCCGTTGAGCGCGACAGACGCTGTAGTAGGAACGATGTTGATGCCGCTTTGCTGCTGGACGGGAGTGCTTCCGCCTCCGCAAGAAGCCAACGTCAGGAGAAGAAAACAAATGAGCGCAGTTTGAATAGGGTATTTCATGGCCCTAGCCGTCCTTTCACCTCAGGCGTGTCTTTACATTGAGCTCAATCGTGGTGCAGACGAACGGAGATGCCAATGTTTCGATGCCACCAGAGTTCCCTCCGTTGCTCAGCTTGGCTTGGCAAGGTCAGTAACTCTGGCGGCTTCAACTGCGGTCCAGCGCTAGCCTATGTCCTCGTTGAAGTTTTCGAGATACTCACGGACTGCGACCATGAACTGGTCGGCGTCCGCGCCGTCAATGATGCGATGGTCGTAACCCAGTACCAGACGAATGATGTGACGAATCGCGATTGAATCGTTTCCGTCTTCGTCGCTGACCACGACCGGTTCCTTGAAGATTCCACCCATGCCCAGAATGGCAACTTGCGGCTGCAGGATGATTGGCGTACCGAACTGCGGGCCATAGATCCCGGGATTGGTAATGGTGACAGTGCCGCCCTGCACGTCGTCCGGCAACAGCTTCTTGTTGCGCGCGCGTTCGCCCAGATCGGTGATGGCACGCTGCAAACCGACAAAGCTCAGGTTCTCCGCCTGCTTGACCACCGGGACAATCAATCCCCACTCCAGGGCCACGGCAATCCCGATATTCACGTGCTTGTGGTACTGGATCGAGTCGCCCACGACCGAGGAGTTGACGATCGGCTTCACTCGAATGCCATGCATCAGCGCCCGGGCGATGAACGGCATGAAGGTAAGCTTTACGCCATTGCGCGCTTCCCATGGTTTGCGGACTTTCTCCCGCAAACGGACAACGCGCGTCATGTCGACTTTGAAAATCGTGTGCACGTGCGCGCTGGTGCGGCGCGACTCCACCATGCGCTCGGCAATTTTCTTGCGCATCGGCGTCATCGGCGCCAGCTCGTCGCCCAGATCGTGCAGCACCGGAGCCGGACGCGGCGAAGGAACAGGCTGCGGTTTTGGCGCTGTGGGCAGCTCCACTGGTTCGCGTCTTGCGGGAGCGGCTGCGCCCGCGCCGTGGCGCTGGATAAAGCCCAAAATGTCGTCCTTGCTGATGCGACCGCCCAAGCCGGTGCCGGGAACGCTCGTCAAGTCAACATTGTTTTCACGCGCGATGCGGCGCACCAGCGGCGACGAACGCACGTTCTCGGCTTCAGCCTGGGCTGCGGGAATTTGCGCAACTTTCTCCGGCTGCCGCTGCTCTTGTGGCTTCGGTGCGGGAGCTGGTGGAGCGGGCGCCGCAGCTTTTTGAGGCGCTGCGGCCGGAGCGCCTGCTGCTCCGCCAATGACTGCGACCACGCTGTTGACCTGCACCGTGCTGCCCTCGGCCGCACGGACTTCGCTCAGCACTCCGGTTGCGGGGGCGGGGATTTCCGCGTCCACCTTGTCGGTGGAGATCTCAAACAACGGCTCGTCGCGCTGGACTTTGTCGCCGACTTTCTTGAGCCACTTCGTGATCGTTCCTTCGAAGATCGATTCGCCCATCTGCGGCATGACTACGTCAACGCCTTGACCGCCATTGCCGCTTGCGGCCGCTTGCACGGGTGGAGCGGCCTCTGTTGCGGGAGGCTGCTTGGCGGCTGAGGTGCCATCGGCCTGCGGCGCTGATTTCGCCGGCGGAGCTTCTTTCGGAGTGGCCGCCGGCTGGGGCGGCGGAGCTGCCGCCGCGCTGCCTTCAGCATCAATCACGCCGACCACGGTATTGACCTGCACGGTCGCGCCTTCGCTGACCTTGATCTCTTTCAGTACCCCGCTGGTTGGAGCAGGGATTTCAGCGTCCACCTTGTCCGTGGATATCTCAAACAGCGGCTCATCACGCTGCACCTTGTCGCCGGGCTTCTTCAGCCACTTGGTGATAGTGCCTTCAAAAATCGACTCCCCCATCTGGGGCATGACTACGTCAGTTGGCATTGGTTCCTTCCAATGGTGTGTATCGGATGGTTAAGAGCAACCTCAAATTATAAATGACGCCGGGCCATGGACGGTCCGGGCTGCCGCACGTGCCCGAAAGCGAAGCGCTTCAGTCTCCCGTGATCCACTTCCACTGCTCGCCCGTTAGCGGGACCACAGATAGCCGTCCCTGGCGAATGAGAGGCGAGTCTGCGAACAATTTGTGCGCCTTGATGTCCCCCAGCGTCACCGATTTGGCAAGCGGCTTCCCAACCTTGATCCTGACAGCCGGATTTCTGGGATCGGTGGCGTCCACGGATTCCACAGTCGCTGTCCCCACCGCCTGGCGCTCATCCCCGGTGTGGTAGATCAGCAGGCCATCGCCCTTCTGCATGCCACGCAGATTTTTGACGGCAACCGGATTGGTCACGCCGTCCCAGATCGTGGACTTCTCGCGCTGAAGATCGGCAAAGCTGTAAACAGTTGGTTCGGTTTTGAGAAGGTAGTGCATGGAAGCTCCTCCGGAGCTGCAATTAGCAAATAGCAATTGGCAATTAGCCGAAGCTTGAACTTACCACTGATTTCCACTGATTACACTGATCAAACTACTTACCGAAGAATCGTAGCGTTCCCCAGGCGCCATTCTCATTCCTGGAAATGAGAGTTCCGCTCACCACCGCTTTCCCAACAGGATCTGATCAGTGTCATCAGTGAAAATCAGTGGTGAGTTATTGCCGCCAATTGCTCTCACGTTTGCAACACCCCCACCTTAAACTCCGGCACCTCGGGATTCAATGCCGCGGCTTCGAGCGCGGTGATCAAGGCCTGCCGCGTTTCCAGCGGATCGATAATTTTGTCGATCCACAGGCGGGCCGCGCCGTAACGCGGATCGGTCTGGTGGTCATAGGTGGCTTTGACGGAGTCGAACAGCTCCTTCTTTTCCTGATCAGTCAGCTGTTTGCCGCTGCGCTCGAGCTGTTTGATTTTGATCTCCACCAGCGTGCCCGCTGCTGCCGCGCCACTCATGACCGCATAGCGCGCCGTGGGCCAGGCAAAGACAAAGCGCGGATCATAAGCCTTGCCGCACATGGCGTAGTGCCCGGCGCCGAACGATCCTCCGACGATTACCGTTATCTTGGGCACCACGGAGTTCGAGACCGCGTTCACCATCTTGGCGCCGGCCTTGATGATGCCGCTCCACTCGGCGTCGCGGCCCACCATGAAGCCGTTGACGTCGTGCAGGAAGATCAGCGGAACCAGGTTCTGGTTACAGTCCATGATGAAGCGCGCGGCTTTTTCCGCGCTCTCCGTGTAAATCACGCGGCCGAACTCGACGCGTTTTTCGCCGGAATGCGGATCGGTTTGCTGCACGTGCGTGGCCTGATTCGCCACGATCCCGACGGCAAAGCCGCCGATGCGAGCGTATCCGCAGATGATCGTCTTGCCGTACTCGGCTTTGTATTCGTCAAAGCGGCTGCTGTCCACAATGCGCGCGATGATCTCTTTCATGTCATAGGTGCGGCCGGCATCGACCTCGTAAATCCCGTAGAGCTCTTCCGCAACATAGGCAGGACCCTCAGCTTTGATGCGGTCAAAACGCGCCACCGGCTTATGCCCGATCTTTTCGACCAAAGAGCGGATGCGTTCGATGCAAGCTTCGTCGTTCGGCTCGCGGTAGTCCACCGTGCCGGCAATCTGGGCGTGCATGGCCGCGCCGCCCAGTTCTTCGGCCGAGTATTTCGCGCCGATCGCCGCCTGCACCAGCGCGGGACCAGCAAGGAAGAGTCCGCTGCCCTCGGTCATCAAAATGGTATCGCACATCACCGGCAGATACGCGCCCCCGGCCACACATATGCCCATGATCGCGGTGATCTGGGTAATTCCTCGCGCGGACATGACAGCGTTATTGCGGAAGACACGGCCAAAATCGTCGGTATCGGGGAAGACGTCTTCCTGCAAGGGCAGAAACACGCCCGCGGAGTCCACCAGGTAGATGGTGGGAATCCGATTCTCGATCGCGATGTTCTGCGCGCGGATCACCTTTTTCGCCGTCATGGGAAAAAATGCGCCGGCTTTCACCGTGGCGTCATTGGCGACGATCATGAACAAGCGGCCGTGAATTCGTCCCAGGCCGGTCACCACACCGGCTGACGGCGCTCCGCCCCACTCTTCATACATCTCATATGCGGCGTAGAGTCCCAGCTCAAAGAATTCTGTATCGCGGTCCAGCAGCAGCGCGATGCGTTCCCGTGCGGTCAGGCGTTTTTTGGCGTGCTGCGATTCAATCGCTTTGGGACCGCCGCCCTCCTGGATCTTCTGCTCCTCATTGTGGATAGCCGAAACCAACTCCGCCATGCTGCGCATATTCTTCTCAAACCGAACGGAGGTAGGATCGATTTTGGTCGCTAGTTTATTGAGTGGGTCAGCCATGGCAAGTGAGAGCAAACCAGCTAGAGTAAATGACGCGACAAAGGCACGCAAACAGAGCGGCAACACGCAAAGTCCCACTCAGGTATTTTGATCGGTGTATATTCGCGCAAATCCGCGGTAGGAAGTGCTCAATAGAAGTCGCTGCAACTCAGAAAGAAACCGCAGGTCTTGCACACCAGCTTGCATCGTGAATCGTGCAGTTTGGAGCCGCAGTTCGGACAGTACGTTGAAGCGTCAGCGGGTGCGGACCGCTCGTCGCTCTGCCGTGGATCAGGGTTTTTCTCGTCTGCCACGCTCATACGGTGAGTCTAATCCCGATTTCGAAACCGCGCAGGCGGAATTTTCCCTTCCGGCAACAGAGCAGGCTTGAAAATCATCTTAACCTTGGCTGCTGCATGGGCATTTGCCGACCTGCAGTGGCGCTTGGCCTACTCTTGTGAAAATTACTGTCTTTGGGCTCACCATTTCATCTTCCTGGGGCAACGGTCACGCCACGCCCTACCGCGCGATTATCCGAGCTTTGCACCGCATGGGACACCAAGTGCACTTCTTCGAGCGTGACGTTCCCTATTACCGTTCGCGACGCGATTTTGAGCAGTGCACTTATTGCGAAGTCACGTTTTACTCGGATTGGGCGCAGGTCAAGAAGCACGCGCTTGAGGTTGCCGAAAAATCCGACGTCGCCATGACCGCCAGCTATCTTCCTGACGGCCAGCAAATCTCTGATGACATTCTTGACCTTGCGCGTCCCCTACGCGTTTTTTACGATCTCGACACCCCGGTAACCCTCCGCAATTTAGAAGAGGGCGGCGCAACTTACGTGCGCGCCGACCAGATTTCGGAGTTCGACCTGGTCCTTTCCTTCACCGGCGGGAAAATTCTGCGCGAGCTGGAGCATCGCTACGGAGCGCGCATGGCGCGGCCGCTCTACGGCTGCGTTGATCCTGACGTTTACGCGCGAGTTGCGGCCAGCCCGGAATTCACATGCGATTTGAGTTACATGGGAACGTACGCACCCGATCGCGAGGCCAAGGTCGAGAAGCTGTTCCTTGATCCCGCGCGCCGTAATCGCAACAGGCAATTTGTGCTCGCGGGACCAATGTATCCCTGGGACCGGGAGTGGCCGGAAAACGTCCGCCGAGTAGAGCATGTTTCACCGGATGACCATGCGCGCTTTTACTCTTCCTCACGTATCACCCTGAACCTCACGCGTCCGGAGATGGCGCGCTGGGGCTGGTGTCCGTCAGGGCGCTTCTTCGAAGCAGCGGCTTGCGGCACTCCGATCATTACCGATTGGTGGGAGGGCCTGGACCAGTTCTTTGCCCCGGGACAGGAACTCCAAACCGTCTCCGCTGCGGAACATGTTGAGTGTGCCCTCGCCATGACTGACGCCGATTTGCGTGCGTGCGCCAAGCGCGCGCGCCAGCGCACGCTCGATGAACACACGGGGTTCTCCCGGGCGTGGCAGTTGCTGCGATACTTTGAAGAGGCGCGTTCCGCTCCCGCGCTCAGACTGGAAAAGGTAGGCTGATGATCGGTGTGATTCCCGCCGCCGGAGCCGGCCAACGTATCCAGCCGCTCGGCTGCTCCAAGGAACTGCTGCCCGTGGGCTCGCGCCTGGTGGACGGCGCAGAGCGGCCTAAGGCCGTCTCCGAATATCTGGTGGAAAGAATGATCGCCGCCGGGGCCCAGCAGATCTGCATGGTGATCTCCGCCGAGAAGACCGACATGGTCAAGTACTATGCCGAACGCGATTACGCGGCCGAGATCTTCTACGTGGTGCAGCAGCAGCCCAACGGGCTGTGTGACGCACTCTTTCGTGCAGAGCCTTTCGCACAGGGACACGAGCAGGTCCTGATCGGACTGCCGGACACCATCTGGTTCCCGGAAAACGCCTACTTGCCTTCACTCGATCTGGAAAAAGATGGCGCGGATTTCTGTTTGTCGCTCTTTCCCGTGGATGATCCGACTGTGTTTGACGCGGTGGTTTGCGATGAGCAGGGTTACGTCCGGCAAATCCAGGTGAAAAAGCCCGATGCAACTTCCAACTGGATCTGGGGTGCGGTCACCTGCCGCGGCGAGGCGTTCCACCGCCTGAAGTTGCTTTGGGAGTCGCGCCACCGGGCCGACCAATATCTCGGCGACCTCTTGAATGCATTTATCGCGGCGGGAAATGTTGTCCGTGCAAAGTACTGCGGCGAGGTCTATATGGACGTGGGGACGCTTGAGGGATACCGCAACGCCCAGGACTATCTGCGTGCCATGAAAGAGTGTTCGAAAGCAGCTTGAGGGTTAGCTGGATGAACGCAGGACCTCGCGAATTTCGCGGTTGATACGGGCAGCGTCACGGCCCGCTTGATCAATCAAGGCCGTCCACCGCTTCGCGTTCTCGTCGAGCGGCATCTGCGAGAGTAAATAGGTAGCCTGCATCACGGCTTCAAGAGAGTTGCTGAGATCGTGGGCCAGCGCGCGCAACTTAAGGCTGACCTCCGTCGGAATCTTTGGCGTAGCTTCCATTTTCGGTTGGGCACTCATAGGGAGCCTCAGGCGATAAGTAGCAGCCTGCTCGCTTAGACGTAAATACGCCTTCTCGCGTTGCGTGGCTCCGCCACGAGAGTTCGAATTTCACCATACCGCCGAAAGACCCGGGACGCAATGATCAATTCGCTACTTACGTTCCACGGTACCCTTCAGGATAACCATGCCCGAGGGCACGTCTGGATTCGGCTTGTCCTCCGCGGTCACGAAGATGTCGAAATCCTTGTAGGGAGTTGATGCCTTGAGGCTGCCTTCAAGTTCGTCATTCACCCGGAGCCCGCCAAGGGGTTCCGGCTCTTTGCCGCGAGGCTGTACCCAAACCACATAGCTCTGCTTCGCCGGCGTGAGCGCCTGGGGCATCGCCATATGCTTTACTTCAACCTCAACTTTCGTATTTCCATTGCGGTCATTCTCGGTCGTGACCTTTCCCTCGGCCACCGGATTCAAACCGGTGTTGGTTAGCCGGTCTTCGCGCGCCCACGCTGCGATCGCGAACGCCAGCAGAATAAACAGGGCAAGACTGCGCTGCTTCATACTCGTACCTCCCCCGCAGGTTGTACGATGAGCGCATTGGGACCGGGTGTTGTCGCGTAAATGCGGAGCGGTCGCTGGATACCAGCTTACGAGAACCTACCCCAGATACTTCAGAAAATCCTTTTGCGTGTTCTTTTCGAAGCCCGGGAACACCTTGGCTAGCTCCTTATTTCCAAGGTGGTGATACACGGCCTCGCTGAGTACCTGCCGGAAGTCCGTCGTGATCGCCAGATCGCGGCCCTCGTAGAGGTGCTCCTGCTGAAGTCCGGGCCAGCGTCCGTAAACCTTGCCGCCTTTGACGGGACCACCCAGGACGAACATGACGTTGGCGTGTCCGTGGTCGGTACCGCGGTTGCCGTTTTCGCGCGCGGTGCGGCCGAATTCTGACATGGTCACGATCACCGTCTCTCCGGCAAGATCGCCCAGGTCGGTCCAGAACGCGGCGATTGATTGCGAGAAATCGCGGGTAATATTGGCGATCTGTCCTTGTACGCTGCCCTCGTTCACGTGGTGGTCCCAGCCGCCGATATCGGCGAACGCCACTTCCACGCCCAGGTTGGCCTTGATGAGTTGCGCGACCTGGCGCAAGCTGTCACCGAAGCGTCCGCGGGGATAGTCTGCTCCCGCCGCCGGCGTGTAATTCTCCGGGTTCGCCGACTTGAGCATCTTGACCGCTTCAAAAGTCTCGTTGCCGGTACCGTGCAGCACTGTGTCAACCGACTGCTCGTACATGGCTTCGAAGGTGTTGCTGGCGACGGCTGCGCCGGGGCCGCGTCCGCCGACGGCAAATTCGCGGATGTTTCCCATGGCCACGGCGGGCGTGGAACCGGCCAGAGTGCGTGGCAGAGCTCCGCCCATGGCGACAGCGCGGAACGGCGAGGGGCCCTGCTCTTTGATTCCGGCAATAGCGCGGTTGAGCCATCCGTCTTCGGTTGACTTCACGCCTGGCGTTCCGGATTCCATGTAATCCTGCGCGTCGAAGTGCGAGCGCGTGTTGTCCGGCGAGCCGGCCGCGTGGACGATGGCGAGGTGCTTGGCGTCCCACAACGGCTTGAATGCCGACATGGAAGGGTGCAGCCCGAAGAAGCCATCAAGATCAATGGCGCCCTCAGTGCCGCGCGGGCGCGGAATAGCAATGCTTGGCCGCATGGAGTAATAAGCAGACTCGCCGTGCGGAACAACAATGTTCAGGCCGTCCGCGGCGCCGCGCTGGAAGAGTACGACCAGGCGCTTCTTGTCCGTGCCCGCCGTGGCCGTTTCCGCCGCATAGACCGCGCGCGTGAGGAAGCTGGGAATCACGCTGGTGCCGACAACCGCCAGCGCGCCGCCCTTCAAGAAAACTCTGCGAGTGATTGCCATACATTTACTCCTTGCGGCTTACCTTCTCTGAAATTCCGGCGAGCCCATGATCAAGCCCGCAATGGCGCTGTAGTTCGGCACGCGTTTGGGATCGTCGAGCGTGCGCTGCAGTACCTGCGGATCGCTCAACTGCTTCTGCAGCACCGCGTGCGTCTGTGCGGATATGTCACCCGACAGGATCTCGTTCTCCAGGACGGCCAGCGCTGAATCTGAGTCCTGGGGCGTAGCGCCATGCAACAGCAACTCAGGATTGGTGGTGATGCCGGGCAAGCGTCCGGACACCAGTGTCAGGGCAAAGTTCATGCGGCTCAGTAACGCTGATGAATTTACCCATGCGTCTGATTTCGTCGAGTAACCCGTGGGCGGCTGCATTCCATAGAGCGGCATGCCCATGCGGTTGAGCGCCTGGACGAGCGGCAGCGCATTCTGCACCTCCACGCCCGAAGCGCGCGCGGAAGAAGCTACGAACTCGAGGGGCGTTTTCACTTTGGCGCGATAGGCGTCCGCGGCCCAGAACTCGGGCGAGTGGAAGAGTGTGCGCAGCACTTCCCGGATGTCGCCATCCTTCTTCAGAAAAGTCTCGGCCATGCGGTCAACCAAGGCTTGCGGCGGATTGTCCGAGACAAAGCGCATTGCCAGCTTCTTGCAAATGAACCTGGCGGTGGAAGGATGATGCGCCAGAACATCGAGCATCTCCATGCCTTCCTGCTCGCCGTGTTCTTTGATCTCATGACCGAGGACATACTTCTTGCCTGGCTCATGTGCGCGATCGTGGTAGGTGAAGCTCCCGCCGCGCTGCGGCTGGTCAATGCTCCATCCCGTCAGGACCTTAGCCAGTTCGGTAACG
>WNFG01007647.1_pt1 | contig 15913 bp, 21 predicted proteins | sample 5400431 | NCBI WGS metagenome assembly WNFG01 (sample SAMN13153346, study PRJNA577476) | soil metagenome | isolation source: 120 cm saprolite under Douglas fir tree site 2 hole 3 replicate 2 | place: USA:California | collected 2015-04-18 | reverse complement strand
CGTCACGCTAGCCGGCAGCGCCGTTCCAGCTCTTAAACGCTATCGTACCCTCCGCCTTTGCGGCGAGTCTCTTCACAGCAACAAGCCCAATTCTCGGTCGTAATGCGCTCCCACCACCAAAATCTGTGCAAAATCTAGAGAATGACCTACAGCTAACACTGTAGGACCCACTTCAAATTCAGCCGCATAACATCTTTCGTGTCCGACACTTATCCCGATGCATCGATCCCCGAAATCCGCCGAAACTGTATCTTCGTGTAATTGCTCTGATTGTATCCTGAAGCTTCTACTCTGCAAATACCCGACATTCTGGATTGCAATCGCGAGCGATGCCAGAGGTATCATTGTCATGAAATATGACAAGGCAGATAGCTTCAGATGGAGCGCTGCCGACACTGTCCACGTTCTATCGGCCAACATGAGAGGTTGTAAGACTTCTCTCTTCCACGACCGATACTCCGCCAGCAGCCGGTAGCACCCCGGGTAGTTACAAATCTGAAAGAGGATCAACGGCCACAGTACAGGACGCAGGGAGCCCTTATTTTTAACTTCACTCTGGCTGAAAGAATTCGGAGAAGACCCATGACTGGCAAGCCGTTAATTCTCTGTGCTGATGATTCACCAGGCGTGCTGGAAGGTTGGGAGGTGCTACTGAAACGGGAGGGTTATGAGGTTCTGACGGCAACAAACGGAAAAGAGGCTCTTCAAGTATTTGTCTCGCACCCAGTCGATTTGGTGCTTCTTGACTACCGTATGCCTGAAATGAATGGCGACCTGGCCGCACGGCACATGAAGGCCTGTAAACCAGATGTCCCCGTCGCGCTTTCATCCGCCGATGATTGGATGCCAACGGGCGCGCCGGAAACTGTTGACGTTTTTGTATCTAAGTCGGAGCCCATACCCAGGCTTCTGGAAATCGTGGACCACCTGCTGAGTTTACGTTTTCTGTTTCAGCCGCTCAGTCAAGTGGAAAAAGCTCACGGCGGCGAAGCGGGCCATAACCAGAAGCCGCGTGGATTCGCGATATAGGAACCGCTCAGCCGGAGTCCAACCCCCATCAGGCAGCGGCTATTGAGGAGATGTTCCAGGGAAATCAGTCCTGTGCCGAAAAAAGAAAGATCTTTCAAAAACTGGCTTGTTTCGAATACATATTCCTGTTCCGGATACATAGTCCCCCAGCCGAGTATCAGGATTTTACGGTATTGCCAGTAAGCCGCGTTCGATGGCATTCGTATACCCTAGCCGGGAAAGAGAGCGTCAAGACCATGTTATTAGGAAGCATGCGGTTTCGCCTCGAATCTGGCGACGGTTCTCCGGCGAAAGAATACCGCATTGAAGACGAAAATGTTGAAGTTCGAACGCTTGATCCAGAGGGTGGATCTGATCGACGCACTGGGAGTGTCTGGTGGCGGCTTGCGCCCGAGCAATTGAGCATTCACGTTAAGCGCAATACTGTGGTCGCTCAGTGGCTAGAGCGTCGCCTCGGCTGGAGACGCTTGTTGCAGGCATGTGTGGGCCGAGAACCGAGTAGTTGGAAAGTTGCCGCAAACACAAACCACCCAGAACCCCCTTCGTTTGGAGCTCACCAAAAGCGGACCGGGAGGCGGGAATATCCTTAAACGGGCCGATTTCCCAGAGTTTCTTGCCCACGAACTCACTGTGCGTATAGCCCAACATCTCAATCAAAAATGGGTTCACGTCGGCGATCTGCCCAGTCTTGAAATCGAGAATCAATATTCCATCTTTGGCGGTTTCAAAGAGCCGCCGGTAGCGAGTCTCGGAGTCTTCCAGCGCCTGTTGCGCTTTATTGTGTGCCGTCTCAGCGAACTTCTGCTGCGAGATGTCTACCAGTGTGCCTTCGATCATGGCCGGTGCCCCGTCCTGCCCCAGCACTGGCTTGACGTTCTCCAGCACCCACACCGCACTGCCGTCCTTGCGCCGCAACCGCGAAGCGAAATTGGTCAGGGAGCCGAGAGTCAGGCATTGTTCCAGGAACTCCTGTCGTTCGCTGGGAGAAAAGTAGAACTCCAAGGCATGGCAGGCTAGCAGCTCCTCCCGCGACGCATAACCCATGATCCGAACAAACGCCGGATTGCAGTCGAGCACTTGGCCGTCCAGGGTAGTACGGTAAAATCCCACCATGCTTGATTCGAAGAACCGCCGGTAGCTCATACGAATCCCTTTCGGGATTCGATCCCAAATCGCGCCGGTCTTCCAGATGCGCCACCACCTGCCGCGCCAGGGCCCACAGGATGCGCGTCTGCTCTCCGGTCAGGGCCCGCGGAACATAATCCATCACTGACAGCGTTCCCAGCGCGTATCCCTCGGGCGTCAGCAAGGGGGCCCCGGCGTAGAAACGGACTCCCGCCTGCGTGGCCAGCTGATTCCTGACGAAACGTTCGTCTTTCAGGGTGTCAGAAACGATAAGTACATCGGGTTGCGTGATGGTGTGGGTACCGAAGGAGATTTCCCTCGGGATCTCGCTCAAGTCCCACCCGACTCTCGACTTGAACCATTCTCTGCCAGCGTCGATGAGGCCAACTAACCCGATGGGTGTGCCACAGATATAGGTGGCAACGCGAACAAGATCGTCGAAACGCTCCTCCGGAGGAGTATCCAGTATCCGATAATTCCAGAGGACTCGCGACCTCGCGGCTTCGTTCCCGGGCAGAGGCGACTGCATACGGCATCCTCGAATGCCCACTGAATTACGATTAGGCCTTTTTCTAATTCTTATAGCCTTGCTTCGGGCTCGCCGCTATTAACCACTGAGGTACCGTCATGCTTCGTGACTGATTGCGTTACGTTTTGTGACTACGACGCAAATTGTCTGAAATTCGGACAAAATCCAGCCGGAAGCGCAAATCTCCCCTAACACTTCAGTGTTCGGCTTCTGGGCAGTTTAGCGACACCGTTTGGAACCCCTCCCGTCTCACGGCCTACTTCGGAAACTGAGCTCTAGCGTGTGGAAACCATGTGGTTTTGATTCCACCGGACGGCGGCACTCCGGGCACGACAGGTCAAGCACCTAGAACCGGCGGTTTGGCCGGGTTTTCGGCAAAGGTTAAGATATCAAATGGAAGCGGCAGCGCGTACATCACTGCAACATTGGAAATCAATATAAAGACTCGCGGGCGCTCAGCGCTTACTTGGGCATGCAGGGCAACGAGAGTGTGAGCGTTCTGTTTCACGAAGCTTCACCCGGTTCGGTCTTTTTCAATCCAGTTGTGAACGCATTGTCGGGTTCCGGGGACAGCTTTGGTATCAGTGCGGCTCTTGCTGACGATATGGACTTCTACAATCAACCTCCAGAGCGGCACCTTGACCGCGCGCGTGCCATTGGGGTCCGTTATATCGTCTGCATCACGCCATGGATCAAGCGTCGCCTCCGTCAGCAATCGCGACTTATTGAACACCCCTCTGGTCGCTGGAGCATTTTTGAAATGAAAGCTGCCGTGGCCGATGCCGAAGTGCTCCGGTACCTTCCGGCACTGGTCGTTAGCCCCTTTGATTTCAAGGAACGGCAAAGTGACGCCTACAGTTTCACGCGGCTTGCCGAGGAGCAGTTCAACAGTAACAATGGTGATGATGTCTTGCTAGCCGATGCGGAAACACAGAAGATCGACACGTTAGACGGACTGGAGAACTTTGGTGCGCTAGTAATTGACACCTATCGTTGTGACGATGAGAATGCAGCGTACGAAAAGCTGCGACGGTTCGCGCAGGAGCGGTCTCTCATCCTCCTCTCCAGTGGAGCACCTCTTTATACCCGTCTTGAGCGGCACCTTTCGGAGTTTCCACATGCTGTAATTATTGTTAGGCAAAGAGACAAGAAAGTCGACTGGTTTGGAGCAACAGGCTCTTGGTTGTCCCTCGACGAAGGAAATTTGCGGAAGGAATGGAGGCTGATCGAGGCTGTCATAGAGAACTCGAAAATCCCGGTTCGGACGGAAGGCATACAGCTTGTGTCTTCGCACGCGAACGGTAATTTCAGTGTAGGCATAAACGGCTCGGCCACGGTAAGGTTGCCGATACTCGTCCGCACAACATTTCACTCCAGGTGGACGCGCTCTGATGGAACGCGGTTCTACCCAGCAACGCCCTTCTTCATGCTCACCTTTGCCAATCGGTCGTTTGAAGCCCAGTTCCGTAGAGACGGGGTTGAACGCGCAGCCCTGGTCGCTTCAGGGTGTATGCTCTCTGGCTTGGTGCTAATCTTTGTATTTGCAATCCGATCACGTTCGCGGCTGCTTTGAGGTCGGACCGATTCGATCTGCAGCGATATCTCTTTCGACTTTCCGTCGAGGCGAGAACGGATGCATCAGTTCCATCAGTTCCAAAAATCTGGAAACAAGGGTTAAACGGTGGGACATTTGAGAGATATGATGGACATGAGATCGTGTTAGAATGCCTGTGTTCACAAGGGTTTTCGCCATCCCCTTGGAAACAAGAACGGTGCGAGTTCGGCCGGGTTCGAATCCCACTCTCTCCGCCAGCTCCTTTAGTAACTAGCACTTACGTCATGGTGATACCTACACTGAGTCCAGGCGAGATACCTTTTTGGGTCACTCGCAGAAGGAAGTGCAGGTATGGCCGAACAGTGGCGAGATGTCGAAGGATACGAGGAGGCCTATCAGGTCTCCGACCTAGGGCAAGTCCGCAACGTTCAAACAAGCAAAATACTCCAGCCCATCGAAATGAAAAATGGGCGGCTGTACGTCACTCTTTGCAGCGACGGCTTCCAAAAGAAAGTCACAATTCACAGCCTAGTTGCCCGTGCCTTCGTAGGCCCGCGCCCGCAGGGCTATGAAGTTGCCCATGTGGACACGGATTACACAAACAATCGTGACACGAACCTTGAGTACGTCACTGGTTTGGAAACCAAAAGACGCCTCAAGGCTCGGAATGGCCAATCCGTCAATGTCACCAAACGAGTTAAGACCGACAAGGGTCTACGTTACCTCCCCGTAGCACTCTCTGCGAACGGCCGCATCAAGCCAGATGTAGTCCTGGTCAATGGCCGGGAAGAGAGGCACCCTGAAGGGGCGTATTACTTGGAGTGGCGGGAAGGGTCGAAGCGGGTCAGGCTGTCGGTGAGCAAAGATGCTGCCGATGCTGGTGCTCGACGGCTGCGCAAGGAAGCCGAACTCAACGCGCTTAACAACGGTGTTCCTGTCGTGCCTGAGAACGGGCAGAACGGGCACAGGTCGGTAGCGGCATCGGTCGCTGAGTTCTTGGACGAAACAAAGCTGACGAAAAAGCCCAAGACCTACGCTGCCTACAACACCTCACTGAGCTACTTCACGGAGTCCTGCCCAAAGCTTTATGTGGAAGACATTGAGCGTAGCGATCTGCTGAAGTTCTCCGCGTTCTTGCGGGACGAAAAGGAGCTGCACCCACGCACCTGTTGGAACAAATTCTCAAACGTGATGTCGTTCCTCAAAGCCCAGGGCATTCGCGGCCTGGTGGGCAAGAACGACTGGCCGCGATTCGTAGAGGAAGAGCCGGAAGTGTACGAGAAAGAAGAACTCGACAGTCTGTTCGCAAAATGCCATGTAGATGAGCGCCTGTGGTTCGAGTTCTTCCTGATGACCGGAATGCGGGAACAGGAGGTGATGCACTGCTCTTGGGCAGACATCAATCTCTCGCGTGGTACGGTCACCGTGAGGTATAAACCCGAATATGGGTTCAGCCCTAAGAACTACCGTGAGCGTGAGATTCCCATTCCGGCAAAGCTCGTCACCAGGCTGAAATCTGAGAAAGAAAACCGCGACAAAACATGTGGGCTAGTCTTTCCGACTGCTGGCTGCAGACCCAAACTCGATTTCCTGGACACCCTGAAGGCGGTTGCCGAGCGGGCCAAACTTAACAAAGAGAACTTTTGGCTCCACAAATTCCGTGCGACGTTTGCAACGTGGTCACTTTGGGCAGGCGTAGATCTACGCACCGTTCAGCAGTGGCTCGGTCATTCTGACATGGAGTCCACTATGAGGTATCTGAAGCCATCACGCAGTCAGCAGGTACGGGAGAAAGTGAACGAGATTTTCGCGTAGAGTCCAGTAGTTCAGTTGGCGTCCAATGGATTGTTGGTGTCGTCCTGAGTACGAAACCGTGCTCGGTGAGTCCACCGTAAACGAAATGCATTACTTCCGAATAGCCCGTCAGAACGAAGCCGCGAGTTTTGCCAATGATCTGTGGCGAACGAGTCACATGTGATTGACACGCTAGTGTCATGTTCTCTACCTCCAAACGCGGCCCGATCATTACACGGAGGCTCCGGTCTCGGGCACGCCTTCCTTGCCGAAATGATCACACAGCTCTACCTAACAACGCGGGAGTCTTTGCCAGAACCATCTTTCCCTTGTTCAAGCTTAGCGGCTTGTACCCGCTCAAGGGATCGCTCAATTGCTAGCAACTCTTCGCGCATATCGCAGAGTCTATCGAGGATTTTATCGATCCCGTCTTCACGAATATTGGTGCGTCGTCGCTCACTCATAACACGCCCACTATAGCAAAGAGGCGCTGGCGGAATCGGTCCGCTGACGCACCAGCAGATGTTCGATGCCGAACGGAGGAGGAAGTAAAAATGTCAGAAGCGAGACGCCCTCCCGATTCGGGCCTGACCCGCAGCAGAACTAGCTGCATCCATGGACAAATCGAAGGATCAAGATCGGAGACGGAGCAGGACCAGCAGAATCAAAGTGGCAATGCTAGCATGCAAGGTCAATTGGGACACCGTGATGAGGATGAAGAGTTGAAAGACGCCGACGCTGATTTGTCCGGGTGAGACCTGCTGTTTTCTGTGGACTACGGTTGTGAAATCGCCGTATCACTAGCAATTGCTTTGGCAGGGACTTATGACTTCTCGACTTTGCCGCCACTGGGTTGCGGTATCGAGGGAATTTTATGAGAGCAGAAGTGTTCATCGATCAGTCCGAAGGTGGAGTCGCTGAAATCTCCGTACTCAGGCATGGTCTAAGCTCCGGTGCTGCGCGGAAATACCGCACAGTTGAGGAAGCGATGGCGGTACTTGTGGTATTCGGATTTGACAGAGGGCTGGTTGATCGTCAACTCGCCGCCCTTTTCAGAGATGTCTCCACACGTACAGCTGAGGTTTCCAGTGGCTGATATAGCCGATGATGTTTTACGATCGTTCGGATTCATGGCCGCCGCACTTTACTCTGCTTAGATGACCTGTTTGTAGCCTCTTTAGCATTTGGTAACCCCTAGGAAGTCTTTGAAGAGATCGTTCGGCGCTGTATAGCGGCAGGCTTGGTGCAAGGACACAATCTGGCGGTAGATGGAACGATGGTGGAAGCGAACGCCAGCCCACGAAGGCGAGTTGCAGCAGAGAAGGTGAAGGATGGTGTTCCGGTTTCGCGGACCGCGCAAGAGTATTTAACCGAGCTGGAACAAACGAATCCAGTTCTGGGTGCGAAGATGATTTCTGCGACCGATCCAGATATCAGGATTGAATTGCGGCACTTGCGGCTTTCGCTGGTGTTTATCGTGGAACGGCTAAACCAATACGCAAACGCCGGAAGATGAGTGTCGCTGCTCGAAAGAGAATTGCAGCGGCTCAACGGGCACGGTGGGCGAAGGTCAGAAAACAGAAAAGTTAACCCTTCAGTATTTCAGACCGCCTGCGGAGTCTCTCCGAATCCCGATGATAGAATTCCCGTATGAGGTGGCTTGCCGACAACTACAAGTGGCTCTTTGATGGAATCGGCGCACTGGTCATCATTGGCGTTGTGGGCTACCTACTGCGCCGGTTCAGCCGTGCCGCTGAACCCGCATACCATTTGGTGCAACCTCGCCAAGAAAAAACAGATAGCAGGGCCGAATTAAGGGCGGAGGATTCGCAGGTTCAACCAGAAAGATTCAACCCAAATATTCGGATGACAGGTACGGGTGTTGCATCTGTGTCTGAGCGTGGACGTGGGGTGTGGAAAGAAGACGTGCAGGGTACTGCGCAGGCTGTCGTCATTCAATTCACAAACGAAGCCCGACCGGGGATTCGAAACGTCGGGGGACTCGTTAAGGCGGCATTGGTCTACAAGAATGCTGTCCGTGTAAGGTTGACCAACGCCAACACCGGAGACTTCCTTTACGAAGGTGAATTTCGGATGGCCCTGAACCCTCTGGGGATCGTTGCCGAAGATTTATTGGCAGTCCCAGCGAGGCCCACTACACGCCTCACGCTCAATCCTTCCTGTGCCACCGTTCGCTTCGAGATAGGACCCATCAGCCATCGCCCTACCCGCCATCGGACCGGTTTCCAGAGTGGCTCATGTGTTTGTCTCCGCTTAGTCATAGCCCAATCGAATTAGTCTCTCGCTCAAACTTCGGAACCCTACCGAGTAATTGCGTTACGTTCGGGCACGATCGAGCCAGCTTCAAATGGCGTTAACTGCGAGCGATCGCAGTAACCATGGCCTCTAAGACATGCATTGTAGTTGCGTGTGTGTTCGGCGATAGCCAACGCGCCAGCTTCCAATCGAGTCAGTTTGGAGTAGTTGCAGGTTTCGCGGCCGTCCCTACAATCGGAGAAGTTACGCTGGTGTTCTGCGGCCGTCACTTCCCCCACTTCCGAGTGAGTTAGTTTGGAGTGGTCGCAGTCGTTCCAACCATTCTTACAATTCAAGGCGTTGCGCTGGTGTTCTGCGATCGCCACTTCACCCGCTTCCGAGTGAGTTAGTTTGGAGTGGTCGCAGAGCCCTACTCCATCCTTACAATCCAACAGGTTTCGCTGCCGCCCCGCGATGACCACTTCGCCAAATTCCGACTGAGTTAACTTCGACAGGTCGCAGGAGCCGACACCTTCTTTGCAGTCGGCGGTGTTGCGCTGATGCTCCGCAACTGCCGCATCCCCAGCTTCGGAGTGGGTCAGTCGTGAATGGTCGCAGGATGCTAGGCCGTCTTTGCAGTTGGAAACATTACGCTCGTGGTCGGTGACGGCCAAGGCAGTCCCTTCCGGTCCGGGGTCAGTTTCGAATGATCGCACGATTCCAAGCCGTTTCTGCAATTCGAAACGGCGCGTGCGTGGTCCGCGACGGCCACTTCGGCCGACCCCGATTGTGTTAACGTGGAGCGATCGCACGCCTCCCAACCCTTCTTGCACGCCAGTAGATTTTGTTTATTATCGGGACTGCGCAAATACTAGCGCCTGCCACAAGCCTAGGCAGGCTATTAAAGCCCAAAGCAATGTTCGGATAGTGATCTTCATCGGTCTCCCCCTTTCGAGGGCGATGTCGGGCTACACCGCGTCGAGAGCTGTTCTCCGCAATTGTCGTCTAGGCATCTAGAAAAAGCTGATCAAAAGTGACCACCGGACGTCCTACCGCGTTCCCCGCGTTGGGAAGCTGTAACTGACGGAACCTAGGTTAGGCCGGAAAGAATTTGCGACCCACCCTAATGCAAGCCAACGACGTGACGAAGTCGGCACCAGGCCGTTTAGATTTGCTACCTCTTCTCTAGCTCGTCCATTTCGGCATCGAGTGACTCGCGCCCGATCGTAATGGCGTGTTCGATCCCGCTGGCTTTCATGTATTGGTCACCCTTCGACGAGCGGGGCTTTTCTCCGGGAAACTCATTCACGAGACCATTGCGATTTTGCTCTCGTACCGTGACCGCGTGATTGCGTAGCCAAATTTGCGCCGAGCCTGTTTGCGAGTGAAGTTCGACTGAATAGGAACTCGGTCGCGATTTATGTGTCGGTTCCAAGCCCGAGCTTGAGAGAAGCTCGATCTCCGATTCGGCGTTTGCCCAAGCATTGTCAGAAAACAGGCTGATCGCGATCTCCGCTTGGTTCAACCATGCAGTGCCACCCCACGACTGGCGCTTCTTGTGAGACCTCTTTCGAAGAAATGAGAAGGAAGTACAGACGGCGCTTCACCAGGTATGCAGAAAACGAGAAGGCTTCGATGCCTTGCCTGATCAGTTATTCACGCTCGACTTGTTGCGGTGAAGAATGTGTCAACTGAAGTCAGCGGACGACAAGCGCTTTCGAACCTAATACGTTGCTCTAGGTAACGCGAGCCGATCATGACACATGATTCGCTCTCGCTCATGTCGCGAGTCGATGTCGGCGCCTGCCTTGCAGGCTTAGGGCATCGCTGCGAAGTCTCGCTCTTTCCCACTGTCAGTTGTTGGCCGCGGTCAGAAAACCTTCTTAACCGTCTGCTTAGTTGTGTAGGAACGTCTAAACAATTCGAATGGTTTCTATCGTTCTTAGCCACGATGGCCTCCAGTCACGCAGAAGACCGTCGCCTCGCTAAGGATGGCGGAGAAGTGCGTATATAAGTACTATACGCCTTATTAGGTGCGCTGTGTGGCTCCCAGCAAAACGACATTATCCGCATCCGCGAACGGCGGAATTGGTTGGATATGCGCACCAGTTCCTCAGGTGTGAATGGCCTGCGTCTGCGTCCCGTTGTACCTCGGGATGATCGCAAGTTCCCGCATGCTTCGTGGCATGGTGGTGCTGCCGCGTCCCGCCCCAAGAATGGAAGTGCACGCAGTTCTTGCAGTCGAATGGGCCATCGCCCGGCGGGGAGTAATGCGCGTCGGGCGTGCCTACAGCTTCGTTATTTGCCAAGTGTTACCCCTTCCTTAAACGCAAGCAGTTGTCGTACAGCAATTCCTTATATGTCCCGAAGCGTCACTCGGCCTGCGTTTTGCTGAGCTTGATGTATAGGAAAAACAAAAATCCGTTCGCTTCTCGAAGTATAGGAAAAACAAAATCTCGTGTTCGGTGTGAACGAGGCTTCTGGCGGGTTGGAGTTGATATTGTTGGTTGAAAAGAGCAATCAGATCGTTCCGCGCGGGTGAAACCGTTGCTGTTTGGGAAATGTTTGATTGTCGTTGAATGTCGCAAGGACAAACAGTCCTGCGCTTTGTGGCGATATCTCTATGGTACTACTTTTCTCTACCAGCAAGCCTTTGACTGGGTACGGTAGGGCCTTAGTCTTCGGTGAGCGGCGCCTGTGGGCAACGCGAACGGACTAGATCCGTGGACATTAAGCCAAGGAAAACCTATTCGATCGAAATCCTCCGCAACAGTTTGAAGTTGCTGAGAATCTTGTTAGTGCCCAGGACCACGCAGCACAACGGATCATCGGCGATGCATACCGGTAGCCCGGTTTCCTCCCGGATTCGCTTGTCCATGTTCTTCAGTAAGGCACCGCCTCCGGCGAGCACGATGCCGCGGTCGATGATGTCGGCGGAGAGCTCCGGGGGCGTGTGCTCCAGCGCCACCCTAATAGCATTCACCATGGTCGAGACACATTCGCTCAACGCCTCACGGATCTCGCTGTCGTTCACCGTGATCGTCTTTGGCATACCCTCGATGAGGTTCCGACCTTTGATTTCCATGGTTAGCGGCTTGTCCAGCGCGTACGCCGAGCCTATCTCGATCTTGATCTGCTCCGTCGTGCGCTCCCCGATCAGTAGGTTGTATTTTCGCTTTATATAATTCACGATAGCTTCATCCATATGATTGCCGGCGATGCGCAGCGAGCGCGAATAGACCATGCCAGAGAGCGAGATGACGGCGACATCGGTGGTGCCGCCGCCGATATCTACCACTAAGTTGCCGCCCGGCTCGGTGATGGGCATACCGGCGCCAATGGCGGCCATCATCGCCTGCTCCACCAGGTGAACCTCGGCGGCCCCGGCTCGGTAGGCCGACTCTGCCACGGCGCGCTTTTCCACCTGTGTGATCTCGGAAGGGACGCTGATGACGATGCGAGGGTGCACGAGTGTTTTGCGCTGGTGCGCCTTTTGTATGAAGTAGTGGAGCATTTTCTCAGTCACTTTGAAGTCGGCAATCACGCCGTCTTTCAAAGGCCTCACAACTCTGATATTTGCGGGCGTGCGGCCCAACATCTCTTTTGCTTCCGTGCCGACCGCCTGCACTTCGCCGGTACGGTCATCGAGGGCAACGGCCGAGGGCTCGTTGACCACGACGCCCCTGTCCCGGGAATAGATCCGCGTGTTAACCGTGCCCAAATCAATCGCCAAGTCCGCAGAAAACAGACTCAACAATGGGCGCAGATTGTTGAGAGAGATTCGCCCTAGGTTGTCGAAACGCATAATACCAACTGGCATGCAATTGCTATTTACCGGTCTTGTCTAGGAGCAGAGATCATACGGAAACTCCCGAGCAGCTAAAACGCGCTTTCCGGCCATCGCGCCCGGTAGAAGATTGGCTCTGCCTTCGCCCTTTCCTGAGCATAGAGTTCAGCCATACAGAGCGCCTCAAGTTACCAAGGTTACGTCTTCGCGGCCTCGATCGCAGAACAAGCCACCCCATCCGCGGGAAAATAGCCGATATGAAATTGGAGATGCTCTCGCTCGTGTTGCGGCTTGACTGCTTGTCTTGTGTGCTTACGGTTTTTTCGACGATTCTGGTTGGGAGAAGATGCTGGGAGGGCTGGGTGCTGGCGGCGGCGAACAGCCTGATCATTTGCGTCATCGGGTTAAGGACGGCGCAACTGGGCTTCATTCCGGCGAACCTGTTTTGTATTGTGCTCTATGCCTTCAACCTCCGAACCTGGCGCAAGGCCGAGATCTCCTGACCAGCGTCCCCGAAGATGCCGCGGCCGAGATCAAATATCTCGAGTCGCACGGATTCCCCATCGCTTGCGTGGAAATGGGGTGAACAAGCAGATGGTCTCCAAAAGTGGGCAGGCGCGGAAGGGGAAATCTGGGGCATGTAATTCAAGGCACCAGCATTTTTGGCCGTTGCAGCCCGTAAACGGTTGATTCCTGATGACATGATAGGTAATTCAAGGTGATCGAAGGCTACTATCGCAAGGCTACTACAGGTATTTCAACCACCGAGAAGGTCGCACCTTTCATCGCTCATTGAGCGGGCAAGAGAAGGGGCAAGAGCTACAGTCGCCGGGTGAAAAGTACCGGCGAAGAGGAAGTTCGAGACCTTCCTTCAGACTAGCGACGTTGTTGTCAGCCGCCGTCCCAGGGGCATACCCTTGTGTCGGCTGCGGCACGCCACATCGGAGTTGTCGCAATGGCGCTGAGAGGGAGACATGCATCTTAGGCGACGTGATTGTCCTCCGTTGCATGGGTCGTCTCGTTATTGGGGAAGAGACTACTGTGTTCCGCGAGGAGCTTAAGAAACTCTTAAGTTAGAAAGCACGGGGTTGTTCTAGATCTGAATGAGATAGGACACGCGGAAGCCTACAACACTGCAGGCAACCCCGAAGTGCTCAAGATCCTGGATAGAGTATTAGACGGCACTCCCAAGGTGCAAGTCTCGGATGTGATTACCTCGACTAGTCACAAAGCCGCTGCCTTCGTGGCCGCCTGAGACGGTGCTTGTCAATCGCCGGGGTGGCTACCTGTGCCACCCCTTCTTTGTTCGCAAGATACGTTCACTCCGGGAAGGCCATGACACCGAAAGGCCAAGTCGGCACCATCCTGATTGAGGATCGTCCCCTCGTAACCCGGATCCTCGACCTGGAAAGTGAGTCTTACTCAGGGAACTGGAGCGTGGTCAAGGCCGTCGATAGGTTCGCCCTTGATCGCAAGATCCATGCCGCCGGCTGGAACTTCTTTTTCATAGCTGAGGAAGTGAAGGCAACTGTTTTCGGTTCGCTCGCGGCAAAAAGTATCCAGAAAGCAATCAAGCGGATTTTTGTGAAGGTGCGAAAGCAGGACTTCAATTGCCTCGAAGTCACGAAAATAGTTGAGAACCGCTTTCTTGGTGTGCCATACATCACGGTTTGCACACACCCCCGTCATATCCAGCAAGGATGCTTGCTAGATAGCGCCCAAGAACGCGCGACAGCTCGCCAGAAAGAAATACAGGATTCTTGCGGGACCGTGCGCTGAGCATCATCATTGCTCGTATCCATCGTAGGCACAAGAATGCTCTGATGCAGTCCTACAGACCGGCGTCCGAAATCCGATCTCAAGCCTTTTCCCCGGCCAAAAGCCTCTTTCCATTGTGACAATTCGTCGAAGCCCATCCCTCTAAAAGATCCCGCGTTGACCTGACGGTCATTAGCTTAGGGAAACAGGACAGGAAGTTGATTTTATGCCGCGCAAGTCCAAAAGCTGCAAAGAAACCCATAATGCTCCGTCTTTCGTAGTACTCGATGCCAGCGCAGCCAAAGCAAAATTGAAAGCCAAGGGAGACCCGAAAGATGCGATCACCCAGAAAATGTTGTCCTTCATCGACAGGCAGCTTAACGAAATTTACTCAGCGTTTGCAGTAGCAGGAGGGTTGCCTCTAGCCAGGTTCGGACAGATGTATCTCGGCTGCATCCATTAAGAGATTGAGCCTCCGGTTAGCCTCAAGAGTCAGTGGCTTTTCTCGCCGGCTTCGGAGCGCATCGCCAATCCGCATGACCGCAGGGACCTTCATACTACCCGCAAGACGTGCAGAGGAGAGTCAAAGAAAACGCACCACGAATTCAACTCGCCTCCGTCGCTGACGGTGTTGGCCTTTTGTAATCTTCGAGCGGCACAGTGTTGCGGGATACTCTGTACCTTACCGATGTCAGTTGGTCCAGATCATCCAGATGATGAATTCTCACACGCATTTCACGTCGCGGATCGCCCTACACTGGAAAAGCGGCGCAGTGGTCGCTTGTGCTGTCGGAATTGCAGCTACGTGCCGGTGGTGTTTGGAAACCGATGAGGTCCGAGGTCAACGTGCGCAGCGAAAGAATAAAAAGGAACTTCATGCTCTCGCCGAAAAGATTTCGACGTATGGACGCAATGTCCATCAACGCTACCCGACCGGGGACGTAGTCGTCAGCGAGAACGATCTAGCGGAACAACTCCGCAAGTGCCCGGACACTGTTGCCACAGCACTTAACCTCCTCTTGGGCGAACAAAAAGTCCAAAGGGCTCCCCTGAACGGATATTGGAAGCTAAACGTGTGATCTCAATCGCGGTGCTGTTTGAGCGGGAGCGCGGAAGCGACTGTGATGGTCATTGGAATGTTTGTTCTTTGGCGTGTGCATGCAGGCCAGTGAAGCGTTTTTCAGAAACGGATACCCAAAATTCCGAAATTAGGACACTACCCGCTGTCTCGGTCGCTTTACTAAATCCGCCGCACCGTGGAGAATGGTAAGTTCGCCCTGCAGCGCGCCTCGTCACCATAATCCAGACGCAGAACTCACGGCACAAGAGCTGCGAGAGCTAGGGGAACAGGGGCTCTCATGCAAACCACCGGTGAACTCATTCGTTTACTGAGCTATGTCGACGATATTGCCGCGACGCTGCACCGTATTGACGCTACCATCCCAACCCTGACCCCGGAAGAGCGGAAGCGCTTGGCTGAGTACATGCGCAAGTCCGACCCGAACTTCATCGTCGTACTCGAGACACTGGAAAAGGGAGGCTATTAGTGGACGAAGTGTTCCAAGCAGCGCCACGGATGCAGAACGCCTCGCACTCTCAAACCCGCTCGGGATCGCGACAATCCCGCTGACATCCTTTGGCGTTTCTACGTGCTGCATGGTCGCGCAACTTATACCACCGGACCTACAGTCGGATAAGAAGCCCTAAGTCGGGGTAAAACGTTCTCAATGGGGTGGAAATGGTGACTAGATTGGTGGTTTATCTCTTACTTCGCTAGCCTGTCACGCTCCTGCTGGACGGCGTAAGCAACCAGGCACTTGTCGCGGTCATCCCATGCGTCGATATGCTTTTGTGCGAGAGCATCGTAGAGGACATGTTCAGCTTTGCTGTCGGTCTCAGACGAATTGAAATCGGCATACGATTGAGTGCGTGCGGAGTTAAGGATTGGATACTCGTGAACGCGCAAATCAGCGAGCGTTTGTTCATCGAGGAGAATGCTCTTCAATTCACCGTCGTCGGTCAACAAGAACTGAGCCGCGAACGACTCCAGTTCTCTCACAGTAGCAATCTCCACATCCGC